>JAABUQ010008883.1_pt1 | contig 13873 bp, 12 predicted proteins | sample 5560001 | NCBI WGS metagenome assembly JAABUQ01 (sample SAMN10711888, study PRJNA513371) | rock metagenome | isolation source: Antarctica rocks | place: Antarctica: Victoria Land, Finger Mt nord | collected 2015-12-18
CATCGCGGACGTGGCGGCGCAGCGGCTGGCTGCCTGGAACTGTAATCCACTGACCCTTCCCCCTGATGGTATGAAGCTGCTCATCACCAATTCTATTAGTCCAGTTCCTCTGCATAAAATCCTGGTGTTGCGCCAATGCATCGAGGAGATGTCCGACCCACAATTCAATTGCCATGAGCGCCTTGCTCTTGCCAAAACTGCCGTCACTACTGCGTCCAACCTGAAATTTGGCCCGGAGGTGGGCATAAGCACCCAGAAGACTGATGCCGACGTTATCGGTGCCTGGATGACGAACGTACACCAAATGGCCTCTGATTTGCGGATGGTTAGCAACTATGTACCCATCCAGGCGACTTCGCTCCTAGGTGATGCGCGCGAAGCCGAGACGCTTATTACGCCCGCCTCTATCGACGCTGTGTTCACATCCCCTCCCTACCCTAACGAGAAGGACTATAGCCGCACGACACGCTTGGAGATGGTGCTCTTAGGCTTCGCCGAAGACAAGGCGCAGTTGCAGGCAATCAAGCGCGTCTTGCTGCGATCCAACACGCGAGGAGTATACCAAGGCGATGCTGACGACGCATGGGTGAACGAAATACCGCAAGTTCAGGAGATTGCGCATGAGATCGAGCGGCGGCGTCTTGAGATGGGCAAGACTAGCGGTTTCGAACGCTTATATGCCAAAGTAACGAAACTTTACTTCGGTGGCATGGCCCGTCACTTAGCTTCCCTGCGCCCACTGCTGCGCCCCGGCGCGCACCTAGGGTATGTGGTGGGCGATCAAGCGTCGTACCTACGGGTGATGATTCGCACAGGCGAGTTGTTAGGCCAAATCGCTGAAACACTCGGATATGAGTTAGTGAGGATCGACCTGTTCCGCACGCGCTTAGCGACGGCTACAAAAGAGATGATGCGCGAAGAGGTGGTAGTACTGCGATGGAACCCATAGACCCTGTTGACGAACAATTGGTTCTGGGCACGCCCAGCGTTGCTGCCGAAGTGCGGAAGTTGAACCGATACAGCCAGATCATAGAACGCATTTTCCAGGAGCATTACACTGAAGGTGCACAGACAGTGGAGTTCGAGCGTGACGAGATCACCGTAGCGGCGTCGGCACTTGGCATCAAGCTGCCCAAGAACATGGGTGACGTCGTTTACTCGTTCCGGTATCGCACCATCCTGCCTGCATCGATCACGTCTAAGGCTCCCAAAGGTAAGGTCTGGGCGATCCGACCTGCTGGGCGATCCTTATACCAGTTTGCCCTCGTGGACGACGCACCTATCGTGCCATCGCCTCGCCTAGCCGAGACAAAAGTGCCTGACTCTACACCAGGCATTGTCGCGATGTATTCGGGTAAGGACGAGCAGGCGCTGCTGGCGAAGGTACGCTATAACCGCTTGATCGACATCTTTACGGGCGTCACGTCTTACTCACTTCAAAACCATCTCCACACGACTGTTCCAGGCATGGGCCAGGTTGAGACAGATGAGATTTACCTAGGTGTGGACGGGCGGGGAGCGCACTACGTATTTCCAGTGCAGGCCAAGGGTGGCAGCGACAAGATGAACATCGTCCAGATTGAGCAAGATGTCGCACTCTGCCGACACAAATTTCCCGGCCTGCTCTGCACCGCTGTTGGCGCTCAGTTTATGTCGGGCGATAAAATCGCCCTGTTTGCTTTCGAAGAAGGCAATGCAGGCGTCGCCATTGTGCAGGAGCGGCACTACCGTTTGGTTTCCTCGGAGGAGTTGAGCGCCGACGAGTTGCGGACTTATCGAGACCGGCCCTTGGGCGGCTAAGACTGTGGATAGAAAGCCTTGAAGAGGCCTCCCGCACCAATAAAATAATGGGGAGCAGAGATAGCCCCCGCCCCAATTCTGGGGAGCCAGAACAAGATTAGGAAAGACATTAGCCACTTGCTCTTCTCTGTATCTTGTCTGTGTTGCTCCCCATTATTGCCCCTAGTCGTAGAGCCTCCATAGCGAGGAGAAGGGCGGGGGGCCTTCCTAGCACTTTCTATACACACTCTAAGGAAGTTTGCAAGGCTGATTGTGCCACGTCCCCCGGTAGCAAGCCCTGTAATCGCCCTGAAAAACACAGGAACCACACACTTCTCCGCTGACTGTCCGCCCTCATGTGTGCAGTGTAATCAAGACTGTTTTGGCCTCCTGCGCGCTCAAATTAAGGCGGGCCTGGTCGAAGCGGGGGGCGCGGAACCGAGGGCGCGGATTGTTGGACATTCCCCATTCTTCCTGCGGAATGCCCAGAAAGTTCTGGGTCATTTTGCCGTTGCCGTCGCCGTCGTGGAAGGCGCACACAGCGTAGACGCCGGACGGCAGCCCCTCAAACGTGACAGTCAGCGAGTTCGAGGGCGTGGCTGGCCCCAAGGTTTGCAGCCGGATGTCCCGGCGGGCGACCGAGCTGCCGTTGGGAAAGCCGTCAGACCGATTGTACAGGCTGACGCGCAAGTACCCCTCGCGGCTTCGCAGGCCGTAAAAGATCGCTGTGATGCGGCCACTGCCTGCTGGGACACGGGGAGCGCTGTCCGCTGGGACACGGGGAGTGCTGTCCGTCTGCGGCTCCGCTTTTGCCCAGCCCGCGCTCAGGCAGAGGACGCAGCAGACCGGCGCCAGCAGAGAAAGGAACTTACACGGCAAAGCCATGAGGACTCGGCGGTATTGATGTGACATCGGGTGTTCTCCTTAAACAGACATGGCGTGACGTCCGCCTAAAGTGCAGTTCCAGCCTGCGCCCCAAGCCACCCTGGGTCGGCAGGAGGAACTCAAAAATGGAATGCCTTGCGCGTCCCAACGCGTGCCAGGACGACGCAAACCCAGGGAGCGAAAGAGTGACCTCACGGCTTGATGCCTTTTTCCGTCACAGTGTCTCGCCGGCATCAGTTTGCTTACGGTCAGCATGGCAACTATGTTGGCAATCGTTGCCAAGTTTCTTTGCAGCATCTTTTGCCCGGATGGGCAGAACCGTTTTCCAGGGGTTTCCAGCGCAGCGGAACAGCCCTGCATCGGCATTTCCACGGCCTGTCAACGGCGTTTCCCCCGCGTATCAAGCGTGTACCGACGACGGAACAGTTTCTTCCGTCGTCGCAACGCCGTTGGGACACCGGTGCAATGCCGATGCAGGGCCGCTGCAAAGCGCAGGAAACCCCTGGAGCAGGCCCTGTTTCCCCAGCGCGCGCGTTGACAGGCGATGGGCCGAAGGGGGTACACTGAAGGCTCAATTCAAGGGGGAGACAGACGTTATGAGCGAGCGGATATTGAACTTCAGCGCCGGCCCGGCCATTCTGCCCGAAGCGGTGCTGGAAGAAGCGGCGCAGGCCGTGCGCGAAATCGGCGGGGCGGGCATGTCACTGCTGGAAGTCAGCCACCGGGGCAAACACTATGAGGCCATTCACAATGATGCCGAAACGCGCCTGCTGCGCGTGCTGGGCCTGGATGCATCGGAGTACAGCCCGCTGTTTTTGCAGGGCGGGGCCAGTTTGCAATTCGCGATGGTGCCCCAGAACTTCCTCCAGCCGGGCCAGACCGCCGATTATGTGGTGAGCGGCGACTGGGGCGCAAAGGCGATGAGCGAGGCCAAATTGTTCGGCAGCCCGCGCGAGGCCGCCTCGTCCAAGGCGGACGGCTACTCGCATATTCCCAAAGACCTGTCGCTGACGCCGGGGGCGCGGTATGTGCATGTCACCACCAACAACACCATTGAAGGCACGGAATACTTCGCCCTGCCGGAGGTCGGAGACGTTCCCCTCGTCGCCGACTCCTCGTCGGACTTTCTGGCATTGGAGCGTGATTATTCGCGGTTTGGGCTGCTGTACGCCGGGGCGCAGAAGAACGCCGGGCCATCCGGGGTGACTATGGTGGTGGTGCGCCGCTCGTTTTTGGAGACAGCCAACACGAACATTCCCAAGATTGCCGCGTACAAGACCCATGCCGATGCCAATTCGCTGTACAACACGCCGCCGACATTTGCCGTGTTTGTGGTGGGGCGGGTGCTGAAATGGATAGAAGACCAAGGGGGCCTCGCCGCGATGGAAGCCCGCAACCGCGCCAAAGCCGCCGTCTTGTACAGCGCCCTGGACGACTGCGCGCTCTACCAGCCCACGGTGACCGACAAGGCGGATCGCTCGCTGATGAACGTCACCTGGCGCTTTACGGACACAGCGCGGGAGCCGGAGTTCTTGGCGGAAGCGACCTCGCACGGCATGGACGGCCTGAAGGGGCATCGCAGTGTCGGCGGCCTGCGGGCGTCCATTTACAATGCGTTTCCCGCGCAGGGCGTTCAGGCATTGGCCGACCTGCTGCGCGATTTCGCCCGGCGCAGTGGGTAAAGAAAAGCCGCCGGGCAGGTTTTCACGCCCTGGCGTGAGCAGGAGGCCGTCTCCCTCATGCCAAAGGCCGCACTTAAGCTTGAAGTGCGGCCTTTTGGGTGTCAGGCGCGGCGCAGACAGGGTTTCACTCGTCCCCCGGATCGGCAGGGTTCCGTCAGGCAGGAAGGTACGCGGCGAGAAAGGCCAGGGTGAGCGTCCAGGACTGCGCGGCGGCTTCAGGGTTGTACGAGGCACGGGCATCGCAGAAAAAGCCGTGCTCGGCCTGCGAGAACACGGCCTGGGTGTAGGGCTTGTCCGCCGCCCGGACGGCATCTTCCACGGCGCGCGTCAGGCTGGGGTCAATATGGGTGTCTTTGCCGCCCCAAAACAGCAGAATGGGCGCGTGCAGATCGGATGCGCGCCCCAGCAGGTCGGGCAGCATGGGCTGAGCGCCTGCCGCAATGCCGCCGCCGTAGTACGACACGGATGCCTGGAGCGGCAGCAGGGTATCGGCGAGAAACGAGGCCCGCCCGCCCATGCAGTAGCCGATGGAGCCGACTGCCGAAGCCCCGCCCCCTGTCTCGGACTGGAGCCAGTCATAAGCCGCCTGCATGTCTGCGCTCTGGCCGTCATCGCTCAGTCCCTGCATGTGCGGCATCACGGCGGCAAAGTCCGTGTATGCGCCCTCAAAGCCGGGGTCGGTGCGGTGAAACAGGGCCGGAGCAATGGCCGTGTAACCCGCGCGGGCGAACCGCCCGGCGACATCACGAATGTGGGCATTGACGCCGAACGCTTCCTGCAGGACGATCAAACCGGGGCGGGGGCCACCCTGCATGGGGCGGGCGACATAGGCAGGCATGGAAGCACCGTCCGGTACGTGCAGCGTAACAGTCTCAGTCTGAATGTCCGGGGTGGTGTTCTCAGCCATAGAAATCTCCTTAAGGGGAACATTGCTGCAATTATACTCTCCCGGTTCACGCAGACAGGTCAAGCGGCGGCGGAATTGTTTGTTCGGCAGCAGTTTGCGCAGAAAAGGTGGGGTTAACCAAAGGCTGTTCTTGGGAAACACCATCTAAGGGAAAAAGATGCGGATCACACATCTTCCCAAATCACAGACGAAGAGGAACGGCAAGCAGAACGGCCTTCAACGACTGAACACGGAAATCAACTCAACAGCATGGGCAACAACGACACGGAAACAAAAGATGTCATGGCTTCGTTGCGTGCGCCTGGCCCAAACACGCAAGGCCAGCGAGCCGGAACCGGCATTGAAGGTCTTGACAACATCCTGGGGGGCGGACTGCCGCCGAACCGGATGTACCTGGTTCAGGGCTACCCCGGCACCGGCAAGACCACGCTGGCGCTGCAATTTGTGCGGGAAGGCCAGGCACAGGGCGAGGCAGTCTTGTATCTGACCCTGGCGGAAAGCGCGGAAGAGCTGCGCGCGACTGCGGCTTCCCACGGCTGGGAACCCAGCAGTATCAACATCCACGAGCACCTGCCGGCGACCCAAAAGGTGCCCGAAACTCAGCATACACTGTTTCACACGGACGAGGTGGACCTGCTGGAGACAGTCACCGCCCTGCTAGAAGTGATTGATCGCGTTAAGCCGCAGCGCCTGGTGCTGGACTCGCTGTCCGAACTGCAGCTTCTGGCGGGCAGCCCGCTGCGCTACCGCCGCGAGGTGCTCGCCCTCAAGGATTATTTTGCCCACCGCGACTGCACCGTGCTGCTGCTTGACGACCGAACCATAGGCGATGGGGACACCCAGCTCCAGAGCCTCTGCCACGGCGTGCTGCTGCTGGAAGGACAAACGCCGGACTATGGGACTGAGCGACGGCGGCTGCGGGTCACAAAGCTGCGCGGCCTGCGCTTTCGGAGCGGCTGGCACGATTACGCGATTCAAACAGGCGGCTTGCAGGTCTATCCCAGGCTGATTGCCGCCGAGTATGGCGAACAGGAACAGGCAGGCCTGATCAAAAGCGGCCTGTCCGCGCTGGATACGATGTTCGGCGGCGGCCTGGATCAAGGGACAACGACGCTGCTGATGGGGCCGTCGGGCGTGGGCAAGTCCAGTGTCGCCACCCGATTCGCTGTCGCCGCCGCCGAACGCGGGGAGCGGGCGGCGATGTATATCTTTGATGAGCGGCCCGCAACCCTGCACGCCCGTTCGCAGGGACTGGGCATGGGTCTGCGAAGGCATGTGGCGGCAGGCCGGATCGCGCTGCAGCCGGTGGACGCGGCGGAGATGACGCCGGGGGAGTTTGCGCACATGGTGCGCAAAGCGGTTGAAGAGGAAGACGTGCGCCTGGTCGTCATAGACAGCATGGCCGGCTATCTGCATGCCATGCCGGGAACACGCGCCCTGATCCTGCACCTGCATGAGCTTCTCACGTACCTGGGACAGAGGGGCGTTACCACGCTGATGATCGTCACGCAGCATGGAGTGATGGGCACGACCATTGCCGGGGACATAGATGTCAGCTACCTGGCCGACAATGTGCTTCTCTTTCGTTATTATGAGCTGGGCGGCGCAATTCTCAAAGCCCTGTCCGTGTTCAAGCGGCGCGCTGGGCCGCACGAGCACGCCATTCGCGAACTGACGTTGGGCGGCCCCGAAGGGATCGGCGTCGGCGAACCGCTCAGCGCCCTGCATGGTGTCCTGACGGGCATTCCTGTTTACGACAAGACACTTCCGGCGGGCACGGACAAGGCAACATCTGAGGGCAGCTTGATTGATGGTTGATCCCCCTGCCCCCAACGAGCGTATTCTGACGCTGGTGCCGACCGGACGCGACGCCCTGCTGGCTGTTGACGCACTGGCAAGCGCGGGGCTGCATGGGGCGGTCTGCGCGGACATGGACGCTTTGTGCCGGGAAATAGCGGCAGGGGCATCGGTGCTTTTGATCGCCAGCGAAGCCCTGACCCCGGCCTCCTTTCCCCAGCTCCGTGCGACACTTGCACAGCAGCTCCCTTGGTCCGACCTGCCGCTTGTTATTCTGACCGGCAGTGGCCGGGGGCCGCGCGAGAAAAGCTCGTGGGCCGAAGCGCTGGATGCCCTGGGCAGCACCACTTTGCTGGAGCGCCCACTACGGGTGGCGACATTGATCCAGGCCGTGCGGGCGGCGTTGGGAACCCGGCGGCGCCAGTACGAAGTGCGCGATCTTCTGGAACAGCATATTCGGATGGAGCAGCATATTCAGGTGGAGCAGTATTTGCAGGTGGAGGCCCAAAAGCAGCGGGTGTTCCTGCATGACGTCCTCGCCAGCGTGACCGGCGGCAGGCTGCACCTGTGCGATACCTCCGATGACCTGCCGGAGCGGCTGCCCCAGGCCGGGGCGGTGATTGCGCTCACCCGAACCACCGGCTTGAGTGAGCTGCGCCACGCGGCCAAGCAGGCCGCGCAGGCCCAGGGGTTTGCCGATGACCGCTGGCAGGACCTGCTGACCGCAGTCGGCGAGGCCGCGATGAACGCCGCCGTCCACGCCGGCGGCGGAGAAGGGTGGGTAGGCACACAGGATGGAAGGGTGCAGGTCTGGGTGGAAGATCAGGGACGAGGCATTGAAGTGAAAAATCTGCCCCAGGCGGCCCTGTCCAAAGGGTACACCACGGCAGGCAGTCTCGGACACGGCATGAAGATGATGCTGGAAAGCACAGACCGCCTGTGGCTGCTGACCGGGCCGCGAGGAACAATCGTCGTGATGGAGCAGGATCGCCTGCCTCCAAAACCGGTTTGGTCTTAAGCAGGCAAGAGGGGAAACACTCTGGCCGACACTGAGGGCCGCGGGCGGGACTTGCCCGTGGCCCTCAGTGTCGGCCCTTGCCGAGTGGCTGGGGAGATACTTTGTTGTCAGCCGACTTGCGAAACCATGTTACTGTTTCTTGAATGGCCTGGTCAATGGGCGTGGCATGCCAGCCAAAGGCAGCCTCAAACTGCCCCGAACTGACGATCTGCGGCTCGGTGTACTGGTAGAACATTTCCACCAACTCGCGCATCTGCGGGTTGAACACGCCCATTGCCTGGATCACCACTTTCGGGGCCGCCATGATTTTGACGGGGCGGCCCAGTGCTTCTCCCACAAGGCGCAGCATTTCGCGAACTGTGACCGCGGGGGCGACCGGCAGCAGCCACTCCCGCCCCAGGGCTTCGGGGCGCTCGCCCAAAGTCGCCAGGCCCCGCGCCACGTCCTTAATGTAGCTGTAGCAGTGCGGCAGGTTGATGTTGCCCAGCACCTGCACCGGCTTGCCTGCCAGCGCGGGCGGGAAGACTGTCGAGCCGAACGACGAGTTGTACACGCGCGGCCCATAAAAGTCCGCCGCCCGCCCCAGCGCGACTTGCACAACACCGTCTTGGTGCGCCTGAAGGTACCGGCGGGCGACTTCCGCGCGCATTCGCCCTTTGCGGCTCACTGCCGCGTAAGGCGTCTGCTCGGTCATAGGCTGGCCGTGCGTCTCGCCGTACATGTACAGGGTGTCGGTGATAATGAGTTTAGCCCCTGCCGATGCCGCGCCCGCGATGATGCCCTCCTGCTGCCGGGGGACAACAGCCACTTGTTTGGCATATGACGGCGCGTTGGTGCAGTTGTAAACCACAGATGCTCCCCGGCAGACTTCTTTGGCCGTATCTATGCTGGCAATGTCAGCAGCAATCAATTCAACCTCGGCCGGAACCGCCGCCTTGCCATGACGATTGACCAGGCGAACCTGCTTGCCCTGCGCCCGCAGAACATCCGTCAGCGTCAGCCCGACCGGGCCGGTGCCGAGGACGACGTGCAGGTCGTTGGTGGTGTCATTCTGCTGCGTGTTGGTGTTCATGGGAAGTGTTCCTTTGTGTCCAAAGCATAACCTAACTTAGTTAGGTTTGAGTGATGAATTGCCCAGCTTGGGCGTCTTTTGCCGCCTGCCTTTAGCGCCTGCTCCAGGCGAACAGCAAATCCTCCACGGCCTGCATTGTCAATTGTTCGGCCCGTTCTTCCCCGCCGCCGATCCGCCCCAGCATCTGCGCGCTGACCAGGCCGTGCAGCAGGCCCCACAGCGTTTCCACCGCGCCTGCCGGGTCAGGCAGGGTGACACGGCGCGACAAAGCCCATTCTTCCAGATGATTTTGCACAATGTCGCCGACCAGAGTTGCCCCTGCCAATGTTGCGTCCAAAGGCACGCGCACGCTGCCAATGTCGTCCATGATTTGATACAATTCCGGCTGCTCGCGCGCAAATCGCCAGTACGCCTGCCCCATCCGCAGCAGGCGCGCGTGGGCATCTTCGGTTTCGGCCACGGCCTGACGCATGCCGTCCGCCAGCAGCAAAAACCCCTGCCGCTGCAATTCTTCCAGCAAAGCGTCCTTGCCCGCAAAGTATTGGTAGATAATCGGCGGGGTATAGTCCACCAATTCCGCGACCCGCCGAACGGTGACCGCCCCCCAGCCTTCCGCCCGCGCAATCTGCCGGGCCGCGCTGAGGATGCCGTCTTTGGTGGCTTGTTTTTGCCGCTCGCGCCGCTCTGTGATGCTCATGTTTTATGCTTGTCTTATTTTCTAACAGTGTTAGATTAATAGTACCCATGCCTTGTTGTGTTTGTCAAGGGGTGTGAATTTTTTAGTTTCCTGGGCGTTTTGTCGGCGCGGCAACTGCATTGCGAGGGTGTTTCCAACTCTTCCCCAGCGCGTACCAACGACGGAAGAAATCCGTCCGTCGTTGGTACGCCCTCAGTCATCCGTGAAAACGCCGCTGCAGCGCCGGGACAAACCCAGAGCAGCGCCTTCGCCCCGCGCGCGTTGACAAAGCCCCACGCAACCGAGTACCATAAGCGCGTTTGGACAAACAAAGGAGTTTACCGATGGCGAAAGTGCTGGTCAGCGATCCAATCGCGCCGGAAGGCATTGAGATTTTGCGGCGGGTCGCAGACGTGGATGTCAAGACAGGGCTGACCAAAGATGAGCTGGCAGCGATTATCGGCGAGTACGATGCCCTGGCGGTGCGCTCGGAAACCAAAGTGACCGCGGACATTCTCGCGCAGGCGGGCAAATTGAAGATTATCGGGCGCGCGGGCGTGGGCGTGGACAACATTGATGTGGATATGGCGACAAGCCGCGGCATTCTGGTTGTCAACAGCCCCGAAGGCAACACATTGGCCGCCGCTGAACTCACGTTTGCCATGCTGCTCGCGCTGGCCCGCAGCATTCCACAGGCGGACCAATCCCTGCGCGCGGGCAAGTGGGACCGTAAAAAGTTCATGGGGTCGGAGGTGTACGACAAGACCCTGGGCGTGGTGGGCCTGGGCAAAATCGGCAAAGAAGTGGCAAAGCGCGCGCAGGCATTCGGCATGAACGTCATTGGTTATGACCCGTACCTGAAGCCCGAACAGGCCGAGGCGCTGGGAATCACTCTGGCGGAACTGGACACATTGTACGCGCAGTCCGATTATATCACCGTGCATGTCCCCAAGACAAGGGAAACGTCCGGGATGATTGATGCCGAGAAACTGGCCTTGATGAAGCCCACGGTGCGGCTGATCAACTGCGCGCGGGGCGGCATTATTGACGAGCAGGCATTAGCCGATGCCGCCCGCGCGGGGACCATCGGCGGGGCCGCCATTGACGTATTCTCAACCGAACCCGCGCCCGCCGACAACCCGCTGCTGGGCGTTCCCAACATCATCACGACGCCGCACCTGGGCGCGAGCACGGAAGAAGCGCAGGTGAACGTGGCGATAGACATTGCCGAGCAGATTGTGGATGTCTTGAACGGCAAGCCCGCCCGTGCTGCGGTCAACATGCCCAGCGTGCCCGCCGATGTGCTGGGGCGGATTGAGCCGTATCTGCTGCTGGCGGAGAAGATCGGCAGCCTCCATGCCCAGCTCACGTCGTCCAGTATCAGCGAAGTGGAGATCGTCTACGCAGGCGAGTTTGACAGCCTGCCCACCGTGCACCTGACCCGCGCAGTCCTGAAGGGCCTGCTGGAGCCGATCATCCCGGAAAGCGTCAACTATGTCAACGCGCCGGCTTTGGCGGCGGCGCGCGGCATCAAAGTGACGGAAAGCCGCACATCCGGCCCTGAAGGCGGCGGCTCACTGCTCACGGTGCGCAAGAAGGGAGCCGAAAGCGGCGAACGCGAGATCAGCGGGACAGTGTTCAGCCGGGACAACGTGCGCATTCTCACGATTGACGGCTACCGCGTGGACATTCGCCCGTCCGGCCCGATGCTGGTCACCAAGCATACCGACCGGCCCGGCGTGATTGGAAAAGTGGGCACATTGATGGGCGACAACAATATCAACATTGCCGGCATGCACGTAGGCCGCGAAAGCCAGGGCCAGGGCGCGGTCATGGTGCTGAAACTGGACACAGTCGTCCCCGACGCTATCCTGGCGCAGGTGCGTCAGGTGGACGGCATGGAAACCGCGCGCTCCGTAGAACTTTAACAGTCGCCTGTCCTGCACCGAAGGGGAGAAAGAGAAACACCAATGAAGCAAACTATGATGATTGTCCCAGCACTGCTGGCGGGGCTGGGCTTGTCCATCGCGGCACACGCGGCTCCCGGCCCGAACCTGCCTGTTGTGGGCGCGCCCACCAGCATCTCGGCAGGCGTATTTGTGCCGTCGGGCGGCGACGACAAGCGCGCGGGCGGCAGCAGTCAATTGGACGTGGAGTTTCGGTATGGCCTGCCGATCCCCAACCCCATTCCCGTGACGCGCACGGTGATCGGGCTGGGCATACAAACGGGGGCAAAGTCGGGCAAGCACGCCACGGTCGTGCCGATCACGGCGACCCAGGACTTCAGCCTGACGGGCGGCTCGCTGAATGCGCCGGGCACGGTCTACGGCGGCCTGGGAGCCGGGGCTTATATCCAGAACTTGAGCGGGATCAGCAGCGCGGTGCGTTTGGGGGTTCATGGGGAACTCGGCGTCAACATCACCGGCAACTTGTTTGTGAATGCGCGCTATCAGTTCGTGACCCACTCCAACGGCCTGGCTGTCACGGCGGGCCTTCGCTTTTAGTTCCCATGGTGTGACGAAGACGCCCGCCGCCCAAACGCACTCTGTGTTTGGGCGGCGGGCGTGTTTTACAGCGTGCGAAATACACTCCCGCAGGGGCTATGCGTGGGCGTCTTCGGGCAGTTCCATGTTGTCGCCGTCCAGCCAAAAGTGGCGAAACGGGCTTTGATCAATGGTCGTGCTGACCATGTCCACGTGCTCGTGCAGGCCCAGGGCGCTGCGGAACTCCAGGGCGCTGTCGCCGTCACTGAACGAGGCCAGGTAGTCGGTGCCGTCCTGCAAAAGGCAGATAAACTCGCCCGAATCGATGTGGCGCAGGGCAAAAATCGTCTGCGTTTTATTGATGACCGGTGCTGATTTCATGGGTATCCTTCTATTTGCCATGCGGAAAAAGGCGTGTTTCCCAGATGGTTTCTTGGTGTTGTTATGTGTTGGAGCGTTGCATCGTGAAATATGTTCCACGCGGGCGGGGCATTTTCCAGGGAGCGTTTATCCTGCTTCTTATCCCGCTTGGGCCGGGCATGTTAAACCTGCCCGGTCTGTCGCGGCGCGGCAGGCACGTGTTTGACAGGCTTCCTCCGCGTGTGCTACACTGCGCGCGTGACACCTCAAACCCCTTCCGCTTCGCTGGTCTACGTGTTTGACCTGGACGGCGTTTTGTATCTCGGCGATACCGCCATTCCTCATGCCGCCGATGCGGTGCGGCGTTTGGAGGCGCAAAACAAACTTGTCTACTTTCTCACCAACAATTCGGGCCGGACACGCGCCGACTACCAGGAGAAATTGATGCAGGTCAACGGCCTGGACATTGCCGAGTCGCAAATCTTCACGTCCGCCTATGCCACCGCTTTGTATCTGAGAGCTTTGGGCGCATCAGGCCGCACCGTTTTTGTGATCGGCGAGGCGGGGCTGGCATCTGAGATGGAGGCGGTCGGCGGCCTGCGGGCCGTGCGCGTGCCCGACTCCGTGCCGTTCACGGACATTGACTATGTGGTCGTGGGCATTGACCGGCAGTTCACCTATGACAAACTGCGCTTTGCCCATGCCGCCATCACGCGCGGCCATGCCCAGTTTATCGCCACCAACCGCGACTCTACGTTCCCGATGGAGGTGGGCGAAATCCCCGGCGGCGGCAGCCTGGTCGCCGCCCTTGCCACTGCGGCGGGACGCGAGCCGCTGACCATCGGCAAGCCCGAAACCCACGCTTATGAGGCCATTCTGCAAGCCGCAAATGCGCCCGCGGCGCAAAGCGTGATGATCGGCGACCGATTGGACACGGACATCGCCGTGGGCAACCGGGCCGGGGCAAAGACTGTTCTGGTGCTGACCGGGGTGACATCGGCGGCTCAGGCACGCGCCGCCGTGTCCCCGTTCGTTCCTGACCTTGTTATCGGCGATCTGCGCGCGCTGGCATAGGGTCATTTTGCCCGCCTCGGCGCGGCGTCTTGCCCGCCTCAGCGCGGCGTCTTGCCCGCCTCAGCGCGGCGTCTTGCCCGCCTCAGCGCGGCGTCTTGCCCGCCTCAGCGCGGCGTCTTGCCCGCCTCAGCGCGGCGTCT
>JAABUQ010008886.1_pt1 | contig 13871 bp, 16 predicted proteins | sample 5560001 | NCBI WGS metagenome assembly JAABUQ01 (sample SAMN10711888, study PRJNA513371) | rock metagenome | isolation source: Antarctica rocks | place: Antarctica: Victoria Land, Finger Mt nord | collected 2015-12-18
TAGGGAAGGCTTCTTCGTCGGGCGCGCCGGGCCGGTGCAAGCGCATGACGCCGGCCCCCTGCACGATGTACCACGCTTCTTCGTAGACCGTGCGGTGGTAGATCTTGGCCGTGCGCTCACCCGGCCGTACAAGCGCCTCGGCTAGACTCAACCGGGTCGCGCCCTGTACGCGGCCGACGAGCTCACGGATCTCGGAGCCGTCGGGGGCCAGCCCCGTCGGCTCCGCCTGGCGACGCCATGCCGGCATCGGCAGCCTCCTTTCCCGCATCACCCCGACTATCTGTCTTTCCCGCATCACCCCGACTATCTGTGCCACCGTGATGTGTCACGACCCATTCGTTGTAGTGTACACGCCGCGCGTCCCCACCCACGGCGAGCGGGGCGGGGAGGGTGTACCCTACGATTGTAAGGGCGATCACCGTGGGCCTGGCCCTAAAAGGGGACGGACCGTAAACGGTCTGTGCGCGGGCGCTCCGCTCGCCCTGACCCAGGCGGGCGCCAGCCAGCTAGACCCTTTAGACCCTTCAGGGTCCGTTTCCTGCCAGGGTCCTTTAGGGCCAGGCTCCAGTCACAATCGGGGGGCGCACCCATCGCTAAGGTGGGGACGCACGGGTAGACAGCGTGACATGGGCTCTCGGCGTGGGAGCGCAGAGGCAACGCTGGTATCATGTGGGTAAGGTATCACCTACCTGCTCTATCTACTTCTCGCAATGACTGTTACGACAGGGACACCACGTATGTCCAGACGACGTTTACGCATGGACGGCGCCCCCGCCGGCGACGAGGGCGGCCAGGCGGCCGCGTGGGGCATCGACCGCCCCGACGCGCTCACGCTGATCAATGAGTCCGAGATCGACTCCTGTGGCCTCATCCCCTGGGGCTCGAACTACACCTTTTTGGTCACGCTCCAGCATCCGACCGAGGGCTGCAGCTACGCCGTCTACAAGCCGCGGCGCGGTGAGTCCCCGCTCTACGACTTCCCCGAGGGCTCGCTCTACCGCCGCGAGCGCGCCGCCTACGTGGTGAGCAGCGCCACGGGCTGGGACCTGGTGCCGCCGACCGTGATCCGCGACGGCCCCTACGGCGTCGGCATGGTGCAACTCTTCGTCGAGGCCGACACCAACGCCCACTATTTCACGTTCGGCCCCGAGATCCCCGACGCCGCGCGCCGCGTCGCGCTCTTTGACTGCATCGTGAACAACACCGACCGTAAGGCCGGGCACCTATTGCGCGGGTCCGATGGGCGTGTGTGGGCGATCGACCACGGCCTCACCTTTCACCCCTCGCCCAAGCTGCGCACGGTGATCTGGGACTTCGGGGGCGAGCATTTCTCGCGGACACAACTGGACGATCTGCGACGGCTGCTCGACCAGTTAAACACCGGCGACGGCCCGCTGGCCGAGTTGCGCACGCTGCTCAACGCGCGTGAGTGCGACGCGGTGCGCCGCCGCGCCGAGCAACTACTACACGTCGGGCGCTATCCGCAGGCGACCTCGTACCGCTCAATGCCTTGGCCGTCGATCTAACTTGACGCGAAGCGGCGCCGCTTGCTATCCTTCTCTAAGTGCGCTCGGGACACCCAGGCGCTTTTTTTGGCGCGTCCGTGCGCGTACATAGTATGATTAAGGATCTTCGTCTCGTGTTTGCAGTAGTCAAGACGGGCGGTAAGCAATACAAGGTGCGGGTCGGCGAAACGCTCGACGTCGAGAAGCTCGCCGTCGATGAGGGCGCGCAGGTGCGACTCGACGAGGTGCTGCTCGCCTCCAACGACGGCGCCGTCACGTTCGGCCGCCCCATGATCGACGGCGCGGTAGTAACGGCGCGCGTGGTGAGCCAGCACAAGGGCCCCAAGCTGATCATTTTCAAGTACAAGAGCAAGTCGCGCTATCGCAGGCGCACCGGCCATCGCCAGCGGCTGACCCAACTGCTGGTGCAGACCATCGACATTCCGGGCCTGGGTACCGACGCCATGGTCGAGCGGCCGCGAGTCGTCGCGCGGACGCCGGCCACGGAGACGCCCGTCGTAGAGACGGCGGGGACGGCGGCGCCTGGCGCGGACACAGCCGCGCCAGAGACAACGGAGACGAGCGCGCTGCGGGCGGCCGGTCCGGTCCGGTTCACCGCCACGCCCGGTTCGGCGGCGCCGGCGGACGACGCGCTGCCGGTCATCGCGCCGACGGCCCAACTCGACGCGACCGGCATGGGCGCGACCGCACAGGAAACGCTCGGCGACACGACGCTGCCGACGGCGGCCTTGCCGCCGGAAACAACGGCCGTCGAGCCGTCGACCGACCTGCCCGAGGCGGGCCCCGCATAGCGCCAGGCTAGAAAACAGAGGGACAAAATAGATGGCACATAAAAAAGGCTTGGGCTCGACGCGCAACGGCCGCGACAGCCAGTCGCAGCGCCTCGGCGTCAAAAAGTTCGGCGGCGAGTATTTGCGCGCGGGCGGTATCATCATCCGCCAGCACGGCACGAAGTGGAAGCCAGGCGTCAACGTGGGCATGGGTAGGGACTACACGCTCTTCGCCCTCGTCGACGGGCACGTCACGTTCGAGAAGCCGCTGCCGAACCAGCGCCAGCGCGTCAGCGTGTGCCCGGCCCCTACGCGGCAGGCGCTGATCGTGTCTCCGCAAGCGGAGCAGGGCGAGGCCGCGCAACCGACCGCGTAACGTGGTATAATCCCTAGCGCGGCGGCCTAAAAAGAGCGCCGCGCTGTCTAGGGCCTGTGGCGCAGCTGGGAGCGCGTCTGAATGGCATTCAGAAGGTCAGGGGTTCGAATCCCCTCAGGTCCACCAGATGTGACGAGCGAGAGACGGTCCGATCGGACCGTCTTTTTGTTTATACGGACGTTTTGTTGATAGTATCGATAATGGAGTACAACGAATGGCAGACGAGCCGCGTGTGCGCGTGCGTTCGCTAGAGACAGATCCCGACATCGCGCGCGACGAGGGTGAGGAGAGCCGCCTGGCCTCTGTCGTCGACACGGACGAGGACGACGCGCCGGTGACCGTCATCGACCGCGCCGACCGCCTTGCCGTGGAGCACGACGAAGAGCGCGATCCGGCGCGCGAGGACGAGGATGACGAACGCGCCCTCGACTAGGGCTCGACCGACAAGAACGCGGGGGACGTGAAGGGTTGTCGAGCGTGGGGAGAAAGGGATCGTGGCGCGGACGGTCGTAGGACGGCGCGCTGAGGCGGCCGCGGTGCGGGAGCGCGTCAGGTTCGAAGGGTTGCCGTTGGAGCGCTTGGCCCTGCTCGCCGTCGGCGCGGTCGCGCTGGCATTACGCCTATGGCCGCTCGATCATTTCTCGGTCGACTTCCAGGACGAGGGCGTGTACTGGCAGTCGCTCAAGGCCATGGCCGCCGGGCAGCCGCTGTTCAGCGTGGTGTTCTCCTCGCAGCCGCCTTTCTTTCTGGCCGGCCTCCTCCCGTTCTACCTGCTCTTCGGCCAGACGCTCGTGGCGGCGCGGCTCGGCGTCGCGTTCTACTCGCTGCTCGGGCTCGCCGCCGTCTACTACATTGGCCGCGCCACGGCGGGACGCTGGGCCGGCGTGCTGGCCTGCGCGCTGCTGGCGGTCGACCCGCTCTACCTGGCCGAATCGCACACCGTGCAAGCCGAGATGCCCTCGGAAGCCCTGGCGCTCGCCGGCGTCGCCCTGGCCGCAGTCGCTGTTGGCCGCACAGGACCGCCACGGCGTTGGCGGGCGGCGGCAAGCGGCGTCGCGCTCGGGCTGGGCGTCATGACCAAGCTCTTCGACCTCGGCGCCCTCGTTCCCGCCGTACTCTACCTCGCCGCGCCGCTCGTCGCCACGCGGGCCAGCGCACAAGAACCGTCGCGACAGAGGGACGCGAGCGCGGCGTGGCGGACGGTCGCGCCGGATCTGCTGCTGCTCGCGCTCGGGTTCAGCGCCGCCTGCGCGCTCACGCTGGCGCCATTCCTCTCGGTACGCGGACTCGTCTACGACCAGGTCGTGCGCTTCCACCAGGTCGCCGAGCAGGGCAGCGCCCTCGGCAAACATGACTGGCGCGACAACGTGACGCTGATCCGCGACACGGTCTCGTACTACGTGTCCGCCCCCTACCTGCTGCTGGCGCTCGCGGGGGTGATCCTAGCCCTATGGCGGCGCGCCTGGGCGATCGTGCCGCCGCTGGCGTGGCTAGTGGTCTCGCTCGGGCTGCTGGTCCACCAACAGCCCCTGATCTGGCACCACGTCGTGCTGCTCTCGCCCCTGCTGGCGATCCTCGGCGGCGCCGCGCCCCCGCTGGCGAGAGGCCCTCACCCCCGACCCTTGCGGATTGGTCTCTCGGCTCCGCGGAGCCGACAGCCCACCCGGCTCTCCCGTGCGCGGGAGAGGGGAGCCTATGTCCCTGCACAGAAATCCTCCCTCCTCCCTGGGGGGAGAATCGGTCCCAATGCCGGCTCCGCGGAGCCGGGAGACCAATCCGCATGGGTCGGGGGTGAGGGCCTCTTGACCTACGCCGTGCTGGCCCTGGCCGTCATATCGGCGCTGTTCGGCCTGCGACAGAGTGTCGAGGCCAACCGCTCGCCGGTCGTGTCATTCGCGCCCGCCGTCCCAAGCCCGTCCGCCGCCGTGCAGCTGCGCATGGCGGACGCGCTGCGCGTCCACACGCGGCCCGGCGAGGTCGTCGTCACCGACGGGCAGTACATCGCGGGGCTGGCCGGCCACGCGGTACTCCCGCAGACGGTCGACACGTCGTGGGTGCGCATCAAGGCGGGACCCCGCTACTTCTCCACGCATGCGCTAGAAGACCTCATCGTGCGCGACAACGTGCGCACCGTCCTCTTCGCCACGGGACGCCTCGCCGTCGACGCCGCGTTCCACCGCTGGGTCGAGCAACGCTACCGCAAGGTCGCGAGCTTCGGCGGCGATAGAGCCCTGTATCAAAAATAGTAGATTCCGTAGCGCGGTCAGGATCGCACGATAAGGATGACGGCCACGACGAGCAGCAGGAGCCCGGCGAGCCGGGCCGGCGTGAGCGGGCGCGGCGCGACCCTGAGCAGGCCGAAGCGGTCGATGACGGCGGAGGCCGTCAGCTGCGCCGTGACGATCAGGGCGGACGTGGCGGCCGCGCCGATGCGTGGCACCGCGACGACCGTGCCCACCAGCACCACAACCCCCAGCATCCCGCCCGTGAACAGGGCCCAGCGCGGCGCGTGCGCGACGCCGCCAAAAGAGCCCTCGTCGGGACGCAGCAGCAGGATCAGGGCGACCGTAGCGCTGCTGACGAGCACGGAGATGAGCACGGCGCGGAACCGTCCGACGTTGCGCGAGAGTTCGCTGTTGATAGGACCCTGCGTCGCGAGCGCCAGGCCCGCCAGCAAGGCCGCCGCCAGCGGGATAAACTTGCTCATAAATTCGCCTCCCGGCATAGGCTACCACATCGGGGGCGGGGTGCTAAGACACCGATCCCTGCGCGAGGGTGTCGAGCACGGAGGGGGCCCGCGGCGTCCAGCCAAGCAGGCGCTCGGCCCGCGCGGCGGTGGCGTGCTGGTCGAGCGCCAACGCGTCGGCCAGCGGACCCATGGTTTGGCGAGCCTGATCGAGCGGGAAGGCCTGCGTGCGGCCGTCCGCGCCGGCGGAGCGGCTCGCCGCCGCGGCGATGTCGGCGACCGCGACGGCGGGGCCGGCCACGGCGAGGAGCAATATATCTCCGGTGCGCCGTCTGCCTTTCAGGGCACGCGGCTCACGACGCGCGCTGGCACGCTAGTTGCACCTCTGAACCTCTGAACGGTGATACCCCTGCGCGACGCGACAACTCACGATTATCGAGGAGACATAGACATGAGATGGGTGTTGACTTTGGCCGCGCTGTCCCTGGGCGTCTGGTACCTCACGAACAGGCGGCGACGCGACCAACTCGGGCAGGCGGCTCAGGACGTGACGCCTCCCACTGTGCAGGATCGGGTGGGGGACGCGGCCATGGCGGCGAGCGACGCGGCGCGGAGCGCGGTCTCCGGCGCGACGGAGAAGGCGCAAGGGCTGGCGCAACAGGCTGGTAAGGTGGCGGGCGACGCCGCGGCCAACGTGGGGCAGGCTTCCAACGGCGTGACCGACCGGGTCAAGCAAGCGGCCGATACAGCGACGGAAACGGCACGACAAGCGGCCGATACGGTCGCCGAGAGCGCGGCGCAAACAGGCGCGACGGCGCCCGCGACGACGGGGCCTCAAGACACGCGGCAGGCTGCGGCGTCGCCTAACCCGGAGAACGGGGGTACGGCTGCCTCAAAGAGCAGCGGGAGCGCCGTGGAAACAGATGTCGCCACGCCTCCGCCCTCGATCCGCGAAACGGTGCAGGCCGAGATGGCCGACGTCGACGAGCAAGTAGACAATCTGCGGGCGCGGGCGGAACAGCCGCCGGACCCGGCCGAAAAGTCGGCCGGCGAGGTCTTTCGGGCCGGTACCATGGCTACGACGGACTCGCGCGCCGCCCAAGCGCCGTCCACACAAAGAGAGGCCGAGCCGGTCGAGGGCGGCGTCGAGCCGCTCGGAGCCGGCGCCGAAGTGATGGGCAAAGACATCGCACAGTCTACGGCGACGTCCGGCGCGGACGGCGGCGCGCCGTCCACCGCGGGAGCGGGGACGTCAGGGGCGTCGGATAATATAGGCCCTTCCGAGTCCACGAGCAGGACGCGGGGCACGACCGGCCGCACGCTAACGACCGACGACAATATCGTGCCGGAGGGTGAGCGCCCGCGGCCAATCGCGGGCGAGGGTACGACGACCATGGTCTACGGTCTGGTCGATACGCTCTCACCCGCACAGGACGGGCCGACGGCGACGGGCGCGGCGGAGCCCCTGCCCCAAGGGCTGACGCCGGGCGCCCCGGGGACCGGCGGACCGGCCGCCTCGACGATAGCGCCGACCATCCCCGATGACGCCGAGTCGCCGACGACCGGCATGGAGACCGCCCCCGTCGTCGACCGCGCCGCGGAGGTCGCCGAGCGCACCGGCGGCAAGTACGTCGGCAACCGAAAGAAGCGCGTCTTTCACCCTGCCACGTCGAGCGACCTACCGAGCGAGAACAATCGGGTCTACTTCGAGACCATCGAGGAGGCTACCGCCGCCGGGTTCACCCCTGCCCCTAACGAGGACCTCGGCCAGGCATAATGAGCCGTCAGCCGCCAGCCGTCAGCAAGTGGCTGATAGCTGACGGCTGACGGCTGATAGCCACTAGCTGGGAGAGCATTATGAGGGCAGTGGTGCAGCGGGTGACGCGATCGTCGGTCGGCATGGTCGAGGACGGGGAGGAGCACGAGGTTGGGCGTATCGGACATGGGCTGACCGTGCTACTCGGTGTCGCGTCCGGCGACACCGAGTCCGAGGCGGAGCGTCTGGCCCGGAAGATCGCCACGCTGCGCATCTTCCCCGACGAGGACGGCAAGCTCAACCTAGACGTGCGTGAGGCCGGCGGCGCGGTGCTGGCGGTCTCACAGTTCACCTTGCTGGCCGATACACGCAAGGGGCGCCGCCCGAGCTTCATCGGCGCGGCCTCCCCTGAACTGGGCGAAAAGCTCTACGAGAGCGTCGTCGCGCGCCTGCGCGCCGATGGCCTTGCCGTACAGACGGGGCGCTTCAGGACGCACATGCGCGTCGAGATACTCAACGACGGCCCCGTCACGATCATCCTCGACACGGACGACTGGGCCGGCCCCGCCGGGTCGCCTCAACAGCAGGCAGGGTAGGCCGTGGCACGAGGGCGCAAGGACGAGCGGCGGAGCGGGCAGCCGGCGAGTACCACGCCGGTCACGTCGGGCGACGCCGCCGGCCGGGAGTCCACAAGGCCGGCCAAAACGCCGCCAACGGACGGCGCCGCCGCGTTACACGCCTTGCGCGTGTCTATCGAAGAGACGAGGCGCGACCTCAACGCGCGCCTCGACACACTGGCAGCCGCGGTCGATCGCTTGCTGCCCGCGACAGCGCCCGCCTCTACGCAGCAAATGGCGCCGACCGGGCGCAGGCCCCGGCCCGACCTACGCCCCGGCGACGACGTCTATGTGCCGCGCCTCGGCGGCACGCACACGGTCGTGGAGGCGCCGGCGGCGGGAGAGACGCTCAAGGTGCAGGCCGGTCCGATGCGCGTCGAGCTGCGCTACGACGAGGTGTGGACGCTCGACGACGCGCCGTCCGCCGTGTCGCCTCAGGCGCGGTCCATGGCCTCGCCGACCCGTCCCAACCCGAACCCGGCCATCCCCTCGATCGACCTGCACGGCTACTCAGAGGCCAACGCGCTGATCACGCTTGAGCTTTTCCTGCACCACGAGTACGCGCGGCGCACCCATCGCGTGCGTGTCATCCACGGCAAAGGCAACGGCATCCTGCGCGATGCCGTGCGCCGCGAGTTGGCGCGCAGCCCGCTGATACGCGCCATCGACACCGGCCCGCAGTTCCACGGCGACGACGGCGTCACACTCGCGGACCTGGATCTTTAATAACGAGACTCAGGACCGCTGTCTTGGGTCCATTGGGAGCGATCGAGTCGCGGAGGTACGCTAAAGTATGGGATAGAGGCTGGGCACGATCTCGTGCGCCGGATTTGATCTCTTCGACTGTGGGGCCGTGGTCCCGGAAGGATTTACCGATGGTATGGGCGAGAGGCATCGTGGGGGTCGTCGTGCTCCTGATCGGACTGCTTTGGATCGGGCAGGGGCTGGGTGTGGTACGTGGATCGTTTATGTCGGGGCAACTCCTGTACGCCATCCTTGGAGTAGTGGTAGCCCTGGTCGGGGCCTGGCTGCTCTGGGGCGTCGTTCAGGCGCGCGGACGAGCGCGCATATAGGGGTCAAGCCGGGCGACGTGCCCTGTACAATGGCGTACCCTGTACAATAATGGTGTGACACACCTCTACTTAATCCGCCACGGCGAAGCCGTGGTCAATGTCGAGCCTATCATCGGCGGCATGAACGGCGACCGGGGGCTCACTCCCCGCGGCGTGGCCCAGGCCGAGCGCCTGCGCGACCGCCTGGCCGCGACCGGCGAGATCGAGGCCGACGCGCTCATCGGCAGTACCTTCCCGCGCGCCCGCCAGACCGCCGAGATTATCGCCCCGGCCCTGGGCCTACCTATTATGTGGGACGACGAGGTGCAGGAGATGCGCCCCGGTGAGTGCGACGGGCTGACCATCGACCAGTTCCGGGAGCGCTACGGCGTCCCCGAGTTCGAGGATGACCCTTTTCACCCCCTCTCGCCGGGCGGCGAGAGTTGGGCGGCCTTCGTCTTCCGTTGCTCGCACGCCCTCGACCGCATCGCCCGCGAGCACCAGGGTAAGCGCGTCGTGGTCGTTTGCCACGGCGGCGTCATCGACAATTCGTTCCTGTATTTCCTCGGCGTCAACCCGCTGCCGCGGCCGGACATCGAGTTCTACACGCGCAACACCTCGATCACGCACTGGGAGCACTTCGCACGGGGTGACCGGCCGCCGCGCTGGCGCCTGCGCCGCTACAACGACGCCGCGCACCTCCACGACATCTCCGTCGTCGAGCCGCCCGACTGGCGCGACGTCACGCCGTCAACCATGCAGGGACAGGGCGAGGGCGGCTCGGCCGTGCCCCTGCCGACCGAGGAGAAGGGTCAGTGACCGGCGATCAGCCCGTGCAAGGCGCCCCAGAGCTCACGCTCGAACGACTGCAAGAGGCGCTACTGGAGCATCTCTACGTGGGCGACCGCGCCCTGCTGATGAGCCTGTTCCTGGCGCTGCGTCTGGGCAAGCCGCTGCTGCTGGAGGGTGAGGCCGGGACCGGCAAGACCGAGGTGGCCAAGGTGCTGGCCGGCGTAATGGGCGCGCGCCTGATCCGCCTGCAGTGCTACGAGGGGCTCGACGTCAGTTCGGCCGTCTATGAGTGGAACTACGCGCGCCAGATGCTGGAGATCCGCCTGCTCGAGGCGCGCGGCGAAACGCGCACACTCGGCGACAAGGAAGGGTTGAACGACATTTTCGGTCCCGACTTCCTGATCGCGCGGCCGCTCCTGCAGGCCGTCGCGCACAAAGACGACGTCCCACCCGTTCTCTTGATCGACGAGCTCGACCGGGCCGACGCCGAGTTCGAGGCCTTTCTGCTCGAACTGCTCTCCGACTTCCAGGTCAGCATTCCCGAACTCGGAACCATTAAGGCGGCCACACCGCCCGTGGTGATCCTGACCTCGAACCGTACGCGCGAGATCCACGACGCGCTCAAGCGGCGCTGCCTCTACCACTGGATCGACTATCCCACGCTGGAGAAAGAGCGGCGCATCGTGGCCCTGAAGGTCCCCGCGGCCTCGGAGCGGCTGGCGGAGCAGGTTTGCGGCATGGCGCAGGCGCTACGGGGGATGGACCTCTACAAATCACCCGGCGTGTCGGAGACGCTCGACTGGGTCGAGGCGCTGGTGGCGCTGGGCCGGCGCGAGGTCGACCGTGAGACCGTGCAGGCCACGCTCGGAACCGTCGTCAAGTACGAGGAAGACCTGCACCGCCTGCAGGGCGCCGAGGGCGCGGCCCTCGTGGCGAAAGTCGCTGGAAACTAGCGACATGCCGCGAGAAGCCTGGCATAAGTACTTACCACGAGCGTCACCTTTCAGCCAACAGACGACATCCATGAACACTCCCATTAGCGGTGAAAGGGAGGGCGGCGGCCTCTCCGTCGCGGCGCTGCGCTTCGCGGGCGTACTGCGGCGGCTGGGGATCGCGCCGGGGACCGGGCAGGCGCTCGACCTCGTGCGCGCGTTGAGCCTCGTGGACCTGTCGCGCCGCGACGACGTCTACGCCGCGGCGCGCGCCGTCCTGCTCGACGCCCACGCCCACGAAGACCTGTTCGCCGCCGCCTTCGAGCGATTCTGGAGCGGCCTGCCCCAAATCATCGAGGAGTACGCGGCGGCGCTGGCCCACTATGCCCAGGCCGAGCGCGCGCGGCCGCGCGAGGGCGCCGGGCAGGGGCACGAGGCCAACCGCGCTAGGGCGCGCGGCGGGGGCATGGTGCTGCTGGCCGGCGAGGGCGAGGAGTCCGGCGAGGACGGCGAGAGCGGCGACGAAGCGGCCGAGGGGCAGGCCGTCGCCTACAGCGCGGCCGAGGCGTTGCGGCGCAAAGACTTCGCCGACCTCACGCCGGCCGAGTCCGCCGAGTTGCGCCGCCTGCTGGCGAGCCTCTCCTTCACGCCGCCGGCGCGCCGGCTACGTCGCAGGGAGAGCGCCCGTCATGGCCCCTTGCTCGACCCGCGGCGGGCGGTGCGGCGCAACCTGCGCTACGGCGGCGAGGTACTTGTGCTGCCGCGCCGCCGCCGCAAGCGCGAGACCAGACCACTCGTACTGATCTGCGACATCAGCGGCTCGATGGACCGCTACACGCGCCTGCTGCTGCGCTTCCTGCACGCCACCACACAGGGCCTGGAGGGGGTCGAGACCTACGTGTTCGGGACGCGCCTCACGCGCGTCACGCGCCAACTGCGCGCGCGCGACCCCGACCACGCCCTGGACGAGGTGGCGCGCGACGTGCTCGACTTCTCGGGCGGCACGCGCATTGGCGAGGCCCTGAGCCTCTTCAACCGGCGCTGGGCGCGCCGTGCGCTCGGCCGCGGAGCCATCGCCATCATCATTAGCGACGGCTGGGACCGCGGCGACCCCGCCCTACTCGCGGCCGAGATGGCGCACCTGCAGCGCTCCTGCCACCTGTTGGTGTGGCTCAACCCGCTGCTGGGGTTGGCGGGGTACCAGCCGCTCACGCGCGGCATGAGCGCGGCGCTGCCCTACGTCGACCTGTTCCTGCCGGCGCACAACCTGGGCTCGCTCGAAGCGCTGGCCGCCCAACTCGGTCGCCTCTCCGACGCGCGCCCGTCCCGCCGCGCCCCCCGTCCGCTCACGCGCGCGGTCTAAACCGTATCCTACACTGCCTCTTGTGGCGCTACAATGATGGCGCATAGTACTACAACGTGGCAGTGGCCTGCGACTAAAGTCGCATGGCAAACAAGCGGACACTAAAGCGTCTCACCTATCGTCGCTTTCGTCGCTGCAACGACTTCAGTCGCAGGCGCATCCTGGCGTTGTAGTAATAGGGAGGAGTACGTGTGATTTAGGTCAGTCCGCGGTCATCGATGCCCGTCCACCCCTACTTGCCGGCACATGTCGAGCAGCGGGCAGGTAGAGCAGCGCGGCAGGTCGCCGGTGCAGATGTGCTTGCCGAAGGGGACCAGCAGCTTGTTGATCTCTACCCAGTAGGCGCGGGGTAGTACCGCTTCGAGCGCGACCATCGTCTTCTCGGGCGTCGGCGCCTGCACGAGGCCCCAGCGGTTGGTGACGCGGTGGACATGGATATCCACGCCGATCCAGGGCTGCCCGCAGGCGATGCCCAGCGTCAGGGCGCCGCACTTGGGTCCGACCCCGCGCAGGGAGAGCAGCACATCGCGCTCACAGGGCAGTTCGCCACCGTACTCCGCCACGACGCGCTCGGCCAACTCGTGGATCTGCGCCGCCTTGGCCTCGTGGTAGGTGCAGGCGCCGATCAGCGTGTCGAGCTCCGCGACCGTCAGCGCGCCGACCTGCCCGGGCGTGCGAGCGCGCGCGAAGAGGCGGCGCGCCACGGGCAGCGTCGTCTCATCGCGCGTGCGGATCGAGATCATGCAGGCCACGAGCACCTCGAAGGGTGATCCATAGCCCTCGTCGGCAAGCTCGAAGAGCGCCGCCTTGGGGAACGGCCGCACCGCCTCGCGCAGGCGCTCCATGGCTGTGTCGATATCGAAGTTCATTACGTATTCAGCAGCCCCCCCAGATTGATGCCGCTGGAGCGCTGGCCGGCGTCAGCGTTGATGGGCTCGTGGTAGGTCATGCTCTGGATGCCGAGGCGGCCGGGTCCGGTGAAGCGGTTGAGCGTGAACGAGGTACCGCCGAAGAGACCGGTGGAGAGATTGGTCACGTTTGTGTTGAGCTGCACACTGGCGTCCTTCCACAAAAACGCGCCGGGCTCCACGTCGATGCTCTCGCCGGGCGCCAGCGTCTTGGTGAAGACGTTGCCGTAGCCGTGCATCAGCAGCAGGCTTGCGCCACCCTGACTGACGAAGCGGTCGATGAAGAAGCCCGTCCCGCCGAAGAGGATATTGGCAATGCCCTTGACGCGGAAGAAATCGTAGGCCACACCGTCGGTGGCGAGCAGGAACTGGTGTTCGCGCACATGGATCTCCTCGCCGGGCTGCAATTGGAGGGCCACGATCTGGCCGGGCGCGTCGCGCGAGAACGAGATATTGCCGGGGCCGGCGGCCTGGGTCACGAAGATCTGCAGGCCGGCGAAGATGCGCTTGACGGCGCCCTTGAGCGGCTTGAGTCCGATGTTGACCTGCGGCTGCTTCCAGAGCAGCACATGGTGCTCGAAGTAAATATTCTCGCGCCCGCCGAGCTCCACGTCCACGACCGGGACAAGCTCGCCCTCGATGCGCACCGCCACGTCGCCCGAGCGCAGCACCCCCTGCGGGTCGCCCTCTTGCGGGACCGGCTCGTTGTAGCCGCCGCTACCACCGCGTCCGCCCCCGCCGCCACTGTAGCCCGCCTGGCTGCCCCCACCATAGTTGGATTGGTTGCCAGCGTAGCCCGCCTGGTTACCGCCACCGTAGCCGGCCTGGGCCTGATTACCGTAGCCGCCCCCGGCGGCGTTCCCCGCCAGGCGCTGGCCGCAATTGCCGCAAAACTCCGCGCCAGGCGACACCGGCGCGCCGCAGTTAGGACAGGTCATCATAGGTGCTCTCCCTGTTTCTATCGTCCCCTGTGTATCAATCGTACACGGACGCGCACATCATAACATTAGACGCGCAGTGGCGGGGCGCGCCCCGCGATTGTGAGACGCGGCCTGCAACAGGAGGCGAGGGTCACGGACGCCGGACGGGCGGT
>JAABUQ010008887.1_pt1 | contig 13870 bp, 10 predicted proteins | sample 5560001 | NCBI WGS metagenome assembly JAABUQ01 (sample SAMN10711888, study PRJNA513371) | rock metagenome | isolation source: Antarctica rocks | place: Antarctica: Victoria Land, Finger Mt nord | collected 2015-12-18
TAAAATATATAAAATATATAAAATATATAAAATATATAAAATATATAAAATATATAAAATATATAAAATATATAAAATATAATAAAATTTAAATAAAATTTAAATAAAAATTTCGTTTTAATATTAATATTATTATATTAATAATATTTATAGATTTTGGCCAAATTTAAACGAAATTTAAACGAAATTTAACCAAAGTTTTTGTTCTAATATTGCTATTATTATATTATTATAATAGTAATGTTTGTAAACTTTAGTTAAATCTGAGCGAAATCCAAACGAAATTTTAATTATATTCTTTATAAATTATAAATAAAATAATTTTATAAAAATATCTTCTTTTATAAATAATTTAAAATATTAAAAAGGTAAATTATATATTTTTATTATAAATAATATCTTTCGGAATAAATATTTTAATTTATATATTTTATAAAAACCCAATTAATAATTAATATAAATTTGTTATTTAAGTATAATTTGCGCAAAATTAAATTTAATAAGTATTAATTAAATATTATTTAATTATTAATTATATTAAGAAATTAAAATATAAATAAATTTACTAATTCGAATTTTAAAGATTAAATATATTAAAATTTAAAATTCCGAATTTGTTAATATTAATTTATTAATTTAAATAATATTTAATTTAGCAAATTAAATAATATTTTTTATTAATAATTTAAATTATAAAACTTATAAAAATTAAGAATAAATTAAATAACTTTTTTAACCTTAAAAACATATATAATATTAATTAAAATATATATAATATTAATTAAAATATATATAATATTAATTAAAATATATATAATATTAATTAAAATATATATTATATTATTTAAAATATATATCATATTAATTAAAACATTAAAATATATATAATTTTTGGAATTAATATATTCTTAAATACTTAAAATTTTTAAATATTAAGTTATAATCCGGTTTAATTTTAATATATAAATAATACAATAACAAATTCAATAACTTTATATTTAAAACTATTAGAAAATTATAAATTTGGAATAAATATTATAATACTTTTTATTATTTTTATTAACAAAAGTAATTATTACTTTATAAAAAGTAATAATAAAATAAAAGGAATATTATACCGATTAATAAATAAATAATAATATTGTTATTAAAATATTAATATTCGAAGTTTAAAATATATTAATATTAATATAATAGCAAATATTCTTATAAAAGAAAATAACGATAAAATATTTTTTGTTAATATATATATATAGAAATAAAGTTTAATATATTTTTAAAAGTAATATTTAAAAAACGAATCTATTAAGTTTAAGAATTACAAAATTATTAAGAAATAAATACTTAATTATAAAAGAGTTAATATATTCGGTAAATATAATTTTTAAAAGTAAAAAGCTTAAAAATATTCCCGTATATTAAATAAAAAATAAATAATTTTTAATAATTTTTAAAATTGCTTAATTAATAAAATACTTTTAAATGGTTTTAAATATAATTTATATATAATATTTTAAATAATAAAAGTTAAAATAATATAATTTATAAAAAGGAAAACGAATATAATAAAGAAAGTTTATTAATTAGGCCGGTTATATAATATAAATATTACTTTAATTATTCGTAAAAATAATATTTATTATATATATTATTCGATTGATTATATATTGTAGCTTCCAATAACAAAAGATATTATATATATAAAAAAAGAATATTTATTTTCGCTTTGTTAATATATTTTTAATAAGAAACTTATGTATTATTATATTAATTATAATTTGAGGATTATAAAAGTATTAATAAGCTTATAATAATTAAAAAAGTTAATAATAAGATTGCTTTTACCTTGCTTATTCCGATTAATTTACTTGTTATAATCGATTATTTATATATAATTAAAATTGCTATTAAAAAGAGTTCGGAAGGACTAATCAACTTGCTTAAATTAAAATAAATAATTTCCTTTATATACTTATCGTTAGAGACCGAGTTATACAAGGAATAATATTAATATAATAAATATTCTCGGTTCTCGATTATTATTTGATATTTTTATTGTTGAGCATTTGCTTATTGAAATTAATTAATATATTTCTTTTATTTGCTCCCGGAGCCTTGCAATAATCTCTATTGACTTGGACTCTATTTATTACTATTAGCCCCCTCCCTTTGTAGCGCGGCCTGTTCAGGGGTACTTTATAAGCTATCCTCTTAAAAGGCGTTCTGTAGCGTAGAAGCGCCGTACTTCTACCGTCAGCAACGGGTATAACAATTTTGTAGGGTTTGCACCGGATATTACTACCTCCGAAACGCCGATCTAATCGAATATAGTTGGTTGCATTATGGTTGGCGGTTCGCGAAATGGGCCTTCCCCTACTATTGATTTTATACCAAAATCTAAGGTTGGCTTAACAGCCAGCGTATTAGTATATATAAATCGATATTTCGTATAAGGAACTTCGTTAGCCTTATATATTTATAAATAATATATATAATAATTAAAATTTATTTATTATTAAATATTTTTTTTAATAAGTTTTTTATTTTTTTTATTATTATTATATCTCTCTTAATTATAATTTTAATTAAAAAGGATATTAAATACAAATTCTAATTAAATTAGCTAAATAAATATATTATAAAAGAATATTATATTAACTATTATATTATAAAATATATAAAGACTTATTAAAAATTTATTAATAAAATATATATTAAAAAGGATAAAAGGAAATAAGGGTTTAAATTTAATAAATTATATTATAATATATTACTTATATACTTTAAAGATTATTTTTGAGCTTATTTAAATAAAATAATTTAATTCTTATATAATAATTATAACTTAAAAGTTAATAAAAATTTTATATAGAAAATTTTATAAAGGATAAGTTAATTTAAAAAGAAATTTAAATATTATATAATTTAAACCTTTAAAGAATTACGAAATTATTAAATAATATATAAACTTTTTTAAATAAATATTAAATAAGTAATATTCTTTAATAAAAATATAAATTATAAATATATTAATATATTATTTAATATATAATTTATTTAAAAGGGGTTAATATTTAATTTTATTAATATTAATTAGTAAAAAATAAACTTAAATATTAATTAAAATTATATTATTATTAATATAATAATTAAAAAAATATAAAAAATAGAATATATTATTTATATATATTATTAAAGATTATGTTACTTTTGAAATCTATTATAGTTGCTTTATTATGATTATCTTTTTAGCTTTTATTTAAATTTAATTCTTTTTATTATATAATTCTTTCCTTAAGTTTTATTTTATTATTATTTTAAATAATATTAAGATTTATTATTATATTTATTTAATTATAATTTAATTAAAACTTTATTTATATCATCAAAAATATAAATTAAATAATATTATAATAAAATAATAAAATTTATTTAAAATTTATAATAAAATATTAAAAAGGTTTAAGGAACTTTAAAGCTTTATTTTAGAATATTTATATTAAATATTAAAATATATATATAGAATTTTATTATAAAAAAATATTTATTTTAATATTTTAAAAAATCTTATTCAAGAGAAATAAGGTTATTAAGAAAGGTATTATTATTATTATTAACTTTCTTATATATTAAATATAAATTAAATACTTCTAAATATTATATTTAAAAGTTATTTTATATAATTTTATTATATATAATTAATATTATATTTAATTAATATAATATTTATTATAAAAAATCTATTTTTTTTAATTATTTTATTTTATATTCTATTAGCTTTAATTATTTGCTTTTAGCTTAATTATTTAAATTTATATATTAAATTTATTTTTAAGTCTTTCTTTTTAATTTCCCTTTATAATTTAAATTTATTATTAATAATTTGTTAGCCTATTAATATAGAATTATTATATATTATTTTATCCTTAATAACTTATTTATTATAAAATAAAATAATATTATTTTTATTTAATAATATTTATAATTATATTTTTTAAGCTTATTATATAACTTTATATTTATATATATTATAAAAGGTAATTAAAATAATAATAAAATTATTATTTTTAATAAAAAGCTCTTTTAACTTTTTATTTTAATAAACAGAAAATTTATTATTCTTTTAAATAATTTAAATATAAATTTTATATAATATTAGCTTTAGTTCTTCTTTATTTATTTTATTATTATTATTATAAAAGAAGGGATATATATTTATTAAGGACAGAAGCTAAGAAGTTAATATAAATTAAGAAGTTAATTAAGAAGCTAACTAAGAAATTAATAATATTTTAAAGGATAATAAGAATATTCTTTTAAAAGAGGTTATATAATTTAATTATTATAAATTAAATTTTTAAATTTTTAAAAGGTTTATTTAGTTCTTATATAATATTTTATTTATATAATTATTATTATTTATATCCTTTATATATATTAACGCTTCTTTAGCAAAATATTTTAATATAAAGGTTTAGGAAATATTTCTTATTTATTAAGCTTTTAATAATATTTTTATATATTTAATTATATTATTAAAAAGGAATATAAATAATATAATTTATATATTTATATTTATATTTTCTATATTATTTTTAACAATAAGACTAAAATCCTTTTTAAAAATAATAAAATATAAATATATTTAGCTTAAAGTTTTGCTTAAAGGATAAAATCTTAAATATTAATTTAAAATATTAAATAATAAAGCAAATAATAATATAAAAAATATAAATATTTTACTTTAATTATATAATAATAAACGGGTTATTTTCTAATAATTAAAAAGTTTAAAATTTAAAAAATAAAATTGTTATTAAATTATTATATTAAAGGTAATATATTTTTTTCTTTTTATATTTTTTTATTATATTAAATTATTTCTTCTTAAAGACTTGATAATCCTTTTATAATAGTAAATTTTTCTGATAAAAGGCCTATTAGCTATTCCTTTAAGGGGTTTACTTTAGAGGCTACTTTAAAGGCTGCTTTAAAAGTCGTTTAAAAAGTTATTTAAGAAGTATAATTTAATATTAATAATAACAAAAGGAATTAATAAATATAATATAATAATAAATGTATTAGATTAGTTATTATAAACCTATATACGAGATTTATAAATATATAGGGCCAGCGAGGTCCCCTATACGAAATATCGATTTGTACGTACTGGTACGCTGGCTGCTAAGCCGACCTTAGATTTTGGTATAAAATTGGTAGTAGGGGAAGGCCTATTTCGCGAACCGCCAACCGTAATGCAACCAACTGTATGTTGATTTAACTACATCCTTGCCAACGGAGACTTTCAGTTTATTTCGCGAGCCAACACTAGGTTTTAGAGGTATAGAAAACGCCGAAGGTAACGTTTACTGCCCTTGGAGACGATAGGCGTTTAATAACGACTTTCCGATAACCCCTCGATTGGCCAGGTTCTTACGGCCGGAGGAGAGGGGAACGATAACTCCTTCCTATCCCTCGAGGAACTGCTACGTTATGCTGGAGAGGTATAGGAGTTAGCATATATGGTATCGAGTTTCGACCAGGGGAATAGGAGGGCTGACGCCGCCGTTAAACATGCTATCCCGAACGACTGCAACGACGCTCTCGCTCCCGGAGCGGAACGAGGTGGAGGCACGCGTGGGGAGACCGGCGGCCGCAGCAGTGACGGCTCAACACCTGTGGAGCAGGTCGCGCAGCAGGGCTCCCCCAACACCCCAACAACTTCTGTGCCAGGTCTAGAAGCTAGGCACGACCCTGGCAACCTCTTCCCGATGATTCCAATACTAACAAATGGCGCCGATACAGACGCTGACTGAGTGTGTGGGTTGGTACGTAGCATCTTTCGACGTGATTCCTTTCCACCTTTTTCTTTCCAACGGTCGTATGCCTGCTCAATCCGTACTGCTTTGGGTACTTCTTCTTCTGTAGAGGGATTTGGAGGCATCGAGGACACAGTTGAGGGGTTACTGAGTAGGTGAGGTAGCTTAATAGTAAGGTAGTTGGACCATGATGACAGTAGAAATCGAAAAGGAGCAATTGATTCATTTAGTACTAATGGTAGGGTCAGCCCTATGGCCAGTTGAGGGGTTTGGCTGGTTGAGGGGTGGACCCAAAGGGTGCTGGCCAAAAGCGGCCTTGCCCCTCCATGCTTTTCCCTTTTACCGTTGACGCCACCTGGCCTCTCACCTTCATCTCCCTTGCAATACGCTTTTCCTGGTCTAGTGCTCCTCTGACCTCTTGCGATCGCACTGCGGTCATACCCTCACCTCCTGTCTCAGGACGGCCCCCTCGGGTCTCTGTTCCAAACGCAACATCATCGACAGGGGTCGTTCCTTATTGTTCAGGATCGGCCCTTCTTCGTTGCGCTCTGACCGTAACTTTGCCATAAGAACCATTGTATCTTGCGCATTCGACCCCTGCACGCTCGCGCTCTCTCGATCTTTGATGTTACTTTATTTGTATGCTCAGTATGCGCAGGAGCGCAATTTACGCAATGCCTAGAAGCGTGGAGAGATCTTATGAGGTTAGTCGCATAATCGCAGAACATGTATCAGCTCATAGACGATAGAATGCCATTGGACTTCTCAACAGTAGGCGTCGCGACGCTCGGCCGACTGCATCGTCAGAAGCAGTAACAGGCGCAGTCTTGTTGCCTCCCACATCGAGTCTAAAGGGTAAGCCAAGCCTCTTTGGTATGAAATTGTGGTTAAGACATCTCGGTCATACGGTCAGTCATTGCCCTTCCAGGAATCTACCTATAGAATCGTGTCTAAGTGGTGCAAGCAGGAAACCGACATAGATGCGTTGAATGTCATTCATGTTGCCGGAACCAAAGGCAAAGGAAGCACATGTGCTTTTGTCAATAGTTTTCTTGCCGCCCACGGGCAAAGGACTGGTTTTCCACAGAGGGTGGGCCTCTACACCTCCCCACATCTCAAACATGTCCAAGAGAGGATCCAAATTAATTCCAGACCTCTCTCCAAAGACATGTTTGCGCGTTACGTCTTTGAGGTCTGGGATAATCTAAAAAATCTCGGTGCAGATGGACCACGGTTTCTTCAAATGCTGATGCTCGTAGCCGTTCACGCTTTCTTGACTGAAAAGGTCGACGTAGCCATTTGTGAGGCTCACAGTGGTGGGGAGTTCGACGCTACGAACTTCTTCCGGCAACCTGTCGCCACAGGTATCTCGACGATAGGCATGGATCATGTTGAACAGCTTGGACCATCCATAGAGAATATCGCGAGCCACAAGGCCGGAATATTCAAGGCTGGAAGCCCAGCTTTCTCCGCCTTGCAAGACCCTTTAGCTGCAGCGATATTGAAGGATCGAGCAGTCAAGAAAGGCGCTGAACTACAATTTGTTGGTGTCTGCCCTCATCTTCCAAGTGGCGTGCCGTCGTTGGATCCTTCTGTTCAAAAGATTAATGCATCACTTGCGCTGGCTCTTACGAATACTCTTTTGAAGCGGAAGGAGCGCTCTGGGAACAGCGTCATGTCAGCGGAGGACACTCGTACCGGTGCACTGAACTTTTCATGGCTTGGTCGATTCCATAAAATATCGCAGGAACTGCAAGAATGGTTTCTTGATGGAGCACACAATGAAATGAGTATTAAAATTGCTGCGGACTGGTTTGCCGACTCCGTTGGTCCAATTCAAAGGTATGAAACAACCTCCACTGGGTATGATTATTGTTGATCTAGTGCCACAGCTTAGTGAGACCATTGCCACGTGTGTTGATATTCAGCCACATTTCTGAAAGAGATGGCGCAGCGCTACTCGAAACCCTCGCGAGTACTCTCAAATCGCGCAAAATCAATTTACACTGCGTGATCATCACCACTTACGACCAAAGAATCGATGGTATTGACGATATTGGTGAGCTCGACCTTGGAGTGCTGGCCCGTTTCACGTCTCTAATGAATGCCCAGACCGCTGCTTTCGACATCCAAACCCTGTGTTCTTAGATGGGATGAAAGAATCCTATATCAGGATTTGGCACAGTATCCTTCCAGAGACCCCTGCCGTCTTTGAACCGACGATTGAAGGCGCGATTAATGCTGCGAGGACCTATGGCGAATCAAATGGTGGACAAGTCTTGATCACCGGCAGCCTTCACCTAGTTGGTGGAGCTCTTCGGGTCCTTGAGCCAGAACATTAACACTGCCTCTTTAGAAGCTCATGGCCATACAAGCAATTGGTATGGGCAACCAGTATTCGGCTCGGAAAAGCGCTGCCGCAACTCACCAAATGCATATATTTCACCTTGATCTCGCTTCAATCTGCTTTCAGACTTTACTGTGCTCTTAAGGAGGAAGTGCACAGAGAAGAATCGTAGACTCTCACACTTGCAGACGTTTTAATGGCTTGTCCCAAATATAATCTGAAAGCTGGCTGGCGACGCTTCGGCGCCACATTCAGGATCTAGTGAACTGCCAGTGCAGGCTTCGCATATGACAGCTCAGCATGACATCATGCTGCACAAGCACCACCAGACTCTAGGATTTTAGAAACCAGGTACCTACCTCGTTATTCTTCATCACAGTCTTCAAATTCCGATATAAAATGGACCGCACACAATTTCACGGTATCACGGAGCTATATCCAACCAGTGGCATTTCGAGTGACACCAAGCGGGAATCTCAATTCGTGTTCGAGTAGGTGCATCCAGCTTCAGGATAGGTCTTCAGCGGAATTGATGTATTCTATCCAGTCTTGTGGCCATTCACGGACTGAACGGTGATCCCTATGGCACGTGGACCCACCGGAATGGCCATCCCATGTGGCTTCAGGATCTCCTGCCTCAGGCAATGCCTAATGTTCGGGTCATGACCTATGGATACAACGCCTCTTTCCGGAACTTCACGGCCGATCAGGACATCAGATCAATCGCAACCAAATTGTTGTCTGAACTTGTCGATGTGAGGCCCAAGGAATCAGTCAGTATACTACGCTCGAATATTAGAAAGCTCCGGCTTCGGGCAACTTTTGCGCTGACCTGCCCTTTAGGCTATGCGAAGGCCTACTATCTTTATATGTCACAGTCTCGGGGGCATCATAGCTAAAAAGGCATGACAAGCTCCACCAACGATACCCCTCCCATGCCCTGATTATTTCGTATTCAGGCTCTTTTATTACGAGTCACAGGAGAACTCGAGGAGGTCCAGCAAGCAGTCTATGGAATTGTCTTCCTAGGTAACAGCCCATCCCTTTGATCAACTGAAACCAATATGAGTACACTGATTCTCGGATTAGCGACGCCGCACAATGGCAGCAGCTTGGCTACTTGCGGTAGTATAATCGCCAGGATAGCTCGAGTTTTATCGCCTCTAAATCCTCCTCAAGACATTATTGAGACTCTACAGCGAGATTCCAAAGCCCTCTTCGATATCACAGAAGATTTTCTTGTCATGGCTTCGAAACTGGAGATAGTCTCGTTTTATGAGATGAAGATGACAAAGATCGGCCCATGGAGGAAGATGGTAAGCCAGATGTTGGAACACAAGTATTATTGCTTGGGTTAATGAACCTTCGTAGGTCGTCCAGCAGCCGTCTGCAGTTTTGAACATGCCGAATGAGATCAGAATTGGACAGAACTCGGACCATCGAGACATCGCTCGCTTTCTTTCGTTGCAGGACCGCAACTTTCGCCCGGTGCTGCAAAGGCTTGAGCATTTCCGACGTAGTATCGAGGACAGAGCTTCACTACGAGAAGGAGATGAACAAAGATCTCGGACCATGAACTCTCAAGGTGCTTTAGATACGAGTGCCTTCGTGATGAGTGTAACTAATGGTCTTTTAGCCGGTCGATATCCTTTTGAGGTCCCCTTCGGTCCGGTTGATACTTTTCAAGGAAGGACAGATGCCTTGCGTGAGCTCGAAGTATATTTCAATGGACAAATATCTCCTCAATCTGGCCAGCGTATATTCGCGATCTGCGGTCTCGGTAAGACACTCCGTCTCACACAGCTTTATCGGGCGTTCGATCCATATTCGATACGTCCTGTAAACGTGATATACTGACATGATATTGCTTGTCAAGGTGGCTGCGGTAAGACACAGACCGCGTTGACATTTGCGGAGCACCATCGTCATAGATACTCCACTGGCGTATTCTTCTTAACAGTGCATTCTGAGGTGAGTTTACTGGCTGATATATCGAACATCTGTGAGAACCTTCTCTTGGATGTTACTCGGAGTCCTGGGCAGGCCTTCAAACGGTGGCTGTCGCTGGAAGAGCATCAACAATGGCTTCTCATCTTGGACAATGCCGACGACTTGGACATTGTCCGAAAATGCGAATGCATACCGAAAACGCCCTGGGGTCATGTCATTATCACTAGTCGCGATCAAACTGCGATTGGTACGGTCGCGCCGCGAGGCCAGGTCTTAGAGGATCTTGAGATGGATGACGCGGTGTCAGCGCTATTCCTAAAAGCTGGATTGTTGACACCAAGCGTACCAGACTACACTGACGCTCGGAAGATTGTACAGATGTTGGGTGGTCTCCCACTGGCCATTGATCAAGCAGGAGCCTATATCCGCGCTAGGCGCAAGAGCATGTCGGCATTCCTTCGTATTTGTGACACGCACCGGAAAGGCATCTTAGAATACAGACCAAGCTTCTCAGAGTATGACAAGACAGTCTTTACGACATGGGATATGAATTTCGAGGCGGTTGAGCATCAGTCCAAGGACGCCTCCAATCTTCTGCTCTTACTCTGCTACCTGCATCCCGCGGATATTCCTGAAACCATGCTGGATCGCGCTTGCACCTCTCAGAAGCGCTGGAACCGTTCGGGGGAAATGTTCGAAAAGGAGCCTATGCTCGTGGATGTCGATGTTGTGCAGCTTGTCCAGAACGAATTCAGATTTGATGACGCTATTGAGGTCCTTCTTTCATACTCTTTGATTCATCTCGACAAGGACGAATATGGTCAACGACATTTCTCGGTCCACCCGCTTGTACAGTACTGTGCCTCACAAAGGATCCCATCGGACGTACATGAGAGCTGGAGAGTACAAGCGATAGCCATCGTTTGTCACGCATTTCCGAGAAATGTCTATTTAGAACCTTTGTGAATATGAACCATCTTTCTCATCATATTGGTGCTAATTGCTTTCAGGTTTCGAACGATTGCGATATCGCAACTTCCTCACGTGCAACGGATTATGGGGGAATTTGCTGCCTTGTCGTCGTCAAAATCCAGTTTGGAGGCTCTCAATAGCGAATTCGCGGAGGTTATGTTAGCAGCATCACGCTTTTACACGGCGTCATGGAAGCGCGAGGTAGTTGGCCTTGCCAAAAGGCTTAGCGAGAATGTTCAGGATCCTTACCTCCACATTTGTATTGCTCAGCGCGAAAGCTCTCTCCTACGCATTCAAGGAAACATTGGTGATTCATCGGTTGCTCTGGAGCGATTCATCGATACCACTATTCTGCCGGGTGGTGACGAGCCGCTGAAGCATGATGCACGATGGAACGCTCAGAGAGGAGAATTGATCCATTCGTTTGCCGAAAACCTCATCCAGCAAGGGCTCTTAGATGATGCTGAGCGAGAATTGCTTGAATGGAGTCCAATTCAGATCAGTTCGCCTTCTACTTTGGAAACGATCGTTATGCACAGCAAGACCATCTCACTCGGTCGCATATTAAAGACTCGAGGTCGCTTCCATCAGGCCTTGGTCTCTCTACTAACCCTTCTCCAGGAGAATGAAGACGATGATACCAATCTCGGTGGCTGGCGCAAAGTTCTCCTCTCCAACGTTGCGGATCTTTACTCTGAGCTCGGCCAGCCTTTGCTTGCACAAAAGATCCTGATTCCCGAGCTTGAGAAAATGAGATTAACAGGGTCGCACGATACCAGTGCTGGCCGTCGACTGCAGCTAGCTCTAGCCGAGAGCTGGTTGAGAAACGACGAAAACCGCAAGGCTCAAGATGCTCTCGAGGCAATCAATTCATCCCTTGATAGCATGGAGGAGCTGGATGTCATTGCAAAAAGAGCCAAATTTCGAGTTTGGAGTGGTCTTGCACGTGTAGCTCTCGCGTGTTCAAGGTGGGAAGAAGCCATAATCGCTTGGAATCGAGCTGCTGAGGCGTTGGATATCCTGGGCCGACGGACTGGGATGCAGCCAGGCCTCGTACACCTTGGCCGATCATATGCGCTCTGGCAGCAGGAGGATGCTCAGCTTAGTGTAGAAGAGGCGAGGAAAGGCCTGGCTCTTCTGGACGGCGAAGGGGAGAGGAGGTATTGGATTGTAGGACTGGACTCGTATTGGCGAGACCATATCATCCACGTCATTGGCGATGTAGAATCTCTCCGGCGTGCAAAATGAGACGAACTAGAATGAAAGGCGGGATTTCACGTTGGAAAAAGTATCTACAAGTGCTTATATGCTGACGCTGCTTCAAGGGACAGTCCTGCCGCATTGATCATGTTGGAAAACCATGCCATCGGCTTTGGTCTATGTGACGAAGAACCACTCTAGAGGAGTGATGTCTTCGACGAAGTTGATGGAATAGTTGGAGGGTTTTATGTGCTCCTGTGCAGACTCCATATCCAAGGGAAACCGTAGGATCATTCGTTGAGTGAGCCTCGTTCAGGAGAAGCATTCACTCTCTCCTTCAAATGCATCAGTAGAGTGTATATTTATGACTTGGACCGTACCAACCCTGGTGTGCAGAGTTGGATTCAATCAGCCCTGGACCACTCATCAATGAAGGCTTCCCGCTCCATGGGCTTCATGTTTGACATCTCCTGAAGCAATATCTCCCCTGTGTCATCCACCCTAACAGCATCCACCATTACATCTTCTTTCACACACATGGTCTAATTCTACTGTATTCTAGGCATTCGGATCAAAAGCTTTGCGAAGATGTTGGAGCTTAAAAGATAACTCGAGCTGCAAAGACGATGGCCGTAGGACATCGGGAGGAAGGAGATGTTAGTAGCACGTGTATTCCTGTATTTCCTTCTACCTCCTCTTTGAGTTACAAGCCCCTCGGTACTACCAAGGTCTCGTTGTAATGGCGTCCGAAAGTTCCACGTATTTCTTAGGGAATGGTCCAAAATGAGCACATTGGAGCGTAAAGATCATAACGGGATAAATCTCGTCCTTCTCATCCACCCCAGGCGGACTAAACATTCTTGCTTCGGTAAGTCCCTACATTATCTACGTACAAAATCAGGACACTTATTTTATACGTTCGCAAATGACCGTAGTTGTTACCTACCAGCGTGCCAAGAGCCCAAAGATTTACCTTGGTTGTCCAGGGCAGTCCGAAAAACCCTTCTGGTACGCGATAGGTAGGATGAGTAAAGGGATGGTATATAGTCGGCTCTATTCTGACGTGTCAGATGCACTCAGGGCTAAATCGTCTGATTGATAAATAATGGTGCACAGCACCCTAATATATATGATGATAAGGCCCTAGATAGGGGCAAATAAGTGTTCCTGGCCCTGTTTTATACCAATTGCTTCGCCTGATAAAGTGGAGAATAAGTAATATAATAATAGTATTTTGATAGTATAATTAAAAGTCTAAATAATTTTAAAAAAAATAAAATAAGAAAAACAAATTAATAAAGGAAAATTAAAATAATAATAATTAATATACCCTTTTAAAATAATAATAGTTTAATTATTATTATAATTCTATTTAATTAATAAATAAAGTTATATAATTATTTAAATTAATAAATTATAATATATAAATAAATTCCTTATATTTTTAATAAAAAAGGGGTTTAATAAGGTTATTTATTAATATTTTAATTATAAAAAATTATTTAATAATAATATAATTATTTTAAACTTCTTAATAAAACTAATATTAATATATATTAATATATTTAAAATATATAAATAA
>JAABUQ010008888.1_pt1 | contig 13868 bp, 7 predicted proteins | sample 5560001 | NCBI WGS metagenome assembly JAABUQ01 (sample SAMN10711888, study PRJNA513371) | rock metagenome | isolation source: Antarctica rocks | place: Antarctica: Victoria Land, Finger Mt nord | collected 2015-12-18
ACATATCGTGGGTACTCCTTATGTCATGAAACTAGATATCTCAATTTTGCAAGAGAATTGTTGACTTAGATACAAACAAAAGTTAATCAGATGTTTACAACTGACGGTTGTAGTCCAAAAGCCTGACTCTTAATTTCTTCTTCACAGGAAAACCTGAAGAAATCGGGCTACCCTGAAGAAAAACCACCCAACAGCACAGTTAGCAGAGAGTTTTATGACACAACAAAGCTTTGGTGTGATTGGTTTAGCCGTTATGGGCGAGAACTTGGCGCTGAATGTCGAGCGCAATGGATTTCCAGTTGCCGTCTTCAATCGCACCGCCGAAAAAACTGATGCCTTTATGCACCAACGGGCAGAGGGTAAGAATGTCAAAGCCGCCTATTCCATACAGGACTTTGTCAAATCCCTGGAAAGACCCCGTAGAATCCTGATCATGGTCAAAGCTGGTGCACCAGTGGATGACATGATTAACCAACTCAAACCCCTGCTGGATGAGGGTGACATCCTAATCGACGGCGGTAATTCCTGGTTTGAAGATACCGCTCGCCGCACCAGCGAATTAGAGCCAGCTGGGTTCAGGTTTATCGGTATGGGCGTCAGTGGGGGTGAAGAAGGGGCGCTGAATGGCCCTAGCATGATGCCAGGAGGCACACAAAGCTCCTATGAGTATTTAGCGCCAATCTTCACAAAGATTGCAGCTCAGGTAGATGATGGCCCCTGTGTTACCTACATTGGCCCGGGTGGTGCTGGTCACTACGTCAAGATGGTACACAACGGCATTGAGTATGGAGATATCCAGCTGATTGCAGAAGCGTATGACCTGCTCGAGAACGCTTTAGGGCTCGACGACAAGCAGCTTGGCGAAATTTTTACTGAATGGAACACTACCGATGAACTCAATTCCTATTTGATTGAGATTACGTCGGATATCTTCAAGTTCACCGACCCGGAAACGCATAAACCCTTAGTTGATGTAATTCTCGATGCCGCTGGGCAGAAAGGCACCGGGCGGTGGACAGTGCAGAGTGCCATGGAACTCGGTGTTTGTATTCCGACGATCACGGCGGCGGTTAATGCCCGGATCATGTCTTCATTCAAGAAAGAGCGAGTGGCAGCCTCAAAAATCCTAACTGGCCCGACGGGGAAGTATGAGGGTGATACCAAAGCTTTCATCAATATGATCCGCGATGCCCTTTATTGCTCGAAGATCTGCTCCTATGCCCAGGGGATGGCGCTGTTAGGTACGGCGTCGCAGACTTATCACTATGACCTCAACCTGGGTGAGATCTCCCGGATCTGGAAGGGAGGCTGCATCATTCGAGCTGGATTCTTGAATAAGATCAAACACGCCTTTGATCAAGATTCAAAGCTGCCGAACCTGCTGTTGGCTCCTGAGTTTAAACAAACAATTTTGGATCGGCAAACAGCTTGGCGCGAAGTGCTGGCAACGGCGGCGAAGCTAGGGATTCCAGTTCCGGCGTTTAGTTCGTCGTTGGACTATTTTGATAGCTATCGACGCGATCGCCTGCCCCAAAATCTCACTCAAGCCCAGCGCGACTACTTCGGTGCTCACACCTACGAGCGGCTCGATAAACCGGGCTTCTTCCACACCGAATGGACACACTTCTCCCAGCAGTCTGTACACACCTCGACCCCTGAGTCACAGCAAGCCCAACACCCAAGCACACCTCAACCGTCTACCAAAGCTTAGGGAGAGGGAGTAGGGAGGACAAGGAGACCCCGCCAGTTCCACGGGACCGGCTCCCGAACCCCCCTTGTCCCCTGCTAATACCAGGAGATGTGTAACGGGTTGGCAGAAGAGTGAATTTTAGAGCCAACGCGACCAGATGGAAACTCCTAACCTCTGGAAGTCTCTAAGCAAGCTTTCAACTTTTCAGCTAGCCCTCTTACGTGGGGCTCGCTCAACAGGGAACCTTCAAAGGCATGACCACCAGGAACCTCATGAACTTCTACCCCTTCAGCAGCTAAACTATCCCAACCTAAGAGAGGGTAACGGCGCGAAGTCGCAAGTAAAGTTATGGAACTAGGTTCATTGGTTGCCTTAAAAAGAGTCACCCGGCCTTGGTAGCTTTGTGGTTTATAGTCTCTTGCGGCCTGCTCGTTGAGCTTAAACATGCGTCGGAGGTCTTGAGGCAGGAATTCTGGGCCTCCGAGGTCTTGAGGCAAGGGATGCTTGCTACGTAGACCAACTCGAGTGGCAATCTTTTTACTCACATTCTTTGAGTGGTATTTTAGTCTTCTCAGAACGTAGGTCAGCTGCTTTTTCGGCTCAAGTTGTACAAGATTAATCAAATGGGAACTAGCTTTATCCCAAAATGACGGGATGTAATTCAGCACTTCGGGAGTACTAGGGTCAAATAAAGCCAGCAGGGCTACCTTCTGCCCCTGCATTTGGAGTTGCTGAGCCATCTCGAAAGCCACTAGACCTCCAGCGGAGTGTCCTGCCAAAAAGTAAGGACCTTCGGGCTGGAAAGTACGTATTTCTTTGATGTAGTGATTCGCCATATCCTCAATTCTGGTATGGGGGGGCTGTTTTCCATCTAAACCTTGTGCTTGTAGCCCATAAACTGGTTGCTCCAGACCCAAGTGATTTGACAAATCACGGAAGTAAAGGACATCGCCACCAGCGCCACCGATGCAGAAGAGAGGCGGTAAAGAACCAGCAGCTTGAATCGCTAATAGTGAGGACCAAGGTGCTGACCATTCTTCCTGGCAAAGAATGTTAGACAGTTGCTCAATAGTGGGTGCTTGCAAGAGAGTTGCTAAGGGAAGTTTCTTGCCGAAAGTATTTTCGATTTGCGTGAACAGCCGCACGGCTAGTAGTGAGGTTCCCCCTAACTCGAAGAAGTTGTCCTGAATTCCGACCTGCTCAACCCGCAGTAACTCGGTCCAGATCTGGGCTAGCTGTTGCTCGTTTTCGGTTTGGGGCGGGACGAAAGGTCGTAGCAGGTCTGGACGTTGGCGTTTTTGCGATTCGATCTGGTTGAAAACCTGCTGTGCACTGTACAGTTCGGTGGCAATCCAGCTCAGGCGGGTCGATTTCCCATCGAGTCCACACGCTCTCGCCGACACCTGCACCACCCGTGCCTCTAATGCACTCGGATCTGACCCTGTAGTCTGAGGGCTATAGACAACTGCCGCTGCGTAATCCATTGGCAACTGGAAGCTGTAACCTTCACCTAGTGGCTGCTTGAACGCTATCCCAACCTGATTGAGAAAATTCAGGGCAGGTTGATTTTTCTCTGTTGGCACGTAGGGCACATCCACCCAATTTTGCCCCCGCGATTGGGCGATTTCTGCTAACCGAGCAAGCATGCGATGTTCGACTCCCCGTCCCAGCACCCGGCAGCTTAGCAAAAACGTGTCTACACGGATCGTATCGCCGCCAGTAGCAAACAGAATCACCCCGACCAGCCCGTAGTCACCAAAGCGATCGCGGACTTCCACCACCAGACACTCCAGCTTGCCCGAAAAGCAGAGTTGTTGAATTTCCTGCTCCGACCTGCGAATGGTGGTCAGGTTGAACTGGTTAGTTCGCTGGGTCAGTTGTGCCACCCTTGCCAAATGCAGTGGTGCCAGTGGGGAAATTTCAATTTCCAGCCCCAACCCAACTAGGAAATCTTCCAGGGTCAGTGCCTGTTGCCGCAGGCGATCGCGCTGGAGGTTCTGTTTGTACAGGAACGTTCTTTGCTGATCTTCTGCAGTTATTTTCAGCCGGTCAAACGCCCAAATATGTTGCAGGAAGCGGGGAATTTCATCAGGGTTCTGGGGCAGTTGCAGCGTCAGCACCTCTGGGCAATTTGCCTGGACTTCGGCGCATTCCACCGGATTGTCGTCGATAAAAATGAAGCTATCCAACCCCAGGTTCAACTCCAGAGCCAGAGACTTGAGATTTTCCGACTTGGCGTTCCAGTTAACACGCCAGGAAATAATGTGGTCGCGCCTGAGCGGCATCTCCAGGCGGCGCTCAAACACCTCGACCACATCTTCCTCGTTGTTCTTGCTGCACAAACAGATCAGCATGCCTGCGTCATACTGCGCCACCATAAAATCGTGTAGCGCTTTACGAGGCGGATCGAGTTCAATGCCCATCACCCCATCCTCACCGCAGACTCCCTTCCACAGCGTCTGGTCACAGTCAAGCACAATGACTTTGTGCGGTGGACTCAAGATTGCGTATATCATGCGAGCAAGGACGGTGCCAAGCGCTGCAAAGAACAGGGGGACAAAGGGGATATGCCCCAGCTTGTCGCCCTGAGGGTCATAGTAAGTGGCAACCGGATAGGTAGCGATGAGTTTCTCACTTGGTATCACGTAAAGACCACTGATGTGCGTCAGTTCAGATACAATCAGGGCTTCCATCCGGTTAAAGCATGCGTGCGCTTCCGGGTCAGCCACAGCAGTGAGTGGACTAGGACACAGGCAAACCAAGTAAGGGGTTGCCGTCCTCGCCGCTACCGCTTTCAACGCCAGCACCAAATCCTGGACCGTCTGCTCAATCTTGTTATAGGCATTGACAGATACATCTGCATTGTTGCTGTATCTTTGCCAGTCCTCGATCCTCACCAGAACCACGTTGATGCCGTGATGATTGCTGGAGAGTAAACTGGTAGGGTCGAGCAGTTGCTGGAATACCTGGTTATATGGGGCAAACTCAATGTTGCCTGGGATTTTCAGTTCTTGCATCCAGAAGGCAAGAGAATCAGCCACTGGCTCAGCGGTAAATGTGGCGGCGATCGCGATCGTTTGCGGTTGCTCAACTAATGCCACCTGAGATTGACTAGGAACTTCTACACTCTCTACTAGAAGATTCGGCTGTTGTACCATTTAAATTTAACCTACCTTGACATAAATACAACGGTGTAAATTCATCGGTTTTTGCCATCCCGGCAAGTGGGATTTTTTCCAGTAGAAGTTGGTAAATGTAGCAGAAACTGTTGCTAATTTCTCAAAAAGCTTTTGCCACACAACCCTCATCCTCAGACACAAAGGACTCTGGTTTTTCCGCGTCAGTCTGATAAATTTCGAGCAACTCCTTGATATGTTGTTCTATTGGTTTAGCTTGCCGCGCCTCTTGCCAAAACTCAGTTAATAGGTGCGGGTTCTCTCGAATAGTACGCAGTTTGTCCTGGAAGTCTCCGGCTATTGCCGGATCAAAAATGAAAGCCGGATGGCGAACGAACTCCTGCGCGCCACCTCGATTCGAGCAAAGCACTGGCACGCGGCAAGCTAGTAGCTCAAAAGTAACTTGTGGCAGGTTATCTTCCCATAGCGGCGGGATCACTCCCAAATGGACGCCATTTAACATGCTAGGAATATTTTCATATTTGTACCCAGGATAGAAACGGAAACGGTGAAGAGACGGAGCCAGAGATAGCAATCGTCCTCTGTAGTTGATCGCCATTGCCAATTCAGCTTTATCAGCCACATAGCTGGCGACAATCAGATCGAGCGAGCTTAATTCCTCCTCTGAGAGAGAACGTAGTTCCTCTAACAGGAAGTAGAATCCCTTATCTTTTCTTGATGGCCCCATGTAAATTAATTGGAAGGGCTCTTCTGAAGAGTAGGCGGCTGGGTTATTAGTTGGTACTTGGAACTGAGATGCTTTGCTGCCTATATATTGTGTAGTTAACCGAACTGGGTCAACCCCGTATTTCGTGTAAATGGCAGTAGTCCGCTCAGAGACAGACAGAGCTACATCAACATATTGGTTGATAAGAGAAACGATTTCCTGCCGACGTTGGTGATACAAACTAGCCTGCTGCGGCAGTTCTCTACCAGTCAAATCTAGTTGCATATTTAGGGGAGATTTTGCCCGAGCTATCATTTGATCTCGAAGTCTGTGATATATGGCATCGTAAACTTTATTAAATAACCACATAGGAAGTGATTGCTTATCTAGACCTAGCAAACTACCTAAATGATTCAATTTCCTGTTGTTCAGCGCTAGGTCAACATCTACTTTATCAGGCAGACAAGCAACACAAGCTCGTCCTTCAAGATAATTCGAGCAAGCGACGCTTTCCAACTTCCATAGATTTACTTGCGGGCAAACCGACCAATAGTTGTGCAAGCTAAACACGACCTTCGCGCCACTCTCTTGAGCTAATTTAAGGCAGTTAGCAGTTAATCCTTCCAGGTTATGAAAGTGAATCAACTGGAAAGGCCCCTGTTCTGCCAGAAACTGTTGAAAGGATTTTTCTAGGTCAGGGTTTTAACGTTTCCTAAAGGATCGGCGAAAGAAAAGTGAGAAGGGGCAACAACAGGAGAGTTGACTATTGAAAAGGTCGGCACCTGAAGGTGTCGCTGATTATGAACTCGTTTAATGTAGGAATGTCTAGGTAAGTAGGTGTAATCAAACCCAGAATAAAGGAAATTAACTTGATAATTATTTATCTTAGTTAAATAGTCAATCAGATTGCGGCAATATATAGATACACCTCCTCCGTTTATCGGCTCTTCAAAGTAAGGAGCCCAATTGTAATAAAGAATTCTGTATGACATCTCGATCACTAATAATAAGAATGAAGTTGACTAAGCGAAATACAGCCAGACACGAGCTCGAAGAAAATTAAATCAATTAGATGGTGGAAAAGAAATTAGCATGGGTTGTAGACCATTCAGCCTTAACTAAAAACTTACAGTGGTTTGGTAGACCAGGATTACCTGTACCAAAAAAGTCCCCTCCATCTACAACCAAAGCTGCAGAGTCTTCAATATAATCAAGCGTTTCACTGTCTGCATGTGAGATGTAGAGTGCAACTCGATACAAGCCATAAACTAAAGGTAAATTCTTGATCCCGCAGAGAATGTGACCTTTACCAGGATTAAGAGTAATACGATCATTGGTAAAGTTACTACGTAACAAGAGTACCCTGGTACCTTTTTCATCAAACAAATCAATACTTACAATGATATTATTAAAAGGAATGCCAATATTGTTTGAATAGCCAACCTCGAAGTAGTAATTTTTACCTGATTGTAAAGTCTGCTCTTCTTCACCTTGCTCATTCAATATTCTAAAACTAACAGCTCTGACTTTTCCAGAACCACTGCGATCTTTTCTCTGATCTAAGGGTAAATCTTGAGCCAGATTGTAAGCTTTTTCTAGATAAAACCTAACAGCTTCTTCAGAAGTACCATCTAAACCCAAAGTCCCAGATTCAAGGACAATGCCGCGAGCGCACAAGTGTTCAACTGTACTCATGTTGTGACTAACAAATAAAATAGTCCGCCCTTCCTTCGCCACGTTTCCCATCTTGCCTAGGCATTTCTTCTGAAATTGTATATCCCCCACTGCTAGCACCTCGTCCACTATTAGAATTTCTGGCTCCAGATGAGCAGCCACAGCAAAAGCAAGGCGGACATACATTCCGGAGGAATAATGCTTAACCGGAGTATCTAAAAACTTCTCAACTTCAGCAAAAGACACAATCTCATCAAACTTTTTTTTAATCTCAGCCTTTACCATACCCAAAATAGCGCCGTTAAGGTAAATGTTCTCACGGCCTGTTAGTTCGTGGTGAAATCCTGTTCCCACCTCCAACAAACTTGCCACACGCCCTCTAATCGAAATGCATCCTTTTGTGGGTTCGGTAATGCGACTCAAGATCTTCAAAAGGGTCGATTTTCCTGCCCCGTTGCGACCAATAATGCCAACGACTTCGCCCTGCTTAATCTCGAAAGAAACATCCTTCAAGGCCCAAAACTCGTCACGATTCGGTTTTACCAGGCTTTTATTTAAAGTTAGAACTCTACGACTCAGGGAACTTGCAGTACTAGTGATCGCATCCCGTAGAGTTGCATTTGTCCTCCGTTTCTGATGACTAATTACATATTTCTTCGCCAGATTTTCCACCCGAACTACACTGTCAGACACACTAGTGCTCCCTACTTAAATGACGTCTGTAAAAGTCCGCTCAGTTTTATTGAAGTACTAGATACCACTTTATTTCTTTATCCCAAGGTATTGCTGCCAAAACATAATAGATGTCATCTCCCTTGAAACATTTTTCCATTCTGTACCTGTAGGCGACCACTGAATACTACTTTGAACAACCAGTTTAACCCATTTAATCAAAATTTTAAGACCAGCGAATTTATCTATCTCATTTTGAAATAGATAAGCACCTTCTTCTTGAAATATAAGAACTCTCTTTTTCGCAAATGCCATCGACCGCTGTCCAGACTGCTTAAGACCACGCCGAATAAACGCCTCATCTTCACTACTAGTTAGAAAATCTGGTAGCAGATGGCCATTGATAGTTAATAAGCTGATAAGCTTCTTAAAGCTGCTAGGTTTTGACTTCTGCTCAAACTGATCGGACGGCAAGTAATTCTGCTGTATACTTTGAGTTTTAGAGTTTTTACTAAGTTTTACAATACTGGAGTGTAGTATTTCTGGGTCAGTACTTTTAAGAAAATCTGGACCTTTTACATAATCTTCAAAAGCTTTTACCATCATTTGAGCAGACTTATAATCAAACAACAACAAGGCTAAGATTAAGCCTTCCGTAATATTCTTAACTGCATTTACATGCCCTAATGAACCGTGAATAGCATGAGTTATTAAATTGTTACGAAAATGATAGTAGATGTCCCAAATCGGACATTTGGCATAAAATGGTTCGTGCCACACAGCTATAGTTGGAAAGGCTACTATGTTGTTACCGAATCGTTCTTTAATTCTTAAACCAAATTCCATATCATCTATCTTAATAAAGAAAGGCATCGGTAAGCCAATTTTTTCAATAATTTCTTTGGAAAAAGAAAAGAACCAAAATCCTCCATAATCTATATGTTCTTCCGATAGTAAAAGATTCAGGGTAGTAGAAGTTTGTAGATCGAGTTTGTGCTTTAAAGGTCCAGATGAAAACGGTTCAATTCGTTTAGTATCACCGTGTACACCGTGCAAGGCTCCGGCTTCATACAGGACATGCTTTTTATATAAATCCAGCATACTGCCAGCGACGGCAAAATCAGACTTCGCATATTCGTACAAAGAAAACAGCCGATAGATAGATTCGCTGTCCAACTCTATATCATCATCCATACATAAAAAGTGGGAATAGGTGTTCTCCTGTCTCGCTTCAATTAATCCTCTCGTAAATCCCCCACTTCCGCCCACATTCCGATTCGGAATCAGTTGAACCCTGGCATCGCTGAAATCTTCAGCAGCTAAAGTTCTACCATTATCGACAACAAAGACTTTAAACTCCTTATCTTGCAGGGACTCATCTTGAAGAATAGTATTTACTGTGTTTTTTACATAAATCTCCTTTTTAAAGGTGCAAGTAACAATCCCCAAGGAAACTTCTCGATTCTTTTCTTGTTCAGTTGCAATCACCCCCCCGGTAAATAAACCTTGTTCACTGCAGCAGACTAACTCGAAATAAATTCGACCAGGGCTCTGGCTTTGGCTGAGATTTGGTAAGACGACTTTTACCGGAGCTGTCAGTTGACATGTCTGAAATTTTTCTTCATAAATCAAGGTTCTAGTTTCTGTCTCAGCCAGTTCTCGATAAACAAGAACTTGGAAGTCTCCTTGAAGTTTCAACAAGTAGTAAATGGCATCTAGATTGGTATATTTAGCATAGAACTTTTCATAAAAGGAATTAAAGTAAGAACTTGAGGAGAGCGTTCCTCCCTGTTGTAAATAGGCTGCTCGATCACCTTCATTGTAAGTGAGCGATGCCCCTGCGTTACACTGGGCGTATAAACTAGAAACTTCGGCTGATTTTGGCAACTTTATCCGATTTACTATCTGCATATAATTTCCTATCTAGTTTTTACCTACTTTAATAGACGAAAGCTTATTAGTATCTATCTCTATACATTCTTCTTGCAGTTCTGTTTTTTGGATTCCAAGGTATTTCTGCCAAAAACTAATAGATGTCAGCTCCTTTGAAGCATTTTTCCACTCTGTACTTATAGCTGACCATCTAATACTACTTCTAGCAGCAAGTTTAAACCACCTAGTTAAAAGATTAAAACCAGCCGATTTGTCCAGCTCATTTTGATACAAACAAGCAACTTTTTCTCTGAATATACTAACTCTCTTTTTTGCAAATGCTTTGTATCGCTGACCAGGATAATCGGGAGCAAGCCAAACAAACACATCATCGTTACTGATTAGAAAATTTGGTAGCAGATGACCATTGATAGTTAACAAGCTAATAATTTTTTTCAGGTTAATGTCTCTTGATTCTTGATATATCTGATTGTTTGGGGAGTAATTATGTTGCAAATTTTGAGCTTGCGAGAGCGCGCCGCCGGAGCTAACTTCGGCGGACCGTTGAGTCTTATAACTTTTGCTAAGTTTTATGATGTTGGAATGTAATATTTCTGGATCAGCACTTTTGAGAAAATCTGGACCTTTTACATAATCTTCAAACCCTTTTACAATCATTTCTGCATAATTATACTCAAAAAACAATAAACTATAAATCAGCTCTTTTGTAATAAATTTAACTGCATTTATATATTCTAAAGAATCATGAGTAGCATGAGTGATTAAATGATTGCGATAGATATAATAAACATCCCAAATAGGATATTTGGCATAGAATGGTTCATGCCATACTGCTATGGAGGGAAACGCTACTATGATATTACCAAAGCGTTCTTTAATTCTTAAACCAAACTCTACATCGTCTATCTTTATAAAGATAGGCATCGGTAAGCCAATTTCTTCAATAATTTTTTTGGAGAAAGAAAAGAACCAAAATGCTCCATAATCTATACGCTCTTCCACCAATAAAAGGTTGAGAGAAGTGGCAGTTTGGAGATCGAGTTTGTGCTTTAGAGAGGCACATAAAAATAGGTTAAATTTCGTATCATTAGGACTTCTCCCATGCAAGGCTCCGGCTTCATACAGGACATGCTTTTTATATAAATCCAGCATACTGCCAGCGACGGCAAAATCAGACTTCGCATATTCGTACAAAGAAAACAGCCGATAGATAGATTCGCTGTCCAACTCTATATCATCATCCATACATAAAAAGTGGGAATAGGTGTTCTCCTGTCTCGCTTCAATTAATCCTCTCGTAAATCCCCCACTTCCGCCCACATTCCGATTCGGAATCAGTTGAACCCTGGCATCGCTGAAATCTTCAGCAGCTAAAGTTCTACCATTATCGACAACAAAGACTTTAAACTCCTTATCTTGCAGGGACTCATCTTGAAGAATAGTATTTACTGTGTTTTTTACATAAATCTCCTTTTTAAAGGTGCAAGTAACAATCCCCAAGGAAACTTCTCGATTCTTTTCTTGTTCAGTTGCAATCACCCCCCCGGTAAATAAACCTTGTTCACTGCAGCAGACTAACTCGAAATAAATTCGACCAGGGCTCTGGCTTTGGCTGAGATTTGGTAAGACGACTTTTACCGGAGCTGTCAGTTGACATGTCTGAAATTTTTCTTCATAAATCAAGGTTCTAGTTTCTGTCTCAGCCAGTTCTCGATAAACAAGAACTTGGAAGTCTCCTTGAAGTTTCAACAAGTAGTAAATGGCATCTAGATTGGTATATTTAGCATAGAACTTTTCATAAAAGGAATTAAAGTAAGAACTTGAGGAGAGCGTTCCTCCCTGTTGTAAATAGGCTGCTTGATCACCTTCACTGTAAGTGAGCGATGCCCCTGCGTTACACTGGGCGTATAAACTAGAAACTTCGGCTGATTTTGGCAACTTTATCCGATTTACTATCTGCATATAATTTCCTATCTATCCAAAACTGATTGACAAAGCTAGGCAAGCCTTTTAACTTATAAATAGGTTGAGAGGGGTTTATTGATGCCTCTCAACCTGCCTTTTACGTCCTCAAAATGTTTTGACAACAGAATTATCCGCAGACACGAGTTTTTGACCTGCGTACTCATGTGAATCCCCGTTGTTCTGAGCTGCAAGTTGAGAGTAGATCGTCAGAGCCTGAGCCACAACTTGATCCATGTTGTAATACTTGTAGGTGGCCAGCCTTCCTACAAAATTTACCCCTGGAGTCGCATCTGCCAGTGCTTTGTATTTCTTGTAGAGTTCAGCATTCTCTGGGCGCGGTACGGGGTAGTAAGGATCACCTTCAGCTCGCGGGTACTCGTAGACAATGCTAGTTTTATCGTGTTCCTGTCCCGTCAGGTACTTGAATTCGGTGATGCGGGTGTAGAGATGCTCATTGGGGTAATTCACCACGGGCGCTGGCTGGTGCACAGGCGTGTTAAGCGTTTCATGCTTGAACTCCAACGAGCGGTAGGGTAATTTCCCATAGCGGTAATCGAAGAACTGGTCGATTGGTCCGGTGTAGATCATCTCACGATATGGGATCACCCCTTGGATTTCTCGATAATCAGTGTTGAGCATGATCTTGATGTTGGGGTGAGACAACATCTTCTCGAACATTCGGGTATAGCCGTATAGCGGCATTGCTTGGTAAGTGTCGGTGAAATAGCGATCATCACGATTCGTGCGGGTTGGCACCCGGGCGGTAACTGACTTGTCAAGTTCTGACGGGTCGATACCCCATTGCTTCCGGGTGTAGCCACGGAAAAACTTCTCGTACAATTCTCGACCAACCTTGCCGACTACTACATCCTCGGAAGTGCGAATATACTCCTTTGGCTCTGCCACCGAGGCGAAAAATTCCTCTAGTTGGAACGAGGTGAGATTCAGCCCGTAGAGCTGATTGACGGTGTCAAGGTTAATTGGGATCGGTACGAGCTGACCGTCAACACTCGCTTTAACGCGGTGTTCGTAAGACCGCCACTCAGTGAAATGCGACAGATACTCAAAGACATCGCGGGAGTTGGTGTGAAAGATGTGGGGACCGTACTTGTGTACGAGGATTCCCGAATTGTCATAGTGATCGTAGGCGTTACCACCAATATGAGAACGGATGTCAACAATCAAAACTTTCTTTCCAGACTGAGTTGCCATCCTTTCGCCGAGGACGCTACCAGCAAACCCTGCTCCAACAATTATGTAATCGAACATTTAAGTACTTTGCCTCTTTACTCTTTAGACGCCTACAAACTCAGACTTTACTTTTCACTCTCTAACTTAGCTATTAAGGCTGACTGGAAAAACTCAATTGAGTAGCTGATTAGTGCAATCTACCAGATTAATTTCTATTCAACCGGGCCGATACATCATAGATTCTTATATAAAATACCTCTAGGTTTAATATTATCAAAGTTCCCCTTTAAACCATCCCAGTAGGATTCAGTAAGCATGCGAATGCGAATCGATTTGTAATCGTCAAATAATAAAATAGCAATTAGAGAGCGACAATAGTCTTGTAAGAGTTTTACGTAAAATTGTAGGGTACTGACATAAACTTTCCTTAACCAAATTAGATTCCTTGTACCGTAGTAAACTAGCCATAATTTATCATATGCATCTCTGTGCCAAATTTTCCCCAAGAATTTTTTGTGAATTCCTCCTCTATCAGCTGCATCTTTGTGGACAATGAAACTATCAGTAACCAACAAAATTTTTCCAACAGACCTTAACCTAATACAATATTCTAAGTCATCATGGTAGATAAAAAGCTCTTTCTTGGGAAGACCTATTTGTTTTATTGCTTTCTTATTAACTAGAACTCCTACAAAAGAAGTAAAGTCTATCCCTAAAGATTTAGAATCACTTATTGCTATATCTTCTACCCGTCTAAATATTTCTGGCTGAAATTTAGAATGACCATTAGAATTGAAAACTCCTATATGGGTATGTAAAACTTCACCTTTTTCATTTACCTTTAAGTTCGCTAAAGCGCTCACATCTGTTTCATCCAAATATCCACTCAGCTTTTCTAAAGCATCTGCTTTAGGCTCGGCGTCATCATCCATCAGCCATA
>JAABUQ010008269.1_pt1 | contig 13867 bp, 10 predicted proteins | sample 5560001 | NCBI WGS metagenome assembly JAABUQ01 (sample SAMN10711888, study PRJNA513371) | rock metagenome | isolation source: Antarctica rocks | place: Antarctica: Victoria Land, Finger Mt nord | collected 2015-12-18
GTCAGACAGGCGATCCTCGACCTCTTCGCACGGCCGCCACCAACGCGATGCCCGCATTGCAATAAGCCGCTTACGGCGGACCCAACAGCTAGTCTGCCAAAGTAGTGCTAGGGCGTATGTTCGAAGTTGGGATCGTCCAGATCGACGTCGGCACCCCGGTGCCCGGCCGAAGAGACCATGACGACGCGGCTGCCCGCACCGAGCAAGCCTGCCATCCGGTTGATGAGTACAAAGTGCCCGAGGTAATTGGTCGCGAACTGAGTCTCGAAGCCGTCGGCGGTGATGCCTTTCGGAACGGCCATCACTCCGGCATTGGCGATGATCGCGTGGATGGGCCGCGCCGCGCCAAGCAGCGCGTCGGCGCAGGCACGGACGCTTCGCAAGGAGGCAAGATCGAGCTCTAACAGTTCGATACTTCCTTTCCCGCGCGTTACGTCGCGAACATGCTCGGCGGCGCTCTGCGCTTTGTCGAGGTTACGCGCCGCGCCGATCACCTCCGCCCCATGCGCGACCAGTGCACGGGCCGTCTCCATGCCCATGCCGGCCGAAACGCCCGTGACTAAAATGCGTCTGCCGCGTAAGTCGACACCTTCCAGCACTTCATCGGCGGTCGTCGTCGCGCCGTATAGTGTCGCCATAATGTGCCTCGTTACCGACTTGATCGCGTGTGAAGGGCGTGATAGGCACGTTCGCGAAGGACGATCGCATCCTCGGATGGGACCTTTGGAACGAACCAGACAATCCCGCTGAACAGTATAAGGGCCAGCCTGCAAACAAGGCCGAGTTGGTCCTGCAGCTGCTGCCAAAGGTCTTTGTATGGGCCCGTAGCGTCGAGCCCACCCAGCCGCTCACCAGCGGCGTTTGGCTGGGGCAATCGTGGAGAGCTACCGACAAGCATCGCCCGATCGAGGACGTCCAGCTCAGCCAGTCGGACATCATGACATTTCATGACTATGGCTGGCCTGAGTCGATGGAGAAGCGGATATCGATCCTAGAAGACTATGGCCGGCCGATCATTTGTACCGAGTACATGGCACGCGGCGCGGGCTCCACCTTCGACGGCTCGCTACCGCTCGGCAAGGCCCACAATGTCGGAATGATCAATTGGGGCTTTGTCCAAGGGAAAGAGCAGACCTATCTGCCGTGGGACAGCTGGCAGCGTCCCTATGTGCTGCAAACTCCCACTGTTTGGTTTCACGACGTACTCTACACCGACGGCACGCCATATCGGCAAGCCGAAGTTGATCTGATTAAAAAGCTGATAAGCCAGACGAACTGATTTCGGAGTTCAAGCCGCCTCGATGTCGCCCTGTCGTTCGGCTTCGGCTATCAACAGCATCGCTTCACGGATGATAAGGCTCATCGCCGTATGCGCGCCCGCGCTATCCCGAGCCTCTATCGCCGACTTCACAGATTGATGGGCAGGCAAGCTGGCCGTATGTCCCTTGAACCTGTTGGTAAAGCGGATCGACGTCCGCAGGGCTGTTTCAACGACATTTTGAAACTGTCCGAAGAATTGATTACCTGTGGCCTTGAGCACGGCAACGTGGAACGAGATGTCGGCATCTAGGGGATCATCATCCCCTGCCTCAGCTGCGATCATTCGCTGAAAACCGGCATCGATAGCGGCGATGCTCGCCGGCGTCGCGTTCCTTGCCGCGAGCTCCGCCGCTGCCGGTTCGATACATACTCTGAGTTCATTGAATTGGCGCAGGAGATTAATCGAGAACTTTCGTTCAAGCAGCCATCTTAGAACATCTGAATCAAACAGATTCCATGCCGTTTCCGGCTGCACGACCGTTCCTTGCCTAGGACGTGCTCTCAACAGCCCCTTCGCCGTCAGCATCTTGACCGCTTCGCGTATTACCGAACGGCTGACCGAATATCGTGTCGCTAATTCGGCTTCTGTCGGGAATGTCAAACCATTAAATTCACCGGTTACGATAGAGCGGCCGAGAGAATTAAGCATTCCGTGCGTCAGGTTTCGGCCAAGCCGATCGCGGCTGGCTATTAACGTGGTCGCAGTCATACGCCAGTCTGTCCTCTTGCTCATCATATCACAGCAACGCGGTTATATCTGAGCTCGTGCCTTCAAAAGTAGGCAATTCAATTATCATACCACAAAACGGGAGGCTGAGGTTTCAGACTAGCAGAACCGGTTGAAATGTATATGCTTTCATATTTATTATATAAGTGCTTGCAAGTGCACAGTGCTGTGCTAAGCTCAAAGGTAAGATAAATAAGAACAGCGCTTAGTTGGCTGGAAGGTCTGCGATCACGGGTAAATCCCGTTGCTGACGTGGCATGAGCTCTCTTCTTAATTAATTTCGACACTGCGGCAACGGCCGCGAAGGGGAAGGTGCACGATGCATACGAAAGCGCATTTTTTAATTGCGGCCTCGACCGTCGCACTTATCGCGACAAATTCGGCTCAAGCGCATGATCGACCGGTATCCAGTCCGGACACGCAGGCGCAAACGCCCGCGACGGCACCCGCCGCAATTGACCCTGCAACCGCGAACGCGGTCCAGCAAGCGAATGAAGTGCCTGGTGAGATCGTCGTGACAGGGCAGCGTGCGGCTCTTGCTTCGGCACAGAATATCAAGCGTAACGCTCCTCAGATCATCGATTCGATTGTCGCGGAAGATATCGGCAAATTTCCGGACAATGCCGTCTCAGACTCACTTCAGCGCATCACCGGCGTACAAGTTTTCCGGGACTCGGGCGAAACGACCCGTGTTGTTATCCGCGGTTTGCCAAATGTTGTCACCACGCTGAACGGTCGCGAGATCTTCACCGGTTCGGGGCGCGGCTTTGCGTTTCAAGACCTCCCCGCCGAGGCTGTATCTCAGCTCAACGTCTACAAGACAAGCAGCGCGGACCTTATCGAAGGAGGTATTGCCGGGCTGGTCAACATCGACCTCCACAAGCCGCTCGACTTTAAGGGATTTTCAATCGCAGCAACCACCCGCGGCGAGTATAGTGAATACGCCGGGAAGGTGAACCCGATCGTCGGTCTGCTCGTCAGCGACCGATGGGATACCAGTATCGGTGAGATCGGCATCCTTGTCGATCTTTCCTATCGCAAACAATTCTATAATCAGCCAGCAAGTTTCTCCGATCCGCGATACGAACAGCGCATCAGTGGTCAGGACTTTCTTGTATCCAACGCGGTCGGAGCTTTCTATACACGCGGTCATCGCGAACGTCCGCAGGCGAACTTCGCCCTTCAATGGAAGCCAGCCAGCAATCTCGAGATCTATGTCGACGGGCTATACGCCCATTATAAAGAGCAAAGGGAACTCGACTATTATTTTGGCGTGCCGGGAAGCGCCCAATCCGTCACGAATTTACAGCTCTACTCGCCGTCCGATCCCGGTGGGTGCCAAAATATCACCGATACTGGCGGCACGCGGCAGGTTTGCGAGCTGAAGTCGGGGACATTCGTTAATCCTTATACCGCAACCAGCACTCAAGCTTTTCGTCAAGAATCCCATGACGCGCAGGTTTCAACAGGCGCAAAGTGGAATAGCGGGGGCTTGAAGCTCTCGACCGACGCGACATATACTGATTCGGCGTACAATGAGTCGCTGTTCATCATCGATACGTCTCTTCCAAACCAGACGTTTGACCTGACGAGCAATCAGGGCGGTCATATCAATTGGAACCTTCGCGGCAACGATAAGCTAACCCCCACCCTTTACCAGCTGCAAGGGCTATTCCAGACCGGTGACAGCAATTTCGGGAACTCCATCGCTTGGCGGAGCGATGCCAGCTATGATTTCGACGGTGGCTTTCTCAAAAAGCTGACCGCTGGTTTCCGATACGTCGATCGCAACGCCGGCGCAACGGGAAATACTCAGATATCCACACCCTATTCCAAAAACGGGGCACCGCTTGTTTCGGCGACGAGCGTGTTTGGCCAAAACTTCTTCAATACTTTGCCGAATGATCTCGGCTTTGCAGGGATCAACCCTGCGCTGACGCCGAGTATCAGCTATTTGCTGAACAACGAAGACTCGATCCGGGCGGCCTACGGGTTGCCGGCTGGCTCGCCAGTGCTGGATCCATCGCGCTTCTACAAAGCGACCGAGCAGAGCTATGCCGCCTATGTCCAGGGCAGTTACGGCTTCGAATTGGCCGGTCTGTCGCTCGACGGATTGGTTGGTGTTCGCGTGGTCAAGAACGATCGAACCATCGACGCTTTCGCAGTAACGTTCAACCCGGACGGCACGAGGGTCGTCTCGCCGATCACCGCGCGCACGAACGAAACCGATGTCTTGCCGAATGCGAGCATACGGGCGCATCTGACGGACGCGGTGCAGGCGCGCTTCTCCTATGCGAAAACCGCAAGTCGCCCGGACTTTGGAAGCCTCAATCCTTCGCTTTCGCTCAATCCACCTACCACCAATCGCCTCGGTTTCGGATCAGCTGGCAACCCCGATCTGAGCGAGATCAAGTCCGAGAACATTGACGCGTCACTCGAGTGGTATTTTGGTCGGTCGAGCTCGCTCACTGCAACCTACTTCCACCGTAACATTTCGGGCTATATACAGACCTACGGAGTTGCCGAAGTTATTGGTGGGATCCCCTACACGATTAGTCAGCCGGAAAGTGCAGGGAGCGGTACGCTCCAGGGCGTCGAGATCGGTTATCAGCAGTTTTACGACTTCCTGCCCGGCGCGCTGAGCGGCCTCGGGCTGCAGTTGAATTACACTCGCATAACGGGGAGCACGCAGGCACCGGCGGTGCTGGGCGGCACCGCGGTCAACACGCCGCTCGGCAACGTTTCAAAGGACAATGGCAACGCGGTACTTATCTACGAGAAGTACGGTTTTTCCGGGCGACTCGCTTATAATTATCGCGGCAAGTTCATCGACTCGTTCAATCCCGGCGGCCTGCAAACTCCCGCCTACAATGTCATTAAGGCTCAGAGTCACCTCGATTTTTCCCTTTCCTACGATGTGACGCCGCATTTGTCCCTGACCGCCGACGCGACGAACCTTACCAAGGCGGCCTCCTATGAATATCTTGGCACGCCGCTCCTGCCGCAGAATGTCCGTCTCGAGGATCGAACGTTCTCGATCGGTGCCCGGGCGAAGTTTTGATGAAGGCGTGACGATGATGACACGCGGATTATTGGTGGCCATTGGGATAGTCATGGCGAGTGGGGTCGCGCTCGCCGACTCATTTGCAGCATTGGCGGGGTCAGTGCTCTTCACTCCCGAACGCATATCCAATCCTGCAGAGGATGCGGGTTATCCTCGCTTGATCCGCCTCGCCCACTCGGGGTCGGCCAATGGCACTCTGCTCGCAACGTTCGCCCATTCGGGTGTTACCGGCGAAAAGGGCAGCATGCCGATTTATCGGTCGACGGATGGTGGCAACAGCTGGTCCGCACATCCTATCGGAGTTGTGCACGACACGGTTCACGGCTGGGACATCGAAGCCCCGGCCCTTTTCGAACTTTCGACGGCACAGGGCGATGTTCCCGCGGGTACGCTCTTTGCAGCTGGTACGGCCTGGAACCGCAAAGATTTTCGACAACAGGCTGTGGAGGTCTTCGTCAGCCGCGACGGTGGCTCCCACTGGAGCTATCGCAGCAGTTGTGCGTCCGAAGCGCTGCAGGTCAACAATGAGGGGCACGGGATCTGGGAGCCCTTCTTTGCGATCACCGCAGACGGCAGCCTCAACTGTTTCTTCTCCGACGAGCGACCTTCGGCTGACGGCTTCGGGCAGGTTATTGCGCATGTTCGCAGCACCGACGGCGGTGCGACGTGGGGGCCGGAGATATTCGACGTTGGCATCCGGGATGGTATCGCCCGGCCTGGCATGCCCACCGTGGTCCGTCTTCCCGATGGTCGCTACGCGATGAGCTTCGAGAATTGCCAGGCTGGTGCAGATGCGGATCATGTTTGCTCGGTCTATCTCAAGCTTTCGCCCGACGGGCAGGATTGGACCTCGGTCGCAAATCTTGGGTTGCAGATTGCGACGGCCCAAGGCCATCGCTTTCTGCACACGCCATCAATCGCTTGGACCCCTTATGGCGGCGCGAGAGGAACGCTTGTAGCGGTCGGCCAGCGGGTCGTCTCCGGCCCCGAGGGGCATGTCACCGTCGAGCCAGAGTCCGGTCGCGTACTAATGATCAACACGAATCTCGGGACGGGTCCGTGGCGGGAAGTGCCCGCACCGTTGCGCGTCGATCCGACCGGCAGCTACGGGCCGGGCCAAGCCGCCTGCCCCGGCTACAGTTCGCCCCTCCTAGTATCTTCCGATGCGCGGGATCCGAGTGTCGTGATGCTCGCTGGCACGGCGATCACGAACAGCAAATGTGAGGTTCGCGTCGGACGCGGTCGGATCGATCGCGGGCGGTGATCCGCGTTGCTCTCGCCACTCTGATTGGGGCAGCTGCTGTCGCGGTACTTTCGCCGGTGGCCTTGGCCAAACCGGCGATTTATACTCATCCGCTGCTGACCTCGGAGCACGATCTTATTGGGAAGCGGCAGGGCCGCCAGTTTCTGGAACGCCCCGAATTCTTGCTCGGCCCAATAGGCGATAGGTTTCGGACCTACTTCGCCAGCGCGTGCTGGTCCGATAGTTACGCTTTGGCCCTGCTGCGCGCGGCACCTCGAAGCGATCCTATCGATCCAGCGGCTTGGACCAAATCGCCGCAGCCGACCTTCCAAAAAGAAGTAACCAGAGGTGTGTACGCGCTCGGCCGCAACGGCTTCTTCGCCTCGCCGGACCGCCGGGAAAGCTGGATCGTGGATTACGCCAACGCAGCCGCCGGAATGCGTCGCGGAAAGCAGCGCTCTAGTCGCATCCAGCGGTTCACCTTCGACACCTCGGGACGGTTCGACTGCGGCATCTCCGTAGCAACTGCACCGCCCCCAAATCTGCCCGACGGCACGCGGAAACCCTCCAAGCTATACAGCTCAACAGTTTAGCAGCTTCAAGTCTGAATTCCGGAGACGGTCATGGTAAGAAGGCTCTTCACCGCAGCGATCGTGGCAGCGGCAATGCTGTCGTGCTTATTCGGAAGCATTGCCGCCCAGATCTTAGGCCCTAATACTATTCCTCCCGGTGCCCCGGAAACGCCCTATGTAAGTCCGACTAAGGCTTATCTGTTCGCACATATGACGAAGGATAACTACGGTACCCTGTTTTATTCGGTAAGTCTCGACGGTTTGCACTGGCACCAGATCAACGGCGGTCGGCCGGTATCGAGCGATTATCACGGCCATGCCTCGATAGCGCAGGCCCGTGACGGCCGCTATTATCTGGTCGGTAACAAGAGCGATGACGATCCGCTGATCCGCTTCTGGGTGTCCGACGACCTCATCCGCTGGACACCCTTTGGAACCTACGAGCCAGATCTAAGCAATATCCCGGGGCTTCCCCATGCGCTACACCGGATCGGCGCGCCCAAGCTTTTCTTCGATAAATTATCCGATCAGTTCCTCCTGACTTGGCACACGCCGACGGTCGAGGGCGTGCCCGAGGATCCTGAGCGTTATTGGGCGAGCCAGCGCACGCTGTACGTTCTCTCCGAGAATCTCAAAACGTTATCGGCGAAGCCCAAGCGATTATTTTCCTGGAACATGGCCACGATCGATACGATCGTGAGGCCCAATGATAGTGGGTCAGGATATTGCGCGATCGTGAAGGACGAGCGCTATCCATCCTATGCATGGACAACCGGCAAGACGGTGCGGATGAGTTGCGCCGCGTCCCTGCTGGGCCCCTACCCGCGGCCTGGCCCTTCACTGAGCCCGAATTTTCGGGAAGCGCCAACAATCATCAGGGCGCCTAACGGCAAAGACTGGCTGCTGTATTATGAACAATATGCTGGAACGAGTTACGGCCTGTCCATGGCACCCCGCATGACCGGACCTTGGTTCCAGATTTCCGGTAACAGTGGCGTTCCGGCATGGAACCGTTTCGAAATGCCGTCAGGATTGCGACATGGTGCGATGCTGCAGATCAGCCGGGCGCAATATGATGCTATCACGGCCGCTCTACCCAACTGACATCTCAAGATGTTTGATCCCACCAAGTTGGCCCCGTGACCGCGAAGGTATGTAAAACGGCCATCTAACCGGGATGAAAAGGTGGCCTGATGGTCTGCGGCGGGTCGTGAGCAGGCTTCAACCCTCGGCGGAGCGATATCAACTTAGGCAGCCGCTGTCGAAAGCCACCACCTACGAGCCTAGCGCTTTCGTCGGGCCGATCGCCAATGCGACCGAGTTATGCAATACCCTTCGTTAGGGACCTTTGACTGACTTGGGTTTGGGTTCAGCCTGCGAAGACAAGAGGGAGTAGAGCATCATGCGCCCGAATTGGATTATCGTGGGGGTGGGCGTGCTTGCAGCATCCCAAGCCGCTCAAGCCGCCGAGACGATCACCTACACCTACGACGCGCAAGGGCGCGTCATCCAGGTCCGCTCGACCGGGTCGGCCAATGGACCGTCGACGACGACCTACACCTACGACAAGGTGCACAACCGCGTGAGCGCGACGACGGTCAAGAGTTAGGTCGCCCAGTCCGAGGAGGTTTGGACTACCGGCAAGCAAGACTAGAAAGTGCAAAACTCAGAGCATGCTATAGTCTTTTAAGGTCTATTAAACAATGCTTAGCCACCGAACAATGGCCTACATTTCTAAGGACGCTACACCAGCAATTGTAGCGCGATGGCTGATTATAGCAATCGCTCTTGCCTTTGGATTCGGGTTAGTACCATCGGCACGAAGCCAGTCGCTTTTCGATGCGCCTGGCCTTCCGCCGGTTTTGAATAACGATGACGGCAACCGTGTCGACCTGGTTAATGGTAATTACCATTATTCTATAACAGCCCTAACGATCGGGGCGGCTCCGCCGCAAGGCGGCCTCGTGGTCAGGAAGCGCCCGTTTGGACCCGAGCTCATCTACCCAGAGGCTGGTAATCTAACACTGCAAATCAGGCGGTTCGACGATAGGGGTCACGCAGGACATACTCTTTATACGATATCATCGTTTGACCAATCCTATGTCTTTCTTGACTGGAATCCAAACAATAACTCCTTCAAAGTTGTCAGTGATGGAGCTGGCGGTCGCGCGCTATTGTCAAGCTGCAGTGATATACCAACGGCAGCCTGCTTCACAGACCGTACGGGGATGCGGGCCACCTTCGTACCCCTAGGCGGCGACATGTATTTAAACACCAAGGTCGACTATCCAAATGGGGTAAGGGTTGTCTACAACTATCTTGCGGACAACATAAATCTTCAAAGTGCAATCTCATCAGCGGGATACGCCGTCCAGTTTCAGCAAAACGGCGATATGATAGCTATCAATACCCAACTCTCACCTTGTAGTCCTGCCGGAGTCCAGTCCTGCTCTGGTCAGCCAAATACCGAAACGGTACACTGGAGCACCTACACTGACGGAGGGGTAAAGTTCGGAGCGTCCCTCATCAACGCCAAGGGCGAGACCACAAAATTCTCGTGTGTCCAATACAATTGTTCCGCCCAGTTCCCAGGTAGCGCGGCCAACGATATTACCTATACCAGCGCGCTCCTAAGCAGTAACTCCTTCACTATAACAGTGACCAGGCCTGCGGGAGCATGGACTTACACGTTCGTGACAGGTGCCTATCCGTTTTCGTATAAAACGACCGTCCAAGACCCGACGGGAGTGATAACTACTGTCAATAACGCGCGAGGTGGGTACAACTGTTATGTTTTGAACGGTTGTTTTTGGGAGAGGCCAGCGTCCGTCGTCCAGGGTACAGGCGCGAACACCCATACTTGGACGCTGGGCTATTCTCTCGTTGGTCAGCTTAATAGCGTGAGCTACCCCGAGGGAGATAGCAAAACGTATTCGCCGGACGACGTGTATCCAACGTCCATTTCATTCTCCCCGAAACCTGGCAGTCCGCAATCTCCACGCACCATGTCAATCGTCTACTATGGGGACTGCACAAACTATCCTGCCCGCTGCTACAAGCCACAAACCTATACAGATGCGCGCGGGGCGGTCACCACCTACCAATATGACGCGAACGGCTTTCTCCTAAGCGAGACGCTGCCGTCGCCGACGGCGGGGGTTGCTGGCCGACAGGATAACTACGTCTACCAAAGCGTCGCCGCGCCTGGTGGTGGCGCTATCGAGCTTCTCATGTCGAAGATCGAGGCATTCGGCACCGCGAGCGCGGTCACGACCACCTACGGCTACGCCGGTTCTCCGAACCTGCTGCCGACCAGCATCACCAAGGGCAGCGGCGCGCTCCAAGCAAAGACGCTGTACAGTTATACACCGGACGGCGATCTCGACACGGAGACCGACCCTTTGGGTCAGCCGACGCGCTACTATCATGATCCGCTACGCCGTGTCGTCGGCATTGTCGGCCCTGATCCCGACGGTTCAGGACCGCTGCGCTACCCAGCGACCGACACGACCTACGACGGGAACGGTCGCGTCGTGAAAGTAGCGCGCGGGACGGTCACCGACCAGAGCAGCGGCGCGGGCGGATCGTTCGCGCCGCTCGAAACGCACGATATGGGCTATGACGCAGGGGGACGCATGACCCATGCCGACGTGATGGCGGGCGGCACGACCGTGTCGTCGACCGACTACACCTACGATGCCGCCAATCGCCCGCTGACGACGACGGTGCGAATGTTCGGACAGGGCTCGGACCGGGTGACGTCGAGCGCCTATGATCCCGCATCGGGCTTGTTGACCTCGACCACCACCGCGTCCGGCACCGCCGACGCGAGCACGGTCGGCTACACCTATACGCTGAACGAGAAGCGCAAATCGCTGACCGACGGCAACAATAATACAACGAACTACGCTTATGATGGGTTCGACCGACTGCAGATGACGACCTACGCCGATAGCAGCACCGAGGTGCTCGGCTACGACGCCGCTTCGAACGTCACGTCCGACAAGCGGCGCGACGGGCAGGTCATCGGCTACACCTACGATACCGTCAACCAGGTCAGGACCCGCTCGGGTGCGGGTCTGTCGAACGGCTACACCTACGACACTTTAGGCCGACTCACCTCGGCCACCGGCGGCAGCTACAATGTCAGCCGCACCTACGACGCGCTTGGGCATATGCTGACCGACACGACCGGCGGAAACACGATCACCAACGGCTATGACGCAGCGGGGCGGCGCACAAGCGTCGCGTCGCCCGGCGGCGGCGGGCTCATTTATCAGTATCTGGCGACCGGCGACATGAGCGCGATCGTCGATGGCGCGAGCCGAACGATCGGCTTCACCTACGACGATCTTGGACGCCGCACGCACCTGTCCTATCCCAACGGGCGCAGCGTCGATTACAGCTACGGTGCCGACCTCCGGCTCGCCAGCCTCGCGCATCATATGACGGGCGGCGTCGGCAACGGCACGCAGAACGACGTCGCCTACGGCTATGGCTACAACCCCGCCGGGCAGATCACATCGCGCAGCACGTCGAACGACAGCTACGCTTATAGCCCGGTGCCGACGACGACAGCCTATACGCCGAATGCGCTCAACCAGCTCACCTCGTCGACCACGCCGTTCACCTATGACCCGCGTGGTAATCAGACCGCGGTCGGCGGAGCGCCGGGACAGTCGCGCGCTTTCTCGGTCGACAACAAGCTGACCGACGCGGGCACCGGCGCAAGCCCGCACGACATCCTTGGCTATGACGCGCTCGACCGTCTGGCGAGCGTCCAGGTGGGGACAGGCGGCGGGGTTACCCGGCTTGTATGGGACGGCGACCAGATCACGTCTGAATATGATGCGAGCGGCCTGATACGACTCTATGGCTATGGTCCGGGGACCAACGAGGTGCTGGTTCTATATCCGTTTACGGGCAGCACCGAAGGTATTCGCTACTTCCACGCCGACGAACGCGGCTCGATCGTCGCGCTGACCGACATCAACGGCCAGGTACTGCGCATCCATGATTACGATGCCTACGGCCGCGAGGGCGCGGCGGCGCACCTTGGCCGCTTCGGCTATGCGGGCGGTGTGGCGCTGCCCGAGTCGGGGCTCACCCACTTCCGGGCGCGGGCGTACGATCCGCAGACGGGACGGTTCGTCAGCGCCGACCCGATCGGGACCGAAGGCGGGATCAACTTATATGCCTACGTCAATAATGATCCATTGGACGCCACAGATCCCAAGGGTACCAGCTGCATTTCAACAGGAGAACATTACGTTTGTAATATAGACAAAGTTGATTTACCTAAAGGACAAAGTACCCTTACCTCTCAGCAGGCAAAATTCATTGCTAGATTCAACGCAAAGTATACGTCTGCTGTAAATCGAGTAGCTACCGCCAACCACACTTTTACTGTTGGAGCTACAGGCGGCCGACCGCATACATCCTTCAAGATCTCCGGAATGGAGGTAGCTAGTTCATTAGCTAAACGCGAGGTCACTTATAGCCCAGAAAGAGGCGTTGGCCAAGCAGGTATAGCCACGGGTGGAAATCCAAGTACTGGTGTGTTCAGTTGGGTTTACTCACCTGAGGGGGCTAGCCACAGTATGGAGCGGGATATTATACATGACGGAATACATAGTACATCTGCAGAGTATAATGGGAATGCTCTTGCGCCGGTCCTTGGGGTAGATCCCTATAATTCGGAGCACCAAGAACCCTATAATAGAGCCGCCGGAGAGCTTTTAGGAACACCTAATGAGTAAGGCACAGCTAACTCTCCAATTTATACTCACGACTGTGACGATCCTCGCTACTAGCGGTACTTCGCAGGGCTGCGTAGCTCAATATCAAAATGGTGACAACAGCCAAGTTATATTGGGTGACGAGCATACAATCTATATAGGCCCGTCCATTCCTACCAACTATAACCCTCTTACCGGGTTACACAGATTTGGGTCAAGAGTCTCACAGTACAAGACTAGTGTAGCAAATTGCCGAGGCTCGCGCCAGCTGTTATTTGCCATACCAAAGAGTGGCTCGCTTCCGAATAGCTTTATTTGCGGTGGCATCAGATTCGAGGCCAAGCATAGTGAGAGTGATTTGCTATTTAGCCTAAAAGGTATTAAAAGTATAGCTGTACTAGCGACGTGCAATATATTTCAGAGCGGTCAATGTAGCTCATCGCTCCGCAGCAAAAGAAGCGATTTCCAGTATGGATTCCTTTATACGCCGAGTATGGGTATTTATAATATCCGGATCGGGCCTTCTCCAAGCCAATCCGGCGATTTTACCCTAGTTTCCTCCTGCGGGTTGCTCCAGGACCATCGTTAATCTAAACAGTATGTCGCCTACTGAACGAGTGCTGGATGAAGACCAATCCGCATCGTGGAATAACCTGTGTCCTTCAAACCACAGTGACTATTTGATCATGAAGGGACTAGCTAGGCGATATATAGCCCTGCCCAACGACTCAATTGGCACATTGAGCCAACCAGGATCCCAAGCGTTTAAGGCGAGTGCCGTCCGTCAGACTAGCGTCATACGGACATCGGCCGAGGTGTCCAAAACGTCCTTCGGCAACGAGCGTGCGGATAGATTGATTGACGGACGACGAGGCGGTCGCGCAACCCCCGGGTTTGCCGTCAAACCTCTAAACGGTGATTGAGCCTTTGATCTTTCGACACGGCGCCACGTCCGGCGTCCACAAATGGAGCGAGGTTGTTAAAAACTCGCGACAGCTTAGACTGGGGAAGTGAGCGCCCGGTAGAGCGTGGTATGGTGGCATTTGAGCAGCTTCGCGGCTTCGCGTACGGACGTGCCTTCTCGAATGAGGCGAGTGCCGAGTGTGATCTGATCGGGCGTGAGCTTGGGCGGACGCCCGAACCTTACTCCCCGCGCCCTGGCGGCCATACGACCGCTGCTGGTGCGCTGGTGGATCAGCGCGC
>JAABUQ010008889.1_pt1 | contig 13867 bp, 13 predicted proteins | sample 5560001 | NCBI WGS metagenome assembly JAABUQ01 (sample SAMN10711888, study PRJNA513371) | rock metagenome | isolation source: Antarctica rocks | place: Antarctica: Victoria Land, Finger Mt nord | collected 2015-12-18
TACATGCTGAAATCCGGGGTCAGCACCTTGCGATGGAAGATGTCCTGCAGCAGGCCTTCGTAGCGCGGCCCGAGCACCATGGTGTGCTGGTAAACGTCCTCGAACCGCCGGTTGGTGCCGAAGTACCAGACGACCAGGCCCATCGAGTAACGTGCGCGCGCCAGCCTGCGGTCAGTCCAGCGGCGGCGCTTATGCTCGGACAGCAGCTTGGTGTAGGTCCAGGCGACGTCGGCGTTGGACACCACGATGTCGGCGGCGATGCGCTCGCCGCCGGCCAGACGCAGCCCGGTGGCGCGGCCGTTCTCGACGGTGATCTGCTCCACCTCGGCATTCAGGCGCAGGGTGCCGCCCTGGTCCTCGATCAGCCGCACCAGGCCCGCCACGATCGCGCCGGTGCCGCCCATGGCGTAGTGAACGCCGTGCAGCCGCTCCAGGTGGCCGACCAGGCAGAAATAGGCCGTCGTGGTGAACGGGTTGCCGCCGATCAGCAGGGGATGGAAGCTGAAGGCGATGCGCAGCGTCTCGTTGCGGAAATATTTCGAGACCTTGGCGTAAACCGTGCGGTGCCCGCCGAGCCGCAGCAGGTCCGGCGCCGCACGCAGCAGGGTCGCTACCTTGTGGAAGGGCTGGTCCCCGAGCTGGTGGAAGGCCACCTCGTAGATCCGCTTGCTTTCGCGGATGAAGCGCTCGAAGCCGGGCACGTCGTCAGGTTCGATCCGCGCGACTTCGGCGCGCATCGCATCGTAGTCGGCCGTGGCGTTGAACACCGTGCCGTCGTCGAAGCGGATGCGGTAGAACGGGTCAATCCGGCGCAGCTCGACGTCGTCGGCCATGCGGCGTCCGCACAGCGTCCACAGCTCCTCCAGCAGGTAGGGGGCGGTGATGATGGTGGGGCCGGCGTCGAAGGTGAAGCCGTCCTGCCGGTAAACATAGGCCCGCCCGCCCGGCGCATCGAGCTTCTCGACAACTGTGACGCGGTAGCCCCGCGCGCCCAGCCGTATGGCCGCAGCCAGGCCGCCGAAGCCCGACCCGATCACGACGGCATGCGGGCGAGACTCTGAAACCGCATCCGGCATTGGTCGTCCCCTGTCCCTGCAGGGATAGATGCACTCCGGCGCGGCACCCGGCAAGGGCAGGACCGGCTGGCGGCTTGACCCGGCAGGCGCCAGTCCGCATCACCCGCGTCCCATGTCCACCAAGCCCCTCATCATCGGCATAGACTTCGGCACCACCAACAGCGTCGTCGCGGTGCTGCAGCCGGACGGCGCCGTGCGGACGCTGCGGGCGCCGGGGCTGGAGGTGTTCCGGACCGTGCTGTGCTTCTGGACCGAGCGCGGGGCGCTGCGCCATGCGGCCGGGCCGCACGCCGTCGCGGCCTATCTGGACGACCCCGAGGATACCAGGCTGATCATGTCCATGAAGACCTACCTGGCGCAGCGCAGCTTCTCCAGCACCCAGGTCATGGGCCGCCCCTTCACGCTGGAGGCCCTGGTCGCCCTGTTCCTGCGCGGCCTGCTGGCGGATCAGGGCTTCGCGAGCGGCGAGCTGGACGGCGCCCGGATCGTCGCCGGCCGGCCGGTCCGCTTCGCCGGTGAGCTGGCGGATGACGCGCTGGGCGAGGCGAGGCTGCGCGAGTCCTTCCGCCAGGCCGGGCTGGGCGAGGTGGACGTGGCCTACGAGCCGGAGGCCGCCGGGTTCCGCTTCGCACGCTCCCTGACCGGCCCGGCCACTGTGCTGATCGGCGACTTCGGCGGCGGCACCAGCGACTTTTCCCTGCTGCGCTTCGACCCCGGGGCGGCGCGGCCGGTGACGCCGCTGGCCAGCACCGGCGTTGGCGTGGCGGGCGACAGCTTCGACGCGCGCATCATTGACCGCGTGGTGGCGCCGCATCTGGGCAAGAACGGGACCTACCGGATCATGGGCAAGGACATGCCGGTCCCGGCCGAATACTACACCGGGCTGTCCCGCTGGCACCGCCTGTCGCTGATGCGGACGCCCCGCACCCTGCGCGAGATCGGCGAGGTCGCTCGCACCGCCGCCGAGCCGGAGCGGCTGCGCCGGCTGATCCAGGTGATCGAGGAGGAGCTGGGCTACCAGCTTTACCAGTCGGTTTCGGCGGTGAAGGCTGAGCTGTCGCGGGCCGACCGGGCGGTGCTGCGGTTTGAGCATCCGGGGCTGCATATCGAGGAGGAGATCGAGCGCACGGCGTTCGAGGGCTGGATCGCGCCGGAGCTGGCGGCGTTGTCCGCCGCGGTGGACCGCGCGCTGGCGATGGCGGCGCTGGAGCCTGCCGGGGTGGACCGGGTGTTCCTGACCGGCGGCACCGCCTTCGTCCCCGCCGTGCGCCGGCTGTTCGAGACGCGGTTCGGGCGGGAGCGCGTGTCGGGCGGCGGGGAGTTCGTGTCGGTTGCCGAGGGCCTGGCGCTGATCGGGCAGGACCGGATGATCCGGTAAGGCCGTATCCGGGATGCCTGCCTGCCCTGGCCTGCTACGTCGTTCGCGGTGCCTCCTGCAAGGCAGGCGCAAGGATGCGAGCCTCCTGGAGAGGGCCGTGATCCCGTATGGAAATGCGCCGGGCTGGAGCGGCTTGTTACCGAATCGCCTCCGGCTGCCCCTGACCAGCCGCGGCGATGGCGGTGAAGCTGCGCCGCTCGGACACTGCCCGCGCCTCCGGCCCGGCCAGGAACTGCAGCAGCGCACGGGTTTCCGGCGTGTCGCCGTCCCGCGTCACCACGAAGGGGCAGGTGATCGGGTCGTGCGTGTTCTTGGGGAAGGCGCTCTGTCATGCAATCGTCACAACCTCGGCCGGTGCCGGGACGCTAAGGGTGCGGGACCCCAACGTTGAGGCGGCGATGCTTGAGATCAGGGACCTGACCCGGCGCTTCGGCGCGAAGGCCGCCGTGGATGCCGTCACGCTCAGCATTCCCACTGGGCGGATGGTCGGCGTCATCGGCCGCAGCGGCGCGGGCAAGAGCACCCTGCTGCGGATGATCAACCGCCTGCAGGAGCCGTCGTCAGGAACGATACGCTTCGGCACGACGGAGGTGACGGCGCTGCGCGGCCAGGCGCTGCGGGATTGGCGCTGCGCCTGCGCGATGGTGTTCCAGCAGTTTAATTTGGTCCCGCGTTTGGACGTGCTGACCAACGTGCTGATGGGCCGGCTGAACCACCGGGGGCAGGTGGCGAGCCTGCTCGGCCTGTTCACCGCAGGCGAGCGGGCGATGGCGCTGCAGGCGCTGGACCGCTTCGACCTGCCCGGCATGGCGCTGCAGCGCGCGGGGACGCTGTCCGGCGGGCAGCAGCAGCGGGTCGCGATCTGCCGGGCCTTGATGCAGGAGCCGCGGCTGATGCTGGCCGACGAGCCGATCGCCAGCCTCGATCCCCGTAACGCCCGGGTGGTGATGGACATGCTGCGCCGCATCCATCGGGAGGACGGGCTGACGGTGCTGGTCAACCTACACCACCTGGACACCGCCCGGCACTATTGCGACCGCATCGTGGCGCTGTCCGCCGGGCGCGTGGTGTTCGACGGCACGCCCGCGGAGCTGACGCCGGAGCGGGTGCGGGACGTCTATGGCGTGAGCGAGGACGAGTTCCATGACGACGCCGGGGCGCGGGCGGTGCCGGTGCGGCCGGAGGTGGCCGTCATCTGAGCGGCGGCGTGCAGGTCACGACTGCGTCCGGGTTGCCGCAACCCCGTCCTCGGCCTGCGTCTCGCGCCCAGCCCGCGCAACCCCGGCGCCTGGCGTCATGAAACGGCAACATATCCGTCATCACTGCGCCACCTGCCGGGCGTAACGAGCCTCCAATCCTGGAGGACCATCCCCTATGCTGCACCGCCGTCACGCCCTGCTGGGCGCCGCCAGCCTGCTCGCTGCCCCTGCCCTGATCGGCCGCGCCGCGGCCCAGGGCGCCAACGCCATGCCCGCCGCCGGCAAGCGCGCCTGGGCCGGCGCGGTGCCGACGCTGCGCATCGGCCTGCTGGGCGGCGAGAACGACAGCGACCGGCTGGGCCGCTACGACGCCTATGGCAAGCTGCTGCAGGCGACGTTCGAGGTGCCGGTCCGCCTGTTCCCGGCAGCCGACTACGCCGGCGTTATCCAGGCGTTCGGCGCCAAGCAGATCGAGTTGTCCTCCATGGGCAGCAGCGGCTACGCCGGCGCCTGGGTGGACACCGGCGGCAACGTCGAGCCGCTGGTGGTCGCGGTGGAGCAGGATGGTTCGATCAGCTACCGCTCCGTCCTGGTCGTGCGCGCGGATAGCGGCATTACGGACCTCGCTGGCATGAAGGGCAAGTCGCTTGCCTGGGCCGATCCCAACAGCACGTCGGGCTACCTGATCCCGCGCAGCGAGCTGAAGAAGGCCGGCATTGACCCGGAGCCGGGCAAGTACTTCAGCCGCACCGGCTTCGGCGGCGGGCACGAGCAGGCGGTCGTGGCGGTGCTGCAGAAGCAGTATGACGGCGCAGCCACCTGGGCCAGCGGCATCGGCGACCCGGCGGAAGGCTACACCCGCGGCAACCTGCATGAGATGGTGGCCAAGGGGATGCTCAAGATGGCGGACATACGCATCCTGTGGACGTCCAACCCGATCCTGAACGGCCCCCTGGTGGCGCGCAAGGATACGCCCGACGAGTTCCGGCGCGACATGACGGCCTTCCACCTGGCGCTGCCCGAGGCGCATCCGGACATTTACAAGCAGATCGAGCGTGGGGGCGGCAAGGGTTACCAACAGGTCAAGCATGAGGACTTCCAGGTGTTCATAGACCTGCGTAAGGAAGAGGCGGCGAACCGGCGGCAGCGGGGGTAGGGCAGGCAAGGTTTGAGAAGGGTAGCGACTCCTCCCCCTTTCCCTCCGGGAGAGGGTTGGGGTGAGGGGGCCTTTGCTGCGAAGCGGGACACCGGCAGTGCTATTGGAACTCGGCACTGGATGGGCCGGGGATCGCGCTTGAAGACCCCCTCACCCCGACCCTCTCCCGGAGGGAGAGGGAGACGGAAGCCTTCTCTATGAGTGCTTTGCCGTTCGAGGCCGAATATCAGCGCCGTCGCCGGGCTCGCTTGCTCATGGGCCTGGCGGCGGCGGCTGTCTTGCTGGCGGCCCTGGCCGTGTCGGCCTGGGTGTCCGAGGCCTACCCGTCCAGCCTGGCCGCCGGGCTGCCGCGGGTCGGCGAGTATTTCGGCAAGCTGGTTCCCGACCTGCGCTGGGGGGCATTGTTCTCGGATACCAAGACCGAGGGGTCCATCGCCTATTGGTTCTACCGGCTGGACCTTTGGCTGTGGCTGCTGTTCGAGACCAGCCAGATGGCGGCGATGGCAACCCTGGGCGGGGCGGTGCTGGCGCTGCCGCTGTGCTTCCCGGCTGCGGCCAACCTGGCGCCGAACCGGCTGACCTACATCCTGTGCCGCCGCGGGCTGGAGGCGTTCCGGACGGTGCCGGACATCGTCTATGCCCTGATCCTGGTCTGGGCGGTGGGCATCGGCCCGCTGGCCGGCATCGTTGCCATCGGGCTGCACACCGTCGGGGCACTCGGCAAGCAGTTTGCGGAGATCGTGGAGAACGCGGACATGAAGCCGCTGGAGGGCGTGCGCGCCGCGGGCGGCACCTGGGCGCAGGGCGTGCGCTGGGCGATCCTGCCACAGGTGCTGCCGGGGTTCCTGAGCTATCTGCTGCTGCGGTTTGAGATCAATGTGCGCAGCGCCACCGTGATCGGCTTCGTCGGCGCGGGCGGCATTGGGCAGGAGCTTTATACCGTCATCAGCTTCAACTATTACCAGGAGATCGGCGCGATCCTGGTGCTGATCGTGCTGGCGGTCAGCGTCATTGACATCGCCAGCGAGGCGGTGCGCAGCCGGGCGTTGGGATGAGGCCGCACGTCGTCCTGCTCTCTTTTCCTCCGGGAGAGGGCTGGGGTGAGGGGGCGGGCGAGCACGGTATTTCCCGGTGCAAACCCCCGTGCTGCCAGCACCGGCGGCACTCCGCTCCGCAGCCAAGACCCCCTCACCCCGGCCCTCTCCCGGAGGGAGAGGGGGAAGCAAGCAGTCTTCCATGATGCCCGGCGCCGCCACAGCTCGGCGGGTTTCCCCGGCGGAGGTCGCTGCGCTGCGGGCGCGGGAGCCACGCGCTTTTGGCCCTGGTCTTGCAGGCATCGCATTGCGCTGGGCCGCAGCCGCGGCGGTGATGGCTTGGTTAGTGGCGCTGTGCTGGTGGTTCGACATCACGCCCCGGCGCATTGCGGCCGGCGCCGCTGGGCTGGGCATCATCCTGCGGCAGATGGTGCCGCCCAGCCCGGGCGAGCAATGGCAGGACATCCTGCGCGGCCTGGGCGAGAGCGTGGCGATGGCTTTCCTGGGCACATGCACCGCTGCAGTGGTGGCGGTTCCGCTGGGGTTCCTGGGTGCGCGCAACGTGGTGGTGAACGCGCTGGCGCACTTCTCGGTCCGCCGGGTGTTCGACGGGCTGCGCGGCATGGACCAGCTTATTTGGGCGTTGGCCTTTGTGCGTGCGGTGGGGCTGGGGCCGCTGGCGGGGGTGCTGGCGATCTTCGCCGCCGAGGTCGCGGTGCTCGCCAAGCTGTATGCCGAGGCCATCGAGACGGCGGACGCGAAGCAGCGCGAGGGCATCGTCGCCGCCGGCGGCAGCCCGTTGCTGGTGGTGCGCTTCGGCCTGCTGCCGCAGGTGCTGCCGGTGATGCTGGCGCAGGCGCTGTATCAGTTCGAGAGCAACGTCCGCAGCGCGAGCATCCTGGGCGTGGTGGGCGCGGGCGGCATCGGCCTGCAGATCGCCGAGCGGATCAAGGTCCGCTACTGGGACCAGGTTTCGTTCATCATCCTGCTGATCCTGGCGACGGTGGCGGTGATTGACGTGGTGTCGGCCCGGATCAGGGCGCGGCTGATCGGGTAGGAGGTTTACCTCGCGCTGCCCCTCGTTGCGCTGGGCTACACGCGCGTCCACTGGTATCGCGGCGGCAAGGAGGTTTGGGAACGCCGCAGCCTTCCAGAAGCCGAGGCTGAAAAGGCGGATTGGCAGCGTTGCTGCTGGAAGGCTGGAAGCGGCGCGGCTAGGCTCACCCCGGTTTTCTCCCGGAGGGAGGATCACGGTATCTTTGCCGTTCCCAGCAGCACCTTTGGCCGCGACGCTTTTTCGGTGATGCCGCTGATGCCCTCGCGGCGATGCAGCTCGGTCCAGACCTCCGCCGGCTGCACTCCGGCTGCCACCCACATCACCAGCAGGTGGTATAGCACGTCGGCGCTTTCGCCGATCAGGGCAGTGCGGTTGCCAGCCACGGCCTCGATCAGGCACTCCACCGCTTCCTCGCCGAACTTTTGCGCGACCTTGGCGGTGCCGCGCTGCAACAGGCGGGCGGAGTGGCTGACGGTAGGGTCGGCCGAGCGGCGCTGCACCACCACGGACCACAGCCGGTCCAGCACCTCTGCCGAAGCGGCGGGATCGGGCGCCTGCGGCAGGGACGCCTTTTGCGCTGCCTTGGAGGACAGCTTGCCCGCAATCTTGGGCGACACCTTCCGCGCCACCTTGCGTGTTGCCAGCTTCACCGTCTTCGCCATTGGCTAGGCCGCCATCCCGATGGGCCGGCCGGGCAGCCGCACCGGCAGGCCGGCGTCGTGCAGCGCCGCCTTGACCTGGGGGATGGTGAAGGTGCCGAAGTGGAACACGCTGGCCGCCAGCAGCCCGGTCGCTCCGGCCGCCGCGCCATCCACGAAGTGCTGCAGCGTGCCGACGCCGCCCGACGCGATCACCGGAACCCGCACCGCGCCGCACACGGCCCGCAGCAGGTCGCCATCGAAGCCGTGCCCGGTGCCGTCACGGTCCATGCTGGTCAGCAGGATCTCGCCCGCGCCAAGCTCCGCCGCCTGCCGGCACCAGGCGACGGCGTCGAGGCCGGTGGGGGTGCGTCCGCCATGGGTGAACACCTCCCAACGTCCGGGGCCGGACTGCCGGGCGTCCACGGCAACGACGACGCACTGGCTGCCGAACTTCTCCGCGCCCTCCCGCACCAGGTCCGGGCGGGCGACCGCGGCGCTGTTCATGCTGCACTTGTCGGCGCCGGCCAGCAGCAGGCGGCGCATGTCCTCGGTGGTGCGGACGCCGCCGCCTACGGTCACGGGCAGGAAGATGCGGGCAGCGGTGCGGGACACGACGTCCAGGATGGTGTCGCGGTTCTCGTGGCTGGCGGTGATGTCGAGGAAGGTCAGCTCGTCGGCGCCAGCGGCGTCATAGACCGCGGCCTGCTCCACGGGGTCGCCGGCGTCGCGCAGGGAAACGAAATTGACGCCCTTCACGACCCGGCCGTCCCTGACATCCAGGCATGGGATGATTCGAAGCTTGAGCATTAGAAACTATATCCGCAGTTCACGCCAAGGTTGCAAGGCCTGCGGGCGCATGGCTTCAGGTCACCTGGCCGTCGAGGCGGGGCGCCGGTGCAAGCCAGGATAACGCGCTGTCTTTGGGAGGCCGGCTAAAACGTGTGCCTGGGGAGCTGCAATACCCGTGCTCACCACATCCTTCAGCGGGCGGGTGGTATGCAGCTAGCCCGTGTGCAGGTCGGGCTGCTTGGCCAGATGGCGCCTCTGCAATGCCGCTCCAACTCCATGCCGGGCAGTTCTTAAAATTGATACATTCTTCACTTGCGTATCGATCCGCTGTGTGTCACATAAGCAATTCCTAACAATACAAGGTAAATCAATGTTCCGGTTACCCTCTGCCATCGCCGCTGGCCTGTGCGTTGCTGCCCTGGCCGCTGCACCCGCCTTTGCAGACGTGATCGCCTATACGACCCCGGCCGGAACGGTTGCGAACCAGCATTACGGCCAGGGCTTCGGGATGGATTTCAAGCCCAACCAGGCCATCACCGTCACACAACTCGGCCTGTTCAGCCCGTCCGGCTTCGCCGCGCCGGCCAACGCCCCGGATTATGTCACGCTGTTCAACGCTGGCACGGTGCTGGCGCAGTTGACGTTCTCGGCGGCGTCGCAGGGCACGCTGCTGGCGGGGAGCGCCGACTACTTCAAGACGCTGGCGACGCCGCTCACGCTGACGGCGGGCAGCACCTATTCCATCATCTCGTTCTATACCAGCGGCGTGGACGGGCTGTCGAACGCAGGTGGCGGCGGTACTGCGCCGGCTGAAACAGGGGCGCCCTACATCAGCTATGTCGGCCTCGGCCGCTACGGCGGCAGCACGGCGACCGCCTATCCGACGACCCTTGATGGCGGGCCGGCCAACCGCTACTCCGCCGCGACCTTCGCCTTCGTGCTGCCGACCGCCGTGCCGGAGCCGGCGTCGCTTGCCCTGCTCGGCGCAGGCCTCGGCCTCACGGCACTGATGCGACGCCGCCGGGCCTGACGGCACCGCCCGGGTCAGGTGACGCAGCCCAGCCTGCGGCGCCTGATCCGCTGTCCGTCGAAGATGCGGTGCCGGGACGTGCGGCGATGCAAGTCAGGCCTTCCATGCGCTGGGACCGGGATGCGGTTGGTCCCTGGCTGCGGTGCATCCAGTCTGTGCCGCCGTCTGCCGCTGCTACCGGCCCAGGTGCGCGTCGAAGAAGGCGGCGATCTCGCCCATCGCCTCCTGCACCTCGGGAATGCGGTCGTCGCGATAGAACTGGGCGTGGGACTGCGCCTCGAACACCTGCAACCTGGTGTCCACGCCGGCCTGACGGAGCTTCTGGTTGACGCGGACGGTGTTGCTCAGCAGCAGGTCGCGGGTGCCGCTGGTGAGGATCGTGGGCGGGAAGCCGTGCAGGTCGCCATACAAGGGGGACAGCATCGGGTCGGCGAGGTCGTGCCCATGGGCATAGAACCGGGTCGCGGCGTCGCAGAAGCCGTCCGGGGAGACCAGGACGTTGTCCACCAGGGCGTTGGTTTGGAAGGTGTCACCCTGCTTGGTGACGTCGGACATGGGCGTGCCGGGAGCGATGGCGCCAGGCATAGGAATATTTTCAGACTTTGCGCGCAGCATCATCTCCAGCGTCAGCGCGCCGCCGGCGGAGCTGCCGAACACGCCGACGTTGCCCGGCGGGACCATGCCGACGGCGGCCTTGTAAACGGCCACTGCGTCGTCGAGCGCGGCGGGGAAGTAGGCCTCGGGCGGCATCCGGTAATCCACCGCGATCACCTTCATGCGGCCGAAGCCGGCCAGCATCAGCGCCTCGGGCAGGGCGGCGAGGTGCGGGTTCAGCACGTAGCAGCCGCCGTGGACGTGCACGAGCAGGCGGTTGCGGTTGCCGGCCGGGATGTCATCGGGGGTGAGGGTGTAAACGCGCACGCCGGCGATGGTGGACGGCTCGATCTTCACGTGCAGGCGTTCGGCCATTGGCGCGACTTGGGGGGCGGCAGCGGACTCCAGCGTCTTGACTAGCTCGGTCCAGGCTTCGGGCGTGGTGGGGGGATGGTCCCAGTTCGTGCGGAGCGGCTGGGCGATGACGGCCTGCATCGCCGGGCTGACGGTGCCGGGGACGGGGATGGTCTTGGCTGGTTCCTCACGCGGGGAGAGGGCGCCTTCGGCAAGGGCGGGGGACGACGCCAGCAGCAGCATCGCCGCCGCGGCGGCGGTCAGCAGGTGGTTGGGCATGGACGATTCCCCGGGTCAGGTTTTCCCGGACTGTGCGGCCGCTGCGGCCTGGCGGCAAGCCGGCAACCGGGGCTGCTACGCCGCCGATCCGGCCAGGACACGTAATGCTGCCCCCACGCCGACGCTTCCGTCATACAGCGCCCGCCCAACTATGACTCCTTCGATCCCCACGGCTGCGCTTGCTGCCGTGCCCGCGACAGCCCCTGCCGCGCTCGTGACTGCGGCTGCCGCCGCACCGGCGGCATCCTGCAACGCCTGCAAGTCTGCCAGCGATCCCACGCCGCCGCTGGCGATCACCGGCGTGCCCAGCCGCGCGGCCAGCGCCAGGGTCGCCGGAAGGTTCAATCCGGTGCCCATGCCGTCCCGGCCGATGTCGGTGTAGATGATGACGGCCACTCCGGCGTCCTCGAACCGCAGCGCCAACTCGGCGGCTGGGATGGTCGAGGTGTCGGCCCAGCCCTCGGTCGCCACGAACCCGTCGCGGGCGTCAATGCCGACTGCGACCCGGCCGGGGAAGGCGCGGCAGGCGTCGCGCACCAGGGCAGGGGTCTTTACCGCGGCGCTGCCCAGGATCACGCGGCGAATGCCGGCGGACAGCCAGCCCTCCACGCCCGCCATGTCGCGGATGCCGCCGCCGAGCTGGACGGGAACGGTGGCCGCCTGCAGGATTGCGGCGACTGCGGCGGTGTTGACAGGGCGTCCGGCGAAGGCGCCGTTCAGGTCCACCACGTGCAGCCAGGTGCAGCCCGCGTCCTGCCAGGCGCGGGCCTGGGCGCCGGGGTCGTCTGAGAACACGGTGGCGTCGTCCATGTCGCCCCGGCGTAGGCGCACGCAGGCGCCGTCCTTGAGGTCTATGGCGGGGTAGAGGGTCAGGGGGGTCATCTGCTTCCTCTCCCTCCGGAAGAGGTTTGGGGTGAGGGAGTCTTGCAGCGCGAGACTTGCCCGTGCGGGAATATGTACTGGCGGCACCGGCGATCTCCGCTCCGCAACCAAGACCCCCTCACCCCGGCCCTCTCCCGGAGGGAGAGGGAGCAGGAGGCGCCCATCACGCCTTCGGCTCGCGCTGCAGCAGCTTGGTGAAGTAGATGCCGCGGATCGTGCGGCCGCCGACGCGGGCATAGGCGGGATGCTCGCCCCAGCGGTGGTAGCCCAGGGACTCGTATAGCCGGATCGCCGCGTCCTGGGTTTCCCGCACGTCCAGGTTCAGCACCTGGTAGCCGAGCGCCCGGGCGCCGTCCTCCATGCGCCGGGTCATCATGCGGGCCAGGCCATGGCCGCGGGCATAGGGGGCGACGAAGGAGTGCATGACGGTGGCCGCGAAGGCCTGCGCCTCGTTGTTGCGCGGCGGGCGGACGAGCTGCGCCGAGCCGACGATGACCCCGTCGAGCCTGGCGGTGAACAGCTCCCGCTCCGGCACCAGCAGCACGCCCTTGAAGTAGCTTTGCAGCGCCAGGCGCCCCGGCGACTTCACCCAGCCGAAGCCGCCGCCCTCGATGATGGCGGCGTCGGCGGCCTCGCACAGGGCCTGCATGTCGTCGTCATGCAGCTCCGCCGCGCGCTCGACCAGCAACTGGCTTTGCAGCACGTCAGTCACCGGCCGGGGTCCAGCGCAGGAAGTTGGCGAGGATGCGCAGGCCGACCTCCTGGCTTTTCTCCACGTGGAACTGGGTGCCGGCGCGGTTGCCGCGGGCGACCAGGGCCGGGACGGGGCCGCCGTAGTCGGTGGTGGCCAGCAGGTCTGCGGGGTCTCCGCCGCTCAGGGCGTAGCTGTGGACGAAATACGCGTGGTCGCCGGGCTGCAGCCCGTCCAGCAGGGGATGTGCGCCGGGAGCGAAGTCCAGCGCGTTCCAGCCCATCTGCGGCAGGCGCAGGCCCGGCGGGTTCATCGGCGCGACCTCGCCGCCGATCCAGCCGAAGCCGGGGGTGGTCGTATGCTCCAGCCCGCGCTGCGCCATGAGCTGCATGCCGACGCAGATGCCCAGGAAGGGCCGGCCGGCGGCGGCGCTGTCCTCGACCGCGGCGTGTAGGCCCGGCACTGCGGCCAGGCCCGACGCGCAGTCCGCGAATGCGCCCTGACCCGGCAGCACCACGCGGTCCGCCGCCGCCACATCGGCGGCGATGCCGGTGATCATCACGTCGGCTGCGATGCCGGACCGCTCCGCCGCGACCGTCAGGGCGCGGGCGGCGGAGGCCAGGTTGCCGCTGCCGTAGTCCACGACGGCGACGCGCATTAGCGCAGCCATGCCGGGTCCTCGTGGGCCGTGGCTAGGTCGGGCCGGGCGTCCAGCAGGCGGGCGAAGGCGGCGTCGTCGTCCTGTGCGGTGACCACGTGGGCCAGGGCGTAGCCGCGCCGGGCCAGGGACCAGCGCAGCAGGTCCCGGCCCAGCAGGCCGAGCAGCAGGAAGAAGCCCAGGACCAATAGGCCGCGCAGGCTGTTGGGGACCAGCAGGTTCAGTATGATCACGACGGCCAGCACGATGACGCCGGGCACCCAGGCACGATGCGCCAGGAGCCAGAACGGGCCGAACAAGGCGGCGCCCCAGCTCCATCCCTCGTGGATCAGCACCGGCGGGCGGGCGGGGTGGAGGTGGGCGGTCCAGACCTTCATGCTTGCGCCTTCATAGGGACCCCTTGGTGGAGGGGATGGCGCCCCCGGCGCGCGGGTCAGGCTCGACGGCCTGGCGCAGGGCGCGGGCGACGGACTTGAAGGCGGCCTCGGCGACATGGTGGGCGTTGCGGCCGGCGCGCTGGGTGACGTGCAGGGTCAGCAGGCCGTTCATGGCGAAGGCGCGGAAGAACTCCTCGAACAGCTCGGTGTCCATGGCGCCGACCTTGTCGCGCTCGAACCGCACGTTCCAGGCGAAGAAGGGGCGGCCCGACAGGTCGAGCGCCGCATCCACCAGCGCCTCGTCCATCGGCAGGCTGCAGTGGCCGTAGCGGCGGATGCCGCGCTTGTCGCCCAGCGCCTGGGCGAGGGCCTGGCCGAGCACGATGCCCACATCCTCCGTCGTGTGATGGAAGTCTATGTGCAGGTCGCCCTCGGCCTGCACGTTCAGGTCGAGCATGGCGTGGCGGGCGAGGGCGGTCAGCATGTGGTCGAGGAAGCCGATGCCGGTGGCAACCTGGGCCTGCCCGGCGCCGTCCAGGTCCAGCGTCACGGTGATGCGCGTCTCGGACGTGGCGCGGGTGATGGCGGCGGTGCGGGACATGCGGCGCGGTGTAGCGCAGGCGGGTGGTGGGGGGAACAGGCGGTTGCAAACACCATCCTGCATCAGGGTTA
>JAABUQ010008890.1_pt1 | contig 13866 bp, 10 predicted proteins | sample 5560001 | NCBI WGS metagenome assembly JAABUQ01 (sample SAMN10711888, study PRJNA513371) | rock metagenome | isolation source: Antarctica rocks | place: Antarctica: Victoria Land, Finger Mt nord | collected 2015-12-18
CGCCGCCCGATCGCGACGATCGGGTAGGCGCCGACGCTAATCTTCTCCACAGCCGCGGCCCGCGTCTACAGTATGGGGGTTTGGGGCCCTGAAAAGCAATGTGCTGCTCACACGGATTTTTTATCTCAAGGCGTGATGTCGCGGGACCTGATACGAAGGGCGAACCACATGACGTTCCGTTGATCAATACGGTGCAAGATCGAATAGGCTCACGCTTCCCGTTTCGTCCCCCGCCCTGCGGGAGCCGACAGATCCGCCTGGTTGTCCAAACAGGCGAGCGACTATAGCACGCATCTGATCGAGAGGGGCGCCCCGGTCTCGGTCATGGACGACGCTCGCCACAATGGCACGATCTCGCGCCTCATCGATCCCGACGGCGACGGGTCCGCCATGGACCGGAATCGTCCGGATGACGCCCCCGGTTGTCGCGTCGAGGATGCTCATACTGCCATCGCCCACGGGCATAAACCGTCCATCCACCGCCCCCGCGTTGGTCACGACGACGCGGTTGTGGCGCACGTCGACGACGATAGCTGTGGGGTTGCGGCCGACGGCGGTGGCGCGCAGCAAGCGCCCGCTGCCGGCGTCGAGGACGCCGACGCGACCGGACCCCGCCCGATCGACGCTAAGGACGAACGCGCGCCGGGCCGGCGCGTCCACCGCGACGGCCTGCGGGTAGGCGCCGACGGCCACGCGGTGGAGCACGCCCCCCGTCCGTGTGTCGAGCATGAGTACCACGCCACCACCCGGATCCGCGAGGAAGGCGTGATGTAGCCCCTCGTCCACCGCCAGGGCGCGGGGCATCGAGGCCAGGGGGATCTGACGCGTCGCGAGCAGCCGGCCCGTCCCGGCGTCGACGATGCTCATGGCCCCGATCCCCCCGCTGGTCCCCGCGACGAGGATGTGCCCGTCGCCCCGATCCAAGGCGATCACCCCGGGAACGGCGAACACGGGGACAGTCGTGACGCGGAGTTGTCGCCCCGTGCGCGTGTCGAAGAGGTACACATCGGTCGACGACACCGTGTTATTGGAGCGGAGGACGAAGCTATGGCCTCTGGACGCGTCCAGCGTCAGGCCGAGGGCCGCATTCTTCAGTGGGATGGTGGCGAGCACGCGCACGCCCCCCTGCGCGAGCAGGCTCACCGTACTATCGTTGTTGAGCACGACGACGCGACGCGCCCGCAGGTCCACCGCCGTGGCGAACGGGTTGGTGAGGGTCGCAATAGTGGTGACCACGGCGCCCGTGCGCGTATCGAGCACGCTCACCTGGCCCCGCTGTGGGCTCGCGGCCATGGGGTAGGTCGTGACGAACGCCTCATCCGTCGCCGCGTCAACCGTCACCGTCTTCGGCGCCTGTGTCAGGGCGGTTGTCGCCAACGCGCTATCGTGGGCTTGGCGCATAGACAGGGCGATGACAGCGACCGCGATCAGTATCGCGCAGGCGAGCACGCTCAATCGCGGCCTCATACCGGCAATCCTGCTCCCTGCCATGGTCCCTTCTTGCCCCGGTTCGCGCTTGGGCTCTGGCTCCGCGCGACCCGATGCGAAGCGGCGTTTTGACCGGACTAAGGGTAGTCCCTACCCGCTCCGACCGGCGTGGCCGCGCGGGCGGCACGCCGCCCACGCAACTCCAGCGCCACGGCCCCGGCCGCCGCCAGCACGGCTACGACCGCGAATGCGATCAGCTTGTCGGCCTTGTAGAGCTTCAGGTCGATCAGCCCGAGCACGAGGCACAGGCCGTAGAACAGCAGCACGACAGCGCGACGCGTCAGCCCAAGCTCGAGCATGCGGTGGTAGATGTGATGCTTGTCGCCACTGGCGAACGAGCGCCGTCCCGCCAGGCGGCGCACGATGGCCCAGGCCACGTCGACGATGGGCACGATCAGGATCAGCAGCGCCGTGCCGACGCGCGGCGACGTCCCGAAGATAGAGAGCGCGCCCAGCGTGAAGCCGATGAACATGGCGCCGGAGTCGCCCATGAACACGCGCGCCGGCGCCCAGTTGTAGACCAGGAAGCCCAGGATCGCGCCGCACAGCATCAAGGGCAGGATCACGTTCTGGCTGTCGTGCGACGGCGACGGGAAGTAGCGCGTGCCGGCCACGACGACCTCCCACAGACCGAGAAAGAAGGCCGCGATGGCGGTGACGCCGCCGGCCAGACCGTCGAGTCCGTCGAGGAAGTTGATGGTATTCATCATGCCGACGATCCAGAAGACCGTGAACAGCACGCCGATGATGGGCAGCACCGGCTGGCTGGCGTTGCCCTGCACGGTTATTTTCTGCAGCGGATTGCTGATTGTGTCGATGATCGGGAAGTTGAGGCCAAGGGTCACCAGCACCACGCCGATCTGCCCCAGTAGGTGCAGTCGCGGCGGCAGCGTGCGCAATTCATCCCAGATGCCGAGCGCCGCCGCCAGCGCGCAACCAATGAGCAAGCCCGTGAGCGCTGTATTGGGGTCGTGATAGCGCAGGGCGGTCCAGGCGTGCCACGCTCCCGCCGTGACCAGGAAGGCGACAGCGATGGCGACGCCGCCCATCAGCGGCGTCGCCCGCGTGTGGATCTTGTCGCCGACTGGGCGGTCGATCACACCCAATTGCCGCGCCAACCGAATGCCGAGCGGCTCCAGCAGGACGCACAAGACGAACGCGACGACCAGCCCCGCGAGCCCGCGCCACAGACCATGGGCGGGCGACTCCCGCGGCGCCCCACCGACCACGGCTATCAGCTGATAGCCGAGGGCTGGCAGCTGAGGGTTTATCACCCCGCCCCGACCTCATGGTAGCGCACGCCGTCCGGGAAACGGCGGTCGCGCCAGGCGCCGAAGTTGTCTACGATCACCGCGTCGGGCGCCACATGGCGCTCGATCTCGTCCTGCAGGTAGGGCGTGTGCGCCGTGACGAGCACAATCCCGTCATAGTCCGCGAGGTCGTCCGGGAAGCGTAGGGTCTCGACCCCCGCGATGTCCATGATCTCCTCCGGGGTGTAGTAGGGGTCGTGCAGGCGCACGTCGCGGCCCTCGTGGCGCAGCGTGCGCAGCACGCTGAAGGCGGGCGAGAGCTTCTCCATGCGCGCGTCGGGCGTGTAGGCCAGGCCCAGCACGGCGATGCGCCGGCGCCCCTCCAGCAGCCGCGCCAGCGACGTGGTGTAGAGCCGCTCGAAGTAGCCCGCGTTGAACTCGACCGTCTGCTCGATCAGTCCCATCTTGCCGGCCCCCGCCTCGGCCACGAGGTACTGTGGGGCCAGCGGGATGCAGTGGCCGCCGATGCCGAGCGAGGGGTGATAGTAGGGGATGTTCCACTTCGAGGAGGCCAGCGCGAGCACATGCGCGGTGTCGTAGCGCGGCAGGCCCACGGCGAGGGCGTTGGCGAACGAGATACCGTGGTAGCGCAAGGCGTTCTCCACCACCTTGGTCAGGGCGGCGTGGTGCGCGTCCTTGGCCGGCTTAATCGTCTGGCAAATCAAGGAGTAGAACGCGGCCATCAGCGCGGTCGCCTCCGGCGCGGTCCCGCCGACCACACGCGGGAGCGTGCGCAGCGTATGCTCCTCGCCCGAGAACCAGTCGCGGCGCGGCGCGGCGCCGACATAGACGTCGCGCCCGAGCTCGAGGCCGGACGCGGCGATGAGCGGCAACACGAACTCGTCGAGCCACGAGGGCACGATGGTGCTCTCGATGATGATCAGGCGCGGCCAGCGGCCGGGACCGCTCTCGCGGATCACCTCACAGATATGCGGCAGCACATCCTCCAGCGCGGTCGACGAGGGGTCGCGCCCGTGGTCGGTCGGCACGCAGACGAGGTGCAGGCCGATGTTCTGGTCGATCATGTCGCGCCAGTCGGTCGAGGCGTGGATGCGCAGAGGCGCGGTGGCCGTGTCGGGGGTCGCCCTGGCGGGGGCCGGGTGCGTCAGCGCGGTGGTGAGGAAGCGCCCGGCCTCGATGTCGCGCACGCGCGCTTCCGAAAGGTCGTAGCCCGCGCAGCGCACGCCCGCCACGGCCAGGTTAAACAGGGCACTGGCCCCGATATGGCCGCAGCCCCACACCCCCACGCCGACCTCACCGCTCCGTACCGCCGCCAGAAACTCACGCGTCGCGCTCGCCACCCGCACCTCCACCTAGGGGTGTCTGGCAAGACGCCCTGCTCAACAGGGGCGTATCGCCATACACCTATATCGCCTCGGCCCTCGACCGGCCGACATTCCTACACTGCATGGTACTGTACGACGGGGTATACCGCTTGCCAGCGGCGACGGTGGAGCCGGCCCCGAGATGGTGAGATGGTGAGACGCGACCCGCGCCCGTGCGCCGTCCGTGCCGGGCCCGTCCTCCGCCCCGTCCTACGTCCCCTACGCCCCGTCCTGCGCACGGCCCGCACCCGTGCAACGCCGTGCTCCGGCGGCCACCGGGGGTCGCCGGGGGTCGCCGGTGGCCCCACCCGCGGGGCGTCCTGTGTCCCGGCGCCAGGGCTATTGTATCACGGATTCGGCGGCTGTCAAGGAACACGCGCGCGGCGGGAGCGGGGTGCGGGCGGCCCGGCCGCAGGCCCCCGACGGATACCCTCACAATCATGGGGCGCGATTGGATATAAGGGCGTGGCCTTAGCTGTGGTCGCGGCCCCCGCCTCCGCTGTGCCCCCCGCCTTCGGCGCCCGGATGGCCCGCGCGGTGGTCGCGCGTCTCTTTGTGTACGCCGGGCACGGGCTCCACGTCCGGCAGCTTGTCGCGTTGCGGCTCGCCGGGGGCGACCGGGTTGGCCGCCGCGAGGCCGCTGTCGGCGTCGTCGATCGGGTTCGGGCTTCCTGCCATCTCTACACCTCCGTAGGTTGGGCTACCGTATAACGGTGATTATGGCGTGGCAAGATGCGTTCCCGCGATGCCCTGGCGCGCCCTGATCAGATCGGCCAGGACGCGGTTCACCGACGCCGATAGTCCCCGCTCCTCCGCCAGGCGCACGACCGCCCCGTTGAGCGCCTCGATCTCGGTGGGCCGCCCGCGCCGCAGGTCCTGCGCCATGGAACAATAGTTGGCGGCCGTGTCCGCGGCCACGCGCAGCACATGGGCCAGCGCCGCCCCGTCCGCCCCATTTGGGTCATCCGGGTCGTCGGCGTTGGGGAAAGGCAGCGCGATGCCGGCCGCGCGGGCGACACGCACGACCTCGCGGACGACCTCCGCCATCAGCCGGCGCGTCTCCTCATGCGCGAGCAGCGCGCCGTTCGGCGCGTCCAGCAACGCGGCGACCGGGTTGATGGCGCAGTTGACGACCAGCTTTCCCCACACCGCGCCCTCGCCATGCGGCGTGAGGGCGGCCGGAGCGCCGGCGCGCTCCAGGGACAGCCTGAGCAGGTCCAGGAGGCGCCGCGCGTCCGTCAGCGCGGGCGCGACGGGCAGGAGCGTGGCACCGAGTCCGTTCCAGGCGACCCGGCCGGGACCGCGCGACTCCGCCCCCAGCGTGGTCGTCCCCTGGATCACATACGCGCCGCCAGCGTACTCCGCCAGCGTTTCGGCATGGCCCAGCCCGTTCTGCAGGCTGAGCGCCACTCCGTTGGGCGCCAGCAGCCCCGCGAGCTGCCGCGCGGCGCCGGCCGTGCGGTAACTCTTGACGAGCACGATGGCCAGGTCGCACGGATAGGCGTCGGCGGGATCGTCCGTCACCCGCACCCCGCGCACCGGCTCGCGTAGCATGGCCGTCGTCGCCGTCGGCAGACGGCCCGCGACGGCGGGGGCGAGCTCGAGCGTCAGCCCGCGCGCCGCGATGGCCTCCAGGTGAGGGACGGACGACGCGGCGCCGACCAACCATACCTCCACACGGTCCGCGTCGTCCCCGCCCGCGCCCGGCATGTCCCCGGCTAACGCGAGCAGCCCGGCAAATAGGCTACCCATGGCGCCCGCCCCGACGACGGCGACGCGCATCGCTCTACGCCCTCGCCTGCTCAGGCCCCTCCGGCGCGTCCGGCTCCCCCGGCAACACCAGGTTGTCGATCAGCCGCGTCCCGCCGAAGCGCGAGGCGATCACGAGCAGGGCGCCAGGACGAGCTAGGTCCCGGCGCTCCATCGTTTCCGCGTCCACCACCTCGGCGTACTCCAGGCGCGCCAGGGGCTCGGCCGCCACGACCTCTTGCATCAGGCCGCGCAGACGCGCGCTGTCGCGTGCGCCTGCCAGGAAACGGTCGCGCGCGGCCTCGAGCGCCCGGTACAGCACGGCGGCGGCGCGGCGCTCGTCGGGCGACAGGTAGACATTACGCGAGCTCAGGGCCAGGCCGTCCAGTTCGCGCACCGTAGGGCCGCCGACAATCTCCACGGGCAGGTCGAGGTCACGCGCCATGCGCCGGATCACGGCGAGTTGCTGGGCGTCCTTCTGACCGAAATAGGCGCGGGTCGGGCGCGTCAGGATGAGCAGCTTGGCCACGACCGTGGCCACCCCCGCGAAGTGGCCGGGACGCGCGGCGCCCTCCAGGATCTCACCCGGCCGGCCCACCTCGACGCGCGTCGCGAAGCCGGGAGGGTACATCTCGGCGACGGACGGCATAAACACTATCTCCACGCCCTCGCGCCGCACCAGCGCCGTGTCCCGCGCGGGATCGCGCGGATAGCGCGCCAGGTCCTCGGAGGGGCCAAACTGCGTGGGATTGAGGAAGATGCTGAAGACGACCATGGCGTTTTGTGCGCGGGCGCGGCGCACAAGGCTGAGGTGTCCCTCGTGCAACGCGCCGAGGCTGGGCACGAAGCCGATGTCGGCGCCGGCGCGCCAGTGCGGCGCCAGCGCCCGCCGCAGTTCCGCGACCGTCGTACAGATCTCCATATCCGTGTCCGTCACCCCCTATCTACGCGCCCCGGCGTCCATCGTCCTCCGTCCGCATGTATGTGCGTGGGGACCCATCGTCCCGCGCCCCTTCACGTTTCGCTGGTCGCCCGCGGCGCGGACGGGGCGCGCCCGTCCGCCATCTCGCGCACCGCGGCGGCAAGCTCGTCCGCCTTCATTTTATAGCTGTGCTCCTCGGTTGGGAAAGCGCCGGCGTCGAGGTCAGCGCAATACCGCGCGAGCGCGTCCGCGATCGTTTCCCCGAGATTAGCGTACCGCTTGACGTGGCGGCCGTGCCCCTCGTTGAGCCCCAGCAGGTCGTGCCACACCAGCACCTGGCCGTCGCAGGCGGGGCCGGCGGCGATCCCGATCGTCGGCACGGAGACCTGCGCGGTGATGTGCGCCGCGAGGCGCGCGGGCACCGCCTCCAGCACCATCGCGCTGACGCCTGCCTCCTCGAGCGCGGCGGCGTCGTACATGATGCCTTTGGCCGAAGAGGCGTCGCGGCCCTGCACCTTCCAGGCGCTGGGCGGGAGGGTCTGGGGCATTAGCCCGGTGTGCCCCATCACAGAGATACCGGCGCGGGCCAGCGCGCGCACCGTAGCGGCGAAAGCCACGCCTCCCTCCAGCTTGACGAGGTCGGCGCCGGCCTTGACCAGGAGGTTGGCGTTCTCGATAGCCTGCTCGGGGGACACGTTATAGCTGCCGAACGGCATGTCGCAGACGATCAGCGTGCGCGGCGCGCCCCGCGCGACCGCGCGCAGGTGGTGCAGCATCTCGTCCATCGTAACCCGCGCGGTCCCCTCGTAGCCCAGCACCGTATTGCCGAGCGAATCGCCGACCAGGATGATGTCGATCGGCGAGCGGTCGGCCAGGACGGCCGACGGATAGTCATAGGCCGTCACCATCTTGAGCGTACGCCCGGCGCCCTTAGTGGCGCGCAGCGCGGGCGCCGACAACTTCTCTTTCATGCGGCCAAATCCCTCACTAGTGTCCTCGTCGACGGGCAGGGGCGGTACAATACATGGCGCTATCGGTAGTATAGCGCGGACCAGGCGCGCGGACGACAGGTGGTATCTACCGATAGCGCCCCAGGCTTGTGAACGGAGCCTGGCCCTGAAGGGGCCATGGCAGGGACGGACCCTGACTGGTCAGACAGGGCTGCCGGCAGCCCTACGCCGGCCGCGAGGAGCGCCGCCACACAGACCTTTTAAGGTCCGTGCCCTGCCATGGTCCTGTAGGGCCAGGCCCACGGCGCTCATCACCACAATCATGGGGCGCGACAATGCGACGCACACCCGGCAACTACGGGGACCCTACCCCTGCTCCGTCGCCCGTGCGGCCAGGCGCGCCAACTCGTCGTCGTAGACGCGCTTGAGCGCGCGCGGCGCGAACAGGCGCTCGAAAAAGCCGCCCACGCCGCCGTGGCCCTGCCACTCGGTGCGCAGCGTCACACGTGAGCCGTTGCCCTGCGCCGTCACCGTCCAGGTGCTCGTGAGCGTCGAGCCCGTGTCCTTCTCGGTCAAGATGGAGCCGCGCTTAGGCTCGCTCACGGCCATGCGGTAGGCGCGCTCGCGGTTTCCGACCTTGAGCTTGTACCCGAACACCGTCCCGTCGCCGCGACCGCCCTGCTCCACCTTATAGTCGCTGTAGTTGGGCGGCAGCCAGCGGGCATGCTCGTCCTTGTAGTCGGCGATGAGACGATACACCTTCTTCGCCGGCGCCGCCACCGTCGTTTCGGCTTCAACCTGTATGAGTGCCACGGTGTCTCCTTAGTCGATAGTCGATAGTCGATAGTCGATAGTCGATAGTCGATAGTCGGGAGTCATCAGGTCGCTACGCTGAACAACGCCATTGCTTTATGGCTCCTATCGGCGTTATATGCATTGTACCTTGCGCATCCTATCGTCCTTCGCCGCGCGACCGGCGCCGCGTTGGGACTATAGGATCACTAACCGACGACTCCCGACTCCCGACCCCCGACTCCCGACTCCCGACTTCCGACTCGCGCGTGGCATCCTCTGTGCTACTATCCCCTTGAGACTGTAGTCGATCGATACGTCCCATAGGTCCCACGAGGAGGTGCGTTTCATGGCCACCGAGACACAGACAGCCCAGAGCACGACCGTTACAAGTTCCTCCAGTAACGAGGAGGTTTTCGCGCTCGCGCAGCAGTTGCGCATCGACAGCATCCGCTCGACCACCCAGGCCGGTACCGGCCACCCCACCTCGTCGATGTCCGCCGCCGACATCATGGCCGTGCTGCTCGCCAAGTACCTTAAGTACGATTGGAGCAACCCGCACGCGGCCAACAACGACCACCTGATCCTCTCCAAGGGCCACGCCGCCCCGCTGCTCTATGCCGCCTATAAAGCGGCCGGCGCCATCTCCGACGAAGAGATGATGACACTGCGCAAATTCGGTAGCCGCATTGAGGGGCACCCCGTGCCCATCCTGCCCTACGTCGACGTGGCCACCGGCTCGCTTGGCCAGGGCCTGCCCATTAGCGTCGGCATCGGCCTCGCCGGCAAGTACCTCGACAAGCTGCCCTACCGTATCTGGACGATCATGGGCGACAGCGAGACGGCCGAGGGCTCGGTGTGGGAAGGCTTCGACAAGGCCTGGCACTACGGCCTCTCCAATATCACCGCTATTATCGACGTCAACCGCCTGGGCCAGCGCGGCGAGACCGAACTGGGTTGGCACACCGAGGGCTACGAGGCCCGCGCCAAGGCGTTCGGCTGGCACGCCATCGTAATCGACGGGCACAACATCGAGGAGATTGTCGCGGCCTTCGCTCAGGCCGAGCAGAATACCGATACCCCGACCTGTATCGTCGCTAAGACGGTCAAGGGTAAGGGCTTCTCGGAGATCGAGGATAAAAACGGCTGGCACGGCAAGGCTCTCCCCGCCGATATGGCACAGCGCGCCATCGCGGAGCTCGGCGGCGAGCGCCACCTCACGGTGCAGGGACTCAAGCCCGAGGGCGGCCCGACCAAGGCCGGCCCCGCGATCCAGGGCGCCGGGACCGGGACGGTACAGTTACCACAATACCCGGTGGGCGGCGACGCCGTGGCCACGCGCAAGGCCTACGGCGACGCCCTGGTCGCGCTCGGCGCGCGCCCCGAGGTGGTGGCCCTCGACGCCGAGGTAAGCAACTCGACGTACGCCGACGAGTTCCAGAAAAAGTACCAGGATCGCTTCTTCGAGATGTATATCGCCGAACAGCAACTCGTCGCGGCGGCGGTCGGTCTGCAGGTTCGCGGCTACGTGCCGTTCGCCTCGACCTTCGCGGCCTTCTTCTCGCGCGCCTACGATTTCGTGCGCATGGCCGCCGTTTCGCGCGCCAACATCCGCCTCTCCGGCTCGCACGCCGGCGTATCCATCGGCGAGGACGGCCCCTCGCAGATGGCGCTGGAGGACCTAGCCAGCATGCGCGCCGTACATGGCAGCACGGTGCTCTATCCTAGCGACGCCACGACCACGGCGCACCTGGTGCAACTGATGGCCGACCAGCCGGGCATCAGCTTCATACGCACCACGCGCGCCAACACGGCTATACTGTACGGTCCCGAGGAAACCTTCACGATCGGCGGCAGCAAGACGTTGCGCCGCTCCGACAGCGATCACCTCACCATCGTGGCCGCTGGCATCACGCTGCACGAGGCGCTCAAGGCCTACGACCAACTCAAAGGCGAGGGCATCAACGCGCGCGTGATCGACCTTTACTCGGTTAAGCCCGTCGATAAGGACACGCTGCGACAGGCCGCGCGCGAAACAGGCGGCAAGTTCCTGACCGTAGAGGACCATCTGCCGGAGGGCGGAATCGGCGACGCGGTGCTCGATGCTTTCAGCTGGCAGCCGGGGGAGGCCGTGGCGGAGCCACTGCCGACCGTGGTCAAGCTGGCCGTGCGTGAGATGCCCACCTCGGGCAAGCCGGCCGAGTTGCTGCACGCCGCCGGAATCGACGCCGACTGCATCGCCGCCGCCGCCCGCCAACTGGTTGGGAAGTAGAACGGAGAACTAACCCTGCCATCGTGTCAGGACACAGCCGCCGGCATCGCGTCGGCGGCACGCGTCGCGGCCGTCGGCAACTCCTCAACGGGCAGGTGACAGAGCGAGAGATGCCCGGCGCCGACCGTGCGCAGCGGCGGGAACTCCGTGTCACAGATGGGACCAATGTAGCGGTGGCAGCGCCCCTTGAAGGGGCAGCCGACGCCGTCGTAGGCGTCGGCGCGCGTTTCGCTCTCCAGCGCCAGTCGCAGCCGCGGCGCGTCGGGATCGGGCCGCGGGATCGACGCGAGCAGGAGCTCGGTGTAGGGGTGATTGGGCCCGCTGAAAACCTGGCCGGTCGTGCCCGTTTCGACGATGTGGCCACGGTACATGACCACGATGCGGTCGGCCAGGTACTGCACGACTTCCAGGTCATGCGAGATGAATAGGTACGCCGTGCCCCAGCGCGCCTGCAGTTCCTGCAGCAGGTTGAGCACCGTCGCCTGGACCGAAACATCCAGGCCGGACACGGGCTCGTCACAGAGCACCAGCTTCGTGCGCGTGGCGAAGGCGCGCGCGATGGCGACGCGCTGCTTCTCGCCCCCACTCAACTGGCCGGGGTAGCGGTCCATGTAGCCCTCGTCAAGGTTGACGGCGCGGAGCAGGTCGCGCGCGGCGTCGGCTTCTTTGCGCCCCAGACGGTTGAGGAGATGGATTGGCCGGGTCAGGATAGTGCGGACCGTTTGCCGCGGGTTGAGCGACATGTCGGGGTTTTGGAACACCATCTGCAACTCGCGTAGCGTCTCCGGCCCGCGGTTTTCGACGTGCAGCGGTAGGTCGCGCGCGCCGAACGTGATGCGTCCCTCGTCGGCGGCGGTCAGGCCGAGGATGCAGCGCGCCAGCGTCGTCTTGCCGCTCCCGCTCTCCCCTACCAGTCCGATCGTCGCGCCGTCGCTCAGGCTCAGGTTAACGCTGTTCAGCACCCGCGCGTTATGGTCACCGTCGCGCCCAAACGACTTGACGACGTCCTGGACCCGCAGTAGCGGCGCTGCTACGGCGGAGTCGCGGTCGACGATCACAGGCGCATCGGTGGCATGACCGTTCGGGGCGTGACCGGCGTGACCGTTGCTCGACGGAGCCGTCGTCACATGCACGTCTGGCCAGTAGAAGCAGCGCGCGTGGTGGCCTGGCTCCGTTTCCAAGAGGTCCGGGTGGCTCTGCGTGCAGTTGGCGCGGGCGTAGCGGCAGCGTGGCTGGAAGACGCACCCGGACGGGAGCTGAGTCAGCGGCGGCAGCCGGCCTGGAATCGGCGTGAGCGGTTGGCGGGCATGGGCCACATCGGCGATGCCACGGGCGGGCAAACATTCCAGCAGCCCTGCCGTGTAGGGATGGCGCGGGGCGTGAAAAAGGTCGCGCAGCGTGGCCTCCTCCAGCATTTCCCCTGCGTAGAAGACGGCGATGCGCTCGCAGATGCGCGTGATGACGGCGAGGTCGTGAGCCACGAAGATAAGGGAGGTACCGAACTCGCGGCGCAACTCCTCCAGCAGTTCCAGCACGGCCGCCTGCGTGGTCACGTCGAGCGCCGTGGTCGGCTCGTCCAGGATGATGAGGTCGGGATGCATGGCCAGGGCCATAGCGATCACGACGCGCTGCTGCATGCCGCCGCTGGCCTGGTGCGGGTAGAGCTTGGCTGTGCCGGACGGATCGGTCATACGCACCCGTTCGAGCATCTCCAGGGCCTGGCGGTAGGCGTCCTTTTCGGAGGCGCGCGCATGCGTCATGAACACCTCGGCGACCTGCTGGCCGATCGGGATGGACGGATTGAGCGCCGCCTGTGGCTGCTGGTAGACCATGGCGATGCGCTCGCCGCGCAGAGCGCGCATCTCCTGCTCCGTTTTACGGAGTATGTCCTCACCCTTGAACAGGATGCTGCCGGACGCGACACGCCCGTTGGCGCCGAGGTAGCGCATGATGGCGAAGGCGAGCGTGCTCTTGCCCGAGCCGCTCTCGCCGATGATCCCGTACGCTTCGCCCTGCTTGAGGGTCAGGGAAACGTCGCGCAGCGCCGGGATAACGGTATGGCCCTGCAGGTACTGCACATTGAGGTCGCGAATCTCCAGCAGCGTATCGGCGTCGGCGCTCATGACGCCTCCCGTCCGGCGTCCGCCGTCGCGGCGCCGGTGGCGACGCGATCCAGGTTGACCGTCGTGGTGTCGCCGCGGCGCTGGTCCAGGGCCGTGACCAACTGCTTTACCCCATCGGAGACCAGATTGATGCTGATGACCAGGGAGGAGATGGCCAGGGCCGGGAAGATGACCATCCAGGGCGCCTGCGTAGCGTAGTTCTGGCCGTCGCGGACCATCACGCCCCAGTCGGGCGTCGGCGGCTCCACGCCTAGGCCGAGGAAGCCAAGCGAGGCGATGAGGAAAATGGCGTAGCCGACACGGATCGCGCCCTCCACCGCCAGCACGCCCAGCAGGTTGGGCACCAACTCGCGCAGCATGATCGATGGTCCCTTTTCGCCGCGCAGCTTGGCCGCGGCGATAAACTCGCGCCCCGCCAAAGGAAGGACAGCGCTACGCACCACACGCGCCACCAGCGGTGTGAACACGATCACGGTGGACACAAAGAGCCCGACGTTGCTCTGGCCCAGCATGGCCAGGATCAGCAGGGCCAGCAAAATCGCGGGGAGGGCCATGGCCGCGTCGGCCAGGCGCATCAGCGCCTCGTCGACGAGACCGCCATAATAGCCAGCGCAGAGCGCGATCGCCGTCCCGCAGATCAGGGCGGCCAGCGTCGACAGCACGGCCAGCAACAGGACCGTCTGGCTACCGTAGAGCACGCGGCTGAGCACATCGCGTCCGAAGTTATCCTTGCCAAATGGGTGCTGCAGCGACGGCGCCGCCAGGATGTAGTCGCCCTGCTTGAAGCTGTAGGGCGCGATGACCGGCGCGAAGATGGCGATGAGCACCCAGGCCAGCACGATCGCCGCCCCGATCGCGGCCAGCGGCTGCGCCCGCGCCTGTCTCCACCACCAGGCCACGCCCCCGCCCTGACGTCGCGGGCTTTCGACTTTCGA
>JAABUQ010008892.1_pt1 | contig 13865 bp, 13 predicted proteins | sample 5560001 | NCBI WGS metagenome assembly JAABUQ01 (sample SAMN10711888, study PRJNA513371) | rock metagenome | isolation source: Antarctica rocks | place: Antarctica: Victoria Land, Finger Mt nord | collected 2015-12-18
TTTCGTTGGGGGGAGAGGTGGGGGGGAGGATTAATTTTTGTATTTTGGAGAGAGGGGGGCGTGGGGATTGATTTGGAGGAGGGATATTGCCACGTTGGTTGGAGGAAGTTGGGGGGTAGCGGTGGGTACTGGGGAGTTACTCTGGTGGTGGGGTTTATGTAGTTGAGAAGAGATTGGTAGTGATGGGTACTTAGAATCGACACCCACGTTCTAAAATGCAGGCATTGCTGGCCCGGGGTTTTTGCGTTGTGGGCTGGGGATGGAACAGGATTTTTCCAGTCATTGATAGGGATCCCAGTCTCTTTACTCCATCAAAAGTGAAGTCTTCTTAGCACACGTCACGCACGATACCGCTTCCCCGAATCCTCAGCAAAGAAACCACCCCTGTTAGTCCTCCGACCCGCTCTCCAGACCTCACTCCACCCCTACTACACCCCTCTCACACTATCCCCGGGTACCCTTCAATCCCCTCACTCTTCACCCCACCCCCTCCACTCTTATTCTCCATCTCAAACTCCGCCAAAACCTCCCCCACCCCCCCTCCTCCCTCTCCCTCAAAAGCCTCCTTCACCGCTCCAAACTTCCCCTGATCCTGCCCCCCATTCGCATCCCATGAGTGACTCCAATACGTAATACTGCAGCTCCCCCACGTCTTCACCCCTAGCACGCCCTTGCACTTCTCGGCGTTAAAATGCGGGGAGTTCAGTGTGCAGAGAGCGCGGAAGGCGTCGCCGTCGCGTTGCCAGCTGTAGGGGTAGATGTATTGGAAGGGGAGGAGGGTGAGGGACTCTGGGACGGTGGTGTGGGGAGAGGAGGGGAAGAGGTCGGACCAGGGGGAGAGGGCGAGGTGGGCGGAGAGGGTGAGGTGGGAGGGGTTGCGGGAGGCGGCGTAGGCGGCTTCGGCTTCTTCTTTGCTTTTGGCTTCTTGTTCTTCTTTCTCTTTGGCCTCCTTCTCCTTGGCCTCTTCTTCCTTTTGCTCTTTTTCTCTGGCCTCTTTCTCTTCTGGCGTTTCGTCAGCGTCCTCGCCTTCGGCCTGTGCCTCTTCCTTATCTGCGTCATCTTTCTGGCCTTCTCCCCCGTTCGGCTTTTTCCTCGCCTTCCCCTTCCCTTTCCCTTTCGTTGTCTTCTTCTTCGTTCCTTTCTTCCCACTCTCTTCCCGCCCCTCGCCGCCTTCATCATCTTCAACATTCCCCTCAATATCAGCGTCATCAGCCCTCTTCGTCCTCGTTTTGCGTTTATCGTCAACCTTCAAATCCACGCCGTTGTGATAATCTTCAAAATACTCTCTCACCTGATCGAACAACGCTATCGGCCCGGTGACTTGCTCCGGCATCCCACCACCACCTTGGCCCGTAAGTCTTTGTATCCTTTGCAGCGGCAAGAGCCAGAAGGGGTGGCCAGGGGTAGAAGCCATCCAAGCATTTGGAATGCTATGAAAGCTTCCAGCGTCGGTACCCATACGGCCTAAGAAAGCTCTACGCTCACTTTTCGTGGTGGTACTGCTGGTGGTGGTCGTAGTTGTTGCATTGATATCTTCAAGCTGGAGACTTATGAGGCTGGTGTGAGAGGCTAAGGTGGTATTGTAAGTCTCGAAAAGATCTGAGTACGGGCGGAGACATTCGAAATCGAGATCGGCGTAGACTCTGGAATCCGGTCAATAACGAGAACTCGGTCATTTCATGGGTAATGCAGCCATACCCTCCAAAAACGTGCATGTAGATGTTACGCACAGCGTCCGCTCGATAGATGTTCGCCTGTAGCCCATAGTACGTGTCTATTAACCATCTTCCGTGTCGCTGGATCAGTTCCTCATTGTCTTCGTCCGTCCACAACACCCATTCCCAATCGGGATTCGCAAGCCGACAAGTCATGCTCCAGTGTTGGAATTTGGATGGTAATTTTGCAGTATTCCAACTTTGGTGCAGAAGCTTTGGTACCTGAGTTTGATCCTTCGGGAAAGGACGCGATATTAGCTCTCTGACGGATATTTGTTTTGCGTAATTTTGCATCAACTCCTCGGTTTTTGTATAGTTTCGGAAAGATGATTTCCACGTGAAGTAGGGTTTGTAGTGCTCGGCAACGCTGACTCCGGCTTTTCTGCTGTGGTAGAGGCCATAGAGAAAGAGTATAGCGATAGCGAATGTCAGTAGACTCTGCACCATGCGGGTAGAGAACCCATAATTTATCATGATGGGTTAGTAGATGACATCGGAGGTCTTGGGAAGAGTCGAGAGATACGCGGTGAAGGAAGACTTATCCAAGGCCACATTCCAAGAAAATGACGAGCCCCTTGGTGGACTGAGACATGTAATGCGGAATGCGTGTTAAATTTTGTCAGGGCCACGTTCTTTGCGCAGTACTGTCGGACCAAGTGGAGAGAGGTTGTCTGCAAGTAGTGTCGATATCTTCATCTCAAACATGGTCTCGACATTAAAACGACAATGCATCTTGGGTCAATGCGCGCATTGCGAGATCCCCCTTACGCTCTTCGAGATATCTATCATCAGTAACCCTCGTCATAAATGTATACCACCATGTATCTGGTCGATCTGTTTTCGGCCGGTACCATCGCAGTGCCGTAGAAAACTCCCAATAGTCAGGATACCAACCAGCCGCCTCCCAATCGAGAATGGCCGACAAATGCCCATCTTCAGTCACAAGGATATTCTGCGGCATCACATCTCCATGCGTAAAGACGATTCCATGTTTGACTTCATACAACTTCCTTGCTTCAGAAAGAAGCTTCTGTGAGTCAAACTCGCTGGAAGACATATTCGCTGCGTACATGACATTGCGATTGAACTCAGCCTCGTCGGTACAGGGTCCCATGTAATGCGACGGGTTGATATCCCCTGCAGGATTCCGATGCATCGGAAAGCACACGCTGCGAAGACTAGTGCCAGCGATCGAGCAGAGACGACTCTCTTCGCCTTTTGGCCTCTTCCACTGGCGCATGGCATCAAGGTACGTCTTCAGTTCTGCAATGATAGTCGCCTGTTCTTTCTCGTCGAACCAATCCCACAAACCTCCCCACAGCTGGTCGCCCGGCATACGTGTCATGAGAATAGAAACCGGGGCATGTGCTGAGTTGGCGTGCTCTCCATAACAGAGGACTTTGGGTACAGGGAAGCCTGCTGCGCGCATAACTTGCATTGTAAGGGCTTCCTCGACTCTGGTACCGTCCGACCATTTGAGGATGAGACCAAATGGGAGCTGCCATATTTGCCCGGGACTTGTAGTCCCGGACCAGCGAGCGTAATGTATGGAGAAGCGTACGAGGAGTTTGTGCACATAACCCCAGAAGCGCCGCAGGAGCCAAGGTGTCGGAGATGGTACTGGCGGAATTGTTTGACTTACAGGGCGGACTATCGAAATAGGCCAAGCAAATTCAGGTCGCAAGCATGAAAATAGGCTCCTCATTTTGGGCGAATATACAGAGATGACAGGTCAATGAGGTTGTTGGGCGGACACGCGCAATTGTAGCACGCATATCAGGTACAACATTTTCTAGACACTAACCGAACACAGCTTAGAGGCAGTCGGCTTATCATACCTATATAAACACACAAATGTTTGCACATTTTACTCATTATTGAGCTTCAACAATTCTTGAAGCAAAGCTTTAGCAATGACGCTACATTTAGTCTCCTGACATTTCGATTGTTGCTTACAGTCGACAGGGAGAATGTGCGTACTTTTCACTTAAGTTTTGACTACTCGAACCACCCAGACTCTCGTAGACATTATGCTGTGTGTTGTATCGATACTGACACACGTCGCTACATTTCGCTCATTACCCCAATGACTGTTCCCCCAGGTCATTGAGTTCGGGCGCAGATAAATCGTCTGCATCTCCCTCAGAGACAATCCGGTACAGAAACCACGGGCACCAGACCCGTATGTAGATACATCGAAAGAGAACCTAATAAAAGCAAAGCAAAGCCTTTTCGACCAGGACTGTCCTCGTTTCCGCCACTACCTCAGGTCAGATTCGAGCACCTCAAGCCTTCGTCATACCACAGACTCGCGAAAAGTCGATGGGCCGAGGCTGTGGATCTTGTGCGTTTTCGCAGCTGTCGACATTGCCGTTTGCGAACGCAATCGCTTCCTGCTCGACCGCCCCAATATTTGAAAAAGTGGCAAACCCTCTCCTTTGCAGCCTCTCGAGCGCGTTCAAGGTAAAGACCCGGCAAGTCAGTCCTGGTATATCATTCAACCGTGTCTCGTCTTCTCTGATGATCGAATCGACGGTCGCCTGAGAACCCGGCGACCAATTGCCTGCGACTCGCATAGCCCCGATGAGGACGAGAGATGTCAAAGCCCCCCTTGTGGATACATATTCCGCTATCCAGGCTCCTACTGCGCCCTTGATGTGATACTTGATGCCGCCAACTTTTGCATCTTGATGTAGGTAAAGTCCCCAGTGGTATGAGCCTGGTTCTTGTCGGGAGAATAGCATGATGTACAGGCTGCATTCCGTCAAGTCTTCGAGTGATCGCGGGGGATTTCTGTCCATCTTGGTAGGTTTAGGGGCACTCTTGCCATGCCTGACCCCTTCTTTAGGAAAGAGACTCATAACGAATTCGATCTTGAGAAACCCCTGTTCCTGACCATCAGTATTCAACTTGTTAGTCGAAATTGTGTGTACCGTACCTTTGAAAAACACTCCACGCGATTCAACCTGTATGAGGTGACCAACAGCTTTGTACGTGAAAAGAAAGGGCTTAGCGACAATTTGAATGTGCCGTGATGTTATCTTGGAAGACGCAAACGGTGCGCTTTGCATATAAATCACTGAACTCTGGTTTTTGGTGATTGGAGTCCTCTTCCACAAGATGAGGGTGCCTTCGATTTCTGCCTAGTCTTGTGACTCATGAATAGATTCTCGGCCGTACCTTGCTCCTGCGCACAACCGGAAACGATGGCTTATTTCAGACAGTAGGGAGCCAGGCAACCGAGAGGTCGTTTTACGCAGGGTGGCTAATGGCCGATGACGTCCGAGAGGGTGTATTCGAGCCTCAGCCAAGGTTCTCGATTACGCCGCCGGCCGAAGCCTCAGGTCTTCACCCGGGCTGGGGTAGTGTTTTATGTATCACAGGCCGGCCTGAAACATCAAACCTTAGCTAACTTCGGCCAGATCGCTTGGCAAACGTGGGTAGCCTGGGCTATCCCCTACCCTATTACTGTTCGATATTCCCACGGCCACAACCCGGCAAATAGGCAGACACTTATGATGCAACGACTTGTTCCGGTAACATGGTCAAAGAACCTGACACTGATGCTCTATAGATGCTCGTCCACAACGTTAAATGCCATTCACCCCACGAAACCGCCATGTCTAGCTGTATGGATGCCATCGGTCTAACCTCCACAGACAAGCCATTCCATGGGAGGGACACAAGACAGACCTCCGTACTTCCATAGCGTGGTATGGTCTTCAAATGTGACTGGAGGACATTTTCTGGGTCAGCGACATTCTTCAAAGATCACACCCAGTCGTCGAACACTTTTTTGGAGCGGGTGCGGACTGATGCCAATTGGAACCATGCATCACACGCCTTCCAGGCAATTTTGTATGGAAAGGGTGACTTACCTCAAGCATGCTTCATGCCACAGACTCGCGAGTAGTCAATGCGCCGAGGATGCTGATGCCCGCCGCTCTTTATGGCGGCAGCCGCGAACGCCATCACTTCCCTTTCGAATGCCTGAATATCCGGGTCAAACATGATGAAGCATCTATCGCCCACTCATGTAAGGGCTCGCAAGGCCCAGACCCGGCTTGTCATCCCTGGGAAGTCATTCAAACGATCATCGTCTTCTCTGAGGGTATCATCGATAGTAAGGCTCAAATCCTGGGCGCTCAGCCGAAGAGCGAGGACAAACGGACCCACTGCGCCATAGATTGTTCCACGATCAGGACGCCATCGCCCGTCTACTGACGGCTTTTGGATGTGGAATTTGTAACCACCGAATCCTGGGTAGTCGTGAAAGTAGAGCACCCAATGATACACGTTTGCTTTTTCCGTGGCGAATAATAGGAGATACAAGCTACGGCTTGTCAAGGCGTCGAGTCCTGGCGGGGCAGTCATCTCGCTTCTGTGAGTAGATTCAGAGGACCCTGTTCCTGACTACTAGCAGGCAATGGGTAGCTGGCACCGAGCTTGTGCCTGTCTCTAGGACACAACCCACTTGGATTCCATGATTGGGAAGCCATCGATACCAGCTTGAGAGCAGACGGACTCGGAGAGACCCCCCAGGGATATGAAACAAGGGGATCAAGTAACATTTAAGTGGTCGAATTCGACTTGTGGGGATTGTGTGCCTTGGAAAGTGCAAAACTTTGTTCCATTTGGACACCGAGAGATTCAGAGTCACAATCTCCCAGCAAGGACGCATTTTTCTTTGGTCCTTGGGGATCGTCATCTAGGCTCGGACATCCTCTACAACCAGATGTGAGCATATCCTGGCGGATTTTGCATTGGTCCTTCTCCGCCGAACATCGAGGAACGATTTCACATGCGCTCCCAGCTTTCAATTGCTGAGCTTCGGTTAATATTCCCTTTTCAAAGGAGATACCTTTACTTTGTCTGTGCTAGCGAGTATGCACGATGTCGTGGTGCATCAAACAGGCCTCTGGACGGTGGTGATATTACGTCCATAGCAAGACCGGTCAGGAGATCCCTATTGAGGGCTAGCTTGCTTGCATGACTTAATATTTATTTCAGAGGCAGTCTATTAAAGCACTCGGAATCTCTCTCCGTTGAGATTTAGGCCATGATTGCTGACCTACAGATGCTCTCCTTTGACCTGCTGCGCACGATTCAGCATGCAGCGTTCGAGGTGGTCCGTCAAATCACTCAGTGTATAGCTTTCATACGGCTTTGGCTGTGGCCTCCAGTTTGGAGTTACATGCTCTCTCTCTGGTCATTAGTTCAGTCCCACATCGAAAGCAAGCTTGGTCATGCTTTAGCATTCCATGTCTGTAGTGTCCACAAATCACTCGACCGGAGCGGCGCCGCTGTAAGCATTTAATAGAATTCTTTTCTGAGATTGTGGCTATATTTGGTGACCTACAGCTTCTATCTTCTAGTCATCAGCTCCGTCGGAATCCAAAAGCATCCCGAGCCATTTCTCGGTATCCCACTCCTTTAGGGTATTCGGCCGTCTCGGCGCATCTCTAGTCAGGACCCCTTGCCCGAACAGCTCCGGATCACATTCCACACTGTACCATGCTAACTGGTGTGATGATATCATTATCCTTTCTTCTCGGAGTAGTCCCTGAAAGAAGAGGCTTCGCAACTTTTTAACCAGTGTGAATGCGCTGAGATCCCACGCTGATAATATCGCAATGGCTGCGTGATCGTTCTTGCACCAAAGGCAGAGCCGACCTTAAAGGATGTTTGGAAGACGTTAGGAGACCCGTTGCCCGAGTAGTCTGATACATCGCCGAAGTAGAATGTCTCGGAGCAGGATTGGACATCTGCCATTAGAAGAGAATCTCTCCTTCTACTCAAAACAGTGATACACGCTTCTCGTCAAGTTGAAACTATCCTGACGCAGCGACTCTAATCCATATATTTCGAAGCCGCTCCCAGGCTCCTCAAAACCCTCCCTGGATTTTTTTGTGCATAGTAGCCATCAAACATCAGCCACTACTCTTCCCAACAATCTCGGGCTTGTAATTGAGCCAAGGATCGTTGTATAGCTCTTTTGCAGTCGAGCGCTCCTCTGGAAGCCACCGAAGCATCTTGGATGCAAACTCGATGAAGAGCCGCTTATCCTCTCCTTGGAGGGAAGGTGTGCGATCAGGAAACGTGATAGCTGCGGAGGGGATGAGCTTTGAATAGTTGAATTCGCCTGGGACTCGTAAGCAACATTAGCGCATGCTGTATTGTACACACCTTGCCCATTGTACAGATTAGAGGGTGCTAAGCTGTCCGCCCGATCCAACAGTTCTGAAGGAGGTGGCCCAAGTAGGCTAATCATCTGAGCAAAATGGCCTTCCCGAGTATATCTGTCGCTCTCGGGCCCGATCCCATCAAGGAGTGACGTATCCTGTAGAAGCTCCCATAGCTATTTCGTGAAGTAAAGGTTAGCAGCATCGCATGAATACTAGTCTCAATGCAATAGGTTCTTACCACCATCCCGAGATTCCAAATATCGGCGCTATAAGTCCAGCCTGCCTTTAGCAGAACCTCAGGTGCGCAGAATTGATCAGGTTGAATGTCGTGACAGTGAGGAGTCGAAACGTTGCCAAAGACAGCAGCGCCAAAGTCACTGATCTTGACCAATCCGACACCCTTCCTCAGGCTACCGAAATCAGCCCTTGATTGGTAAATACGGTGTCCGTCGACTTCTTTGTAAAGAGGGTGGTGTTCTTCTTGTTCGCGAACGTAGTCGTCGATCACTGAACTGTCCTCGAAGCCCAACATGAAATTATCGGCTTTGAGGTCTTGTGTGTTTCACCGTCAGTGAATCCCTCGTTCGAGAGTATCTTGCAGTGAATTACCAGTGTGTATGATGTGACACTCAGAGTGAAGAAAGTCAAGACCTTTTAAAATGGGCTTGAGGAAGGCTTTGAGAATTGTTGCCGACAGTCCCACGGTACCGAGATGTCGACCTAGAAGCCAGAGAGGTTCTCTCAATGGTTCAAAAACCACACAGAGATGTTCTCCATATGGTCCTGGAATTGCAAAAGAGTCCTGGATCAACCTGATATAGGCTCGACCATCATGTTTCGACTGTATTCTGGCAATATGCTGAGACATCTCAAGCTCATCGTTCGCCGATTTTCGATCTCCTTCGAAGCAATTTATAATTTTGAGGGTCACGTATCTGTTCGACTGCCACGGCCAACTAATATTCATTATTACCAAATGGCGGCGAAGGACACTGCACAAACCGGTTGATGTCCTTGGCCAGCCAAACGGTCGACCCAGTTCCCCAGCCAAGCTTCGAGACAATCCTGAATTTTTGAACAGTTTCCCCAACCCGCGCTGGATACACACGTTTGGGGTCATAATCAGGGTTGCCTTCCTCCTCGAGAGGGGCGTCGGTTGGGAGCAAGCGAGAGATAGGGTTCATGATGGGGTTCAGTCGAGATGAATGACGCCTCACCGCAAGGGAAATGCAAGCGCGAGAGCGCAGCATGGAGATAGAGGAAGGCTTCGAAGTTACGAATACATAATGGAGATTGACGGGATTTTGGCGTTCGCTTTGAAGCTGTTTTGGGACGGACGGATTTCCGAATCCCGAGACGGCCCGGGGCGCAGCATCAGGGACGGAAGCAAAAGATAGGCCAATGTTAATATCTACATACTTCATACAAAACAGTACATCGTCCCTCTCGTACGTTACCAACACTCACTGTCACTACAGGTCTGTAAGCAACTTTGTAAGGCCTTACCTTCTACCATTCTGAACAACCCGAGTCGTCGGACCAGATGTCCTGGACCACAAGAGCTGGTCGCTTCTTGAGCTTTATGTGGAAGTCAGGCACTACTCGTATTGACCCCCCAACGGCCATGACCCCCCAACGGCCAGGCACTAGGCACATTCTAGTTAGCTAGTAGCAAATTCTATTGTTTCTACCTATTAAACAATACAGTACTCCTAAATATTATTATTATATCTTTATCAATACTTACCGTATAAAGCATAGAGTATATAAACTATATAAACGAGGATTGTAGACGTTTTGATACCCTGACGTTTATATATACCTTTTATTATTGGATTCAGCTTTATATTTTGGGAGATACAAAACTCTACCCTTATATTCCTCTACCGTTTGTTGGCCGATTTACGTCAATAAATAATCAAACGAAAGCACTCGACGAACTCTATAATTTGCCCTCTTCAGATATTTAACATAATGTGCAGACGTGGTGCGCGAGGTATACTGGTATTAGCTTCCCTAAATGGGCTTAGTGCCTGGCCGTTGGGGGGTCATGGCCGTTGGGGGGTCATGGCCGTTGGGGGTTCAATACGAGTACTGGTGTTCAGGGTCTAGATGAAACCACTATCCAGAGTGCTGTGGAAAATGCGATCGAGAATCTTCAGAGCTCACATCCTGAGCTTGCCGGTGCGAAGAAGGCTATGGTGAGGTTTGAACCACACTAGAAGCACTTACAACCTTTTCGTTCAGCACTGAACAATCTTGATAGATCGAAACCTCACCCCACCCCGAAAGCGGACGGTAGGATCGACCCCCTCCACGCCAATTTCCAAATAACCGACGCAAACAACAACCCAATCACTTCTGCTCATTCTTATGCAAACCCGCTTGGGGGGCGATATGTATGGTTCTCAAAATCCAAATACAACAATGGCGAAGAGGCAAAGCTACACTTTCCACCAAATCCAATCACGAAGGACAATGATGATAGGAAGGGCGCTGCGAATCAACAAGGAGCAGGACAAGGAGCAGGACAAGGGACAAAACCGACGGGATGAAGAGGTGTGGGAAGTGCGATCGGCTCTTGAGGATCTTCAAAGGAGCGAGGAGTGATGGTGTTTGGGTCTACGTACGTAAGAGAACAGACTTCTACGATGATCTCATTTTGAGACACCTATCCTCGCTGGTGGGGGCTGCAGAAGTTTTCTCCGATTATTGTACTTGGTCATAAGCCTGTGAGGCTTTACATTAGCTCTCCAGAGCCTAATCAGTAGAAATTAGGGTAGATTTGGTAATATTAAATGTAGTAAAACTATTTTAAAAAAAGGGGTATTTTAGTCGGGAATATGGGCTTAGTCTCCTTAAGTATTGCCGGAACCCGCGTGGCGACAACAGGAGTACTCAGATATGCTGCCCAACTGGCCTCTTCATATTGGGAATCAAAATGATAGGGCAATAAGTGCGACTAATACAGCAAGGTCACTCGGTCACAGCACATTTCTGTTATTCTGGCTGACAAATTGACCAATGGCAGCATCATTTTTCCCTTCCCACTTGGATTGGTATCGCCTTCGTTAGAACCATGAACATGAAGATCACTCAGGTCGGTCCTGCATGTGCTTCCCCTGGAACAAACGACACACTGACAACGATTCCTCCCAGCTGTACACTTACCCTATCAAATCGCTTCGAAGCGTTCCCCTTACCTCTACCACCGTCACTCCACATGGCTTTCCCTACGACAGGCGCTTCATGCTTATCAGAGTACACAATGGCGAGGGAAGTCAACCAAGAGCAAAGAGCCACTATGATGAAGCTAGCAGATTAGAGAACATGACCATCACGTACTATTCCGAACTAGCTCTGCTTCTGCAGAGCATTGATGCAGAATCAGGCACGTTCACCGTCACACACTCTCATCAAAAGCAGAGCCTTGTCATCCCTCTCGAGCCCGATGTCACAAGTCTAGCGGAGATCAAGGTGTCACTACACGGCAGCGACGCAAAGGCGTACGAAATGGACAACCAGATCAATTCTTGGTTCTCGAATTGCTTTGAGTTTAAGGTGGTCCTGGCATATCTTGGGCCAAATAGACGGTCCGCACTTGGAAGCCTCCCCCCGAACGCTGCACCACAGAGCAATGGAGGTGTTTCGTCATGGCTTTCAACTGTGACAAGGAGCCTACCAAACCTTGGGCCTTTTCAGGCAGACAAGGGAGAGAGCAGCATGGGCTTCGCTGATGTCGCTGCATACTTGGTGGTCACCGAAGAATCACTCAAAGACATTTCGTCTAGGCTCTCTGACGGGAAGGAGATGGATATGACAAAATTCAGACCCAACATTGTTCTATCTGGAGCTCTAGAAGCTTGGGATGAAGATTTTTGGGGGGGAATCACAATTACAAGCAGCTCTTCCGCCGACCACAGAATACAACTGGTCCTCACGGCAAATTGCGGTCGGTGTGTCAGTATCAATATCGATTATTCTACTGGACAGCCTGCGCTTGGAGAGGAAGGAAGTGTATTGAAGAAAATGATGAAAGACCGGAGGGTCGATAAGGGCTCGAAATACAGTCCAATCTTTGGTCGTTATGGCTTCCTCGAGCCAGGTACTTCTGGTGCAGGACAGAGGATTGCCGTCGGCGACGCAGTCGAGATATACAGGAGGAATGAAGAGAGGACTAGATTTGGTGGGTGGTCCACATGCAAGTTGTTCAATGCTAATATTAAACAGAATGGCCCGGACTTGGTTGACTACGAAGTCATGTACTCTCTCATTCGATGCCGCCTCTTCATTCTCAATCAAAGCCAGACCCGTTGTCTTCTCCGTCGTTTCCATCTTCTCGATTTTGGTCAACTTCAAAATAGTGTGCTCTCGTGGTCACATACCTTCTGGTTCGTGGCTTCGCCCACCTCCATCCCCATAATCATCATCATCATCACCGTCAAGATCGGCGTCACCACGGTCCTCGTGGTCATCCTCCTGATACCGATTTTCCCTCGTAGATTCGTCTTCATCATCCTGCATGCCACGTTGGGAAGCTCCGGGTCGAAGCCGTTCGTAAGATCCCCTCTTCCTCGGTGTCTGCCTAACAAAGGCACACTGGCGACCCTTAGTCTTGTCACATACTTCTTGGCAATCCAAGAAGGTATCGAGCAGCTTCAGCTTTGTGATGAGAGAGCGCATGTCGCTGCACTGTCTGAACGCCTCATGCACAAGTCTTGAGATGGAACGATAGTAGTTGCCTGGCTCTTCCGCTAGTTCACTACTATTTTTGCTTGATCTGTCGGCTTCCATGCGGCTGGAATCTCGAGCATCACGGAGACGTTCTTGAAGCGTCCTGCTAATCGCTTGGACATCGATTGTAGACGAGCTTTTGGGCGACGAATGCTCTTTCTTTTGAATAGGGGTCGAGCGGCCATTGAGGGCGGCCATTCGAATCTTGCTAGACCACAAATGGTCTATGATTTGCTCACTAGCATATACCTTGATCTGAGAAGTCTCGCGGCTGAAGCTCTCTTGCAGATCGAGGAAGACTTTCCTCGATCTAATAGCAGCGGCACGGAGCTCATCAAGGCTTCTGTGCAGGATCTCCTTGCTGTTTTTGGGGTGCATGTCATCCATGACTCCCTCATTGCCGATGCGTAGACCATTCGCTCCGTCTGCAATGGCATCCCTGGATTGGCGCGTGGATGACCCACGCTCGACATGGCTCCTTGGCATGACGTCTCTGTACGTTGGATCACGTCGAGACGAATCTCTGTAAGACATCTGCGCGCTGTGTAACTCTGGGTGGATTCTGATCCGCATCAATTTCGGAGCTTATGTCAATATAAAGGATACGGGTAGCCGCAGCGCCATATATATGGGACCTTAGTGTCAGACGACCTTCGCTTGCTTCGTTCTCCAGAACGGTATAGGGTTGCTGAGACAATCGTTTGCCGACTATTTGTCGGAACCACGAGAACGAGCGATAATTTTGACGATGGGCCAGGCAAAGCAGGCAATCAGGCATTCGGTTGCCCGTTTACTGAACCCTGGATATATGGCCCAATGCTTTTGATGACCTCGCAATCAATCCCAAGAATTGACTCTGACAATGCAGGTCTTACTCTTCTTACCTGCACGAATCCTCATGCCCATTCTCTTCTTGCTCTCATGATCACGGGACCTCTCCCAAACCTGACAGCAAACTCGGGCAGTGATACCTAGAGCATCCGTCATTCCCCGAACCTTGTAGCCTTGAGATCAGAAACAGGACGACCTTTGCAAACACCCACTATCATAGAAATGCGTACCCTTACCAGCCTCACATCCGACTTCCCTCCACCTTCACATCCCCCCTAATCACATCCCTCAAAAACCCCAAAGCCTCCTCAGCAAACTTTACCATATTCCCCTCCCTATCCCCCCCCAACCCGGTCTCCACCTCTTTCGTCACGGTCCCTTCCCCCGTCGCCACAGCCAG
>JAABUQ010008893.1_pt1 | contig 13861 bp, 16 predicted proteins | sample 5560001 | NCBI WGS metagenome assembly JAABUQ01 (sample SAMN10711888, study PRJNA513371) | rock metagenome | isolation source: Antarctica rocks | place: Antarctica: Victoria Land, Finger Mt nord | collected 2015-12-18
GTCGCCGCGCGCGACACCAAAAGCTCTTGCCAACGTCAATCAGTAGCGACAACTATCGACACCAAGCGACGTCGCATCACCATCCTGATCGACGCTCAAAATCCATCCAGATCGTCGCGTTACACCGGCCTGTCGTTCGACGTGCCGGTGCTTGGAAGCCTCGATCCCTGGGCGCTGGCGCCTCTCGGCCGCAGCGGTTATCGCGATCTTCCGGTTCAAGGCCGGGATGATCCCAACCCTGCTCGCCTGCGCCGCGGGCGGGGTGGTCCTGCACTTCGCAGGCGCGGTCTGATGACGCGCTCGTCGCGCCCACGGCCCGGCGTGACCGAAGCCTGGCCGATGCACTCTCCAACACGCAAGCCAACACGATTGGAACGAGCATGACTGACCTCGATCGCCGCGCCTTCTTCAACACTAGCGTGGGTCTTGCCGCCGGTGCCGTGCTCGCCGCCGGCCTGGCGCCACGGGCCGCTTCGGCCCAAGGCGCGCCGCCCGCTCCGGGCAAGCTGCCGCCCTACGAGATCAAGCCGCTGCCGTTCAACCCGCAGAAGATCCAGGGCATGAGCGAGCGGATCATGGTGAGCCACTACGAGAACAACTACGTCGGTGCGGTGAAGCGGTTGAACAGCATCGCCGACCAGCTCGCGACGCTGGACTACGACAAGGCGGCGGGCTTCATGATCAACGGCCTCAAGCGCGAGGAGCTGATCGCCGGCAACTCGATGATCCTGCATGAGCTGTTCTTCGCCGGGCTCGGCGACGAAAGCCGGCCCGGCACTGCGCTGACCGACGCGATCGCGCGCGACTTCGGCAGCATCGAGCGCTGGCGGTCGCAGTTTACCGCCATGGGTAGGGCCGAAGGCGGCGGGTCCGGCTGGGTGCTTCTCACCTACAGCCCGCGCGACAAGCGGCTGGTGAATGCCTGGGCGGCCGACCACACCACCACCCTCGCCGGGGGCACGCCGATCCTGGCGATGGACATGTATGAACACGCCTACCAGATGGATTTCGGAGCCAAGGCGGGCAACTACGTCGAAACCTTCATGAAGGTGATCCGCTGGCAGAACGCGGACCGGCTTTACGAGCAGGTGAGCCGGGCCTGAACTAAACAGGCTTCGGAGCATGGCTCCGGTCACCAGGGCGCTTGCGGCTGTCCTTGCCGCCCTTGCACTCGCGTCGGCCCATGGCGCGAGCGCTGTAGACGCGCCGCCGCTCGTTCTGGAGGCGAAGATCGCCCTGGCGAACACCAGTGGGCGCATCGACCACATGGCCGTGGACCTCAAGCGCGGGCGCCTGTTCGTGGCCGAACTCGGAAATGGGTCGGTCGATGTCGTCGACATCGCCGCGCGCCGGGTCGTCTCGCGGATCACAGGGCTGAAGGAGCCGCAGGGAGTCGGTTACTCCGCGGCGGCCGATCTTGTGATCGTGGCGAGTGCAGGCGACGGCTCCGTCCGGTTCTACCGGGGAGAGAACATGGCGCCGGCTGGAACGATATCCCTCGGGGACGACGCCGATAACGTGCGGGTCGATCCGCAGGGCGGCAACGTGGTCGTCGGCTATGGAAGCGGAGGGCTGGCAATCATTGATCCGACGACGCGCGGCAAGGTGGCGGACATCCACCTGCCCGCCCATCCTGAGGGCTTCCAGCTCGACGATGCCAGCGGGCGGGCATTCGTGAACGTGCCCGATGCCAACCAGATCGCCGTCGTCGATGTGAAAACCGGCCAGTCTACCGCGGTGTGGCGCGTGCCCGGCGTGCGCGGCAACTTTCCGATGGCGTTTTCTCCGGCCGATCATCTCGTGGCGACGGTGTTCCGCGGTCCGGCCAAACTCGTCCTGATCGACGCCGGCAGCGGGGCGATGACGGCCTCGTTCGACGCCTGCGGCGACGCCGACGACGTGTTCTTCGATGGCCGACGAGGGCGCATCTACGTCAGTTGCGGCAGCGGCGAGGTGGATGCGTGGCAGCACGACGAGCCCGGCTACCGGGCCCTGCCGCACACGGACACTGATGGTGGCGCCAGAACGTCGCTGTTCGTGCCCGAGCTGGACCGGCTGTTCGTGGCTGTCCGTGCCGGGCTGCTGGGATCGGATGCTTCCGTCCTCGTGTTCCGGCCGGCGCCGTAGCTTCCCGTGTGGGCGGGTGAAGCTGGCTGCGTCCTCCATCTCGGCTCGAAAGGTGCCGCAGCAGCTCCGGAGGATCTGACGTGCAATGGCTGCTTTACCTGCTCACCCTGGCATCCGGCCTGCTCAACCCGGTGCAGTCCGGGCTCACGGGTGCGATGGAGAAGACGCTGGAGCGGCCCTTCCTGGTGGCCGTGATCAGCCTGGCCGGAAGCCTGGTCCTTGCAATGACGGGCGCTGTGATCATGGGGCAGCTCGGCTGGCCCTCGCAGAAGGCCGCGAGCGCGCCCTGGTGGTCTTGGTTTGCCGGTGCCGCCGGCTTCGTCGTGCTCATCGCCCGGCCTTACACCGCGGCGGCCCTGGGCGCTTCGACCTTCACCGGGCTGACGGTCACGGCCTCGGTCGTGTTCTCCGTGGTGCTCGACCATTACGGCCTGCTTGGGTTCGAGCAGCACGCGGCCGGGTGGGTTCGGATACTCGGCGCGGCCCTAATGTGCGGCGGCGTCCTGCCGGTCTCGCTCGCCTGATTGCGCCCATACCCTTTGACCCGCGTTCCCGCGGGCACGGCGGCAATGGCTATCGGCTTCGCACTGGCGTCAGGTGTGCTGCTGGTCAGAGGTCTGGCGGGAACGTGTCCTGAAAAGGTCAATTTCCCTAGCCTTTCCATAGCGCACGTGGGCCCCGTAAATGGGCGAGCACCTCGGCCCCCAACGCCTCGGCGAGATCGGGCGGCAGCACAGCGGCGGAAGTCCACATTCCATTGGAACGCCGAAACTGCGGCGACCGGCACGTCAGTGAACCGTCAGGCGATCGGAGCACCTGCACTCCTTGCAGCGTGAGCACCACGCCGGCGATGTCCAATTCCACAATGGCCAGGCCGATCAGTGAGCCTTTGCCGTGCACCTGTTCGACGCCCACCACCGTAATCGTTACGGTTACCCGCTCAACGTCGTCCACGATTTCCGTGCTGGCGGTTGTGAGACGCGGGGTTGTGGAGCCGCTGGGTCGCATAACGTCCATTACCGCCCTGCTCGGCCGTGTGATGCCGGCACGGGTGGGGCTGCTCTCGCCCCCTCCGGCAGCGTCTGCCCCGGCGGGATGGTCCGCACTATCATGGCCGCCTCGCACAACTCCGTCGTCGTATTCTGCGGACAGGCTTTGTAGAGCCGCACCATCTTGTCAAATGATTCCGGGCTGTTGCGCCGCATGAGCGTCTGCCCGGCCTGCCAAGGCCCGCCGCCGATCGGCAGCCCCGCCAGCCGGTCCCCGGCGCCCCAGGGCAGCAACCGGGTCAGCAAGAACCACAGCAGCACACCGCCCACGATGCCAAGCCCGCCCGCGGTCGCCAACCATCGCTGCTGCTCCCGCTGTTCACGCACCCGCCCCGCCAACGCCTCCAGCTCGCGCGTCGCGGTCTGCGCCTGATGCAGGCTGTCGACGAACGGCCGGCGCACCACCGTGACCGCCCCTCGCGCTACCGCCTCGATCTCTGCCCGATAGCTCGTCGGGGTCATGGTCAGCGCCGGATGCGCCTCAATGCCGTCCAGCCGGCCGCCGACCGCGCGCAGCTCCTTGGCGATTACCCCGAGCGTTGGGCTGTAGTCCGGCGGGCTCGCCCCGGCATCCCTGCTGACCGTGCTGCACCAGAGCGTTCAACCGCCGGCCGAGCGCAGCCACGTCCGTCCGCGGCGCTCGCGTCCTCCTGCGCCCACCCCGGCCTGCACCGTGCAATGACCGTCCTACGGGATCATCCGGGACGGGCTGGGATCGCAAGGCCGCGCTGGACAGCGGGACGTGCAAGACATCGATCGAGCCAGGACGGCACGTTCATGAGGCCGGCATATCCGACGAGTTCGCCAACACCGTAGAACCCCACGAGATGGCGCACCCAGCCGAGCAACGAGAATATCGGCGATGGAATACTCCTCGCCCATGATCCACGAGCGCCCGTCGAGGCGGGTCTCCAGCACGCTCAGGAGGCGTTGGACCTCGGCCCTGTAGCGCTCGAAGGGTCGCTTGTCCGGATAGTCCTTGCCAGCGAACTTTGGAAGAAGCCGAACTGGGCGAACATCGGGCCGACAGCCGCCATCTGGAAGAAGACCCACTGGCTCGTCTCGATCCGCCGCGCCGGGTTGGCGGGCATCAGCTTGCCGGTCTTCTCGGCGAGATAGAGCAGGATCGCGCAGGATTCGGATAGCGCCAGCGGCTGGCCATCCGGACCATCGGGATCGAGGATCGCCGGGATCTTGCCATCAGGGTTCAGGGACAGGAATTCCGGTGTCCAAGTCTCGTTCCTGGTGGTGTCGATCGCGTGCACCTCATAGGGCAGGCCAATCTCTTCCAGCATGATCGAAGCCTTCACCCCATTGGCGGTCGGAAGGGAGTAGAGCTGGAGTTGGTGTGGGCGCTGAGCCCGCCAGCGTTTCGTGATCGGAAATCCGGACAGGTCCGCCATGATGAGGTCCTTGATCAGCGGCCGGTCAGCGCTGCCACTTGATGCAGTCCTTTAATCAGTCAGCAGTGATGATCGGCAGGGACAGGCCCCGGTTATCCGTCGAGATCGTCGTCGGCATCGCACGCGGACTGCTGGTCAGAGGCGCGCTGACATCCGGCGACGATCCGACCATCACGCTTGCAGGAGAGGCTGGCGTCGAAGCTACACCGGGTGCCGTCTTTGCCGGCGGGGTGCATGGCCCGGGCAGATCGTTGCCGGCAGACGTGGCATTGTTGGCGGACTGGTGACGGTGGTGGTAGCGCCACCAGTGCCGGCTGGGACGCCGGTCATCTGCAGGTGCGTTGTCCGAAACCGGGCTGCCGGTGCTGCAGCTACCGCCCGGCGCTGCCGCGGGGACGGCCTGAGCGATGGGCGCGGCCCGGGGCACGGGAGCGCCGGCGGCTTGGGGAACGGTGGCCGCGGCAGCGATCGGCGCAGCAGCCGTCCCGCCCAATGAGCTCGACCCGTCATGATCGACGTAGCCCGGCTCTCCGGCGATCGTCGGGTTCGCCCCATTGTCCGAGTAAGCATGGACCCACTGAACCTGCATCGCGTTGTTGCCAGACCCACCTTTCGAGTAGGCGGATAGGATGATGTTCATGGGCTGGTTCTCGTTAGCGGCCGTGGGGCACGAATAGACCGCTACGCCGTCGAGATACCAAGTCAGCGTCGTTGGCGTCCACATCAAGGCGTAGGTATGGAAGCCCGTTGACAGATCGGGACGATTGTAAATGTTCAGGTTTTTGACCGGAGTGCTGACATCGCCGCCGTGGTTCGTGAACTCCGCGTCACTCCCATTTCCTTCCAGGATGTCGATCTCCGGTGGCCAACCTCCAGCATTCGGCATCAGCCAGAACGCGTTCCAGAAGTTGCCTGGCGCTTGTTTGATGGACGCTTCGATGTAGCCGTATTGCTGCGAGAAGCCGCCGGGAACGCCTGAAGGATTCGTGTCGAGATAGGGCGACGAAGTAGGCGACACCGCCATGCTCAGCGCGCCGTTCGAGATCGCGTATTGCGAGCCCGCCTGACCGGGCGGCGTCGGATTGACGCTGCCGTCGTTGCCGGTCGACAGGCTGCCGTAGAAAACCGAGGTTTCCCACTTCGTGCCGGACGTGCCAGGTGTACCGGCGTTCAGCGAATTGAACTGGTCGTCGAACGTCAGCTTGTAGCCCGACAGATCGAGCTGTTGGGCGTGCGCGGCGAGGGGTGCGAGAATGCAGGTGGTCGCGAGCAGAAGGTGGCGCATCGATCAGAACCCCGGATCAATACCACACGCGATACGCTGGCCACGGCCATAGGTGTAAAATCCGCCGATCAGCAGCACGAGGCCGACAAAATGCGCGCCCGGCGTTGGGTCGTGCGACGCGCCGTAGCTGAGGAACATCATGCAGGCGCCGACGAACCTCACATCCGCATCCTCGCGCCACGCCGCGGCTGCGCGTCATCGCCTTGCGTCGCCTTCGCGGCGGCTCGCTCGCCCGCCTTTTCGGCCTGCGCCTCGACTCGCCCTTGATCCGAGCGGGCCTGATTTGCGACGCTCTGCCAGAACTGTTCTCCGGCACGCTGCGCCTGGTCGTTCCGGTTGTTCGAAACCCTTCCCCCTGCTTGGAGGTTGGCTGCGGTTTCGGACTCATGCGTGACGTTCGCGGCCTGGCTTTTCTCGAAGCGCTCGACAAGGCGGTCCGCGCTTGCCAGCGTGGGCTCCTGGGCACGCGTGAGAGCTTCGAAGTCGGGGACACGGGAAAGCGCGGCTGCGTCCCTACCGGCAGCAACGGACTTGAGCATGTCCTCTTTCGTGTTCCCGTGCTGTTTCAGGAAGGAAGCGGCCTCTGGGTTAGCCCATGTACGCTCGATCGCTTCGCGAGCGTTGCCCTTCATCTTCTCGTATGTCTGCTCGCCCCAGTAGTCATAAGCCCTGCCGTTCACGCCCCGGACTTCGCTACGCATGTCCTTGATCAGATCGTAGGCGTCAGTGCCCGGTGAGAGGCGCTGAGGTTGAGTTTGCTCGCGGCTGTGCGCCCTTGGGGCCTGCTGTTGCTCGCTCACGCTGTTCTCCTGTGAAAGCGGTTGGTCTCGACGTGCTTGGCAAGCTCCGGCCGGCGGAAGAACACCGCTCGACCACAGCGCAGCGGTCGCGCATTGCGCGGGATGACGAACAGCTCATCGCCGCGCACGTCGGCCAGCAATTCGTCCGGGCGGATCAGCGCGCGCTTGATCTCGTGCGTGCTGCGGTTGGCACCGCGCGACCGCGACGCGAGCGCCAGGCCGGTGCCGCTGGAACCGGAGTTGTTGCCTTCGGACACCGCCAGCACGCCGTAGTCGCCGAACACTTCCGCGCACAGATCCTTGGCGGTCTCCGGATCCTGCAGCGACGCGTACGCCCGCCACGACACGCCGTCGAACCACTCGCGCTTGCCGTCAGGGCCCCATTGCTTCGTCAGCTGACCTTCCGACTGATAGAGCAGCTGCAGCGTGACGCCGTATTTGCGGCCCATGTCGCGGGCCTCCTCAAGCATCCGCATGGTGCCCAGGCGCGCAACCTCATCGAGCAGAAACAGAACGCGGCCTGCCATCCGTCCATCCGCCTCGTAGACGGCGTTCAGCACGGCGCCGAGAATGACGCGCGCCACGGCGGGGGAATGCATCAGCGCCATCTGCGGGATCTGCAGGAACACCGTCGTCTTGCCGGCCAGGATGTCGCGCGTGCGGAAAGCGCGAGCGCTGCAGGCACTAGTGCCGGCGCCGCTGTTGCCGGAGACGAGAGCGGCGAACGCGGGGTTGGACAGCCAGGCGGTGTCCTCATCGGCATTCGTGTAGATGCCGCTGAATGTCTCGTGGACCAGGCCCATCAGTGACCCTGCATAGTCGCGGGCCATCTGGCTGGCGCTCGTCCGATGGATGCCTTTGAGGACAATGCGCATCTGCTTCTCGGGCGTCACCAGCCCGGCGCGCAGCGTGCGCAGCGTCTTCAACGCGCTTGGCAAGGTCGGGTGCCACAGCATGTGGGCGAGCAGGCAGGCGATCAGCGCATGACCGCGCGCCTTGAAGAAGGCCGAGCTGTCATCGCCACGGCCGCGCCCGGCGGACTCGCCCCCGGCGATCCACCAGACGACCGAGCGCACCTGCGTCTCGGCAAGCGGGCTGCTGATGTCGATCCAATCCAGCACGTCGAGCCCGCAGTCGGGATCGTCGAGCGTGAGCTGATGAACCTTGTGGCCGATGTCCCGCCGCGAACGGGCGAGCATCGGGCCGAGCTCGCAGGACGGATCGAGCACGAACAGCGAGCCCGTCCAGTGCAGTATCGTCGAGATCGCACTCGTGGTCTTGAACCCGCCGGAGCCGGCGAACAGCAGCGAGTGCGTCGGTCCATCCGTGCAGGGATCGATCAACAGCGGCGCCGTGCCGCCTTGCCCCCAGGTGGCTGGCTTAGCGGGATCGAACCGCACGCCGGCAACGCGGTCCTGATCGACACGGTAAGCCTCGCCAACCACGACGCCGCCGGAAGGGCCAGGGCCGGGGAACAGTGCGCGCGCCGCGTCCATCGGCATCCAATCCGCATGGCCGTGATTGTCCGTCGTGCCGCGCGCCAGGCTGAGCGGACGCGGGGACAGGCTGAGGAAGGGCTGCCGCAACGTCGGGCGGCCGACCCGGCGGCTGCGCAGGAACAGCCCGACGCCGAGTGCCGGCAGCGGCAACGCGGAGACGGCGAGGTAGACGACCTCCGACAGATCGCGCCCGGCGAGCGGCAGGTAAAGCAGCCACGCGATCGGCCGCTGCCACCAGGCAATGCGCGGATCGCCGAGCAGGCCGCTCAGCCAGAGGAACAACAGCGAGGATGAGATCGCCCAGCCGAGCATGAGCAGGACGGCGCCCACGGCGAGCTGCGCGACCAGGTGCGCGACTGGTTTCACAGATCAGCCCTCCCGCAGCAGGTGCGCAAAACTCTCGCCGCGACGCTCGGCGTCCTCGCGCAGCCAGACTTCGTGGATGGCGCGGAGCCCGCCCGCATTGCCGATCGGCACGATGACGTCGATTGCGGAAGCGAGCATGTCGATCAGGGTCTCGTCCCTGATCGCCGCGCCCTCGGCGGAACTCTTGATGAGGTTGAACAGCCGCTTGGCGGCATCCGGCGCGGTGCGGCCGTGGATCGTCGTCGGACTGCCCGGATGGCCCGAGATCACCTCCATGACGAAGGTCCAGGCCGCCTCGGGATCGCGCATCTCCTGCAGCACCACGAAGGACGGCCGCATGCGCAGGCTCGCGACCATCAGTTCGGTCAGCGTAGCGCCGCCGGACAAGCCGCCGGCCGAGTAGAACAACCGGACGTGGTTTGGCTGCGGGATCACCGCTTCCCTGGCGTCCTCGAGCACGACGACGCGGGCGTTCATGTCCAGCAGGGGGATGTAGGTTTGCAGCAGGTAGGACTTGCCGGCGCCGGTCGGGCCGCAGAACAGCGGCGTGCGCAGATCGCTGGCGAGCGCCCGCAGGAAGCCCTGGAGATCGCCGGCGTCGAACAGCCCAAGCAGGACCGAGGAGGCTGCCGTGTGCTGCGCCTTGCGGTCCGTCCACCGGTTCCAGCGGGCCGTGTCGTAGCGCGCGCCGATGTCCTCGACCGGCGACACGTCATCACCAGGCCGGCGGAAGGTCAGGCTGATCGAGCCGTGCGGCACGGCCGGCGGCAGCACGACCTGCAGGCGGTGTCCGCTCGGAAGGTCTGTTCCCATCAGCGGCTTGCGCGGCCCGATCGTCTGCCGGGTCTGCGCCGCCGCCATGGTCGCGATCCCGTGCAACCGGCGAAAGGTCATCTCGGGGAAGGGGACACGCTCGAACGCGCTCCGCGTCCGCAGCCACCACGCCTGTCCCGGCTCGTTGAAGCAGAGCTCCTCGGTTTCAGGATCCTCGAGCTGCACCCTGGACGGCGCGAGCGCGAGAGCGAGCATTGCGGCGTTGCTCATTGCGCCGGGCACGCCATCGGATTGACGCGCATTCGCGTCTGGCACGCGGCATAGAAGTCGAGATCCTGCCCGACGCTCACGTCTTGAGGCAGCGCCTGGTCACGCCGCAGCACGGGCTTGCGTTGCAGCTGGTGCTGGAACTCGGCTTGCGCGAGGCTTTGCCCACCGCCGCCACCCACCCCACCAAAATTGAGGAACGTGTTGTTGCCGCCGCCCAGGCTGTTCAGGCCGCTCGACACGCCTTGCGTGATGCCGTTCTGCACGCCTTCCAGCAGCGAGTAGAGCGCGACCGCGCCGAGCCGATCCCAGAAGAACGTGTGCAGGTCACCGTCCACGCCCGGCCGGCCGATCGCGTCAGCCGCCGGAGCGGCGAGCCGGATGACGACGTGATCGCCCGCCGTCTCGATGCGCGTGTAGATGATGCCGAGCCGTTCCTGGCCCTGCTCGAGACCCTGCTGGACCTTACCGAAGATCAGGGTCCCGGGCGGCAACAGGCCGCGGGTTTCCGTCGTGCCTCTGACCCACTCGGGCACCCGGCATGAATAGAACCCGCCCAGGCTGCTGTCGGCCGCCTCGACCGGCAGGCACGGGATCTTGGCACCAGCGGTGATCGTGAAGTCGGGATGCCGCAAGATGCCCGCGGTCGACGCTTGCAGCATCGTCGCCCCTGAAGTCTGCCCGTCAAGATTGTCCGTCGTGGGCGGCGGAAGAGGGGGCACAGCGGCGCCGGGATATACGACGGGGCTTACGCCGCCCTCGGCGCCAGACCCGCCCTGGGGCGCGCCCTGAGGCGATGCGTAGGCGGCCCTGGCCGCCGGTGCGTGCGCGACCGCCGGCGGTGGGGTGACGACGTAGGAGCCGATCTCCAACGGCGCGGGGAGCCGATGAACGCGGCCTGGCGTGGCCTGGCCGCCAACCGGGAGGCTGCCGCCGGCTTTCGACGGACGTGCTGCCGGGTCGAACGGCTCCAGCTTCACATTTGCGGCGTCGGCGGTGCGCGCCGGGTCCTCCTTGGGACGCCCGCCGCTGCCGCCGAGGCCAGGCAGGATGACCACCGCGGCCAACGCCGCGACGCAGAACCCGCCGGCGCCGACCTTCGCCCAGCCGGACATGCCGCGCCAGCCGCGTCGACCGACAGGCGAGGCCGCGTCCTGGGTGACGCTCACTGCGCCCCGCCCTGGAACTGCGCAGCGCCCGGATCGGCCGCCGGCAACGGCGTGCGGGCGGCACTCACGACCGTGGAGGCGGTACGGCCTTCCGGATCGCCTCCGCTGTTGTAGATGCAGCCGGCGCGATCGCCGTCCCGCAGGCACCAGCGCGTCGCCGTCTTCGCAATGCGCAGGGTCGTGCCGCTCGGATCAGGCTCGGCGGCATAACCGAAGCCGTTGGTCTCGGTGCCGTCCGGCAGATACGTGTAGACGTTCGGCACCCGGCGCAGGCCGTTGAAGCGCACGAACGTGGTGCGCCCATCGTCGCAGACTTCGTTCGGCTTGAGCTCGGGCGCGCCGCGGAACAGGTAGCGGTAGTTGGCACCGGGGGTCAGCGCGCAGGCCTGTGCCGCGGCAAGGGCAGCGGCAGCGTGCACCGGCCGGGGCACGGGCGGATGCGCCGCACGCCAGGCCGCGACCCTTGCCTCCTGCTCGCGCTTGCGCTCCGCGGCGTCGCGCTCGGGATACACGAACCGCACGCCGAAATACTGGGTGGCGGGCGGGGAGGCTGCCCCGCTCTCGAGGCTGGCGACTTGCGCCGGGGCAGGGAGTTTCGCCTGCAGCTCGAACGCGTATGGCACCGGCTGGCATTTGCCAGCACCGTCGCACCACTGCGTCTGCAGGAAGAACGGCTGCCCCGTCAGCTCGCGACGCGGCATGACATAGACGAAGTTCTCCACGACCGAGCGGCAGAGGTTCGGATCGCACGTGGCCGAGCGATTGCCGTTCGGCGACTCGGCGACCGTCTCGGCCCGCGTCGGCGGCTCCGGCTCCTCAGCCGCCAACGTGCGCTGATCCGAGACGTGCAGCCCTTCCACCTTCTCGCCCGCACCGAGCTGGATGCGCAGGGTCGCACCAGGCGCGGCGTAGAGGTGCACGACGTCGTTCGGGCGATACTCGATGCACTCGATGCGCTTGTCTTCGGCGCACGGCGCGGTCTCCGCGGCGAGACAGGGCACTGCGTCGGCGCGCGCGAGCGCGATGGCGAACGCGAGCAGGGTGGCGCGACAGCTCATTGCGCGGCCGTCTCCCGGTGCGCCACGCCTTCCGGGACCGCCTTGGAATTCGGATACTCGATCACCTGGACGCCGGGGGCATTGAAGGTGACTTTCTCGATCCAGCCGCGCTGCGGGTCCGTGCTGTAGACACCGGTGCGGAACCGGATGGACGCGACATAACGCACTGGATCGGTATGGCCGCGGTCGTTGACCTCCCAGCGGTCGAACTTGAACTCGTAGCGATCGGGGCCAAGCGGGGAATAGCTGACGAAGCTGCAGTCCACGCGCACGCCATGGTCGCCGTAGACGTGCTGCGGGCTGCTCTTGTTCGTGAGGCCGAACCAGTCGCGCCACTCGCGCCCGACCCGCGCATCGCTCATCGCCTGCACGACGTACCAGTCGCGGGCGGCCCGGGTGCCGTTGAAGCACTCGCGCGATTCCACGTAGCCCCAGAGCGCGTTGACCGTGGTGTCGTTCTGCACCGTCTCGGGCAGGCTGCTGAAGCGCACGCTATTGGTCAGCGTGCCGTCGTCGCGCAGCGTGACGTAGACGGTCTGCACATCGGCCGCCTTGCCCGCCAGCCGAGCGTTGCTCCACCCCAGCCAACCGCACAGACCGCCGAGCCCGACGATGGCGAACGTCTTGGCCGCACCGAAGCTCCGGCGGCGGCGCTGCTCGCCGCGTGCTTTCTGCGCACGTCGGCGTAGCGCGCGTTGCGCTCCTCGGGCGGCATGAACACGATGTCCGTCATTTCGGCAGCCCCGCCGCCATCGCGTCGAGCTCGGGTTGCGTCGGCTGCCAATGCGAGGCGTTCAGCGCCTCGACCGGGCCGTCGCACTTCGCCAGTTCATGCGTCTCGGCACAGCCCGCGGCGACGAACGCCAGTACGATTAAAGCCGGTGCGGCTCTCATGGAGATCAAGCACTCCTCGCGCTTTTGATGCCTTGGCGAACGCCCTGCCGCACCGACGCGGCGAGCGCCTGAGCGCCACGTGAGCCATTGGCGGCCGCGGTCGAGGCGGCCCGGCCGAACGCGCCAGCAAAGGCGCCTGACGCGACCGCGTGACCGGCGGCAGCAGCCGAGCCGATGGCGCAGATTGCTGGGAGCGCCAGCATAGCCAGCGCGTCAGTCGCTAGTAGTGCGACGACATGCACCAACTGCGCGATGATCTGGTCGATGTTGCCGCCCGAGTTGTGGACCTGCGTCAGCATGTCCAACTCCCCGCGCAGCACGATCTGCAGCAGCACGGCGGACGCCAGTCCGAATACCGAAAGGCCGACGATCTTACCGATCCACTGATCGACGAAGCCGCGCGTCCGGTCGAACAGCTCGAACACAAGCAGCCAGGGGCCGAAGCAAAGCACAATCGCGAGCAGGACGCGGCCGAGCAGCCACACGCCGAACATGACGGCGTTGATGCCCTGGATGCCGCCGTCTGCCGCCCACGCGGCGACGCTGTTGCCGATGCCGTTCGCCGAGAAGAGTGAGTTCTTCGCCATCGCGTCGGCGACAATGTTGTCCGCCGCCTTGGACACGATGTCGAACTGCTGAGCAGCCGATGTCAGGGTAGGCGTGTCTGTCAGCACGCTGGCGATCGCCTGCGGCACGCCATCGAACGCGAGGTCGCGAACATGAGTGGTGTACCCGCCGGAGCCGGTGATGAAATAGACCACGAACAGTAGGCGCAACAGCCTGCCGATCATGGTGTGAACCGTCATCACGTTTCCGGCGACGAGTGAGAAGGTCAGCACAATGTAGGCGATCGCCAACCAGTGCAGGATCGGCACGGCGAACGTGAGGCTTGCGGTGATGACGTGATCCATTGCGCCGCGTAGCGAGGCGTCCTGCGTCGTCGCGAAGTCCAGATATGTCGGGTTAGCGGCCATCGCGGCTCTGCTGGATCGCCAAGCCGGCACGAGCCGCCGCGCACTCGCTAGGGGACATCGTGGTAGGCGCACTGGAGTGACCCCCATGGGGTGGACAGGTTCAGTCCGCCGTTTTGACACCCTGGCGGGCGTGTTGATGCTCAAACTGCACAGGGCTCCGATACCCCAATGCCGAATGTAGCCGTTTGGTATTGTA
>JAABUQ010008894.1_pt1 | contig 13858 bp, 9 predicted proteins | sample 5560001 | NCBI WGS metagenome assembly JAABUQ01 (sample SAMN10711888, study PRJNA513371) | rock metagenome | isolation source: Antarctica rocks | place: Antarctica: Victoria Land, Finger Mt nord | collected 2015-12-18
GTCGTCAATCATCACGTAGATCGTTACAATCAAAGCGTCGTCCATGGGTCCTCCTCTGGTCTCCACTGTCCTCAAGCAACAGTAGTTTCCAGCTTCGGACCCATGAACGGCAACTAGCAATCACGGTCCAATATATCCTGGACGATCCGCGCATACATCCGGAGGTAGCAGCCATGGCCGATGCGCATGTCACCGCGCACGCGCTCGACGTCATCCTGAAACTGGAAGCCGAGCAGCTAGCGACGGCCCTGTCGAGCTATTTCGCACTGCCGATCCCGCCCATCGTGCGGCCCTTCCCGACCGAGTTGCCGCAACTAGATCTGCGCACCGAGCGCCTCGATAACATGTTCGAGTTGGCCGACGATAGCTTGCTGCATATGGAGTACCAGAGCGAGTACAGATCTGATTTGTTGACGCGCTTCCTCGCGTACGACGTCGCGGCCTACCGGGAGCACGGTCGATCCATCCGCACGGTCGTCTTCTACGGGCCCGGCATTTCCTCGGCCCCATCCGTGCTGGACATCGGCTCGGTGCGCTACGAAGTCTATAATATCTTCCTGGGGCGGCGCGACGGCGAGGGGGCATACCTACGCCTGAAGGAGCGTGTGGCGCGCGGCGAACCACTGGACGAAACCGACCGCCTGGAGTTGGGACTGCTACCGCTGATGGCGCACCCTCGACGAACGTTCAATGAAATGGTGACCGAGGCGTTGACGCTAGCACAGGCCCTACCCGAGGGACAACAACCGCAAGTTGCCGGAACATTGCTCGCGCTGGCGTATCATTACGTTGGGAAGGACGCTTTCGACCAATTGATGGAGGAGTTCATGGCCACGAACTTATTGGAAACGGTGCTCGGGAGAAGTCTACAGCAGGGGTTGGAGCAGGGCATGCAGCAGGGCATGCAGCAGGGCATACGGCAAGCACGGCGCGACGACGTGCTCAAAGTGCTGGCAAGCCGCTTCACATCACTACCGGAGGCGCTAGTCGGGCACATTGGGGCGATCGACGATCTGGCGCGCCTCGACGCGCTCTTCGACCTCGCGCTCTCGGCGCCTACGCTCGACGATGTCGTCCAGGGTCTCGATACGCCCCGCCCCTAGCGCCGCTCCGCTTGTAGAAACCCGGTCTGCCGCGCCCTACAGCCAGCCTTTAAAGATCCAGTACAGGGACAGCACGAGCACGCCGGCCAACACAAAGGTGCGCGCGCTAATGCCGTGCAGAGAGGTGGCGTAGAAAAGGATGAGTAGGGCAACAAGTAGGGCAATGCGTTGCACTGCGCGGCGCATGAACCGGCGCGAGCGCGTCTGCTGCCGGACGACGCTGTCCCGCTGCATTGTCTCGGGAGCGGCGTTTGCAGTACCTTGCCCCGCCGTGTAAGTGTAGGCGCGTTCACTCGTCCCCGTGCCGGCGTCATCTTTCCTCAACATCCTGCTCCCACATCTAGCCCCTACTAATGGTATACCCCTTATCGGTCTATGGAGCATCTGGAGCATCAGAGCATCGTGATCCCTTCGGAGCAGGATAAGGCGACGGAGGCTGTCCAAGCGCGGATTGATCAGTGCCCCGTCGCGGCACGCCACGATCACGCGGTACATCCGGTCGACCTCCGCTCTCACGCCGCAAGGCATGCCACCACTAAGACGCGCTCGATGCCGGGGGCCGCGCACGCGCCGATCGTCAGCAGGATTCGCCAGCGGAGCTCCAGCGGGAGATGCTCCCGATACAGACCCGCATCAGGCCGACTCGCCGCATCTTTATCGCTCGCCCCCGTCACCTGGTCCGGGTGCGTCACGGCGTACCCCGCCGCCTGTCCCGTCGCCCGCGCGCACGCGCCCAGGTGATGCAGGCACTGCGCCGCCGCCGTGGTCCCCGTGTCTACCGCCTGCCACGTCCCCTGGAGCTCGCTGTAGCCCGTGTTCACGAAATCGCTGTTGGCAAGCGGCGCGAGCGCGACGGCGGCGTCGTGGCCGCAGGACTGGAGCGAGAAGCCGCCGTCGAAGGGGGTGCAGCCCTGCCCCGAGGGGTCGAAGCCATCGAGCGGGTCCGCGGCGGCGTAGCCGTAGGCGTCCCCCGTCTGCGGCAGCAGCGGGTCGCGCGTGAGGAACTGCGCCGTCTGGGGGTCATAGTAGCGCGCGCGCAGGTACTGCAGCCCGGTCTCGGCGTCGGTGTACTGCCCCGCGTACCCGAACGGCGTCCTCGCCGTCCCCGCGCGCCGCGTCGGCCGCCCGTAGGCGTCGAAGCTAGCGGTGGCGACGACGCGCCCGGCGGCGTCGAGCAGCCCGCGCGTGGAGCCTTGCGCGTCGCGCACGTCGTACTGCACCGTGCCGTCGGCGGCGACCTGCTCCACAGGCAGGCCGTCCGGCCCGCTCACGTAGCGCGTGTCGCCCTCCTGCAGCAGCAAGGGCAAGCCCTCCGCCACGTCCCACGTCTCCGCGCTCGCCGCGCCGCCGACCGCCTTGCTCTGGCGCAGTCCGTCCCCGTCGTAGCTGTAGCTAGCGGTGGTGACGCCGCCGGTCAGGCTCACGGTGGCGGTGATCAGGCGGTCGGCCCCGTCGTAGCCGTAGCTCGTGGCCGCGCCCGTGACCTGATCGGTCTGGCTCGTGCGGTCGCCGTCCGCGTTGGAGGTGACCGCTAGATCATGCGTGAGCGTGGAGGCCGGGCCGGACACAGTGCGCAGGCGCGTGAGTTCCGACGCGGGGTCGTAGGCGAGCGTGCTGGTGCTGGTGACGCCCCCCGTGGCGTCGGTCATACTGGTCAGGTCGTGCGCCGCGTCGTAGCCCCAGCCCAGTGACCCGGCCGCCGCGCCGCTACTCGCATCGGTCCGCGCGTCGCCCGTCAGGCGGCGGCGCGTGTCGTGCCCGAAGGTGTGGCGCACCCCGTCGAGCGGGTCGCTCGCCACGGTGAGCTCGCCCGCCTGGTCGTGGCCGTAGCCGAAGGTCCAGGCCGGCGCCCCCGGCAGCGTGTCCGTGATCCCCGTGAGCTCGCCGGCCGCGTCGTAGCCCAGGGCCGCCGTCGCGCCGTTGGGATACCGCTGCGTCGCCAGGGCGCCGTTCGCGTCGTAGGCGAACCGGGTGGTGTGGCCCAGCCAGTCGGACACCCCGGTCATGCGGTCCAGCGCGTCGTACGTCCGCGTGACCTGATTCCCGTCGGGATAGGTCAGCGTAGTCAGGTTGCCCGTGGCGTCGTAGCCGTAGCCCACATGGCGGCCCGCCCCGTTGGTTGTATCGGTCAGCCGCCCCAACGCGTCGTACGCGTAGCCCGTCGTGCCCGTCCCGTCGGTCATGCTCTCCCGCTGGCCCGTCGCGGTGTAGGTGTAGGCGACATCGTGCGTGGCCCCGCCGGCGTAGGCGATGCCGGTGAGGCGGTTGGCGTCGTCGTAGCGGTACGCGGTCGTGCGGCCCATGGCGTCGGTCATGGCCGTGCGGTTGCCCGCGAGATCGTAAGCGTACGTCGTGGAGCGGCGCAGCGGGTCGGTCGCCGTCGTCAGGCGGTTGACGCTGTCGTAGCCGTAGAGGGTGGCGTGCCCCAACGCGTCGGTGCTGGTGATGACATTGCCGTCCCCGTCGTAGCCGTAGCTCGTGGCGCGGCCCAGTGGATCGGTGGAGCCGATGGCGCGGTCGAGCGCGTCGTAGCTGTAGCTCGTGGTGTGGCTCAACGCGTCGGTGCTGGTGATGACGTTGCCGTTCGCGTCATAGTGGGTCGTGGTCGTCTGCCCGAGGGCGTCGGTCATGGCCGTCGTGTCGCCAAAAGCGTCGTAGCCGTACGTCGTCGTGTCACCGCCGGCGCCGCCGTCCGTGGCGTTGCCTGCGGGACCGGTCATGGTGGTGGTGCGGCCGATGAGGTCGTAGCTGTAGGTGGTGGTACGGCCGAGCGCGTCGCTCGAACTGGCGAGGTCCCCGTACGCGTCGTAGGCAAGGTGGGTGGCATGGCCGTTCGGGTCGGTGCGCGCGACCACGTCGCCGGGGCGCGCGGGGTCGTAGGTCAGCCTGACGATCGCGTATTGGACGCCCGTGGGCGTGGGGCTGGATGTGGGCGTAGCGGTCGCGGGCGCCGGCGTGTCCGCCGCGTCCGCCGTCGCGGGGGGTGTTGCCGCGAGGGGTGTTGTCGCGGGGGTTGTCGCGGGGGTTGTCGTGTCAGCCGGGGCCGGGGTATCGGTCAGCGAGCTAAACATCCCGGTCGCCGTCGCCGCAGCCGTGGGCGAGGTCATGTTTGTGGCCGTGCCACCCAGAGGGGTCTCCGTCGCCGTGCTACCGGGCGTGTCGGTGGGGATGGTGGTCGCGGTATTGGTCGCGGCGCCTGTCGGTAGCGGCGTCGCCGTGGCCGTGGCCGGGGCCGTGGAAATCGGCGTGCTTGTAGCGGTTGGAAGCGCCGTGTCTGTCGCGGTCGCCGTATCCGTCGCTGTCGCGGTCGCCGTATCCGTCGGTGCGTCCGTGGCAGTGCTGGTGGCGGTCGCGGTGCTGGTGGCAGTAGACGTCGGGATCGACGTTAGAGTAGATGTCGGAATCGACGGCGGCGTACTCGTCGCCGTGGCCGTGGGAAGCTGGGTGATAGCAGGACTGGCCGTGGGCGTCGGGACGGGGGTGTCTGTCATCGTAGGTGTCGCGGTCGCGGTAGCCGTCCGGGTAGACGTGCTGGTGGCGGTGGCGGTGGCGGTGGCGGTGGCCGTGGCGGTGGCGGTAGACGTGCCCGTGCTCGTGCTGGTCGGTACGGTCGTAACGGTCGCCGTGGCCATCGCCGACGCGGTGGCGGTGGACGCCGGGAGCGCGGGCGGTGTGCTGGTCGCCGTGGCCGTCGTTGTCGGCGCGGGGGTGTTTGTCGCCGTGGCCGTGCTCGTCGGCCCCGCCGTGCGGGTTGCCGTGGTCACCGGGATGGCCGGCGGGGTCGGGGTCGAAGTCGGTGAGGGCGCGGGCGTACTCGTCGCCGTGGCGGGGACACGCGTGGGCGCGCCGGTCGCCGTCACCGTTGGGGTCGCGGTCGATGTGGGGGTGGCGGTTGCCGTGGCGCTACGCGTCGAGGTCGCGGTCGGCGCGGGCGTCAGCGTCGGGGTGGCTGTGGGTGTGCCCGAGGCTGCCGCGGACGGCGTGCTCGTCGCCGCGTTGGCCGCGCTGCCGGTGATGTCGGCGCGGTCGATAGTCACGTAGCTGTCGGTACTGTTCGCGTCTTTCGCCCCCGTCACGCGCACCTTAAGCGTGTGTCGCCCGGCCGCGAGGAGCGGGCTCGTATACATCGCCTGGCTGGCGCCGACGCCGCTCCCATACTCGTCGACGAGGGTCTCGGCGCTGCCGTCGATCGACACGGCCGCGACGCCGAAGTTGAGTTGCCGCGGGCTGTAGAGCGCGATGCCGGTACCGACGAACGCGATGCTCGCCGTGTCGTTGGCCACGTTGTCGTAGCTGAGCGTCCCCGCATAATACAGGGCGGTCGGGAGGCCCGTGCCGTGCGTCCACCCCTTGCCGGTGTAGGCGAACTGGTCCAGCCCCGTCCCCTGCGCGCTGTCGTCCACGGTCGTGGGCGTTGGCTCGTTCGCCGGGGTGGTCGTCGGCGCGGGGGTCGGCGACGCCGGCGGGGGCGGCGCCCGCCAGCGCGGCGTTGTTCGACGCGAGGCGTGGACGTACGCCCTGGCCGCCACTGGCCGGCGCCATGGCGGCGCGGCGCCCGTCCGCGCCTGGCGCGAGGACGCCGGACCACCACACCTTCTCCAGCGCCAGACCCACGGGCGCGACATGCGCGACTGTCCCAGGAGCGCGGGCCGGCGCATCCGCGCCGCCGAGACCGGCAAGGGTATTCGCGTTGGCCGCATTGTCGATGGCGCCGGGCATTGCCGTGCTCCCCCCGCCCGCGCCGGCCGCGGCGCCCGCGCCCGGCCGGGTCGGTCACCGTGGCGAGGCGGCCGCCCGCGTCGTAGTCCAGCCGGGTAACGTAACCGTTGCGGTCGGTCTGCCGCAACAGCCGGCCCGTCCCCGCTCCAGCGCCCGGCCCGGCCGGCGTGTCGAAGGTGTACTGGTCGCCGCCGTGGCGGGTCAGCGTCATCGTGCCGTCGCCGTTGCTCACGAGCGAGGCCTCGACGCCGTAGGGCGCCTCGCAGTCAGCGCCTGAGAACGTCCCGTCGCCCGAGGGGGTGAAGGTGACGGCGCTGCCGCCCTCCTCGTGCGCGGTCACGGCCCGGCTGGCGTCGCGGGTGAGCGTCATGCTATAGCTGTCCGTCCAGCCATAGCCCAGCGGACCGTCCCGCGCCGCCTCGAGCGCGTTGTAGGTGCGCGTAAAGTCGAGCGGGATACCCCGGCCGGGGACCGCGAGGTCGGAGAAGGAGTGCCAGAAGTCGCCCGTGGCGCAATTCACGGGGTAGAGGCCGGACTGGCACAGCGGGCTCGCCCCGCTCCCTGTCCCTGGTCCCATGATCTGTGTGTCGGGGGGGCCTATATCGCCGGAGCCGTCGGACGACGCGCCGGAGCCGTCGCCCGTCGCGCCGAGGTCGGACGGCAGGGGCGCGTTCTCCTCGACGAAGGCCTGCTCGCTCACGATGAGGGGACTCAGGCGGACGCCCTGGTACGGCTCCTCCTGATACGCCGCGCTAAAGGCCTGGACCTGGCCGTCGGCGTCGGCCTGCATGATCCAACAGCCCGCGACGATCCCGCCCACGGGGATATCGCCGTGGGGAGGGCACGCCTTGATGACGCTCACGCCCACGAGCGCGTGCGACACGTTGCTCACGATTTGTGGCTGCCGCGAGGCGATGGTGAGGTTATGCGCCGGCCCCGCCCCCGTGTTCTGCACGAGCACCTTGAGCATGAAGGGCTGGTAGGCCTGGACGTAGTGCGGGATGATGTACGACACATGCAACTGCGGCATCGGGTAGACCGTGATCGTGTAGGGCTGCGTCGTTTCCTCGACCGGCTCGCCGCGCACAGTGTAGCGATAGGTCGCGGTGACGCTGTAGTCCGTCCCCGCCGCGTCCGTCCCGCCCGCGCCGGGGCTGGGTACCAGCGTCCAGTCGTTGTCGGCGGCTCCGCCGACGGGGATGGCGCCCAGCCCGCCGCCCGCCGCGTACCCCGTGGTCTTGGGTGGCGTGATGGCGAACAAGTTTGTCTGGTCGCTGCCGGTGGCGTCCTGCACCGTGATCGTCACGCCGACATTCTGGAGCGGGTCCGCCGCGATATTGGTGAGCTTCAAATTGGCGTCGAAGCCCTGGCGCTCCAGCGTGGTACGCTGCGGGATGGTCAACTGGACCACCTCGTTGATAGACGGCTGGGGCGGCGGCGGTACCGCGACGCCGGGCAGCGGCGGGATGCTGACCGGCTCGCCGCCGCTCGGCCCGCTGTCGTAGCTGATCACGAGGCCGTCCGGCCCGAAGTCGACCGTCGGCGGCGCGGGCGGCGCGGGCGGCGGCGGGGTGTTGGGCGGGGGCGGGGCGCAACTCTCGTCGGCCACCTGCGCGGGCTGTGCGTCGACGCCGGCCGCGTTGGTCTTCGCCACGCCCTGTAGGAAGTCGTCGCTGACGGTGACGTTGCCGGTTCCGTCCACCGTCGCCGTGAAGACGAGGCGCGAGGTCGGCGTGTCGTCGGCCGCGATGGTCACCGTGGCCGTATACACGCCCGCGCCGAGCCCCGTCGTGTGCAGCGCGAACGGCGCGTCCTCGGCGTCGAGCGGCGCGAGGTCGCCCAGGCGCGCCGGCGCGTCGATGGGCAGCCCCCCGCTCGCGTCCACGGCCATGCGGATATTGGCCATCGTCGCCTGGCCGCTGTTAGAAAGTGTGGGCGTGATCGCCATATCCGCCGCGGCCGAGCCGAAGAACTGGTCACCGGCCGCCCCGCCGATGGAGATGGCCGGCGCGGGCGGGGCGTAGAGGTACACGCCGTGGGCGGTGATATGGCCGGTGAGCACGCCGGACCCCGACGGGCAGTCGGCGACGCCGTCGTAGTGGATCCGCGCGCTGGAGAGCGCGGGCATGGCAGGGATGGTGACGGCGGTCCCGGTCACCACGGAACCGCTCGCGGGGTCCCGGTAGCTCAGCGTGAGGTGGACGCCGGGCGTATTGCCCCCGTCGACCACCACGTTGTCGACCTCCACGCGGCTGGGGTTGTAGACGGTCATGGTACCCGATTGCGCCGGGTGGTCTTTGTCGAACTGCAGGTACCCCGGCGCCAGCACAAGCGAGGGGACCGGCAAGTCGGCGCGGTAGGTCACGCGCAGCGTCGTGTCGTAGGTATCCTCGATCGTCTTGGGCGTGACGACCTACTGCGCCTGCACGGGGGCCACGGTCAGCGTAACGGGCGTTGCCTCCGTTAAAGGCGAACGACTGCCTAATCCGCCCATCCGTGAACCCTACGTTATTGAGCGCGCCGTCATTCGAGCCCACGGAGTCCGTGGCATTCCCATCAGCCTTCCATAGGTCCAGTAAGCCCGTGTCAGGTGGAGGTAGTACAGGTGTTGGCGTATCGCTGGGCACGATGGGTAGGATTGATGGCGTGGGCGTATCAGAGGGAATGACCGGCGGCGTTGCGGTGGGCGGTGTGGCCGATACATCCGGCATTGTGCTTGATGCCGCCTGCGTCAAAGTAGACGTCGCCGTGTCGCTTGGGATGGGGGGAGGTGTATCGGTCATGGGGGCAAGCATCGCCGTGGTTGGAAGATCATCGCCGCTCGTAACTTTAAGCACGCGAGAACCACTGCCGCGCACTACCGAGCCAACTCCTGACGTGACATGTGCGGCATGGGCGAATGCGGGGAAGTTCAGGTGAGCAGCGCTTCGCCCATCGGTGTGCCCCAGTGTTTCATAGGGCCGCACGGCAATAGAATTGTGGCGACGGATACCTCTAGTGGAGAGAGAGGGCGTATGTGACGTGCGAGCGGAAAACATCGTCTGAGCCCCGGACGTTGGGGATGCGGCGACGCTACGGCTTGGCCCAATGCTGGAAAGTAGTGTCAGTAGAATGAGACCGACGGCCAACGGCCGCGCCAGAAGTTGCGCCGATGATAGTTCGCCAACTTGCCTACCCTTGCCGACACCCATCCACCCGATCCCTTCAGCATGCATGCCCTATTTAGTACTACAACGTTAGGATCAGCCTGCGACTGACGTCGCATGGCAAAGAACGACGACTGACGTCGTAGGGGCGATGCATGTCGAGACACGTTAGTGTCCGTGGTTTGCCAGGCGACTGTAGTCGCAGGTCAACGTCACGTTGTAATATTAGGCAGCCCTTAATAAACCCCTTGACTACCACATGTTTAGCATAATATCTGAAGGTTAAGATCTGGTTAAGGTGGGCTCAATTGAGGTTAAGATTTGGTTAAGATGGGTGGTCTGGTGAAAATTGGCTCATGAGCGGATAACCCTACGGACACTCACGGCGTTAGCTGTCACGCCGGTGTCTATGCGCCAAAAACATACGTTAACTAGCGCATACCTGGGCTAGCGCGCCCTGGCGATCTCGGCGGCGCTGGTATCGCTCCGGGACTGGCCGGCGCCCGTTAAATCGTTGAGCAACATGGCGGCGCGATCGCCGGCGACAGCCGGGAGGGCTCCGACACGTCGTGACCATACGGCTGCCGCTGTATAATGGGAGCGACGGACGAGTACAGAGAGAAGGATTATGGCGGGACTTCAGAACGTCTACAAGCATCTCGTCGCGCGACCACATCCGTGGCGCAAGCAGCTGTACCTACAGGGACGCAACATGACCGTGGGCCAACTCATAGCCGCGATGCATGCCAACAAGCTTTCTCTCGAGGAAACGGCGGAAGACTTCAGCCTACCCATAGCGCAGGTCGAAGAAGCCTTGGCGTACTACGAGGCGCACCGTGACTTGGTGAACGCGGAACCGCGCGAGGAGACGCGTTACGTACAAGCGCAAGGCTATAATCTGAACGTTTGGCGATACTAATCGAGAGCTAGCGCGCCCTGGCGATCTCGTCGATAGCGGCGGGGTTCTCCAGGCTGGAGAGGTCACCCAGCGGCCGGTCGAGGTAGCGCGCGCGGATGACGCGGCGCAGGATCTTGCCGTTGCGCGTCCGGGGCAGGTCGCGCACGAAATGCACCCGCTCCGGCTTGAGCGCCTTGCCCAACGAGCGCGTGATCGCCTCCATGACCTCGCCGCGCAACCCCTCGCTCTCCTCGACCCCGGCGGCCGCGACGGCGAAGACGACCACCGTCTCGCCTTTGAGCTCGTGTGGGACGCCGACCGCCGCCGCCGCCGCCACGGAGGGATGCGCCAGCGCGGCCGACTCGACCTCGGCCGGCCCCACGCGCTTGCCCGCGACCTTGATGGTGTCGTCGGAGCGCCCGCGAATGTACCAGAAGCCGTCCGCGTCGATCTCAGCCCAATCGCCATGCACCCAGACACCAGGCAGGCGCGACCAGTAGGTGTCAAGGTAGCGCTCCTCATCGCGCCAGAACCCGCGCGTCATGCCCGGCCACGGCCCCCTGATCACCAACTCGCCGACGCCCCCGCGCACCGGATGGCCCGCGTCGTCGACCACGTCGGCGTCCATGCCCGGGACGGGGCCGGCGAAGCAGGCCGGCTTCAAGGGTGTGATGGTGGTACAGCCGACGATGCCGCCAGAGATCTCGGTGCCGCCCGAGTAGTTGATGACCGGGCAGCGACCGCCCCCTACGACATCGAAGAACCAGCGCCACGACGCGGGGTCCCAGGCCTCGCCCGAGGAGCCCAGCACGCGCAGCGAGGAGAGGTCGCGCGCGCGCGCCGGCCCGTCGCCGTGCGCCTTGAGCGCGCGCGCCGCTGTCGGCGCGATGCCGAGCACGCTGATACTGTGGCGCTCCACCAACGCCCACATGCGGCCGGGGTCGGGGTAGTCCGGCGTGCCGTCGTAGAGCACCAGCGTGGCGCCGAGCATCAGCGTGCCGCCAATCGCCCACGGACCCATCATCCAGCCGATGTCGGTATACCAGTGCAGCACGTCGTCGGGTCCCACGTCGAAGCAATGGGCGAGATCCTGCGCGCCCTTGACCGGGAAGCCGGCGTGTACGTGTACGGCGCCCTTGGGGCGGCCGGTCGTACCGGAGGTATAGATGAGCATGTAGGGGTCTTCGGGCTCGGTGCGCTCCGTCTCGAAATGGGGTGACGCGGATTCGACGAGCTCGTGCCACCACAGGTCGCGCCCCGCCGTCCAGGGCACGTCCGCGCCGATGCGCCGCGCCACCACGACGTGGCGCACCGACGGCGCCGCCGCGACCGCCTCGTCGGCAACGCGCTTCATATCCACGGGCTTGCCGCGGCGGTAGGCGCCGTCGGCGGTGATCAGCACGGAGGCGTCGCAGTCGGTCAGGCGCGCGGCCACGGCGGGGGCGCCGTAGCCCGAGAAGACGGGCACGAAGACGGCGCCGAGCTTGGCGATGGCCAGCTGCGCCACGACCGTTTCGACGAGCATGGGCAGGTAGACGGCCACGCGGTCGCCCTTCTGAACCCCTCGCGCGCGCAGGGCGTTGGCCATGCGGTCGCACTGCTCCCGCAACTCGGCGTAGGTGAGCGTGCGCGTCGCGCCCTCCTCGCCCTCCCACACCACGGCCGTCTTGTCTCGCTGGGTACCGGCGGCCCACTTGTCGACGGCGTCGTGCGCGTAGTTGTAGAGGCCGCCCTCGAACCAGCGCGCCCAGGGCAGGCCGCGCGAGAGGTCGAGCGTCCTGGTATAGGGGCGGTAAAACTCCAGGCCGAGGTCGCGCACGGCGGCGTCCCAGAAGCGTGCCGGGTCCGCGTTGGCCCAGGCCAGCAGGCCGTCGTACGAGTCGACGCCGAGGTCGCGCATGAAGCGGCGCAGGCGGCTGCGCTCGCTATAGTCGGGGGTGGGGCGCCACACGATGTCGGGCGCGTCAGGGTTTAGCGGGGGGATGGACAAGGGCGCCGTTGCCTCCTGATCTATACGGATTCGAGCATCGTTGAGTTCGAGCATCGTTTGCCCCTATGCTACCCGATTGGCCGTGTGGTCCGCGTCACGCGCGACCCGCATCGGGCCTGTCCCACGATCGAGCGCGTGGGCCTGACCCTAAAAGACCATGGCAGGCCACGGACCTTAAAAGGTCTCGCGCGGCGACGACCCTCTCAGCCTCACACAGGTGATTGGCGATATCGGCTGAACCTTGGGGGTCCGTCCCTGCTCCCTTTCCTCCAGGGCCAGGCTCCGTTTACTATCGTAGGGCACATATAACTCACAGCGGGCAAGAGGACGAGAAGTCTGAGCGGGTAGGCGGGGATGGCCCGAGTGGCTTATAGAAGATATTCTATAACTGTGATACGATGAGGGTAGTGGGAGGGAGACTTACATGGCTATCGCGGATCGTTTTCAGCCGGAGTTGCGCCCGAAGGACATCAGGCAGGAGATGGGCTTGTCTCGCGAGAAGATGGGCTACATCATGTCCGTGAGCGCGAAAACTATCGAGAATTGGGAGCGCCGGGACCAGTTACCGGCCGATGAAGAGAAGCGCAATCGTTTAGCGGCTATCGCTGAGTTGGCTCACCTGGGGTTGCTCGTGTACGGGACGGACGGACTCCCACTCTTTCTACGGACGCCACTACGCTCCTTAGGAAACCACACTCCCCTGCAGGAGATTATGGCAGGCCGTGTCGAGCGGGTGGTCGAGGTCTTGGCGTCGGAGTACGAGGGGCTCGGCTTTTAAGTGGCGCTCCACAGCAAAATCGTTGCGTGGTCGGGAACGGCCTATCGCCATTTACCTGAGACCGTGACGAAGGACGCCGATGTCCTCAATTTCTCCTACGCCGGGCGAGCGTCGGACAACCGCTGGAACGTTAAGGGGCAACCAACCCTTTATCTAGCCGGTGACATGGGTGTAGCCCTGGCGGAGTGGTCGCGTCACTTCGTCGAAAACACCAATCCCGCGCTCGTCACGGTCCCCGTAAGGCGTACGGCCTGGCGCCTCACGCTCGACATCCCGCGCGTGCTGGACGTACGGGAGAGCGCCGTGTGGACAAGCCTTAGCCTAACGGACGCGCCACACTGCTTCCTGGATCTGGCTACCGCGCAGACCGTTGGGGGATACCTGCGACGGATAATGGACGCTCAGGCGCTCCTTGTGCCATCCGTGGCTATGCTCGACAAATCGCTCCGCTGGAATCTCGTCCTGTTCCTCGACAAGCTACCGGCCGACCCGCGGCAGTTCATCACGAACATCCAACACGTTGGTATGTTGTAGGCGCCAACCGGGATGACGAGCTCGTAGGGAATAATTCTCTTATCGCCCGCACCGACGCGTGCTCGCGCCCTGGTCGAGCGCCCAGCCGCCGTTGAGGGCGAAGAAGCCCTGCCAGCGTAGCGTGACCGTGCCGCCGCACCCCCTATGGTAGTGGGCCTCGTCCCGGAAGGTGATGGGGTAGGTGACAATGCCGCGGCCCCAGCGCGGGGCGCCGAGGTTGTACTCGACGATGCCGCTACGATCGTACAGGCCGTTTGTGTTGACGAGGCCCTCGACGACCAGCGGCGGCCGGCCAAAGTAGGCGAAGGCCCCGCAGGCGAGCGCGAACAGCGCCGCGCCGGCGAGGAGGACGAGCAGGCGCCGCCGCACCTGGACAGCGGGCAGGTAGGCCAGCGGGGCCGACTCGGCGCGCACTACCAGCGTCCCGGCCAGGCGGTCGCCGATGCGCTGGCGGCGCGGCGAGGTCATGGCCGCGACGGCGCCGACGAGATAGAAAATAGGATAATACTCGACGACGCGCAGGATGTCGCGCACCACGACCATGGCGACCGTGGGGCGCAGGCCAGTCTCGGCGTCGACCACGCGCAGGCCGGCCACCAGCTTGCCCCAGGTCGCGCCGAAAAGCGCCTCCTGCACGGTGTACAGCATAACCGTGGTCAGGATCAGCCACGGCGCGTCGATAGAGGTGGC
>JAABUQ010008895.1_pt1 | contig 13856 bp, 16 predicted proteins | sample 5560001 | NCBI WGS metagenome assembly JAABUQ01 (sample SAMN10711888, study PRJNA513371) | rock metagenome | isolation source: Antarctica rocks | place: Antarctica: Victoria Land, Finger Mt nord | collected 2015-12-18
CTAATCATCCAACCTAAAGAAAAATTAATAAGATTGTCAATTAGTGAAAGTAGGAAGCCACGTTATAGCACCAACATGAATGTTAAATTGGCGGAAATGCTAAATCTAAAGCTTTGCTCCGATCGCTGCCCCTCGTTTAAGAACCTGCTTAACTTCCTCTATTCGCTGTAAAGATATCGGTAATCCCTTCAATTGAAACAATACTTTTACCGAAATGGTGTGTTTAGAGAAATTCATGCCAAAGAAGAAACTGGGTCAAAAATTTAGGATTTATATGGGCTGCAGTCCCATATGCGCTGCGGCGTGCTATGATATTAGTTGAGAATAAGTATCGGTCATAAGTGTTTGTTTGTAGTCCTAACGGTTTTTTTCGTTTTGTATTGGCAGGCTGCTCTCCGAAATCTCACTCTCTACACACTTGAAATTTTGGAGACAATCTATGTCAATTTACGTTGGTAATCTCTCCTATGAGGTTTCAGAAGCAGACTTAAATTCTGTATTTGCAGAATATGGGTCAGTGAAGCGGGTTCAGCTTCCTACCGATCGCGAGACGGGGCGGTTACGCGGCTTTGGTTTTGTGGAAATGGGGGCAGATGCTGAAGAACAGGCTGCTATTGATGCGCTAGATGGCGCTGATTGGATGGGTCGCGCTCTAAAGGTTAATAAAGCGAAGCCCCGCGAAGATAGAAGCTCGTTTGGCGGCGATCGCAAAGGCGGCAGCTTCTCTCGGAGCTACTAACCTTCGAGGTTAACTCTAAGTTGCACTCAAATTTGAATGAAGCAAGATAACTGATTTATTATCTCAGTAACTCAATTAGGCTTCAAAAAGCTTCGGCAGCATTGCTGGAGCCTTTTTTATGTTTATTTTCTTCCTACTGCTTGAGCGATCGCATTGACGAGCAGACAAAGGCTTAACAGCCAAGTTAGCCTAATCACGAAACACTTCAGTTTGACCAGAGCTTCCATTTCTCAAAAAGTGGTGCAAAGTCATCGGGCTGACCCTCATAGTTCAGCAGATGTTCAGATATGTCAACCCACTGCTGAGCACTTCGAGTCCATATGTTACCCACAGGCTGTAACCAACTAGTCTGATCAAGAGTCCCTGGTTTCAAATTTGTAATTTTGGGGTTACGGGCTGGGTTATGGAACAACCTGGTACCGCAATCTCCACAAAACAGGCAAGTCACTTCACGTCCACTTTGGGATCTTCTTGTCCATTCTTTTGGTTGCCCTCGAACTACGACAACAGCATCACGGGGAATTGGCATAGACATACCAAAGGCACTTGAAGATTGCTTTTGACATTCAGAACAGTGGCAGACATAGATAGTTAGGGGTTCAGCCTGGATTTCGTATCGTATCTGCCCGCATTGGCATCCTCCAGTGTACGGTGCTACCATTCGTTTACCCCCAAGTGAATTAGGCTAAGTACAAGCTCAATAATAGTATTGCTTTTCGCCCAGATCAGGCAGGATAGTTTCAAAGTCTTTTCAGGAAAGAGTTCATTTGTATTGATGGGAATGTCATAGTCATTGTGATGATGTGGGTAGGAGGGTGCCCAGGTATTTGAGTCCTTGCAGAACCTCTTCTCGCTCTTGGCAACTTTCCAGCAGACGATAAGTGAGGGAACGGCTGTATTGGGGTGAAGGTTGATTACGATCGAGCCTCAAAAATAAGACTTCTCGCCCATTTGTCACCATGCCGTAGAGGAGCGACTGGGAAGTGGGGGCACTCAGCAGATAGGTGAGTAACTGAGGAATTCCAACAGTGACATCAAGGCGGGCGGGTTTGGATTCAATCACCAATATCCAGAGAGCTTCTTGCACCACCAAGATGTCGATTTTACCTTGAATGGGTGACATGTCTGGATCGTCGGCTACTTCGAGAATCGTGCTGACTTCAGTTTTGATCAAAAATGGCGGTTGGTAGAAGCCTGCCAGATCGAGCAGAGGGGAAAGTACGACGAGTTTAACGACTTCTTGTAGGGGTAGTTCTTCCTGGCTAAGATAGGTGTAGTTGCGGGTTAGCCGTGCTAGTCCTTGCTTTTCATCTTCGCTTAGGGGTGGCACTTGATTGAGCCATTGAGCAAAAAATGGATCGTCGGGGTTGAGCCTAACGCCAAAATTGCGGCGCAAATCGGTCAGGGTTAGGGAACGAGCGTCGGTAGTCATGATTAGATATCCTTATTATCAGGCACCCATTCGTTTCTCTACCGCTACCAGAGCGCGTAAAACTTCAGCCACCGACCAAGCTTGAGCAATACAACCTCTAGGCTGCATTGGTGCATCGCCGTCGAAAATTTCACTAATTGTCCCCAGTCCAGCATCAAGTAGATGTTTTGCCATCGGCTCTAAGAAGGTACGGGCTTGTGCCGGATCGTTGAAGACTCTCAAGTGAGCTAAAACAAACGGACCAATTAGCCATCCCCACACTGTGCCTTGATGATAAACACTGTCGCGATCGCTCTGATCTCCAGCGTAATGCCCTTGATACTGTGGGTTGTCAGGCGCAAGGCTACGAAGTCCAAAAGAGGTGAGGAGCGATCGCCCACAAAATTCTACGACACTGCGCTGTTGAACTGGAGTAAGCGGGCTTTCTGATAATGAGACGGCAAAGATTTGGTTAGGTCTGAGCGAGGCATCGTTCCCGTTGGGACTATCTAGCACATCAAAGCAGTAACCCAACTCCTGATTCCAGAACCGCCCGAACCCTTTCTGTGTCAGCTTTGCCATCTCATCGTAATGCTTGTAAGGCTGTTGGAGCTGTTGGGCAAACTTCGACATTGTGCGCAAGGCATTGTACCAAAGGGCATTAATTTCTACTGGTTTGCCAATGCGTCCAGTCACAACCCAATCGCCAATTTTCGCGTCCATCCAAGTAAGTTGAACGCCTTGAATGCCTGCATAAATTAACCCATCTTCTGGATCTTGGTGGATGTTGAAGCGCGTCCCACGAGAGTACCAGTCGATAATTTCTGTGAAGACAGGAAAGAGTTCACTTAGCAACTCCCGATCCTGAATCGCCTCAAAGTAAGCACGGCTTGCTTCCAAGTACCAAAGGGGAGCATCAACAGTGTTATATTCATTATCGTCTTGCGGTGGTGTGCCATCATCCAGAAACCGATTAGGCAACATTCCACGATTCACATATTTGGCAAAGGTACGCAGAATTGAGCGTGCAACTTCCAGACGACCAGTAGCGATAGTGAGTCCTGGTAAACTGATCGTGGTATCCCGACCCCAATCACTAAACCAGTGATAACCAGCGATAATAGTTTTACCGTCAGGGCGATCGGGTAGAGGACGATTAACGATAAATTGGTCAGCCGCAAGTACCAATTGACTCGCCCAATCAGGCATATTCCCGACAAAAGTTTGAGTACGAAAACGTTCAAGCAACTTCTGCTCGTAAGCGCGACGAACTTCCCACATTGCCGCACCGTTTAATGAATGTTCTGTGCTAGCAACAAAAGTGAAAGAACCTCCAGGTTCAATCGTCGTTTCAAAAGTTCCAGCGTGGAGATGATCGTCAAGATCGTCAAGTCCGCGATCGCGTTCTCTTGCTAACTCAAATTTGTAATACCAATCATTGGCAAGCGAGACATCACCACTATCAGTTAAGAGATAGAACGGTACAGCTCCAGCAAAAGCTGTAACACCAACTCCCCGATCCACCCGTTCCACGCCCATCTGCCAGCCTCTTGCTTGGGTGCGGCTGTGGTAATCGCGATAGTTAACAAAAGCTTTAATTGAAATTCTCAGCGCTTGAGTTGCCCGTTGTAAACTGTAGCGGACGTATGTTGTATTCGCTTCTGGCTGCATCCAGATCCGCTTTTCCAACAACGCATCCCCCAAAGCAAAATTCCAGACTGGGGTTGTTCCCTCTAAGTAGAAACGTTCGATGTGCCAATAACCACGAGGTTCGACTGTATCGTTAGCCCAACGGTTAGTACCGAGTGGATAGTGGGAACAATTGTAACTAGCAGTCTCGTCCACCTTCGCAACTAGTAATGTCCGCCCTAGCGGTGGCTTGAGCGCTGCTACCAGTAAACCGTGATAACCACGAGTCAGCAATCCCCCCACCGTACCAGAAGCATAGCCGCCGATACCATTAGTTACTAACCACTCCCGCACCTGGGCAGCATCAAAATTACCACAGATTTCGCGCCCAAAGTCAACCACATGTCATCCCTCTTAAGGCTTAAGTTTTTTAGCTCGGTAAAAAGTTTCTAAACTATCGCGATCGCCAACAAAACGCCAGTGCCAAGGTTCGTAACTCACACCTTGTAAATTGTGTTTGGGAAACGATATCTCAAAGTTGAAGCGAGACGCATTAGCAGATAGCCACTTAAAGGCTCTAGTCTGGTCAAAATTAGGATTTAGATTAGTAGCTGGTACTGCCCCGTCACCAATATCTACGGCATAACCAGTATGATGTTCGCTGTAGCCAGGAGGAGCGCTAACTTCTGCTCTTTCGCTTACCGTTTGTTTCCGCTCGTTTTTGACAGTAAAAAATATGCTTTGCTGATCTTTGACCGAACGAAAGCCAGAAATCGGTGCCAAAAATACTCCCGAAGCCTGTGCTGCTTCCACCATCGCGATAAATTGTTTAGCGGCAGCACGTCGCAGGCTGATTCTACCATCCGTTACGATAGGTTGTAGATCGTTTAGAGGAGCTTCAGGATAGGCAAAGTGTCCAGCGTGTCCCAAAATCATGTCCGGCGAACTAATTGGGGAGCTGATTGGATTTATCGGAGTCGGATTAACGGAAATAGTCGGTGTTGGATTAGCTCCCAACTTAGTTGGTGGCAAGACGTTCGTGTACCAGAGACTGGCAATCAGGGCAACACCTAGCCCACCTATTCCGATCAACAAGAATACCAGTCTATTTTTACTGCGGACCTTAACCTGAGTGTTTTCCCGCAAAGCCTCTGGAATATCGTCTGCCGGGGAAGTTGAAGCCTTTTGTTGTTTGCCGAAAGAACCAGCTTTACCCACGAACCAACTCCTCTATGTTGACTTACCACTAGCCAATTTTATCCTGGTGGTTTATTTGCTTATTACTATTAGAAAAACTATGTCTAGCTTAGAAACTAAGATCGTACAACTTTATACCCTGCTAATTGGATTAGTTGGACTAGGATTTATTTTCGGCAGCAGATTGCCAAAAGTCTTTGCCACTTATTTAGGTAAGTTCCTCTTCTGTATAGGAGTGCCGATTAGTATTGTGGCATTTCTACATCAAGCTGACTTGTCAGGACCAATTTGGCTGGCACCACTGGTTGCTTGGACAGCTATTTTTCTGGGGATTGGGCTAGCTACGGTTTGGATTAATTGGCAAGCCAAGCTCAAAAAAACACCGATATTCTGGAGCCAATCGAGTCAAGGTAGTTTTATTTTAGCAGCAATGGTGGGTAACACTGGTTATTTGGGCTACCCAGTCACCTTGGCGGTGGTGGGAACCAAATTTTTTGCCTGGGCGCTATTCTATGATTTGCTAGGTTCGACATTGGGAGCGTATGGGCTGGGAGTTGCCTTAGCTGCTCGCTTTGGTCGAGGTAGAGATTATCGGCAGTTAGCTCAGGTGATATTAATTAATCCTGCCTTATGGAGTTTTGGGTTTGGTTTGATTTTCCGGCAATTGCCCCTACCCACTGTCGCGGCACAAATTCTCCACGGTGTAGGCTGGATTGTGGTGGCACTTTCTCTAATACTACTAGGGATGCGACTGAGCCAAATGGCTTCTTGGCACAAACTACCCCAGGCTACAGTTAGCTTAGCAATTAAAATGTTGCTAGTACCGTTGATCTTGGGTAGTAGTTTGTCGCTGTTAGGTTTTAGGGGTCCGCCCCAACTAGTAATTGTTTTACAGATGGCAATGCCTCCAGCTTTTGCCACCTTAGTAATTGGAGAAGCGTTCAACCTAGACCTTGATTTAACTGTTACTGCCTTAGCAGTGGGTACTGCTGGACTTTTGGTAACACTGCCACTCTGGTTATTGCTGTTTGGCTAAGGCAGTGGCTAGCTGACTTTACTTGTAATTTTATGTGTAGAGAAACGGTTAATTCTTTGTCTGGGTACTTTGCTATTCTCAGCTTTTTGAGCGGATTTATCTCGATTCCGTTTATTGTTAATTCCGCCGGAAACTTTCTTTTCCTAATTCTGGGATGTATCAGTGTAGGAGTAGCGATCGCTTTTGTTTACTTAAGTGCTTACTTACACATATTGTTGCTCGATTCTCCTAAAATAGTTCGGGCAATCATTTTAGCTCGCATAGTTTTGGGTATTGTAATGTCTCTTACCCCTCTAATCAGTGGTCCTTTGCCACCTCTTAGTGTTGTCAGAATCATCATCACTATCTGGGTAGGTTGGTATTTAATTAAACAGTGTCATTTAGTATCTTTAAAATTAAAGTTGCAACAAAGATCTCATGCAGGAGTACGTCATTAAGTCTAGACACAGCTTAAATCAAGACATTTTTTCCAGTCGGCGGAAATCTCGGTCTACTTCAGACCACAAGGAGCGATTATGAGGATCTGTCTTCAATGCCTTTTTCAGATAAATCCTGGCTTTGTCTAACTTGTTTTCATTTAGTAGCTGTCGTCCCCAACGTTGATAAGCGATCGCCTGCCACTGACAAATTTCTAAATCTTGGGGTAAAAGGTTTGCCAGACTTTCCGCTAGTGCGATCGCGCTGTTAAACTTTTGCTGTCTCCACAGCACCTGGATCTTTTGGTATGTACGCTGCTTTAGCTGTTCTTCGGCGGGCGTTAACGGCGGTGCATCTTGAGTCGGCTTTTCCTTGCGTACTACTTTAGTTACCCACTGTTGCTGTGACGTTACCGTGTTTTCAGTAACTGGTTCTGCTGTACTAACTGGTTCAACCTCCTCAGCTTCTGGAGGCAGTACACTTATTAGCAGGTTATAAGCCTGATTCAGGGCAATAAACTTTTCTTGAGCGGAGTCGTTTGGGTTGAGATCGGGATGATATTGCCGCGCCAATCGTCGATATGAAGCTTTAATTTCGGCAAGCGTTGCCCCTGACTCTAACTCCAATAACCGATAGCAATTTGTAATATCCATGTTTTTCATTTTAGATATTAGTAGTGGCAGGTTAATAATTATACCTGTTATTCAACAGACAATTGTTAAACCCACCCCTACAATCTAAAACCAAGTCGCTAGATGCGCGATCGGACGGCGTTCAAAACCTTATATCCGCTCTTCAATCACGCGGTCGATCAGACCATACTCCTTAGCTTCTTGTGCCGACAGGAAAAAGTCACGGTCCATATCTTTCTCGATTTTGGACAATGGTTGACCTGTGCGATCCGCATAGATACTGTTTAGTTGATGACGAATCCGGATAATTTCCTTCGCCTCAATTTCAATATCTGTTGCTTGTCCGCGAGTTCCACCAGAAGGTTGGTGAATCATAATTCGTGAATGGGGTAGCGCTAATCTTTTTCCTTTTGCTCCAGCAGCTAAGAGAAATGAACCCATTGACGCTGCAAGCCCCACACAAATCGTTACCACATCTGACTTAATGTGTTGCATGGTGTCGTAAATTGCCATGCCAGAGGTGATAATTCCACCAGGAGAATTGATATAAAGTACAATATCTTTCCCTGGATCTTCTGAATCTAGATAAAGCATGACAGCAATAATCTGATTCGCAATTTCATCATCAACATCTCGTCCCAGGAAAATAATGCGTTCCCGATAGAGACGGTTGTAGATATCAACCCATTGTGTGTACTGTTCCCCTGGCATCCGGTAGGGAACTTTAGGAATGCCTATAGGCATAATTTACTCCCAGATCGATTAACTAGTAGTGATTAAAGAACTGCTGCAGGCAGCGGAGGGTTAGCAAGGTCTTCCTTCTCCAGCACCCGATCGATCAAGCCATACTCCTTAGCCTGCTGGGGAGTAATATAAAATAGCCGATCCATATCTTTGGCAATTTTTTCGACTGTCTGACCTGTATTGCGAGACAAAATATCGATCATCGTTGCCTTATTAGCTAAAACTTCCTTAGCTCGAATCTGAATATCCGTTGCTTGACCTTGAGCAAAGCTCTTAGGCTGATTCAGGATAATTGTGGCGTTGGGCAGACTAGCGCGACAGCCTTTCGTCCCAGATGAGAGTAACATTGCTGCCATACCCATCGCCGATCCAAGGCAGATAGTGTGGATGGGTGGCTTAATGTACCTCATCGTGTCACAAATAGCAAAAGCCTCAGTCTCAAACCCGACTGGATCTCCATTGTAACCAGAGGTACCAGTAGAGTTGATATAGATTTTGATCGGTTTTTCTGGGTCTTCGTACTGTAAATACAATAGCTCAGCGACGATTAATTCGGTGACAGCCGGCACCAGTGGCATACCCAGATAGACAATCCGCTCCTTTAATAGCAGAGAGGGCAGGTCTGGCGGTGGTGTCCGATAGAAGTTATCGCCATAATACGGAGCTTGAACAGCCTTGATGGGTGAGTCCATAGCAACTGATTGCCTGAAATAATGCCGTTATCTAAATTACATCCTAGCGTGATGCGAACCTGAAAAGAGGTACGGATTCCTGGCTATTATTCTTTTAGATGCTACCTTCGGACTCGTAGGATATTCTGAAGTCAAGTAGCTATTCTTGAATAACTCCATATCGGTTTAGTGTGGAGTCGTCAATCTACGTATCGCCTACAGAGGAAGTGTTATGGATGTTTTGCTACAGCCTGCTTTAAATGATGGTAATCTAGATGCGGCTCAAACGAGTACTCAGCGTCAGTTAGCCATCTCGATTTCTGCGATCGCCGGAGCTATTGACCGCAGTGCCCCACTTAATTTGTGCCTCATCATCGATCATAGTGGTTCAATGAATGGGGAGCCGCTAAAAACTGTCAAGTATGCAGCTCAAAATATTGTCGATCGGCTTTCTCGTGGCGATCGCCTCTGTGTTGTAGCGTTCGATCATCGTGCTAAGGTTTTAGTCCCCAACCAAGTAATTAACAATCCAGATCAGATTAAACGAGAAATTAATCGACTTTCTGCCGGAGGCGGTACTTCAATTGATGAGGGGCTAAGGTTAGGAATTGAGGAACTGGCAAAGGGTAAACAAAAAACTATCTCTCAAATATTCCTCTTAACCGACGGCGAAAACGAACATGGCGACGATCGGCGCTGCTTGAAATTTGCTGAACTTGCTGCTAGTCACAATCTGACATTGAACACGTTGGGATTTGGCGATCATTGGAACCAAGACGTTCTAGAAAGTATTGCTGATGCTGGTGGTGGTAGTCTGTCTTACATTCAAAAACCAGATCAGGCAGTAGAAGCCTTTGTTCGCTTGTTCAACCGCATCCAGACGGTGGGATTAACCAATGCTTATCTACTAATTTCTCTGATGCCAAAGGTACGACTAGCGGAGCTAAAACCGATTGCCCAAGTTGCTCCCGATACAATTGAGCTGCCAGTGCAAAATGAAACTGATAAACAGTTTGTGGTGCGTCTAGGAGACTTGATGAAAGACGTGCAGCGTGTAGTGTTGGCAAATCTTTACGTTGGGCAGTTACCAGAAGGCAGACAAGCGATCGCCAATCTCCAAATCCGCTATGACGATCCAGCGACTAATCAGACAGGACTACTTTCAGCAAGTGTGCCAGTCGAAGCAAATGTTTTGCGGCAATTCCAACCTGCGGTTAATCCTCAAGTACAGCCTTATGTCTTAGCGCTAGCTAAATACCGTCAAACTCAAATGGCAGAGGCAAAGCTACAACAAGGCGATCGCGCCGGAGCCGCAACGATGCTCCAAACTGCTGCTAAAACGGCACTGCAAATGGGAGATAAAAGTGCTGCCACAGTGTTACAAACAAGTGCAACTAGGCTGCAATCGGGAGAAGAACTATCAGAAGTCGATCGGAAGAAAACGCGGATTGTTTCTAAAACTGTTTTACAGGAGTAGATTGTGCTAATGCGTGGTACTGAAGATGTCCGCTCGTACAATTATAGGTATGATAAACGTTCCTGTAAGTTTCACTAACTCCATCCAAACACCGCACAGTGGCTATCACTGGGATACTAGTAGCCGTCGTTTCTTTGAAGGTTGGTATTACCGTGTCACCTTGCCCCAAAATGGTAGTACCTTCGCTTTCATGTATTCCATCGAAGATCCCATTGGCAATCAACCTCACAGTGGTGGTGCTGCCCAAATTTTAGGTCCAAATGATGAATATTTGTGGCGCACATTCCCAGACGTTAAACGGTTTTGGGCTAGTCCATCGCAGTTGGCATTGGGGCACTGGGGTAAAACTGATTTACACTCAGAAGCGATCTGGTTGATGCCAGAAGAGTTTGAGCGCCACGTTCAATCAGGATATCAGGCTACAGCCAATTGGCATCAGGGAGTTATTAGCGATCCAGGAAGCGATCGCACTTGCCGTTGGCAATATTCCATTGAGCCTGTATATGGTTGGGGCGATCGCTCTGCACCGCAGCAGTCAACCGCAGGCTGGTTATCGTTTCTACCGATTTTTGAGCCAGGATGGCAGATTTTGATGGCGCATGGGCTGGCAACTGGTTGGATTGAGTGGAATGGCGATCGCTATGAGTTTACCAACGCTCCAGCTTATGGAGAGAAGAATTGGGGTGGTGCTTTTCCTCAAAAATGGTTTTGGCTCAACTGCAACAGCTTTGAAGGCGAACCGGATCTGGCTTTGACTGCTGGCGGTGGTAAGCGGGGTGTCTTGTGGTGGATGGAATCTGTGGCAATGGTGGGGCTGCACTATCAAGGCAAGTTTTATGAATTTGTCCCGTGGAACTCGGAAGTTAATTGGAATATTCTGCCTTGGGGTAGATGGCAAATGTCTGCTAAAAACTCTGAATTTGAGATTGAGTTGACAGGGACAACCGCTCTACCTGGTACTCCGCTTCGAGCGCCGACGGAAAATGGCTTAATTTTTTGCTGCCGCGATACGATGCAGGGGCACTTAACTCTACAATTGCGATCGCATAGTGGTGGTAAATCTAAATTAATCTTAGAAGCCCAAAGTTCTGTTTGTGGCTTAGAAACTGGCGGTGGTCCTTGGGATAAGCCTTGGCAGTCGGGCGGAAACGAGTAGCGATCGCTCTCATCTGAGCAGCTTATCACTCATATTTTAAATCGGGAATTTCAAAGACAACTAATGACTGCTGAAACTAATATCCCAACTCTCGCCAGCTTAGAATATATCGCTTACCTTGACACTGATGGTCAACTACCAAACCAATTTCAGGGCAAAGTTGGAGTTTATGCCATTTTAGATCGAGACCAAGTGCTGCAATTTATCGGCTATTCCCGCGACGTTTATCTTAGCTTGCAACAGCATCTTGTGCGTCAGCCTCACCTCTGCTACTGGCTCAAAATTCAAACTATCGATCGCCCTAGCCGCACAGTCTTAGAAAGTATCCAGAATGCTTGGACTTTAGAGAACGGATCGATACCAGCAGGTAATAGTTCCAACGCGGCAAATTGGACTGAACCAATTGATGCCAAAGTTGCCATGACGATTGATGAGCAAGCCAACTTTGAATCGGGTGATGAACTGATGCAGGTCAAACTTTTGAAAAATGTAGCTCGACGAGTTGAAGGGGAAATACTATCACAACTAGAATCTCGTGGGGTGAAAATGCAAATTCGATTCAATCCCAAACTTAAAGAAAAGGGTTTACTAGACCTAAAGTTGTAGATAGCATCTGCTTTAAGTCTTTTGCTGCTCAATTTGTGGCGTGACATTAAAAAATATCAGTATTGATTAGAGAAAATTTATGGATTTTTACACCATTATTCTGCGACAAAGTGCTGGCTATTGGGTTGTCCTATGCTTAGAGAATGGGATGGTGGGGCAAGGCAAGACGCAGGATAGCGCCATTGTAAAATTGAAAGAAGCAATTGAGTCTTTTCAAGAGGCTTACAAATCCAAACCTGATATTCACTTTTCTCCTGTTGCCATCAAAGAACTACATGAGTTTTTAATGGTGGAGTCGAAGGAGCTAACCTCAGAAGTTTATCAACTTAGAGTAGTAAAGTAAGGTAGCTCGGCTTGCATCCTAAATTAGAATACTGAAAGATGATTGATTGGAGTTGGTTTTAAAGTTATTTGTGAAACAAGGTGCATAATGTCTCCTTTGAAAGATGGGTTAGAGCGAATCTTAAGCCACCTAGAGGAAAATGAGTTGGAGATTGCCCGTTTTGAATCTCTCCAACCAGGTTTAACTTTTGAGAAAATCGATTCAATTACAGCCACTTTACCGTTTCGCCTACCACTTGAGGTGTACCAACTGTATCAATGGGGAAATGGAGCGTGGAAAGACGAAGAATGGTATGGAAAATACTTTCTTGGTAATGTATTTTTGCCATTAGAATCAGCCGTTGAAATTTATCAAACTATCACAAATACATTAGAACCAAGAATACATCAACTTCCAGACAAAACTACTCAGATAAAGCAGGATAGTGTGCGAACTAATTGGCCGCAGGGTTGGATGGATTTTCTAATTTCTAGGCGGTTGTTGGAGATTCACGGCAGCAGGAAATAACACCTATCGTTGACATTTGGTTTGAAGATAGTTACTACGGTGAATATTACATAGAGTTTCCTAGTCTCACCCAAATGGTTCAAGGCGAAGCTGAATGCTATGAGTCGGACATCTACACGAAAAATTATAAATGGGAGGAAGGAAAAGCAATCCGACGAAAGTATCAGGATCAGCCTTTACGGGTTTGGTGATCGCCAGATTTTACATAAGTGAGCGGCATAACAAACAGTGTTGTCTTATCAGGAATTGAGGCGTTATTTTCTTGCTTGTTGGTAAGACAATGCTGCCTAATTAATTTAAGTGATTTTCTCGTCCGTGATACACCCTTAAAACCACGACTTCATCCTCACTTGGGGCATGAGTGCGGTCGATCGCTTCCTAAACTATCTAGCCATTCGCAGACTCGCTCGTGTGATACCCCGTTGCCTGTCCGTTGATACTCATCTAACACTTGCAAACTGCTCTCAATCATTTCAGCGTCGGTCATCGGCTGGAATAATTAGTGTTTCGTCGAGCTGACCATACTCTAGTACGGCTGCATCCACATTATCCGCTTCGCTGTCTAGCAGGCACTCGAAATCGCTCAGACTCCCACTGGTTAACGAAAGCCAGTTTAACACTAACGCTTTGACTCGCTCACTGTCTAGCGCCTCTACCTGATGAGCGATCGCTTGCGGATCAGTCATGACAATTTCTCAAAATGCATCGACTTGACAAAACAGAAATTCATTATACGCTTTGCTCACCATGCCAATGCTAGCCCATCAGCACGAGGTTCTGAAGCTGCCACTAATACCCCTCCCTGCCGCAGTATAATTTGACCTTTGCCAAATCCTGCTTCGGCACCAATTTGGATATTATGACCCCGTTGGGCTAATGCCAGCGCCACAGCCTGGGGTACAGATTGCTCTAAAAGAACTGTATTACCAGAGACAAACTGCCACCTTGGTGCATCAAGAGCCGCTTGGGGATTCATGCCATAATCTGCTTGATTAACGACTACTTGGAGATGTCCTTGAGGTTGCATTGATCCCCCCATCACGCCAAATGGTCCTAACGGTTGACCATCTTGAGTCAGAAAACCAGGAATAATAGTGTGGAAAGGACGTTTCCCTGGTCCAATCTGATTGGGATGTCCCTCTTCTAATGAGAAGCCATAGCCTCGATTATGCAGTGCAATACCTGTACCGGGAACCAGAATGCCGCTACCAAAACCCATGTAGTTAGATTGAATAAACGAAACCATCAGTTCTCGATCGGCTGCGGCTAAATAAACAGTCCCTCCTTGAGG
>JAABUQ010008896.1_pt1 | contig 13854 bp, 13 predicted proteins | sample 5560001 | NCBI WGS metagenome assembly JAABUQ01 (sample SAMN10711888, study PRJNA513371) | rock metagenome | isolation source: Antarctica rocks | place: Antarctica: Victoria Land, Finger Mt nord | collected 2015-12-18
GTGCTGTCGATCAGCATGCGTTTCGTCATCGTGTGTTGAACTCCGGTGCGCCGAGGGCACGCGCGTGCAGGGCACGGCGCGGCGGCGGCAGAAGGGGGGAGACGGCGGGGTCCCGCTGCGGCCGAGGCCAGGCTGCGACGTGTTCAGTCCAGATGTTGGATGGACGGGCACGGCGATCAGCATCGGCTTCCTGGCGAGCGGGCCAGCGCTGCCAGCAGGCGGCGCTGCCCTGGTGAGGCATCAGCTCTCCTCCAGGTACCCGGTGCCTCGTGGCGAAGGGCCTGCTGAACGGACCCGGCGCGCGGAGTCGCGCGGCGCGGGCAGCGATGCGATGGGGCGAGATCGCCGCAGCGATTGCAATCGGGTCCATTCGGACCGGGCGCAAGCAGGCTGTCTCGCCGGTGTCACATCGCCGGAGCGTTACGAACATGGCGCAATCCGCAGGCATCTGCAAGGCTGCTCAGCCGGATAGGCATAAGAAGCGCGTGCGGGCTGTCAAGCTCCTGTGATACGTGGTCGCATGGCTCAAGCCTGCATCCTGACGCGCCGCGCCCTGTTCGCCGCTATGGCAGCCGTGTCGGGCGGCGCCGCCCACGCCGCCCCGCGCTCTGCGCCGCAGCGCCCAGGCCACGCCGCGCCGCTGCCACTTGTGGTCCTGGACCCTGGCCATGGCGGCAAAGACCCCGGCGCTATCGGCGTTTCCGGCACTTATGAAAAGCATGTGGCGTTTGCCGCCACGGTGGAGTTGAAACGGCAGCTCGAGCAGTCCGGTCGGTGCCGGGTGGCGTTGACCCGCGGTCGCGATGTTTTCATCCCGTTGCGCGACCGCGTTGGGTTTGCCCAGGGCCGGGGCGCTGCGCTGTTCATGTCGCTGCATGCGGACGCGTTGACCGACCCCCGGGTGCGCGGCGCCAGCGTTTACACCCTGTCCGACACCGCGTCCGACGCGCAGACCGCGGCGCTGGCCCGGCGCGAGAACAGCGCCGACCGTTTCGGCGGCCCGAGCTTCCGGGACGTGCCGCCCGCCATCGCCGACATCCTGGGCAGCCTCGTCCGGCAGGAAACGCGGGCCGGCTCGGCACGGATGGCCCGCCGCCTCGTCGGCGCGCTGCAACCGGAAATCGGCATGCTGCCGCATCCGGCGCGTCAGGCCGGGTTCATGGTGCTGCGCGCGGCGGACATTCCGAGCGTGCTGGTCGAGATGGGGTTCATGTCGAATCCGCAGGATGAGGCCGCTTTGCGCCGTTCGGACCATCGCGTGCGCGTGGCGGCGGCGCTACAATGCGCCGTGGACGCTTTTTTGAGCGGCAGCGCGCGGGTCAGCGGCTAAAAGGGCTGGAACAGAGGTGCTTTGATGGACGGTCAGAACGAGGATCGCGGCCGGGCGCCGGTGTCGGGCGGTGCGGGAGCGAAGCCGAGGCGCCCGCGGTTCCGCTGGCTGCGCCGGGTGGTGGCCGGGCTGTTCGCGGTGAGCGCCTTGACGGCGGTCGCCGGCGGCCTGTTCGCCTGGACGACCTATGAACGGTATGCCGCCGACCTGCCGACGCTCGATGGGCTGCGCCATTACCAGCCGCGCGTGATGAGCCGGGTTTACGCCGGGGACAGCCGCCTCATCGCCGAACTCGCGACCGAGCGCCGCATCTTCGTGCCGGTCAGCGCCATTCCCGACGTGGTGAAGCAGGCTTTCATCTCGGCGGAGGACCAGAAGTTCTGGACGCACCGCGGCGTCGATCCCCTGGCGATTGCCCGTGCCGGCTGGATGGACCTGATGCAGTACGGGCAGGGCCGGCGGCCCATCGGGGCGTCCACCATCACGCAGCAGGTCGCCAAGAACATGCTGCTGGGCAACGAGGTCTCGGTCGCCCGCAAGGTGAAGGAACTGATCCTCGCGGTCCGCATCGACCAGTCGGTGAGCAAGGAGCACGTGCTTGAGCTTTACCTGAACGAGATCTACCTTGGCCTGCAATCCTACGGCGTTGCCGCCGCTGCGCAGGCCTATTTCAACAAGGGCCTGGACGAGCTGACCTTGCCGGAGGCCGCGTTCCTCGCCGTGCTGCCCAAGGCGCCCAACAACTACAACCCGTTCCGCTTCCCCGACGCCGCCAAGGCCCGGCGCGACTGGGTCATCGACCGCATGGCGGAGGACCGCGCCATCACGCCCGTCCAGGCCAGCGACGCCAAGGCGACGCCGATCCGCCCCGCCGCGTTCCGGCGGTCGGAAACTGTCGCCGGCGCCGACTGGTTCGGGGAGGAGGTGCGCCGGCAACTGGTTGACCGCTTCGGCGCCGACGGGACGACGCAGGGCGGCTACGTGGTCCGCACCAGCCTCGATCCCGCCCTGCAAGCCGCCGCGGACCGGGCGCTGCGCCACGGCTTGCTGGCCTATGACCGCGCCCGCGGTGGATGGCGCGGCGCCGTCGCGCACCTGGAGGGCGGGCCAGGCATGAGGCCCGCCTGGAACTACCGCCTGGCGGCACTGCCGCATCCGCCGGGCATGCTGCCGGAATGGACGCTGGCAGTGGTGCTTGAGGCGACGGGCGACGAGGCGAAGCTCGGCTGGCTCGACCGCGGCCCCGGCAGCGCGATGCACGTTTCCCCCATGCTGCTGTCCGACCTCGCCTGGGCGCGTCCGGTGCAGGCCCAAGGGCTGGGGCCGGCGCCGCGGCGCATGGGCGACGTGCTGCAGGCCGGCGATGTCGTCATGGCGGAGCTGATGCCGGCCAGCGCCGGGCAGGGCCGCACCCCGGCGCGGCCGGAGCGTTTGCAGTTGCGCCAGGTTCCGGCTGTGCAGGGCGCTCTCGTGTCGCTTGATCCCACGACTGGCCGCGTGTTGGCGATGTCCGGCGGCTGGAGCTTCGAGGCCAGCCAGTTCAACCGCGCGACCCAAGCACAGCGGCAGCCCGGCAGCTCGTTCAAGCCGTTCGTCTATCTGACGGCGCTGGAGAGCGGCTTGTCGCCGAGCCAACGGGTGCTGGATGCGCCTTATGTGCAGAACCTTGGGGCGCAAGGGCAGTGGAAGCCCAACAACTACGGCCTGACCTTCAACGGGCCGACGCCGATGCGGGTCGCGTTGGAGCGGTCGCTGAATCTCGTGACCGTCCGCCTGGCGGAGAAGGTGGGTATGGAAGCCGTCGCGCAAACGGCGGTCGCCTTCCATGTCGTGGACGGCATGCCGCGCGTGCTGCCCGCGTCGCTCGGCGCGGTCGAGACGACGGTGCTGCGCCAGACGGCAGCCTATGCCGGGCTGGCGATGGGCGGCCGGGAGGTCTTTCCGTCGATGGTGGATTCCGTGCAGGACCGGGACGGCAAGGTGATCTGGCGGGCTGGCGGCCTGGACTGCCGCGGCTGCGGCGACGCCGGCAAGCCTCCGGCCATCGCCGACCTCCGCAAGCAGGTGGCCGACCCGGCGAGCACGTTCCAGTTGATCACGATGATGCAAGGCGTCGTCTCGCGCGGGAGCGGGGTCGCGGCGGGCGCCGGGCTGAACCGCGCCATTGCCGGCAAGACCGGGACCAGCCAGGACTTCAACGACGCCTGGTTCGTGGGCTTCACGCCCGACCTGGTCACGGCCGTCTGGGTGGGCTTCGACGACAATACGAGCCTCGGCGACAAGGAAACCGGCGGCTCCATCTCCGCCCCGATCTGGCATGACTACATGGCGGCGGCGCTCAAGAACCGGCCCTCGCTGGCGTTCCGGATGCCGGACGGGGTGAGGATGGCGGCGTGGGACAGCGGCAGCGGCCGGATCACCGATGCGTGGAAGCCCGGCCAGGACCCCGGTGCGTCGCAGGGCACCATCGGCGGCGGCGAGAGCGCCAGCGGCGTCACGGTCAGCGAAAACCCGGGCCTTGGCATCGACAGCGGCATGGGCGGCTTGTATTAGCAGCGGTCCGAAAGGCGACAGGCGATGACGACCGAATCCGAATCTTTGAACCAGCAGCTCAAGCAGACCTTTGCGCTGCTGAGGAGGCATCTTTGACTGGGATGCCTCCATCGCGCGATTAGAAGAGCTCACCGCGCTGTCCGAAGACCCGGCGCTGTGGAATGATGCCACGGCGGCGCAGGCGTTGATGCGGGAGCGCAACCGCCTGGCCGGCGCCATCGAGGGCTTGCGAAAGCTTGAGGGTGACGCCGCCGACGCATTGGACCTGATCGACATGGCCGACGCCGAGGGCGATCAGGCGATGGTCGCGGACGGCATGGCGACGCTGCGCACCCTGCTGGAAGAGGCGAAGCGGCGCGAGGTCGAAAGCCTGCTGTCCGGCGAGGCTGATTCCCGGGACGCCTTCCTGGAGGTCAACTCCGGCGCAGGCGGGACGGAGGCGCAGGACTGGGCCGAGATGCTGGCCCGCATGTACTCCCGCTGGGCCGAGCAGCACGGCTACAAGGTGCAGCTCATGGAGCAGAGCGAGGGCGAGCAGGCCGGCATCAAGTCGGCGACCATGCAGGTGAGCGGCCCCAACGCCTATGGTTGGCTGAAGACCGAGGCCGGGGTGCACCGCCTGGTGCGGATCAGCCCGTTCGACAGCGCGGCCCGGCGGCAGACGAGCTTCGCCAGCGTTTGGGTGTATCCGGTCGTGGACGATACGATTGAGATCGAGGTGAACGAGAGCGATCTGCGCATCGACACCTTCCGGGCCAGCGGCGCCGGAGGCCAGCACGTCAACAAGACGGAAAGCGCCATCCGCATCACCCACGTGCCCACCGGCATCGTCGTGGCCTGCCAGACCGACCGCAGCCAGCACCGCAACCGGGCCACGGCGATGACCATGCTGAAAGCCCGGATGTACGAAGCCGAGCTGCAACGGCGCGAAGCCGCCGCCACGGTGCAGGAGAACGCCAAGACCGACATCGGCTGGGGCCATCAGATCCGCAGCTACGTGCTGGCGCCCTACCAGTTGGTGAAGGACCTGCGCACCGGCGTCGAGACCGGCAATCCCGGGGCGGTGCTGGATGGGGCGCTGGACGGGTTCATGGCCGCAGCCTTGGCCGCCCGTGTCGGCGCGACGCGCAGCGAAGCGAGCGCCACGGCGCAATAAACCATGCCTGTGGCACCCAGCGCGACACGGAACTCGAATTGACGCACGGAAGCGACCCCCGCCCTGTCTCCTTATTGACCGCTTGACGACCGAAAGGCAGGGTTCGGGCCATCAACTGGGCCTGTCCATCAAGGCCTGGCACAAGGGAGGCGCTAGCCCATGCCGAGTCCGAGTTCCAGCGACGTTGTCACGAGCCTCATCCCCGCCCGGATGGACCGGCTGCCCTGGGCCAAGTTCCATTGGATGGTGGTGACCGGCCTGGGCGTATCCTGGATCCTCGACGGCCTGGAAATCCAGCTCGTCGCATCCGCCGGCTTCCAGAAGACGCTTGGCATGACCACGGCGGAGGTGGCGTTCGCCGGCACGATCTACCTGATCGGGCAAGTCGTCGGCGCCCTCACCTTCGGGCGCTTGACCGACAAATGGGGCCGCAAGAAGCTTTTCATCCTCACGCTCGCCATCTACCTCGTGGGCAGCGGGGTCGCGGGATTGGCGACCAGCGTCTGGTTCCTTTACCTGTTCCGCTTCATCGCGGGCCTGGGCATTGGCGGGGAATACACCGCCATCAACTCCGCCATCGACGAGCTGATCCCCGCCCGGTATCGCGGACGGGTCGATATCGCCATCAACGGCACCTACTGGGCGGGCGCGGGCTTGGGCGCGTTCGCCAGCTTGTGGCTGCTCGACCCCGCTTACGTCAACGAGGACTTGGGCTGGCGTCTCGGCTTCCTGATCGGTCCCGTCATGGGCCTGGTCATCATCTGGCTGCGGCGACACATCCCCGAAAGCCCGCGCTGGATGCTGACCCACGGCCATGCCGAAGCCGCCGAGCGTATCGTCGAGGACACGGAAGCCTCGGTGCGCGCGCAGGGCATCGAACTCGAGCCGGTCCCTGAAAGCAAAGCGATGCTGGTGCAGGCCAAGGAGGACGTGTCGCTCAAACAACTGGCGCATGTATTTTTCAAGGAGTATCCGACCCGCACCGTGCTCGGCATCACGATGATGGTGACTCAGTCGTTCCTCTACAATGCAATCTTCTTCACCTACGCGCTGGTGCTCCAGAATTTCTATGGCACGACCCCCGCTTCCACCCAGTATTACTTTTTCCCGTTCGCCATCGGCAATCTGCTCGGGCCGCTCTTGCTTGGGCATTTCTTTGACACGGTGGGCCGGCGAAAGATGATCTTCTTGAGTTACGGGTTTGCCGGGGCGGTGCTGGCCGTTTCGGCGTTCCTGTTCCACGCCGGCGCGCTGACGGCGACCACGCAAACGCTGCTTTGGTGCATCGCGTTCTTCTTCGCGTCGGCCGGCGCTTCTGCGGCCTATCTCACCGTGAGCGAGATATTCCCTCTCGAAGTCCGGGGCCAGGCGATCTCCTACTTCTTCGCCACAGCACAGGTGGCCGGCGCCATCGCCCCGTCGATCTACGGATTGCTGATCGGCGACGGCACGCAACGCACGCCCTTGTTCTACGGCTACCTGGTGGGCGCGGCCATCATGGTCGCGGGCGGCATCGTCGCCCTGATCTACGGCGTGGATGCGGAGCAGAAGGGCCTGGAGGACGTTGCAAGGCCGCTGTCGCGGGTGGACGCGCAAGTCGAGCCGGGCGCTCGGCTCGCTGGGGAATGAGGGAGGAGCCGGATGCGAAACTGGAGCCTGCCGCGCTCCGCCGCATAGGCTCAGGTATCGAATGAAACCCTGCAGGGGTCGAGGCGTTCGTTTCGCAGCGGCATAGCGCCGCGAGGGAGCAAACTCATGGTTGACGAAAACCGAGTGCAGGGCGCTTGGGACAAGACCAAGGGCGCCGTTAAAGAGGGCCTTGGCAAGGTAACCGGCGATGAGAAGCTGCAAGCTGAAGGCAAGGCCGATAAGGTAGCCGGCAAGACCGAAAGTGCCGTTGGTGGCGCGAAGGACACGGTCCGCGACGCCGCAGACAAAATCTAACTTCTAGAATTGGAAGTTACAGAGCGGGCGCCCTGGTTCGGGCGCCCGTTTTCGTTTGACCCCTCCCATTCCAGCCGCGCCTTCGCCATATCTCGATGAATGCAGATGAGGTCCAGGGTTGGTTGACCGGGAAAGCTACCGCGACGCAATGGCCCGGCTCGGAGCCGCCGTCAGCGTCATCACGTCGGACGGACCGGCCGGCCGGTGTGCGTTCACCGCATCCGCCGTGTGCAGCGTCACCGACGATCCTCCGACACTGCTGGTTTGCATGAACCGCAACAGCGATTCCAACGAGGCGTTCAAAGCCAACGCCGTCCTTTGCGTCAATACTCTTGCCGCTTCGCAGGAAGCACTGTCGTCGATTTTCGCCGGGTTCACCCCGCACACGATGACGGAGCGGTTTGCCGAGGCCGAGTGGATCACCTTGGCGACGGGTGCGCCGGTGCTGTCCGACGCCGTGGTGTCATTCGACTGCCGGATCGCCCAGGTTTCGGAGATCGGCACGCACAACGTGTTTTTCTGCAAGGTCGATGCGATCCAAGCCAGCAACGCGCATGAGGGCCTGATCTATTTCGGCCGCTCCTATCACCGCATCACAGTCAAGGCCTGAAAAGGCCCGGGAACATGCCCGGGCCTTTGGCGTTTTCCGCTTTAAAGCTCGGAATAATTCCCGTTTTTCCAAACGTAGAACACATAGTCCGCCGAGGTGATGTCGCCTTTCTTGTCAAAGCTGATCGGCCCTAGCACGCTTTCCCATGGTTGCCCGCCGTGCAGGACATCAGCGACCTTCTTGCCGTCGACGCTGTTGGCCTTCTTGGCAGCTTCGGCCCAAATTTGGATCGCGCCGTAGGTGTAGAGCGTATAGCCTTCCGGGTCGAAGCCCTTCGCCTTGAATTCGGCAACGGCGGCCGCCGCAGTCGGGCGCTTCCGCGGGTCGGAGGGGAAGGTCATCAGCGTATTCTCGCCGGCCGGGCCGGCGATCTGCCAGAACTCGTTGGTCACGAGCGCGTCGCCGCCGACCATTGTGACGTTCATGCCCTGCTCTTTGGCCTGGCGCGCGATCAGCCCGGTTTCCGTGTGGTAGCCGCCGACGTAGATGACGTCGATCCCCGCCTGCTTCATGCGGCTGACGATGGCGGAGTAGTCGCGCTCGCCGGGCGTGTAGGCGGCGTAGAGCGTCTCGGTCAGGCCATTGGCGTTGAGCGACTTCTTGGTCTCGTCCGCCAGGCCTTTGCCGTAGGCCGAGTTATCGTGCAGGATCGCGACCTTCTTGCCCTTGAACGTCGTCGCGAGGTACTTGCCGGCCACCAGGCCCTGCTGGTCGTCCCGGCCGCAGACGCGGAAGGTGTTCCAACTGCCGTTGTCGGTATAGGCCGGGTTGGTGCTGGCCGGGCTGATCTGCAGCACGCCTTCCTCGGCATAGACTTTGCTGGCCGGGATCGAGCTGCCGGAGCAGTAATGCCCGGCGACCACCGCGACCTTGCGGCTGGCCATCTGGTTCGCCACCGACACCGCCTGGCGCGGGTCGCAGGCATCGTCGCCGACCTCAAGCACGAGCTGCTGGCCGTTGACGCCGCCGGCCTTGTTGATGTCGGCGACGGCCTGCTCGGCGCCGGCCTTCATCTGCGCGCCGACCGCGGCGTAGGACCCGGTCATCGGTCCCACGGTCGCGATGCGGATCTGCGCCTGTGCCGCGGCGCCGGCGAGGGTGACGGCCAGCACGGCGGCGCTGGCGACCAGGGTTCTGCGAAACATGCAAGCGTTCCTTTAATGATGCGTAACATACCCTATGCGGAAGCCGCAGGGCGGGGAAGGGCGCTAATGCCCGCCTTCCAGGTAGGCTGCGCGGATTTCCGGCCGGGCCAACAGCTCGGCGCCCGACCCGGCCATGGTGACGGTTCCGTTGACCAGCACGTAGCCGCGGTGCGCGAGGCGAAGCGCCTGGAAGGCGTTCTGCTCGACCAGCAGCACCGTCAGCCCGGTGTCCCGGTTCAACTGCCGGATCGCGCCGAAGATCTGCCGTACCACCAGCGGCGCCAGGCCCAGGCTCGGCTCGTCCAGCAATAGCAGGCGCGGCTGGCTCATCAGCGCGCGGCCGATGGCCAGCATCTGCTGCTCGCCGCCCGACAGGGTGCCGCCGCGCTGGCCCAGGCGCTCCTTGAGCCGGGGGAACAGGGTGAACACCAGGTCCCGGGTCGCGGCGTAGTTGCGCATGGCGACGACCTGCGCACCCATCAGCAGGTTCTCATGCACCGTCATGCGGCCGAAGATGCGGCGCCCCTCAGGCGACTGGGCCAGGCCCATGTGCATGATCTCGTGCGTCGGGAGCGCCGTGATGTCACGCCCGTCGTAGAGGATCTGGCCGTGCCGCGCGTGCGGGCTGCCGCAGATCGTCATCATCAGCGTGCTCTTGCCCGCGCCGTTCGCGCCGATCAGGGTGACGATCTCGCCCGGCGCCACTTCGAGATCGACGCCCTTCAACGCCTGGATCGCGCCGTAGAACGCGGTGACGCCGGACAGCTTGAGCAGCGGCCCGCTCATGACGCGGCGGCCAGCGGCCCGTCGGACGCTGCCGCAAGCGGCACATCGGGATCGTCCTCGTCGCCCTCGCCGAGGTAGGCGGCGATCACGTTCGGGTCGGCGCGGACGTGGGCCGGGTCGCCGTCGCTGATGCGTTGGCCGTGGTCGAGCACGACGATGTGGTCGGAGATGCGCATGACCACGCCCATGTCGTGCTCGATCAGCAGCACGGAGCAGCCGTCCGCTTGAATCGTCTTGAGCAGCTCGGCCAAGGCGTCGCTTTCCCGCGGGTTCAGCCCGGCCGCGGGTTCGTCGAGGCACAGCAGCACCGGGGCGGTGCACATGGCGCGGGCGATCTCCAGCCGGCGCTGGTCGCCGTAGGGCAGGGCGCCCGCCGGGTCATCGGCGCGGGGCAGCAGGTTGATGCGGTCGAGCCAACCTCGGGCGCGGTCAATGGCGACGGCCTCCGCCGCGCGGTGCCCGCCCAAACCGAACACGGCGAGCAGGCCGGACCCCACGTTGGGCATCAAGGCATTGTGCTGCGCCACCAGCAGGTTTTCCAGCACCGTCATGCCGGCGAACAGACGGATGTTCTGGAAGGTGCGGGCGACGCGGGCACGCCGGGCGATGCGGTGGCCTGGCAGGGTCTGCAGCCGGAACGCCGCGCCGTCCGGGTGGGTCAGCAAGATCTCGCCGGAGGTGGGCCGGTAGAACCCGGTGATGCAGTTGAACACCGTGGTCTTGCCGGCGCCGTTCGGGCCGATGACCGAAGTGATCTCGCCGCGCCGCGCCTCGAACGACAGGGCGCTTACCGCCGTCAACCCGCCAAAGCGCATCGTGAGGTCGGCGACTTGCAGGAGGGGACTATCCACGGCCTTCCGCCACCAGCTCGGCCGAGATTTCCCGGGGGCGGCCGAGCGCCACGCTCGGGGTCCGACCGGACACCAGGCCGCGCGGGCGCAGCACCATGATCAGCACCAGCGCGCCGCCGAACAGCAGCATGCGATATTCGGCCAAGTCGCGGAACACCTCGAACCCGCCGATCATCACGATGGCCGCGAGCGCCGTGCCAAGCTGGCTGCCCAACCCTCCGAGCACGACGATGGCAAGCACGATGGCGCTCTCGATAAAGGTGAAGCTTTCCGGGCTGATGAAGGCGTTTCGGGTGGCGAAAAACGCCCCGGCGAAACCGCCGAAGGTCGCGCCGATGGCGAACGCCGTGAGCTTCGTCACGGTGACGTTGATGCCGAGGGAGCGGCAGGCCACCTCGTCCTCGCGCAGCGCCTCCCAAGCGCGGCCGAGGGCAACCCGGCGAAGACGCAGAGTGACCCAGTTGGTCAACAAGGCAAGGCCCAGGATCACGTAGTAAAGAAAGGCGACGCGCTGCGTCGGGCTGTATTCAAGGCCAAAGAAGCCCGAAAAGGTATCAGGCCCGCCCTCGGCGGAGAACCGTAAGCCGAACAACGTGGGGCGCGGAATGCCGCTGATGCCGTTCGGCCCCCCGGTGATGCTGGCGGCATTCAGCAGGACGATGCGGATGATCTCGCCGAACGCGAGCGTCACGATGGCGAGGTAGTCGCCGCGCAGCCGCAGCACGGGGAAGCCCAGCATCACGCCCCAGGTCGCCGCGAACAGCCCGGCCAGCGGCAGGCAGGTCCAGAACCCCAGCCCGAACGTTTGCGACAGCAGCGCGAAGGAGTAAGCGCCGACCGCGTAGAACGCGACGTAGCCAAGGTCGAGCAGTCCGGCCAGCCCAACGACGATGTTCAGCCCCCAGCCGAGCATCACGTAGGTCAGCACGAGGATGCCGAGGTCGATGCCGTAGCGCCCGGAGATGAACGGCAGCACGACGGCCAAGGCCAGCAGCGCCGGCGTCAGGAACCGGCCCGACTGCTTCAGGGTCTCGGCCAGCTTGCGGTTCGCCTGGTACGCGCCGGGTCGCCGTCCCCGCCAGGTCAGCAGAAGCAGCCGGCCGAGGAACACGGCCGCCACCGCGGCGGCAAGCGCCAGGGGTCGCGGCACCAGAAACAGGCCGGTCGCGCCCGCCTCCGTCTTCAACCCGATCATCGGCCCGAACAGGCCCAGCGCCACCAGCGCCGACACGCCGGCGTCTCTCAAGACGGGGTTCATACCTTTTCGACGTCCGTGCGGCCCAGAAGGCCGGTCGGCAGGAAGATCAGCACGACGACCAGGATGCTGAACGCCGCCACGTCTTTGTATTGCACGCTGAAATAGGCGGACCAGAACGTCTCGATCAGGCCAATGGCAAGGCCGCCCAGCACGGCGCCGGGCAGCGACCCGATGCCGCCCAGCACGGCGGCGGTGAACGCCTTCACCCCGGCCACGAAACCGATGAAGAAGTCGATCACGCCGTAGTACAGGAGAAACAGCAGTCCGGCCACGGCCGCAAGCGCCGCACCGATGACGAAGGTAAGGCTGATGGTCCGGTCGGTGTCGATGCCCAGCAAGGCCGCCATCTTCTGATCCTGCTCGCACGCGCGCATGGACCGGCCAAGCGGCGTGGCCGAAACCAGGTATGTGAAGATCCCGAGCACGACCAGCGTGGTGACGACGATCACGATCTGCATCCAGGAAAGCTGCACCGCGAACCCATCGACGTTCATCAACTGGATGCCGCCTGGGATCAGCGGGGCGATGGGCTTCACCCGCGCGCCCTGGCTGACCTGGGCGAAGTTCTGCAGGACGATGGACATGCCGATGGCGCTGATGAGCGGCGCCAGGCGGAAGCTGCCGCGGAGCGGCCGGTAGGCCACCCGCTCGATGGTCCAGCCATACAGCGCCGCGATGCCGGCGGCGAACACCAGGGTGAGCGCCAGGGCGATCGGCACCGAGGACAGGCCCAACGCCGACAGCAGGGTCAGCGAGATCAGCGACAGGAACGCACCGATCATGAACACGTCGCCATGCGCGAAATTGATCATGCCGATGATGCCATACACCATCGTGTAGCCGACCGCGATCAGCCCATAGATCATGCCCAGCGTGACGCCGTTGATAAGCTGCTGCAAAGCGTACGCCACCATACCCCCTTGACCTGCGGCGCGACCGCGCCGGCGTTGCAGCAAACACGGGGCTGCTTTGCGATGCAAGCCGTGACGAAGGGGTGGCTTTGCAAGGCCGGGCGACGCTGCTATAGCCGGGTCCAGTGGGCGCCTAGCTCAGTTGGTAGAGCAGCTGACTCTTAATCAGCGGGTCGTTGGTTCGAACCCAACGGCGCCCACCATCCTCAAGCCGCCGTGCGCCCGATCACCGCCCAGAGCGGATCGCTGCGGCGGCCATCTCGTAGCATACGGCTCTCAACGAGAGGGAACCCGGCGCGGCGCAGGTATAATTCCACCAGACGGCATTGGTCCGGACCGTCCAGCGCCTGCCAGATTGCCACCGCCTTGGTCGGGAAGCAGCGGTTCGAAAAGGTGATGGCCACTGGTGCGCCGAGACGCAGCACGCTGGCGAGGCTGGTAAAAACCTCGGCTGGGCGCTGGAGGTATTGGACCGATGCGCATAGGCAGGCAGCATCGACACTGGCCGGCGGCAAAGGCAGCGCCGGGTCGGCGTTGAGATCCTGGACAAACCAGCGGCCCAGCCGGGGGTTCGCGGCCAGTTCGCTCGCGTTCATGCCATGGCCGATCACCTCCGAATACGCGATGTCCTCCGGCAAATGGCTGACCCAACTGGACATGAGGTCAAGCACGGAGCCTCCGGCCGGCAGCACGTCGCGGTAAAGCGCCGTCACCGCGGCGATTGCGTCGTCGTCGATATGCGTGACCAGCCTGGCTTGCGCGTAGAACCGTGTGTCCGGAGACGGGTCCGCTTTCTCGAACGCGCCGGCCGGAAGTTCGGGGAACGGCTGGTCCACCGCGCTCAGGCCGGTTCGAAGTCGAAGGCACCATCTTTCGACTGCCATTGCTGCACGGTCAGCACCTTGGCGCCGCCCCGGCTTTCATGCGGGCCGTGCACCTGGCCCGGCGCATGGGTCAGGAAGCCGCCCATGCCCATCTCCTGCCCGGCCTCGATCAGGTCGCCCTCGAGCACGTAATGCATCTCGGCACCGGCCTGATGCCGGTGCGCGGGGATCATGCCGCCGGGCGGCAGGTGCACGATGGTGGTCACGACGCCGCGGGCCTGGTCCTCGTTCAGGATCTGGATGCGGAACTCGCCTTTTGCTCCGGGGATCTGGAACGGGGTGGCCTCGACGTCCGCGGCAGCGAGCTTGATCGCTTGGGTGTCCATGGTCGCTTCTCCTGTGCTGCCGGACGCAACGCGGCGCGGCATCCCGGGTTCGTGCTTCCGTGCCGCGCCCGCCCGCGGCTATGGTGCCGGACACGATGGA
>JAABUQ010008897.1_pt1 | contig 13854 bp, 13 predicted proteins | sample 5560001 | NCBI WGS metagenome assembly JAABUQ01 (sample SAMN10711888, study PRJNA513371) | rock metagenome | isolation source: Antarctica rocks | place: Antarctica: Victoria Land, Finger Mt nord | collected 2015-12-18
CGTCCATCTCGAGCGCGCGCCTCGGGCCCACGGGGGATGATCGCCACGCCCCTGGCGCGGGCCGTGATCGCCGCCGTCGTGGCTACCGCGATCGGCATCGCCATCGGCCTGTCGATCCACTGGTTCCCGGTCCAGGCCTCCGCCCAGGCTCGTCGCAGCGACACGCTCTACTACGTTCTGGTGATCGTCTCGGTGCCCATCTTCGTGCTGGTGGTCACCGTGATCCTCTACTCCGTCTGGCAGTTCCGCATGCGGCCGGGTCAGGAGCTCCAGGACGGTCCGCCCATCCACGGAAACACACGCCTGGAGATCGTCTGGACCGCGGCTCCCGCTGTGCTCATCATCGCTCTGGTCAGCTACGCCCTGATCGTCCTGCACAACAACGAGGCCAAGGGCGCGGGCCCCGAGCTGCAGGTCAAGGTGACCGGCCAGCAGTTCGCATGGAGCTATGAGTACCCGGCCTCGGCCGGCGGCGCGGCGGTGCACAGCGACGTGCTCTACCTCCCCGAAGGGCAGTCGGTGAACTTCAAGATGACCTCACTGGACGTGATCCACGCCTTCTGGATACCGGCCTTCCGTCTGCAGGAGGACGTCGTACCCGGCGTGACCACCAGCTACAGGGCAACTCCCACGCGCACCGGCGTCTACGATGTGATCTGCAACGAGCTCTGCGGTCTGGGCCACGCGGTCATGCGCTCCAGCGTGCACGTGGTCCCCCAGGCTCAGTTTCAGTCGTGGCTGAAGACCAAGCAGGGTAAGACAGCCCCCACCGGAGCGGCGGGCTGATGAGACGCGAGCAGAGCAGGCGCCCGGGCGAGCCGGGGCGTCGCAGAGCCGCCGCGGCAGCAGGGCACACCACGAACGGGCGAGGTGACTCATGGCGATGAGACTGCGTGGACCGGGCTTCTACCGGTCCGGGTTGGGCCTGGCCCTGGGGATCGGGTTCTCCATGCTCCTCACCTGGCTGGTGCGCATGCTCTACGGCCACGGCACATACCGGCACTTCCTGGACACAACGGCCTGGGTGCAGCTGGCGCTGATCGTGGCGCCGCTCGGTTTCCTGGTCGGGCTGGGCGCCTTTGACTACTGGTTTCGCTGGGCCTCCGGATCACCCACGGTGGCCGAGGATCATTCCGGCCACGGCGCGCACAGCTGGCGGGACTACTTCCGCGTCAATACCGATCACAAGGTGATCGGTGTCCAGTACACGGTGACGTCCTTCTTCTTCCTGCTCGTGGGCGGGCTCATCGCCCTGCTCATGCGCGCCGAGCTCGCCCAGCCCGGCGCTCAGTTCGTCGACGCCAGCACCTACAACGGACTGTTCTCGGTCCATGCATCGATCCTCATCTTCCTCTTCGTCATCCCCGTCTTCGCGGGCCTGGCCAACTTCGTGCTGCCGCTGATGATCGGGGCGCCGGACATGGCCTTCCCGCGCCTGAACGCCATCTCCTACTGGCTGCTTCCCATCGCCGGAGTGATGATGCTCGGCAGCTTCCTGGCCCCCGGCGGATCCTTCGCCTCGGGGTGGACCGCCTACGCGCCGCTGTCGGACTCCGCGCCGTTGGGCCAGACCTTCTTCAACGTGGGCGTCCAGTTCGCCGGCGCCTCGTCGATTGCCACGGCGCTCAACTTCCTGGTCACCATCATCACCATGCGAGCTCCTGGGATGAGCTTCTTCCGCATGCCGCTGCTCGTGTGGGCGAACTTCTCCACTTCGCTGCTGGTCGTGATCGCGACGCCCTTCATCGCCGCATCCCAGTTCTTCGTCCTGCTCGACCGCACGCTGGGGTTCAACTTCTTCACGGCCGGTCGCGGTGGTGACGTGCTCATGTACCAGCACGTGTTCTGGTTCTACTCCCACCCCGCGGTCTACATCATGATGTTGCCCGGCTTCGGAATCATCAGCGAGATACTGGCAGTGAAGGCGCGCAAGCCGATCTTCGGCTACCGCATGATGGCCTTCTCGCTGCTGGCCATCGTGGTCCTCGGTTTCACCGTGTGGGCACACCACATGTTCACGTCGGGCATGCCCAACTGGGTACGCATCCCGATGGCCATCACCACGGTGATCATCGCGGTGCCCACCGGCATCAAGATCTTCTCGTGGTTGGCGACCCTGTGGCGCGGCGTCCTGCACCTGGACACGCCGATGCTGTTCGCGCTCGGCTTCGTGAGCATGTTCACCCTCGGGGGGATCAGCGGCGTGGCCTTGGCCATGGTGCCGTTTGACATCCACGTCACCGACACCTACTTCATCGTCGCCCACATCCATTACGTGCTCTTCGGTGGGTCGCTGATGACCATCTACGCAGGCGTCTACTACTGGTTTCCCAAGATGACCGGGCGAATGTACGACGAGCGGTTGGGCAAGTACCACTTCTGGGCCACGTTCGTCTTCTTCAACCTGACCTTCGCGCCCATGCACATCCTCGGCCTGCAGGGCATGCCCCGGCGCGTGGCCGACTACGCCGCCAAGTTCGCCGACCTCAACCTCCTCATCTCGCTGGCCAGCTTCGGGATCGGCATCAGCACGCTGGTCTTCCTCTACAACATGGTGACCAGCTGGCGCGGCGGGCCGCGGGCCCTGGCCAACCCGTGGCGGGCACTTACGCTCGAGTGGCAGGTGTCCTCTCCCCCGCCCATCTTCAACTTCGACAGCATCCCCACGGTCGTGGGCGGGCCGTATGAGTACGGTGTACCGGGAGCCGTCCACGGGGTGTTCGCAGAGCAGGAGATCGAGCCCAGTCCCGCCGGCACGGTCGCCCATTAGGGACGGGGCGCCACCGACGTGACTGGACACACACTCGAGGAGGGAGCGGGACGATGAGGGAGGTACTGGTGGTAGCCAACCAGACGCTGGCGGGGCGCCGTTTGCTGGAAGAGGTGCGTGCCCGCGCGGCGGAGGGGGAAACTCGTTTTCACCTGGTCGTTCCGCAGACCAAACCCGGCGCCGGCCTGGTGATCTACGACGAGGCCGTCAGGAACGCGTCTCAGGTTCGCGCCAACCTGGCCATGTCGATCATGGCCACCGAGGGAATCGAGGCCTTCGCCGAGGTGGGCGACGCCGATCCGTTCTCGGCCACGATGGACGCGATGTCGATGCGTCGTCCCGACGAGATCATCATCTCCACCAAACCCGCCACCCAGTCGGGCTGGCTGCGTCGCGACCTCATCGAGCGCATCGAGCATGCGACCAACGTGCCGGTCACGCACATCGTCACCGACCTCGACGAGGAGGGCCTGCCCTTCAAGGTCACCCTTGTGGTGGCCAACCGCACCTCGGGCGGCGAGGAGCTCATCGAGCACCTTCAGAACAAGGCCGCCGGCGACGCCGAGCATCTGTTCATCGCCGTCGTGCCCCAACAGGGAGGCGACGGAGCCGCCACCTCTCGTGCCCGCGAGCGCCTGGCGGCCATGCTGGCTCGCCTCGAGGAGACCGGGCTGTTGGCGTCCGGTCTAATCGGCGACCCCGATCCCTACACGGCGACGGTCAACGCGCTCGCGCTCTTTCGTGTGGACGACATCGTCATCTCCACCCTCCCCGGTGAACGATCAGGGTGGCTGCGGGCCGACGTGCTCGAGCGCGTGCGGCGCGCGGCCAAGGTTCCGGTCGAGCACGTCGAGGTCCCTGAGCGCGAGGCGGCCCCGGCCGGCGACGGGAGCTAGACGCCGGTGGAGGCCGCCAGCATCTCCGGGGTCGCCCACGACGGGAGCGCCGATCACCACGGCCCCCCCGAGGCCAACCGCAGCTCGAGGGTCGATCCCCAGACGCTGGGGATGCTGCTTTTCATCATCTCCGAGGTGATGGTCTTCGGGGCGTTCTTCACCGCCTACTTCTTCATCCGCATCGCCCAGGGTGACCCATGGCCGGCGCACGGAACCACCCTGCCCGTCGAGGTCGCCGGCTTCAACACCGCGATCCTGGTGTCCTCGTCGTTCACCATGCACTGGGCGCAGGTGTCGATCAAGCACGGCAATCGCTTCGGGTTACGGGCGGGAATCCTCTCGACCCTGCTCCTGGGCACCACCTTCCTGTTCGTGCAGATAAACGAGTACGCGAACATCGGCTTCGCCCCCCACGACCACGCCCAGGGCACGATCTTCTACGGCCTCACCGGACTGCACGGCGCTCACGTGTTCATCGGCTTGACCCTGCTTGTCACCGTGACGGTGCGCGCGTTTCGCGGACACTTCACCCCTGAGGAGCACCGGGGCGTGGAGGTCCCGGGCATCTATTGGCACTTCGTCGACATCATGTGGCTGGTCGTGTATGCGACGGTCTACGTCCTCTAGCTTCCGCGTGGCCGTTTCGTGGCGTAGTGAGGCGTACCGTCGTCGCGTCCTGAGGCTTTCGTGCGAGCGCGAGGCGCGCCTGTGCTGAACCCGCTGCGCAGCGAGGAGGACGCCTTCCGCCTACTGCTGCGCGTGATCGTCGCGGTGGTGGTCGTCGTCCTGCTGGTGGTGCTGGCTCGCAACCTGCTCTAGCCGGTGGAGCGCCCGCGCAACCTCACTTGACGGTGATGGTGCCCAGCATCCCCGCCTGGCGGTGGCCAGGCACCTGACAGAAGTAGGTGTAGGTACCGGGCGCCAGGTTGACCTTGACCGATGCCGTGGCGCCCTGCACGATCGGGCTGGCGCCCAGCACGCTTCCGCTGGCCCCTTGCTGGATGGCGATGTTGTGCTGGACGGGGGCCATGTTCTTCATGGTCACGGTCACGGAGCCCGCCTTCGCCGTCGCCTGCTTGGTGACGTAGGCCAGCTGGCCGGAGGGGTCGGCGTCGATCGCGAGCCTTCCGCCCGACTCCACCGCCGGCTTGCCTGCGCCGGGCGCCGCAACGGCGCTCGCCAGCAGGCCGGTGTCCGGGCCGCCCCGGTCCACCGACTGGGCCACGTAGGCAGCGATGTCGTCCACGGCTCTTCCGTGCACCAGGTTTCGCGGCATGGCCCCGCCCGGGTTGGGATTGAGCACCTGACCGTGCACGACCGTCCGGATGGTGTCGCGCTTGAGCCCGTTGACGAGGCTCTGCTGGAAGGCGTCGTCGAGATTGGGGCCGATGTTGCCCTTGGTGCTCGCGCGCCCGAGTACGTGGCAGGAACCACACTTGGCCACGAACGCCTGCTTGCCGGCCACCAGGTTGGCGTTCTCTCCGCGCTTGAGGCCACCGCAGCCGCCGCCCGCGAGCGCAAGAGCGAAGGCCGCGGCCAGAAGACCGGGCCGGCGCAGACCACTGGCAACGTCGGAGACGGTCATCGGCGCGGGAACTCTACCCCACCGAGCGGGGGTCTGAGCCCCCTGGAAAGAGCGGCGCCAGCGCCTGTGGGCCCTCGGTGGCCGCGGTCACCACCGTGCGGGCCACGCCCTCCCACGAGAAGCGCGCTCGGGCGGTGTCCACCAGCGCCGCACGGGTGGCGCCGCGCACCTGGGGGTCGGCCCCAAGCCAGGCGATCAGGCGCTCGGCCAGGGCGTGAACCGCGTGGTCGTCCACGGGGAAGGACAGCAGCGGGCGCACCTTCTCAGGCACCGCCGCGGCCAAAACCTCACTAACCTCGGCCAGCCCAGAATGCGCAGCGCTGATCGGCAGCGCGCCGCAGGCCGCCGCCTCCACGGCGACCATCCCGAAGGACTCGGGAAAGGTGCTGGGCACCACCTGCGCGCTGCAGGCGGGCAGCAGCTCAGCCAGCTCGGAGTGCTCCAGACGCCCGGTGAGCACCACGCGCTCGCCCATCTGCGCCGCGGCACGTCGGTAGTCCTCCGCAGGCCCGTCGCGCAGTCCGTCCAGGAACGCGAGCAGGTGACCCAGAGGCGGGTGCTCTGCGGCCGCGGCCTGCGCCTCGAGTGCACGCCCCGCCCGAGCGATGGCGCGAGCCTCCTCGAGGTCACCCTCGGCCAGCACTCCGACCAGCCGCTCCAAGGTTTGCCGATAGGCACCGAAGCCGACGAGCACCAGGCGCGCGTCGGGCACCTGCGCGAGCACCAGCGGCCACGCGGCAACCAGCAGATCCACTCCCTTGCTCACGATGAGCTTGCCCACGAAGCAGACCAAGCGGTCGGCGAGGGGTTCCAGGCTCCCCAGAACCAGGGCGGCGCTGCGCTCCTCGCGCGCGAACGCGTCCGCTTGCTGGGCCCGAGAGCGGGTGCACGTCACGGACTCGGCAGCGCCGGCGAGGCGAGCCGCAAGCGCGGTCAGGGCCGCCGCCGCGGCTTCGGGCGGGCGCGGTCCGAAGCGGTGCACGTCCACGCCCGGCGGCCCCGCGCGGGTGCGCTCTTCCAGCTTGGAGTCGGCCAGCGCGCGCCACAGGCTCCTCGCGGTGTGACGCGACCCGACCAAGATGGTGCGGGCGCCGTCGAGGCCCTCCCGCGCCGAGGCCACAAAACGCTCAGGCGCCGCCTTGACCGTGTACTCCAGTGCGCTGCCGTGGACCTTGACGATGTAGGGGATCGCGCTTTCAGAGAGGGCTCGCGCCAGGATCAGCGGACCCATCACCGCGTGGTTGGCCAGCGCGAGGTCGAAGCGGTGGCGCCGCAAGACATCGCGCACCGCGGCTACGTTGGCCTCGACGTAGGCGGCGATCTCCTCGTCCGTGCACGCGGTGAACGGCCGGGCGTCCATCCCCTCGTAGCGATCAGCCACGTAGACGGGAAGCAGCATCCCAATGTCGGGGCGATAGACCGTGCAGCGTGGCTCACGTCGCGCGGTAACGACCAGGCCGTCCTGCGACCAGGTCCCTGCGGCGTCGACGAAACTGTGCTCGTAGGGACGCCGGTCCTGGCAGAGCAGATGAACCTCGTGGCCCAGGTTCACCAGCGCCTCGGCGAGCCTGGCGTTGTAGACGTTGGAGCCGGTGCCACCCAGCAGATAGCCGTGGAAGATGAGGATGCGCACGCCAGCAGCGTACGCACCGTTTGGGATAGGCAGGAGCACCCGGCGCGGCCGCGAAGAGGTGAGCATGGCGGCTGCGCGCCACCGGATGGCTTGCGAAACCGCTCCGGTAGAGTCCGATGGGTGACCGCCTCCGATCGCTACCGGCTGCGCAACCCCGTCACCGGGCGGGAGACGATCCGCGAGGCCGAGCCGCAGAGGGTCTACTACGACCGCGACACCGGAGAGGCGCTGGAGCCGGTGGGCAAGCTCCTGCCCCTCCCGCCGTCGGCCAGCCGGCTCCCGTGGGCAGTGGAGAACCTGCGCTTCTGCCCGTGGTGCGATCAGTTGACTCAGCGCGACCTCAACGACTGCCCGACGTGCGGCCGGCGGATGGGCCCGCTCGGCGAGTGAGCCCCGGTGCGGCCAGCGCCCCGCGGCGGTGTGCCGCCGTCCTCGGCGTGCTGCTGGTGGGGACGCTGAGCGCGTGTGGGACGGCCAGCGTCTCTGACCAGGTGCCTCGCAGCACCCCGAGCATCACTCCACCGGGTGGCGCCAGTGCCGCCGCGGGCAGCACGACGTCGACGACGACGTCCGGCACGCCCGGTGGCGGCTCGGGAGCCGGCTCCTCGGCGGGCACCGCACCCGGCGGGTCTGCCCCTGCGAACACGCCGGGTGGCGCGAGTGGCACCGGGGCGGGAGGGTCTTCGGGCTCGACCGGGTCAGGCGGATCGTCGGGTCCGGGAAGCGCCTCGGGTTCGGGCTCCGCGGGCACGTCCAGAGGGGGAACCGCCGGCGGCGCCGGCTCGGGTGGCGCCGCCGGCAGCACCCCGAGCCCCGGCGGGGCTCCCGGAGGCGCGGGCAGCGGCTCGGGATCCACGGGCTCCGGTGCGGGTGGGAGTGGCTCGGGCCCGGGCGCAAGCGGAGGAACGGGAGCTGGCACCGGCGGCGCGGGCGCGCCGACGGGCGCGACGGGGCGCTCGACCAACGGCTTCTGTGCGGCCAATCCCGGCTACGCCGGCTGCTAGACGCGCCGCGGGCGGCTGCCAGCGCGACTGCGCTTAGGGCGTGGAGATCAGGGTCGCGCTGTAGGTGAGGCGTGCGGTCCGATACAGGCAGGTGTACGTGAGCACCGAGCTCACCTGGATGTGGGCGGCCTGAGTCGTCGTATCCGAGCATTTGCCCTTCGCGCGGCTGGCACGCCAAGAGGTGGTGTTGGCAAAGCCCAGCGCCAGGGCCGGGGCCCACGTGGGCACCGTCAGGGCCACGATCTGGCCTTTGCTCACCGGGAGCGATTGGTCTAAGGGAAACTGCACCGTCTGGCCAAAGTACGGCTGTAGAAGCTGGGTCGGACTCTCAGCCAGGAGGCGATAGGTGAGATGGCGCCCGGAGCGCAGCACGGAGACCGCCGCCGACGCCGGGCCACCCTCGGTCGAGTCGAAGTACTTGATCTGCTTGGCGCTGGGCTTGCCCAGCGTGATGGTCCAGGCCACGATCTTGCCGCTGCGCGGCACGGTGAACATGGAGCGGCTCGTCGCGCCCACCTTCACCTGAAAGCCGCTCGTGCGGCTGACGGCCAGGCAGGGGCTGGTCGGACAACTGGGCGTGGCGCTGCGGGTGCCCCCGACCTGGCCCACCTCGCTGATGGTGGCCAGAGAGCCGACGGGTGCCACGAGCAGGGCGCCCAGAGCGAGAGTGACGGCTGAGAGTGAGCGTCGCATGTGGCCATTGAACACCAAGAAGGCCCCGGGGTAGCGTTTCCCCGTGCGGCGGGGGGAGCGCCAGGTGGCCGCTGGGCACCCCGACGCCTGGCCAGGCCGCATGCGCAGACCGCGCAGACGGGGCACTCATCGGCCCCGATAGACCGCGTGCCCGGGGCCGCGATCCAAAAAGGAGCGGACCGCGCTCTTGAGGTCATCGGTGGCGAACAGACCTCCGGCCAGGTCAGGCACGCGGGCATCAGCGCCGCGTGCGCCGCCCTCGTCCAGACACGCCCGCACGAGGGCCTTGGTCGCGGCGTGAGCCCGCGTGGGCCCGTCGGCCAGCCCGCGGGCAAACGTCCGCGCCGCCTCGTCGAAGCCGTCGTCGGGCAGCACGCGGTTGACCACGTTCCATCCCTCCAGGGTGCGTGCCTCATACAGCGCGCCCGTCATCACCAGCTCGCGTGCGCGGGCCGGTCCGGCGCGCTCGGTAAGCCGCTGCGTTCCGCCCATGGCCGGCGTCAATCCGACCACCGTCTCGACGAGTCCGAAGCGGGCCGACTGCGCGGCGAGCAGCAGGTCGCAAGCGAGCGACAGCTCAAAGGCGGCGGTCAGACACAGCGCGTGGGCGGCGAAGACTGTCGGCATGGGTAGGTCCTCGACGCGGTGGATCAGCGCCAGGAGCTCTCGCCACATAGAGCCCGCGCTATCGGGCGTCAGGCCGTCGAACATGTGAACGTCAACCCCGCCGCTCACGGCGCGACCGTCAGCTCGGACCAAGAGCCCGCGCGCGTCTGAAGCGACCAGGAGATCCACCGCCTGCTCGAGGTCGTCGATGACCTGACGCGTGAACAGGTTGAGCGGCGGGTTGTCCAGGGTGAGGACGGCCAAGGGTCCGTCCGACTCGAGGCGCACGGTCACCGGGCGGCTCTCGGCACTCACGCGTTCAGCTCCCTGGCGGCGGCGGCGATCTCGTCCTCATCGCCGGTGGAGGGAGTCCAGGGCAAGCGCAGGGGATCGCCGGCGTAACGCGGGATCACGTGCATGTGGAAGTGAAAGACGGTCTGCCAGGCGTCGGCGCCGCAGGCGTTGAGCAGGTTCACCCCGTCAGCACCCAGGCGCTCGGTAACGCGCCCGGCGAGACGTGCCGCGGCCAAGATCACCGCCGCCAGATCCTCGGCGTCGACGCTCAGCAGATCCTGAGCATGGGCGCGGGGAACCACGAGCGCATGCCCGCGCGTCGCCGGGCTGATGTCCATGAACGCGAGGGTGCGCTCGTCCTCGGCCACCACGGTGGCCGGCAGCTCGCCGGCCACGATCTTGCAGAAGAGGCATTGCGGATCGCGCACGGCCGGCCATGCTAACCAAAGGCCGCCCGCGGGGCCACAGGCAAAAGCCGGCTGCGCTGCGCTAGCCTGCCCGGCCCGGTGTCCCACGACCCTGCCCAGCTCGAGGCCGACGTCCGTCTGCTGGGGGCCATCGAACGTCCCTCCGCCTCGGAGGGCGAACGGGAGGCGGCGGAGTTGATCGCCGCCCGGCTGCGCTCCAGCGGCCAGCACGCGGGCGTCGAACGGGAGACCGCGCACGGCAGCTACTGGTGGCCCCTGGGGCTGCTCAACGCGATCGCGCTCGCAGGTGGGGCGCTCGCCGCCCTGGACGGGCGCCGGCGTGCCGCTCGGCGGTGGTTGGGCGCCGCCGCGGGCCTGTTCGCCACCGCCGGGCTGTGGGACGACCTGAGCGTTCGGCGTCAGTGGTTTCGTGGCCGCTTCCTGCCCCATCACGCCACCTGGAACGTGGTGGCCCAGGCGGGTGATCTGAACGCCCTGCACACCGTCGTGGTGGTCGCTCACCACGACGCCGCGCACTCCGGTCTGATCTTCGCGCCCGGGCTGCCCGCGCTCGTCGCGCGACGGCTGCCGCGGCTGTGGGATCGCGTCACCCGGTCGCCTCCGCTCATGTACCTGGTCATCGGCGGTCCGCTGCTCATCACACTGGGGTCGGCGGCCGGGCACCGCCGCGCGGTGGCCGTCGGAATCGCGCTCGCCGGCGGCTGCACCCTCACCTTCGCCGACATCGGTATGCGCCGGCCGGTGCCCGGAGCCAACGACAACCTTTCGGGGGTGGCGGTGGTGCTCGCCCTCGCGCGTGCTCTGCAGCGCGATCCCGTGCACAACCTGAGGGTGATGCTGGTGTCGACCGGCTCGGAGGAGTCCTTCGAGGAGGGCATGCGGGGCTTCGCCACCCGCCACCTCGCCGCCATGCCGCGCGACAAGACCAAAGTCGTCGTCGTCGATACCGTCGGCTCCCCAACGCTCACGCTGCCCGAAGCCGAGGGGATGCTCGTGCTGCGCGACTACGACAGCGATCTCAAGGCGCTGTTCTCGAGCTGCGCGCTCGCGCTCGGGGTCACCCTGCGGCGCGGACTGCGCTTCAGCTTCAGCTCCGACGCGCAGATCGGGCTGAGCGAAGGCTTCCCGACGGTCATGCTCGGCTCGGTCGACCGCTACAAGGCGCCCTCCAACTACCACTGGCCCACCGACACGCCTGAGAACGTGCACTACGGTTCGGTCGCCGACGCCGCGAGGCTGGTCGAGGCCGTCGTACGCCGCCTGGCCGACCGCTCGAGTGGCGCGCGCGCGGGGCGGCAGGTCGGGGAGGGCGCCTCTTCCTAGCCCGGCTGCGCTCGTCGGCGCAGGAGAGCGAGCGCCTGCTCGCGGTCGCAGACCTCACCGGTGTACTGAGCGCCCACGAGCTCTCCGAGCAGTTCCCCCACCTGAGGCCCGGGAGCGATGTGGAGCTCCCGCGCCAACTCGTCTCCACGGATCAAAGGCTGCGGCGCCCCATCGCGGCGCCAGCGCAGCGCCTCGGGCAGGAGCTCCATGACCAGCTCCAGGTGACGCGCGATCGACCGCTCGGCCGTCGCTCCACGGGTGGCGAGGCGGTCGGCCACCGACAGCAGCAGCACGTCGACCTCGACCGGCTGGCAGGCCAGCAGATATTCGAACATCGAGCGGCGCGACAGGGGGTTCTCGTGCACCAGAAAGCCTGGGCGCAGGTGCTCGTGCGTGAGCTTTGCCACGTGAGCGCGCAACCGCTCTGACGCCCGCAGGCGCCCGAGCACGTCGCGGGCCAGCTGGGCTCCCAGGACATCGTGGCCGATGAAGCTGACGCGACCCTCGGGGTGCGCGCTGCGAGTGCGCGGTTTGGCCACGTCGTGCAGCAGGGCACCGAAGCGCAGACCCGTGCCGCGGCTCAGATCGTCTCCGAGGGGCTCGCTGAGCAGCTCACCGATCGCCCCCGCGTGACGCTCGCCCACCACGGCCGCAGGGTCACGCTGCAGGTCGACGCAGCCCTGCAGCACCTCGAGGGTATGGCCCCACACATCGCGGTGATGAAACCGATTCTGTGCCACGCCGCGCATCTGCGCGAGCTCGGGCACGACCACCGGCGTGATCGCCAGCTCATCCATCAGTTGAAGGCCTCGCACCGCCGCGTCGGCCGCGACGATCTGGCCCAGCTCTGAGAGCACGCGCTCAGGCGCGACGTCCGCCAGCAGGGGTACGTGCTCACGGGCGCTGGCCACGGTCGCCGCGTCGGCCTCCAGGCTCAGCGCCACGGCCAAGCGAACGAGGCGCAATACGCGCAGCGGATCGGCGCGCAGCGCGTCGGGCCCGGTCATGCGCAGCCGCCGCGCGTGCAGATCGGACATCCCCCCTAATGGGTCCACCAGCGCACCGCCGCCCAGGGGCTCTGCCATCGCGTTGACGGCGAAGTCGCGCAGGGCAAGATCGTCTTCGAGCGCGCCGGCGCGCACCGCGCTGACGTCTATCTGCCATTCACGCCCTCGCGCGACCACCCGCCACGCGCCGAACTCCTCCGAGAGCTCAAAGGCGAATGCACGGGCCGCCCGGGCCAGCGCGCGCGCGGCGAGCTCGGGATCGCCGTCGATGAGCAGGTCCACGTCGCGAGTGTCGCGCCCCAGCACCCGATCGCGGAGCAGGCCCCCGACCACCCACGTCGCGCTGCCGGCCAGCGTCTGGCGGGCGAGAGTCAGGGCCTCGCTCATGGTGACGAGGCTCCTGGTCCACTCGCCGGCTCCAGCTCGGCCCCGTCGCGGTGATGGCAACGCGGCACGCGCGCGCTCAGCCCACAGGTGACCTCGTAGTTGACCGTGTCCAGGCGCCGAGCCAGCTCCTCGGCGAGAATCCGCTCATCTCCGTCGCGACCGATCAGCACTGCCGGCTGGCCCTCCTGCACCCGGGGACCGCGGTCTGAAAGCTCCACCGTGATGTTGTCCATGCTCACGGCGCCCACGAGCGCGTGGCGGCGCCCGCCGATGAGGACGTCGGCGTTGTTGGTCAACGCCCTGCGCCAGCCGTCGCCGTAGCCGATCGGCAGGGTGGCCAGCATGGTGTCGTGCTGGGCCACGAAGCGGCGCCCGTATCCGGTGCTCTGGCCCGCGAGGCAGGGCTTGACCGCGGCCACGTAGGAGCGCAACTCGAGCGCGGGCTCCAGGGCGCGAGCGAGCGGATCGGTGCCGAAGGGATCCATGCCGTAGATGGCGATGCCGCAGCGCACCATGTCGAAGTGGGCGCCGCCGTCGCGCAGCGTCGCCGCGCTGTTTGCGGCATGGAGGACCAGGTCCGGATGATCAGCCTTCAGCGGGCCCGCCCAGGCGGCGAAGCGCTCGCGCTGCTCGGCAAAGAACCCGTCTTTGAACTCGTCGGCCGTGGCGAAGTGGGTCATGGCGCCGACGAGCGACAGCTGCGGGGCCGCACGCACCGCCTCGACCACGCGCGCTGCCTGGGCAAGGTCGCGCGTACCCAGTCGGCCCATGCCGGTGTCGAGCTTGACGTGCACACGCCCGCCCCCCAGCGCGGCGACCGCGGCCACGAAGCGCTCGTCCCAGGCGACCACGTCCGCGTCGGCGCCAAGCGCCTGTTCGAGCTCGAGGCGGCTGAGCGCGCCCATGACCAGAACCGGCCCGCCTACATCGGCCCGGCGCAGGGCAGCCGCCTCGGCGGCGGTGGCCACCGCCAGCCAGGACGCGCCCGAGGCCAGAGCGCCTCGTGCACAGGCCGACGCCCCGTGCCCGTAGCCGTCAGCCTTGACCACCGCACAGAGCCGGCACGATCGCGCCAGCGCGCCCTTCAGGCGCGCGCAGTTGCGCTCGACGGCACCGACGTTGACGCTGGCCAGCGCGCGCTGCGGCACGGCTAGGGTCCCGGCGGGCGCGGGCCGATCGCACCGGCCTCCGTGCCGGGGCGCCGCGCGCTCGCAGCGCTGCGTGCGCA
>JAABUQ010008898.1_pt1 | contig 13853 bp, 12 predicted proteins | sample 5560001 | NCBI WGS metagenome assembly JAABUQ01 (sample SAMN10711888, study PRJNA513371) | rock metagenome | isolation source: Antarctica rocks | place: Antarctica: Victoria Land, Finger Mt nord | collected 2015-12-18
GTACGCGGGAAATGTTGGGGCCTGGGCTGCGAGCGGTGATGCGTTTCTCGCGCCGACGGTCGCGCACGGACACGTGTTCGTCGGAGGAGCGGGTTACGGCGTTGCCGAGTTCGGGATCCACTGACGCCTTGCGTTAGGCCCGGACTTCCCGCCGTCGTTCGATCGACATATACACTGAAGTGTGTGTGTTCCGCCTTCGAGCCTGGAGGCCGGATGCGGACGTCGACACGTTGCGTCGCTTCGGAACGCGCGTAGCGCATCGTCGAAACGGCTCACGTTGCGAAAGAAGGACTTCGTGGCGGCTTAAAACGGGAACGTTCTAGCGTCGGCGGTCGTAAAACTTCGGACGACCGCAAACTGGAGGACGCAGGCTTGGATACCCTTCCCGCGCTCGAGCCGGCCTCGTCGGCGCCGCGATGCTCGGGGCGTTCGTCGTCTCGCTCGCGACGGCATGGCATTTGGTGAGGCGTTCGCGTGGCCATGTTCGCTCAATTTTAAGGGCCATCATGCGAAACGTTTCTACGCGCTTTACGGCGGGATCGTCGTCATCGCCGCAGATATCGTCCTCATTCCCAATCTGCCGCTGGTTCGAATCACTTTGTACGTCGAGGCTTTCAATGCCCTCGTTCTTCCGGTCGTACTCGGGTTTCTGCTCGTCTTGTCCAATGACAACAAAATCTTGGGCAAGCGCCGCAACTCGCCCGTGGCAAGCATGATTGCGGGCACCATTTCGGTCGTCTGCGTGAGCCTCGGACTTTGGTACGGGACGCTGACGCTGTTGGGACAAACCGGTTGAGCTCGAGGTCGATCCGCTCCGCGGCTTTAAATGCCCGTATCGGCGCTCGGACTTCGCCCTTAGCAGTGCAGATCGGCAAATAATCGGTCGGCGGCGTTAACGCTGGCGTGGGCTTCAGCCTCGGCTCAGGAAAGATTGATACTTCTCTTTAAGGCGAGCTAGTCGGCGCCGGACGGCCCTTCATTGAATCCGCATGACCGTTCATGGCATGGCCGTTCATCGCGTGACCGTTCATGGCGTGACCGTTCATCGTATGACCGTTCATGGCATGACCGTTGGCATCTGGGTTCGGAGATGGCGTTGCTGCGAGCGTTAACGCGGGCACAGCAATCACGAAGAGAGCGATTGCGAGGGTACGAAGCACATGAACCTCTTATGAAGGCGATCGCAAGGTTTGTGAAACGTAACAGAGGAGGTCCTGGGGCGCGGTAAGCAGCCTTACATCGACAAAGTACCGAAGGGAGAAACGCGGCCGGTTGCCGAGGCCGTTTAATCGTGGAAATTTCGAGGTGTTGTTGGGCGCCGTCTCGTACGGATGCGGCTTATCCGAATCGGAACGTAATCTCTGGCGCAGCGGCTTAGCGGACCGAACTACCCCGCATCGTGCAAGAAATGGAGTTTGCAGCATCTATGTCGGTTGATTTCCTTCGCGACGCTCGTGCAAAGGGTGACGACACGGCGTTTCTACGCTACGCTCGTTTACATCTTGGCGACGGAGATGAAGACGCCGGTCGCGCCGAGATCGACAAAGCCTACGTTCTGTCGATCAAAGCGTTACTCGATACGCCGCCAACGGCGTATGAAAGCATTCGCAAGATCATCAGCGACAGCGATACGGCAACGCTTGCGCACCTGTTTCTATACGCTCATCTTGAACTCGTGCGTCGATCGGGAGAATGGATCCACGATGGCGAGCTCTGATTTGCAAGAGCAGCTACGACCCGGACTTTGGGAGACCGTGAGTAGACGCTATCCCGGTTCGATGATTCGAAAATTTGATGCCGTTCCGCTCGCTACGTTGAGTGTCGATATGCGTAACGCTCGCGTCGCATTCGTTAGTTCTGCCGGCGTGCAGCCGAAGGATTCGCTCCCATTTGATGTCGCACATCAGTCGGCGATTTTACCTTCCGGCGCGTGTCTTCGCAGTCGAACGTTGCAGATTTGGAAATTCATCAGCTTAAATACCCAACCGTTGGTGCCCGGCGCGATATCAACGTTATCTTCCCGATCGAAAGGTTACGCGAGTTGGTTGCCGACGGTTCTATCGGCAGTCTTACCCGAAATTTCTATTCTTTTATTGGATACAATATGGATCCAAATCGCTTCGAAACGGTGTTTGCAGAGCAATTGGCGGACGCTGTGGAAAGTGAACGTCCTGACGTTGTCCTGTTATCTGCTGCTTGACCGATCTGCCATCAATCCGTGGCGCTGGTCCAGCGCGCACTCGAACGACGCAAGCTGCCAACGGTATCCGTCTCCGTCGCCCGGGACGTTACGACCGCCTGCCGCCCTCCGCGCGCGGTGTTCGTTCCCTTCATGATGGGTCATCACTTCGGCGTCCCGAACAACGCGAAGCTGCAACGGGCAATCGTTCAAGCAGCATTGCGGTTCGTTACTGACGCCGCATATAGCGGTGCCATCTGCGATCTACCCTACACGTGGAACGACGCCCGCCGCGGTGCGTACACGTAGACATGCCTTGACGCGCCCTGTGCCGGCCTAACGCCCGAGTCTATCGCCTAGTGGTTCGTGCGGCTCGCTCGGACGAATAGCGGCGGCATAGTCTCGAGCGAAGAACCTGCTGTTCAATCGGGGCCGACGATAGCCTGATGCGCATCAATGATCTATTGCGGCGCTCTCGCATAGATACGGGAATGTAAGGAAACCTGCGGCTTCGTTGTTTGAAGCTGTGCTAGTGTGCTCGCGTGATACTTGCAGCTGCCCTCTTGCTCGCACTTCTACGAATCGCATTTTGCGCTCCATTTCGCTTCCGATTGACGTTGCCTTCAAGCGGCATGCAAACAATCGATTGCAAATCATTCCGTAACAACGGGAGCGATACTCCCGTGCACCGTGACGGTTCGAGCGAACGAACGCGCTCAAGCCTCTATCGCCTTGGCGCAGGCGACGCGTTAGCTTCGTTCACCGGAGCGTTATCCGGTTTTGATTGAGAGCCCGGCGCGAGTTCTGTTTGGCCCGGCGCAACGGCAGAGGATTAAAAGCGGGTCGTTGCCGCGACGATTCGATTACGCAAGCTCGACCCAGGTTGGTGCGTGATCGCTTGCATTCTCGAAGCCGCGTACCTCCCGATCTACAGCCGCCGTATGAAGTCGCTGCGAGAGACTGCCACTTACCAAAAGATGGTCGATCCGTAGACCCGCATCACGTCGCCAGGCGTCTCGTTTGTAGTCCCAAAACGTATAGCTGGGCTCGTCCGGGTGCAGGCTTCGCACGGCGTCGGTCCAGCCGAGGCTTATCAAGCGCTTGAACGCCGCCCTAGGTTCGGGTTGAACCAGAGCATTGTCTCCCCACGAACGCGTAGCGTAGATATCGGTGTCGGTCGGCACGACGTTGTAGTCACCGGCAAGCACCACGGGTGCACCCGAGCGTTGCAAGTCTGCTGCATGTGCGATCAGCCGCTCGAACCAGGCGAGCTTGTAGGCGAACTTCGGTCCGGGCTGCGGATTGCCGTTGGGAAGATACAGGCAGCCGATCAGTACGCCCTGGATGGCCGCCTCGATATAGCGCGCCTCACGATCGGCGGGGTCTCCCGGCAAAGTTCGCCTCGTTTCGATCGGATCTACGTCGCGGGCGAGAATTGCGACCCCGTGGTGCGGGCCTTGCCCGCGCCAGACCGAACCGTATCCGGCCGCCTTTAAAGCCTTAAGCGGAAATTCCGTGTTGCTCGACTTGATTTCTTGTAGGCAAGCCACATCAGGCCGCGCGTCGAGAAGCCAACGTAGTAAAACGTCCAACCGGCGGTTGATGCCGTTGATGTTGAAGGTCGCGATCTTCACGTTAAACGGGCAGTGCCCAGCGGCCGGCTGCGGATCAAGTTGTGCCGCGCCGCATGCGCGGCGGTGCGGGTTTGCGGCTACCGTGCTTTTCGTAAACGGCCTTCGCTTCGATGCGGGTCCCGGCGCGGCGGCGCACGGCGCCGATTCGTTCCTTCGCGTAACGAAGCGCGAGCGACGCGTCGACGATCGGGAGCGGATAGTCGGTCCCGACGGCAAAGCCCGCTTCGGCCGCAACGAGAGGCGGCGTTAAGTGCGGCTCGGCGAGCCAACCGTCCGGCAGACGAGCGAGTTCGGGGACGTAACGCCGAATGAAGACGCCCGCCGGATCGTTGTCGCGAGCTTGTTTCGCCGGGGAGTAGATCCGAATGCTGTTGATGCCGGTCACTCCGCTTTGCATTTGCGTTTGCGGCCAATGAATGCCCGGTTCGAAATCGAGGAACTGCGTGGCGAGGTACGTTCCCGTGCGGCGCCAGTGCAGCCACAGATGATAGGAAGCAAACGACATCAGCATCGCGCGCATGCGAAAGTTGATCCAGCCGCCCGCGTGAAGCGCGCGCATGCATGCGTCGACCATCGGGTAGCCGGTTTGCCCCGCGCACCACGCGGCGAAGCGCGCTTCGTCGAACTCGTCCTCGCGTAGTCCGTCGTACGCGCGGGCCTGATTGACGAACTCGAGCGACGGCTGGTCTTCGAGCTTCTGCATGAAGTGACAGTGCCAATGTAAGCGCGCGCGAAACGATGTCAGCGCGCCGGCCCAGCGCGGATCGATGCGCTCGCCGTTGGCCCGCGCGCATTTGAGAACGCTTTCCCTTTCTCGCGTCCGCTGATACACCTCGCGCATCGAGATCGCGCCGAATGCGAGGTACGGCGAGAGTCGCGAGCAGCCGTTCCAACCGGAGACGGGGCTAGACATGTCGCGCCGATATCCGACGCCGCGTTCGGTCAGAAATCCCGCGAGCTCGGTCTGTGCAGCCGATGTACCGCCGCGTTTCGCCTCCGGTTTGCGCCGCTGCGGCAACCCAAGTTCGGCGAGCGTGCGCCGACGTTCTAATGCGAGCGCTACGCCTGCGATTCGCGCCGGCGCCGGCACCTGCGGTTCGCTCATCCGTTGATCCCAGGCTCGGGCCCATCCGTCGCGCGAGCGAAGCGGCCGGAAGACGCCGAATTGCGGAATTTCGTGCCATGCAACGCTCCGCGCACCGCACCATGCTCTGACGCGGCGGTCACGGGCAAAGCTGACGCCGCCGCCGGTTTCCTCGTGCGCGTACAGCGTCTCGAAGCCGCCGAGCTCGGAATACAGCCTCTCGAGGACGTCCGGCATCGCGCCGTAGCGATACGTCAGCCGCACTCCGCGCTGTTCGAGTGCCCGTTCGAGCTCCGCCAAACATTCGTCGACGAACGCGTAATGCGACGGATCGGTCTCCCGCGCAGCGATCAGTTCGGGCTCGTAAACATAAAGCGCGACGGTCGGCCCGCTTTGCGCGGCTCGTGCGAGCGGGCGGTGGTCCGCGACCCGCAGGTCACGTTTGAACCAGACGACGCTTACCACCGAAGTGTAGACGTTGCGCTGCGTCCAAACGTCTCGCGGCGACCGTGAGTCGACAACCTACGCCAGTGAAGTCTGAGCCGCTTCCAACATCGCGGTCATCGACGGCAGATCTCCCGGGTGCCCGCCGCGATACACCCAACGCAGCACGCCGCGCGCGTCGATCGCCGCCGCACCAGGGTTTTGCGCCGCATCCTCAATTCTGGTCTCGGCCCAATCTTGCACGAAACCGGCCGCTTCATTCTCTGCGCGGCGCGCGTTCAGGGCGGGAGTGGTCTTGAGCTGGGTGAGATCGAAGTCCTCGAGACCCATAGCTTTGTAGGTCCGCATATCCGTGTCGCCGATGCATCGCGCGCTTGCGTTGTGGCGCGCGCAGAATTCCTCGGCTTTGGCCTGCGAACCGATCGTAATACAGCGGACGGCAATACCGCTATCTGCGAATTGCTGGTCGAGCTCGCGCAACTGCGCGAGCGGCTCGGCGAAGAAGCGTCAACCAACGTGGCGCAACCAGACGACGAGCGCCGGCAGCGGAATCGGGAGCTCGAGAACGGCAGCCGGAGCGACATCGCCGACTTGCTTTAAAGCGTTGCTCATTTAGCGCGCTTATCGATCGGTATCCGTTCTCCCGTCGGCTCTGACGACGCCGCGGCACGCGTGCGTGCCGTAAGCAGCGTACCGTCCGGGAAGAGCCCGTCGTAGACGGTGGGCAACGGTTCATAGGGATGGCGCCGAACGCGAGCGAGACCCGCTGGAACGAGGTTGGTCAGCAGTCAAAGCACCAGCTGATCAACGACGTAGCGCTCGGCAGTACCTGGCAGGGTAACCCGGGCGGTGGAAGTTCCGCAGACGAACGCGCGATCGGCATGCGCCTCATTGGGCGCCGGCGCCGTGATAAGATGCCGGCATGCCACTTGCCAGCCCCCGCGGCCCGAAGTGGGGAGTACGCAATCCGCTCGTAGCGCGCAACTCCCCGTCAAAGCGTGGCGTACTCCATTATCTGAGCGATGTCTTAAAGCGCGTGTTCGGGCGCGCGCGGCAAGGGCGCACCGGCTTCGGTGACGAGCCCGACGGTGACGGAACGTCCGGTGCGGGCGATCGTTCACCGCTCCTGCCTCGCACGCCCGTGCTTGTGGGCGCCGCCGCGAAGCAGCTCCCGAAGGTTGAAAGTAACGCGGAAGAATGGGCGCTCGACGGAGGTCGCCCGCCCTCAAGCTTCTGACTGGTCGGGTTGGGCGGCATTGCCCTCCTTGCCGTCGCAGATACGCTTCGCCCATGAGCGTGGCATGTTTCGCGGCGGCGGTTCGACGGCTCGACGACCGGCTGGACCCTGCATGTCGATCTACAACTCAGGACTTTTCGAAAAAAGGATAAGCGAGTACATGACGTTGCGGGCCGTGAACCACGTGAAAGCCACGGCGGCGGAAGCTCGGTGGATTCGAGCGGTGCGGTCTGTAACGACGCTGCTGTTCGCGCTCGCGGTCGCGGGAGGCTCAGTTTCCGCTGCGGGCGCGGACGAAGGCATGTGGACGCTCGACAATTTTCCTTCGGCCGAAGTCGCGCAGAAATACGGAATTACACCGTCGGCAGCGTTTCTCGATCACGTGCGTAAAGCGACGTTGCGCATTGCCGGCGGTTGTTCGGCGTCGTTCATTTCGCCGCAAGGGCTCGTCATGACCAACCACCACTGCGTCGTTGAATGCGTCGGTCAACTTGCGACACCGCAGCAAGATCTGGTTCGCTCGGGCTTCTACGCAAAACGTCAAGAAGATGAGCGAGCGTGTCCGAATTTCGAGCTCGATCAATTGACCCAGATCGAAGATATGACGTCGAAGATTCAAGGTGCGACGAACGGCAAAACGGGTGACGCAGCGCAAAGGGCGCTGCATGCGGCGGAGGCCGCGGCGGAACAAACGTGCGGCAAGGATGCAAGGGCGCGCTGCGACGTCGTCTCGCTCTATCAGGGCGGCATCTACGACCTCTATCATTACAAGCGGTATACCGACGTACGGCTGGCCTTTGCGCCGGAATACGACGTCGCACAGTTCGGCGGCGATCCCGATAACTTTAACTTTCCCCGCTACGACTTCGATATCGGCATCGTGCGCGCGTACGAGAATGGGAAACCGGCTACGACTCCGGACTATTTGAAATGGAGCTCCGCCGGCTCGAAGGCAGCCGATCTCGTCTTCGTGGCGGGGAATCCGGGAAGCACGTCCCGCGAACTCACCGCCGCGCAGCTGACCTATATTCGGAACGTCCGTTTCCCGAAGGCGCTTCCGGCGCTGGCCGAGTTACGCGGGCTGCTCGAGGAGTTCGGGCGGCGCGGGCCCGAGCAAGCCCGTGAAGTGCACGAGACGCTTTTCTATGTCGAGAATAGTTTCAAAGCACAGCTCGGCCAACAGCAGGCGCTGAACGACCCGGGGTTTTTCGCATCGAAAGTCGCACAAGAACGAAAGCTCCGCACGGCCGTCGCTGCGAATCCGCAATTGCAAAACGTGTACGGCTCGGCTTGGGACGACATCGCGAACGTACAAGTGCAGCGGCAGCAGTTGGCCCCGCGCTATAACGCCGTTTCAGGCTCCGCATTCGGCGGTTTGCTCGGCACCGCGCGTACGCTCGTCGAGGCGGCTGCAGAACGCACGAAGCCGAACGGCGAACGTCTGCCGGAATTTACCGATCAAGCTCTCGTGGCGGTCGAACATCGCGTAACGGCGCCCGTTCCCGTTTTTGCGGATTACGAGGAAGTGTTGCTCGGCTGGGAACTGACGATGATCCGTCGGGATCTCGGGACCGACGATCCGCTCGTGCAGAAGCTGCTTGAAAAAGAATCGCCGGACGCGCTTGCGCAGCGCTTGATTTCGGGAACCAAATTGGCCGACCCGGCCGTGCGCAAAGCACTTTTCGACGGTGGCAAGGCTGCGATCGACGCGTCGACCGATCCGTTGATCGTCTATGCGAAACGGATCGACCCCGACTCGCGCGCGATCCGTAAGAATTTTGAAGCGCGCGTCGACGCGCCGTCCCGGGCTGCCGCCGAACGCATCGCTCGAGCGCGCTTCGCCGTCTACGGTACGAGCGTCGACCCCGATGCGACGTTCACGCTGCGTATGAGCTACGGAACAGTAAAAGGCTTCGATGCAAACGGTACGTCCGTGGGACCGTTCACGAAGATCGCCGGCCTTTACGCGCGCGCCACGGACGCACCCCCCTACGCATTGCCCCAAAGTTGGCTCGCTGCAAAGCCGTCGCTCGATCTCGCAACACCAATGAACCTATCGACCACGAACGACATCATCGGCGGCAATTCCGGCAGTCCGCTGCTTTCCCGGAGCGGTGAAGTCGTCGGGCTCATCTTCGACGGCAACATTTATTCGCTGGGTGGAGCGTTCGGTTACGAGTCGGCTCGCAACCGCGCCGTTGCCGTCGATAGCCGCGCTTTGCTGGCCGGCCTAGACAAGGTGTACCACGCGGCCCGTCTCGTGTCGGAGATCGAAGCGGCTCGCCGCTGACTGTCAGCGCTTGCGCGCCGCCCGGGTAGCGCGCTCGTTCGCGCGGTCGATTTCGTGCGCGACTTCGGCCTTCGTCATGTGCGTGGTGACGGGTGCATCCAGCTGACGCGCTTCATCCAAAAGTTCGCCCTTGGAAGCCCTTCGAAGTCGACGCCGCCATACGACGGGCCGACCGGGTCAGGGCCGCCTTGCTCCGCACGCGGATCCGAAGGACCGCGTTCATCCTTGGCTTCCCAGTGGTCGCCCACTTTTTGCCTTTTTCGGCGAGCGCTGCAGGGTCGTCGGTAGTTCGGCTGCGTCCCGTTCTTCGTTATCCGGCATGCCGAAAGCATACCCAAACGCGACGTTTTCTTGCGCCCTAGGAATCGTTCGCGCGGCGGCGCACTTATGCGCTGATGAAATGCGCCTATAGGAGCGCACTACTGCTGTTTGCGCTGGCACCGGCTTTTTTTAGTGCTGCCGCTTCCGCAGACGCGGCACCACTCACCGTGTTCGTCGATGCGACGCAAGCCCCGCAGAAAATCTACCATGTCAAAGAGACGCTCCCGGCAGCCGCCGGCGATTTTACCTTCGACTATCCGAAGTGGATTCCGGGTTATCACGGTCCGGTCGGCCCGATCGAAGGCTTCGTCGGCCTGCGGGTATCGGCGGGGGGCGGGCAACTTCCGTGGCGCCGCGATCTGGTCGATATGTACGCCGTGCACACGCGCGTCCCGAGCGGCGCCGCAAGCCTACAAGTCGCTTTCGACGTCGTCGGCGCACCGTCGCACAACGGTCAGATCGAGCCGGTCAGTACCGCGCAACTCGCGCTGCTCGAGTTCAGCAACTTCGTCGTCTACCCGCACGGTGCGACGGCTGAAGGCACGCAGGTCGTTGCGAGCCTCACATTGCCGGCCGGCTGGAGCTTCGGAACGGCACTGCCCGTCGCTGCGAAGACCGGCGACACGGTTTCGTTCGCGCCCGCGTCGCTATATACGCTCGTCGATTCACCCGTGATCGCCGGCGCTCACGAACGCGCCTTTCCGCTTGGCGGCGAGCAGGAACTCGACGTCGCCGCCGATAGCGCCGGAGCCCTCGAACTAACGCCGAAATTCCTGACCGGCATGCGTCATCTCGTTGCCGAAGCACCCGCCCTCTACGGCGGGAAGCATTACCGCAACTATCATTTCTTGCTTACGCTGAGCGACGCGGTCGGCTTCGAAGGTATCGAACATCACGAATCGAGCGATAATCGCGCTTCTGAAAAATACGCGTCCGACGATCATCAGTACCGCTTGGCGGCGGATTTGCTGCCGCACGAATATTCGCATTCGTGGAACGGAAAATACCGTCGTCCCGCAGATCTTGCGGTTCCCGATTATCAGCAGCCGGAGCAAACGGATCTGCTTTGGGTGTACGAAGGGCTCAACCAGTACAACGGTGAGAAACTCGCTACGCGTGCGCGTCTGGTCGACGTCTCCGACGAGCTCGACGATCTGGCGTTAACGGCGGCGGACATGGATCTCGAAGCCGGCCGTAGCTGGCGCCCGCTTCGTGACACGGCCGACGCCGCGCCGCTTCTCTACGAGTCGCCGCACGAGTACTATTCGATCCGGCGTAGTGCAGGCGACTTCTATGCCGAGGGCGATTTAATTTGGCTCGAAGCCGACGTGACGATCCGCCGCTTGACCCACAATGCAAAGTCGCTCGACGATTTCTGCAAGCTCTGGGGCAACGGCACCGAGCGCAGCGTGCCCCGCTTTCAGCCCTACGAGGAAGGCGAGGTCTACGCGCTGCTCAATCGCGTCGCGCCATACGACTGGGCCGCGTTCTTTCGCACTTGCATTGCCGGCATCGAACGTCGCGCGCCGCTCGGCGGCATCACGGCCGGAGGCTATCGGCTCGTGTATACCGACCGTCCTTCCGCCCTGCTCAAAGGTCGTGAGGCAGAGAGGAAGGAGGTCGATGAAAGTTATTCGCTCGGGCTCATCGTTTCTGCCGATCCCGAATCGGAAGGCGTCATTCGCGATGTCTCGACCGAGTCGGCCGCTTTTCGGGCCGGCGTCGCGCCCGGAATGCGCATCGTCGCTGTGGACGGGCGAAAATGGTCGGAAGACACCTTGCATGGCGCCTTGAAAGCTCATGCGGGGCGCTCCGTTCCGCTGCAGCTCATCGTCGCCAACGGCGATTTCTTCAGACTCGTTTCGATAGACGCAGGCGGGGGCGAACGGTTTCCGCATCTGGTTCGTGAGAACGGTACAGCCGACGTCCTTTCGAAAATTTACGCACCTAGAACGTTCACGCCGCTCCCCGTGCGGCAGGCGCACGAGGAACCGTGAGAGGCGCGGATTTGACCGCTGGGTCGCCGATTTGCGTCTTACGCACGGTGAGTCGCGCGGCTAGAAGTACCAGCACGATGAGCGCGAGCCATGTCGGAGCTCGCTTTGCAAGGTGCGAAAGTGTCGCACCGTCGCTCGCGCGGGATGCCCGCCACTCGTATGCGAGTTCCGTCGAAGCGAGTGCGGGATCGTAACGGGCTGCCGTCATCGCTGCAGCTGAATCGGGCGCGCGCAGCGGCGTCTGCGGGAGCGCCGTCATCGCGCGAGCCGTGGCCAGATAGACGGCGAATAGCACGAGGGCCAATGCAGCGTTCGCGATCGTCGTGCGCGCGGGACGCAGCCAAGTGCACAATGCGCCGATGACGATCGCATCGAAGACGAGCGCTTCGCGCGACGATTGCAAGGGCCACGGTAGCGCCAGGAGTGCGACCGCAATCGCCGACCACGGCCGCGAGACGGGCACTCGGCCGACGAGATAGAGCGCGAAGGGCAAGGCACTCGCGATCTCCTGAATGTGAATGAACGTTCCCCCGACCACGGCGCAGGCGGCCGGCAGGAGTACGAGCGCCGGACGCCCGATGCGCTGCGCGAGCGGCGCGGCAAGTGCGATACCGAGCCCCGCCGTAAGGACGTATTGAACGCCTGCGATCTGGAGGGCGAGCGCATCGGGTACGCGCGCGGCAAACATCAGCGAGGCGAAGCTGTATTGGATATCGACGCCGAGTTCCGAAAACGCGTGTACCGGCAACACGCGCGTGAGGTATTCGACGTTCGCGCTCCACCCGCCGAAGGCGAGCGATAAGAGGCCGAGGCCCGCCATCACGCTCATTGCAGCGATACGCGCGCGCGAAAACAGTGTCAGCGCGAGCATTGTCGGTAAGCCGATCTGCGGTTCGAGGAACGCGATCGTCGCACACGCGACGGCGCGCCCGTCGCGTTTCGCCGCAAGCGCGATCGCAGCGCCGGTCAGCCCGAGCGTGACGAGCGGTTGTTCCTGTCCGTACGTGAAGCAGATTGCGCCGTCGCCGTATGCCAGTGCCGCGAGCGTAAGCGCGAAAGGCAAACCCGTCAGCGTGCGGAGTGCGAGCGCAGAGCCACAGAATGCGGCGGCGATCAACCCGAGCCACAGTAAGCCCGCCGCACGGTACGGTAAGGACGTGAGAGGCGCGAAGAAGGCGAGGTCGTACGCGGGCAACGGTGCCGGGTCGATGCCTTGGGAGCGCAGCGTCAGGTGTGCGGGCTCGTAGACGCGCTGCGTTTCACAGGCGGCGAGCGGTGAGAGCTTATATGGATCGCCGCCGGTGCGCATAACGAGCGAGCCGCAATAAAACGCGCCGAAGTCGCTCTTGGCAAGCAAAAGGTCTGCCGCCGCTCCCGGGGAGGAGCCGCGGAACGGGACGAGCAGCATCGCCACGAGCGCGAGTAGCGCAACGACTCCGGCGCCGGCTTCGATGCGGCGCGTCAAAGGGTAAGGCGGAACGCCACGCGCACGCCGATTCGTTCCGACGATTGTTTCATAAGATCGCTAGATCGCTCCAACCGTTAATGCAGACGCGGTCAACGTAGTGTGCCTGCAGCCCTCGCTTATGTAGGTTACGGGAGAGCGGTCCCGAGTCTTTAGCCGTCGGCTGCACCGTTCGACGCCGCTCACTCGGCGGCGGGCCGGCACCTGGCTCGTGTGCGCCCGAGTGAATTCGGCAGCGGCTTGACTTTCCTAAGTTAACGTCGTTAACTTACCGCACTGTGACGAATGAGAAGAATGTTTTCGGTGGTACTCCGGGTGTCAAAGATGCGTCGCATGAAACCGGTGCGCGCGACGCACTCCGGCCGACGGTTCGGGACGGCTCCGTGAGCCCAACCGCCGCTGATCCGAACCTCCGCGAGCGCACGATCCGGTTTTTCGATCCCGTGGCGAGCGCCGACCGCGTTAAGGCGCAAAGCGGTCTCGGCGCTCTGCGCGCGATCGCGGCGGGCGAGATTCCGAAAGCTCCGATAGCGGCGCTCATGAACATCGATATCATCGAGGTCGGCGACGGCCGGGTCGTCTTCGGGGGAACACCCGATGAGTCGCATTACAACCCGCTCGGCATCGTTCATGGCGGTTTTGCGATGACGCTGTTCGATTCGGCGCTCGGCTGCGCGATCCACACGAAGTTGCCGCAGGGCGTCGGATTCGTGTCGATCGACGTAAGCGTGCGCTTCATCCGCGGGCTTACGGCAGCGACCGGAACGGTGCGTTGCGAAGCTCGCGCCATCCACGTCGGACGAGCGACGGCCGTTGCCGAAGCGACCATGGTCGACGCGCAAGGGCGCCTCTTGGGCACCGCGTCGACCGCTTGCGCGATCATTCGTCCGTGAGTCGTCCAATTCGCGACCTGCGACGGCCGCGTCTCGGCGCCGCGAGCGTCGTCGCGGGACGTCCTCGAGCGCGCCGCGGCGAAGGCGAACGGCTGCGGGACGAATTGCTGCAATCCGCCGCAGAGCTGTTGGACGAAGGCGGTGAAGTGGCATTGACGGTCCGCGCGATCGCGAAGCGCGCCCGAGTTACGCCGCCGGCGGTGTATAAACACTTCGAAGACAGAGCCGAGCTCGTCGATGCGGTCTGCCTGCGCGCATGGAGCGGCCTCGAACGAGACATGCTTGAGGCTGCGGCGGGCACGCAAGACC
>JAABUQ010008899.1_pt1 | contig 13853 bp, 9 predicted proteins | sample 5560001 | NCBI WGS metagenome assembly JAABUQ01 (sample SAMN10711888, study PRJNA513371) | rock metagenome | isolation source: Antarctica rocks | place: Antarctica: Victoria Land, Finger Mt nord | collected 2015-12-18
CCCGTTTCATCACCACACGGTATCACGCCGTTTGGAACGCATGCAGCGCAGGTACCTCTCTCAGGAAGCATCATAGGACCGCCAACCATTCCCGCCGCTTTTATAGATCACGTTTTAGACGTGGCACAGTCCCCCGCGAAGGGCATAGGCACAGTGATGTACCAGCTAGGTGTCCAGTACGGCATTGACCCCGTATATGCCCTTGCCTTCTTTCATCATGAGTCGGGCTATGGCAAAGCAGGCGTGGCGGTGACAACGCATAGCGTTGGGAACATCCGATGCACGGTAGGGTACACTTGTGACTCAAGCGGAGGCTATCGTGCCTATCCCTCTTATGCCGCAAGCGTGGCTGACTGGTATGCCCTCATCCGTGATGTCTACCTTGCACACGGCTTGACGACAGTGCAAACCATCATTCCTGTCTATGCTCCAACCGCCGATCACAACGATGAGTCGGCCTACATTTACAGCGTCCTTTCTGATGTTGCTCGGTATCGACAAGGGCAGGTGTAATGATGAGTACAACACTTGCATCTAAACTCCATTCGCGTTTTCCTGATGAACACGAGCAGGAGCTCGTGAGACGCGCTCGATCAGGGGATGTACAGGCGCGGCATGACATCATTGTGAGTCTCACAAGCTACTGTGAGCGGCTTGCCCGCCGCTACATGGCGGCCTATCGTTGGGCGTCTCCACGTCTTGAAGTCGATGATCTCGCACAACTTGGCCTGCTGACCGCCCTAGAATGTCTTGACAAGGCCCTTGCATGTGACCATCCCTACCCGTACTTGGTGGTGGCGGTGCGCCATGAGATGTACGAGTATTGTTGTGCTCATGCCAGCCTCATCACCACGCCGCAAGTGCATACAGACCGTCCCGCGTACCCACGTATGGGGATGATCAGTTTAGACAAACCACTGACGCCTGGCGAACCCGCTACGCTGGTGGACGTGCTTCCCGAACCTGTACAGGTCGCCCACGAGGAACCAAAGCATACCGCTTTACATCAGGCTGTTGCCGACCTTCCCAAACGACAACAGGAAACCATTCGGCGGCATTATGGCTTTGATGGGCCGCCGGAGTCGCTCAATTCCATTAGTCTGAGCATGGCAACGAGTACGCGCAGTAGACCGTCGTGTGCTTCAACCCATATCCGCTTGGCACACTCCAAACTGTACGCGCGACTCCAAGAGGTATACGCCTATGCCTAACAAAGTGACGAACGTCCATACACCAGATGCTCTCATTGCACTGCAAGCACACCCAAATTGGGTGTGCTGGCGTCGTGAAGAGCGCAATGGAAAAATAACGAAGATACCCTACAACGCCCATACTGGCACTCGCGCCAAGTCGGACGACGCGACGACATGGGCAAGCTATGACGTAGCCCTAGATACGCTGCAACGTCATTCAGACAAGTACGATGGACTAGGGTACATGTTCAATGGCACTATCACAGGAATTGACCTCGATCACTGCATTGATGAACACGGCGGGATTGATGCATGGGCGCAAGCCTACCTCGATACGTTACATGGCTATAGCGAAAAATCGCCCAATGAGGAAGGCATTCATATCCTGGTATATGGCAGCTTGCCAGAGCATAAGGGAACACGGCGCATCCTCAAAGGCATGCGACACAAGGATGCGGCTATCGAGATGTACGACAAGGGCCGCTACTTTACGATCACAGGCAAGCATCTGGACGGGACACCAGAGACGTTAGAGGCGCGACAAGAGGCCCTGGACGCTGTATATGCCTCACTCATGACCTCTCAGAAAGAGACCGTGTTGGGCAACGCGCAGGCCCGAACAGCCCTAGCTAGCGCGTTGCCCAACACGCCAACACCGACCCTCACAACGGACGCTGATCTGCTGAAAAAGGCCGAGACCGCCGCCAATGGAGGTAAGTTTACCGATCTCTACACGCATGGGGTATTGGGCAACAAATCGGCATCAGAAGCGGACCTTGCCTTGTGTGCCATGCTTGCCTTCTGGACGGGCAAGGACACGGCGCGAATAGACCGACTCTTTCGGGGGAGTGCCTTGTATCGGGACAAGTGGGACGAGCGACGTGCGGCCACAACCTATGGAGAGCGAACCATCGCAAAGGCGTTGACGTGTTGCGATGTGGTGTACGACCCTCAGAGAACCAGGCATCAACTAGAGCAAGATATTGAGCATCTCTTAGGGCAGATCGCACAGCAGCAGAACATGGCATCCAACGCTACGGCGAAGGGGCGCAAACCGTACCAGATCACCCCCAAAGACGTGGCAACGCGCCAAGTGCTGATCTACCTGGAACAAAACGAGTGGGGCGATGCGCTCTACTTTGCCGACGTGTTTGGGGGGCAAGTGGTGTATGACCACAGTGAGAAGGAGTGGTACTTGTGGAATGGGCATGCGTGGAAGAAGGATAGTACGGGCAAGGTACGACAACTCACCGCCGGAGTGCTGGGAAGTCTCTACCTTAAAGCTGCAGCCGATCTCACCGTTGAACAGGTCGAGATTGAGCAACATCTTCAAACGGTACAGCAGGAGACGCGGGAGGGCAAGGACGCGGGAACGCTGATCGACGGTCTCAAGCTGAAGCTCAAGGTGGTGCTAGGACAGATCAGCGATCTACATACCCGCGCGAAGAACTTACGCACGACCAAACGGACCGTGAATGTGCTGGCCTATGTGCAGTCACTCATGGGTGTGACCTCGGATATGTGGGATCGTGACCAGTGGTTGTTAGCCGTTCCCAACGGCGTGGTTGATCTCCGCACAGGAACACGGCGCGACGGAGAACCGGAGGACTACATGCGTACTGTGTGTCCAACGGAATGGACGAGCCTGGACGCGACATGCCCTCGCTTTGAGCAGTTCCTAGCAGAAGTGTTTGAGGACAAGCAGGACCGCGCGGCTATCACGGCCTTTTTACATCGCTTATTCGGCTATGGCATCACGGGCTCGACGCAAGATCACGTCTTCCCTATCCTCTATGGGGAAGAGGGACGCAACGGCAAAGACACCTTACTCGGTATCCTGGCGGATGTGCTGGGACCGATTGCGGGAGCCATCAGTAATGATGTGTTCATTGCTCAAGACAAGCTGAAAACGGGAGGAGCTGCGACCCCCCATCTTTCCGACTTACAAGGGAAGCGGCTGGTGTGGGGAAGTGAGACTAGGCAAGGCGATAAACTGAATGTGGCCCTCATCAAGCAGTTATCGGGCGGAGGTGATATCTCAACGCGGCCCCTGTATGCCAAAGACTACTATACCTTTAAGCCGACGCACAAGCTGCTGCTGATGACCAACTACAAGCCGCATGTGGACGCCAAAGACAAAGCGGCGTGGGAACGGGTGTGCTTGATCGACTTTGGCATGCGCTTTGTAGACAGCCCTCGCGCCACCAACGAGCGCAAGAAAGACGCGACGCTTGGGAACAAACTCAAGGAAGAGCGGAGCGGCATTCTCGCCTGGTTAGTGCGTGGGTGCCTGGCCTGGCAACAGCAAGGGCTAGCGGTACCGGAGTCGGTCCGGCTGGCAACCAGCAAGTACCGTGATGAAGAGGACCGTATTCTGCTGTTCATTCAAGAGTGTTGCTATGTCTCTCCCAGCGCGTGGATAAAGGCGCGAGACCTGTATACGGCTTATGCCAAGTGGATGGAGGCCAGCCAGTTCGGACGCGCTATCAATATCCGATTGTTTGGCGAGGACATGGGCAAGCGATTTGAGAAAGTACGTACCAACGTCGCCAACATCTACCAGGGCATTGGTTTACTGACGCTCGATCAGGAACCAGACCCCCAAGCGGGTGGAGGGTCTGTGTATGATGAGTCGCAACCCTACACACCCTCTCAAACCGCATTAGAAGCCAATGTACAACATATAGATGTGCTTAACAGTGTAGGACGTGTGGACCGTTTCCCTAAAGTACCTATTAATGAACTCTACCCCCCCTCTATAGAGGGAGATAATGGGAAAGTACCTACACACTCTACACACACCACATCTGTGAATACCGCTCACACTACGCCACAAGCCAATTTAGACACAGTGTATGGTGAGTCGCAACCCTCCACTCACTCTACACCAACCCTACACGGTCATACATGCACCACAAAATGGGAAAAGTTCTATAAAGTGGCTCACAATGCGGCGGCAACCCGTTTGAGTGTCGGGTTGTGGTGGTGTGAACGCTGCGAACTGCAACGCCTTTTGATGGAATGTGGAGAGCGTTTACAGTTCCCTGAATTGAAACTTGCAACCTATCGCGTCCAGGCCGGACGTGACATATGGCTCCGGCTTGCGCAAGAGGCTGGGGACGAGCGAGTACACAACGCGCTTGAGCAAGCTCTACACCTTGAGCAGACAAGAAAGGATGGGTCCCATGAGTAGAAGCAAAAAAACAACCTCAACCCCAGCCCCAACGCTCTTACTCACTATTCCCCAAGTAGCAGCTTCAATGGGACTTGGAAAGAGCAAAGTGTATGACCTCATCAACTACGAAGGCTTGCCCTACGTCAAGCTAGGCAATATAAAACGGGTCCCATTCGATGGACTACAGCAATGGATACAGCGGCACACACACAACAAGATAGCGTAGAAAGGGAGAGAAAATCATGGCAGCAAAGAAGAGCAAGAAAACAGCACGGCGAGGGCGTGGCGAAGGAACCGTGTACCTCCGCAAAGATGGACGCTGGGCGGGAAGTATCAATGTAGAGTCCAGCGATGGCAAGCGCAAACGCAAATACTTGTATGGTGAGAGCAAACAGGAAGCGCAAGACAAGGTAAACACGGCCCTGTATGAGCAGAAGCAAGGCATGCTTGTAACAGGGCCACAATTGACGGTAAAGAAGTATATGGAGTATTGGTTAGAAGAGATACACAAACCAACGCTTAGGCTTGGGTCGTATATCCGCTATCGCACTCGTGTCAATAAGCATATTCTTCCGACACTTGGTCATCTGCAACTACAAAAACTGACAGCAGACCACATAAGAATGCTCTACGCACAGAAAACGAGAGAAGGACTTGCCCCAGCAACTATTAGAACCATTCATTCTGTGTTGCATAAAGCATTAGAAGACGCTCTACGTGCTGATTATGTGCATCGAAACGTGTGTGATTTAGTCTCTCCTCCGCGCCTTACAAGACGCGAAAGTCATGCACTGACGCACGATCAGGCACAAAAGTTGTTGAATACTGCAAAAGGACACCGTATAGAGGTATTATTAGCAGTGGCGTTAGCGACTGGCATGAGGGAGGGTGAACTGCTCTCCCTCCGTTGGTCAGATATCGACTTTGCAAATAGTAGTCTCTCCATACAACGAACAGTGAGCTTTTACCCAAAGCATGGGTTCGTTGAGAACGAGCCGAAAACCGCACAAGGTAGACGAAGAGTTGTACTTCCTCAAATAATTGTTGAGATGCTGAAACAGCATCAAATAAGGCAAGATGAAAGGCGCAAGGAACTAGGTAAGCGTTGGCATGAGCACAGTTTAGTATTCCCCAACACAATAGGCAAATTTCAAAGCGTTCAGCACCTTACTACGCTCTTTGATAAGCTCATTAAAAATGCAGGCTTACCTGATATGCATTTTCATGATCTACGTCATAGTGCAGCAACAATTTTGTTGAGTATGGGTATTCATCCTAAAGTGGTACAAGAACTACTAGGACATAGCACCATCAGCATGACAATGGATACCTATTCACATGTTATTCCTTCAATGCAACAAGACGCAATGAATAAGTGGGACATCCTCTTTAAAGACAATAAAGAGGTCAAAGATACGGAGGATAATAAAAAGTAAGTCGAGGAAGTGCATATTTGGGTGAGAGCAGTTGATGCTTTCGCCCAGTTTTTGGACATTTTTAGCCCTATGGCTGTCACATTGGATGTCAAGTGGCGATTTATCGGTTAAGTGGTAAGGATAAATTAAGGCAGGAGGCTAATCCACAGGAATTTAGAAGAGAGGATGTGGGACAACAGTAAAGTTTTCCTAAAGTCTTTCATCAACAAATTGTTTGGTAACACTCAAGATTGTCTCAAGGTGACCCGACAACCCAAAAATCTGTGTATTTCTGCCGATTAGTTGTGCTACTATACGCATATAACACGCAGAAACATTGGTGTATGGGCCTAATTTATTACGCGCTCAGGAGCAACATGTATGGCGCAGAAGATTTTGATTATTGAGGACGAAGACGGTATTGTTCACCTGATAAACCTCTACCTGAAAAATGAGGGCTTTACCGTTGTCATAGCGAAAGATGGTGCCGACGGTCTGGCAATGCATGCACGCGAACATCCCGATCTCGTCATTCTTGACATCATGCTGCCTGCTATAGATGGCTTTGAGGTCTGTAAACGTATTCGTGCATGGTCAAAGACACCCATTCTTATGTTGACCGCACGAAGCAGTGAAGATGACCGTATTACAGGTCTCGACCTCGGCGCGGATGACTATCTTGTGAAACCATTTAGCCCACGCGAATTGGTGAGTCGGGTCCGAGCTATTCTCCGCAGAAGTAGTCCCTCTGATGTACCTGCCCTTACGACTGAACAAGCCGCTAAAAATGAGGTGTTGCGCTTCCCTGGTCTGACGATTGACTTGCCCGCGCGACGTGTTGAGGTGAATGGTGTCGAAATCGCGCTGACACCAACGGAGTTTGACCTGCTCGCATTACTGGCGAAATCGCCTGATCGCGTCTTCACACGTGAAATACTGATGAACAAAGTATGGGGCTATGACTATCTCGGCGATGGTCATACCATTGATGTGCATATGAGCGCGTTACGCAAGAAAATAGAGCTTGAGCCAGGACAACGCTACATCAAAACGGTCTGGCGTGTCGGCTATCGCTTCGAGCTTAAAACATCCGTACCACGTCCGACTATCGCACCATCATCATAGGGGAAAACCATGCGTATGCGTTGGTGGCAAAGTATTCGGTGGCGACTCGCCCTCGGCTCCATGCTCGTAGCATTGCTGGCAACCACAATTCTTGCGTCCGCCACAATCTTTGCCATTGCTTACTACTACAATGGCGATCAGAGCACAAGCTTACAAAACCTTGCTGAGTCTAACGCACAGAGAATAGGTGCAAGATACTCAAAGAGCAATCACTTGAACACGGCTACACTCGCGGCATTGGGAGGACAATTTGTTCCAAGCTCAAACAAGAGTTTGTTGCGCTACAAACCACAGGGAGAAGTCTACCAGTTTTTTGTGCTAACTACGAAGGAACGGCTTGCGTTTCCAGGCTCAAAACTCTTAAATTCAGTTTTACTGAATACTCTTTATGCCGCAAAGCATGATTGTAGTTCTGCTTCTAATGACATCAAGAAGCTGTGTCAGGCCATTACACAGGGAGAAAAAAATCAGGTTACGACGGATCAGATTAGCCAGAGCCATTCTCCTCTGTCACGTCCATTTACAGTTGTGCCAATTACCTCTGATGGAACGCACGATGCGTCTGTAGTGGGTGTACTGGTTATGCTTCCACCTGAAAATACTATTCCCACGTTTGTACAATCAGCCGCACAAGCGGTCCTTCTCGCGACACTCGCTGTCGCGCTGATAGCAGCTATTCTTGCGATTATCTTCTCACGCACGATTACGCGTCCCCTGGCAAAGCTTACGGCGGCCTCGCGCGTCATGGCTTCCGGCGACTATAACGCGCAGGTTACAATTCACACCTATGGTGAAATTGGTGAGTTAGCCCACAGCTTTAACGAGATGGCGGCACAACTCAACCGTGACGTGGACGAATTGCGTAAACAAGAGTTATGGCGGCGCGAACTGATTATGAGTGTCACGCACGATCTCGCCACACCATTGACAGCTATCGCGGGCCTTGGTGAGTCGCTGGTTGACGGTGTGACACAGAATCGTGAGGAGTATGAGGCAACGGGCCGTATCATTGTGCGCGAAACATTGCGCCTGCGTCGGCTCGTCAAAGACCTGCATGTCATGGCAAAGGTCGAGGCTGGTGCGTTACAACCACAGCGTAAAGAACTCCGTCTCGCCGCGCAAGTCGATGAGATATTGGCGGTCCTTGCACCGGAGTTCGAGCGTGCCGATGTAGAGCCATACAATGCTGTCCCCTACGCCTTGTTTGTCCAGGCAGACGCCGATATGTTGACGCGTGTCTTTTCAAATCTCTGCGACAATGCTATACGCCATACACCTGCCGGAGGGAGTGTCACCATAGAGGCGGTGCCACGAGGCGATATGCTCGTCATCTCTGTCTCCGATACGGGCGAAGGCATTCCACCCGAAGCACTATCACGCATTTTTGAACGCTTCTTTCGTGCTGATAGTGCGCGACAATCCACAACGGGCGGCAGTGGCCTGGGTCTTGCTATTGTTCGCGCCATCGTCGAAGCACACGGCGGTACCATCTGGGCCGAGAACAACTCCAATGGCGGTGCCTGTATCATGTTTACATTGCCTATACACCCTACAAAGACTGATGTATCAAAAAAGCACTTCTAGGAACTAATACTATAGTTTAAAAATTAATAAAGAATGTTTTGATACCTTTTGACGACTTCATTCGTGTCCCTTGTGACTCGCGAGAAACGAAAAACGCAAGTTCTCTTGTAAATGAACAACGAGAATGTGCTACAGTCATAAGGAGAATAGCATGAAAGCAGTCGTGTATAATGGCCCACGTGATGTGAGTGTGAAGGATGTGCCGGACGCGAAAATTGAGCGACCAACAGATGCTCTTGTGAGAATCACCAGTACCAACATCTGTGGCTCCGACCTACATATGTATGAGGGTCGGACCGATTTAGAGAAGGGCAAAGTGATTGGACACGAGAACCTCGGTGAGGTGATCGAGGTCGGCAATGCCGTAGACCGCATCAAGGTTGGCGACATGGTATGTCTCCCATTCAACATCGCGTGTGGCTTCTGTGACAACTGTGTGATGGGACTCACTGGCTTCTGCCTCACAACCAACCCCAATCCTAAGATGGCAGGGGCAGCTTATGGCTATGCTGACATGGGGCCGTACAATGGTGGTCAGGCTGAGTATCTCCGGGTTCCCTACGCTGACTTCAACTGCTTGCTCTTACCAGAGGATGCGCGGGAGAAAGAGAATGACTATGTGATGCTTGCCGATATCTTTCCAACTGGCTGGCACTCCACCCAGCTTGCTTGTGTTACGCCCGGCGATAGCGTGGTCATTTACGGCGCGGGACCTGTGGGACTTATGGCGGCTTACTCCGCGACCATTAAGGGTGCCAGCAAAATCATGGTTGTTGATCGTCTCCCTGACCGCCTACGCCTCGCGGAATCCATCGGCGCGATTGCCATTGATGACTCGAAGGGTTCACCTATTGAGCAAGTGCTAGCACTTACGAATGGGAAAGGCGCGGATAGAGGTTGCGAGTGTGTTGGCTTCCAAGCACACGACACGCAGGGGCATGAGCATCCCAATATGACGCTCAACAGCCTTGTGCAATCAGTAAAGGCGACTGGAACGATTGGTGTAGTCGGTGTTTTCGCGCCTCAGGACCCAGGAGGACCAGACGAGGAAAGCAAACATGGAGAGATCATGTTTGACATTGGCACCTTCTTTTCCAAAGGTCAGTCGATGGGAACAGGTCAGGCCAATGTCAAAGCCTACAACCGTCAATTGCGTGACCTCATTCATGTAGGCAAGGCGAAACCATCGTTCATCGTTTCACACGACCTGCCATTGAGTAGCGCACCAGACGCCTACAAGCATTTCGACGAACGCGACAGTGGCTGGACGAAGGTTGTCCTCAAGCCCATGAAATAACTCACAAAGAAGAATAAAATAACAGGTGCTACAATGGGTCTTGCCCATTGTAGCACCTGTTATTTTATTCTTCTCTCTGTAGCCCATACTTCTATGCATCTCGACTATAAAAACGAGTGATGCTATACTGCTACCATTGCCTAAACTATTTTGAGCATATGACGATATTAAAATCATATAAAAAGATGTGGACGGTGGACAGCAGTTGAGTGCTGTCCACAACAATGTAAAAGAGGACTCCATGACTACAAATATATCTTCTATCCATGATCGTCAGTTTGTTTCATCCTCGGCCTCAGTCGAAGGCGAGTCACAGGAACTGGTGGATGTCCTCCAGAAGATTGTCTATAATGCGGGTGCGTTGTTGGAGGTGCGTAACTGCTCTGTGGCCTTGCTCAATGCGAGCGGCTCGACATTGGTAACGTTGGCAGCCCTGCAAAAAAATGGACGTACTCCTCGCCACACGCGCTTTCGTCTCAACGAAGGTGTCGCGGGTTGGGTCGCGGAAAACTGTGAACCCCTGGTCATTAATGATGTGAGTCTTGACCCGCGCTTCAAACGGCTTGGGCGCACACCAATTGGCTCGATTATGTGTGTGCCACTCATCGACGACGACAGGTTTATTGGGACACTGACCGCGAGTAGCCAGGAAAGCAACGCCTTCGACCCCAAAAAAGCCAAAATGATGATTATCTTCGCGGAGCAGGCGGTCCTGGCAATCATCAATGCGCGTAACGCGGAACTGGCGCATCGGCAGGCGGACCAACTCGAAATGTTGATGGACCTCTCGCGTGGCATCACCACACGCCATGAACCCGATGCGCTCTATCGCACTATCTTGGTCGATGTGCAACGCCTGGTTCCCTGTGACCTTGCCATACTCTACCTGTATCAAGAGGCAACACAGGAACTCTATCCTATCGCCGAACTCTACGGGGCCGATACCGCCATTGGTGATGAGCAAGAGATATATGCAGCTGAGGTCAGAATGACCAATCTTGAGCAAGACAAGATACGGCTCTACGACACGCAATCGGTCACGGCATGGGCCGCTGTACATAAACACCCCATGCTACGTACACCCTCGCATGAGACACGAACAGAGCCAGAGAGTGATGCGGACATGGCAGAATTATCGGCTCCTCTTGTCTCAAAACACGTTCTATATGGTGCCTTATCCCTCAAACGTACATTGCCATTTACCAGCGAAGAACTACGCATTGTACGCAATCTTGGCAATATGGCGGCGGCAGCACTCGAAAATGTCGAATTGTTTCATATGGTTCGTACCGATCAGGAGCAGTTACGCGCGATCCTGGCGTCGAGTTCGGATGGTATCGCTCTACTGGGTGTCAACGCCTGCTTTATCGAGGCCAACGCCGCCTTTGGACGTATCTTTGGTATCGACGCGGAACAGCTCGTTGGCATGGAATGTATAGAGTTGCTCGGCTGTGAGGAAGAAGATGGACACGATGGCTGCCACGAATTATGTATGGTGCATACAGCCTTACAACAGGAAGAGTCGTTGCCCTACACCGAGATCGACCTTACCATCCAGGGCGTCTCACGCTCGGTTGGTCTGAGCTTTACCCGCGTCTCGACAAAAAACAAACCCTTGTGTTTGATGATGGCTCGTGATGTGACAGCTATTCGTGACGCGACACGCATGAAGGCAAATTTCATTTCGATGATTACTCATGAATTACGTTCACCCCTCAACGCCATCAATGGCTACCTCGACCTCGCCTTGACAGGTGTCGCGGGCGAACTCAACGACCAGTTGCGCGAGTTCTTGCAACGCTCACGTTCCGGTAGCGAACAACTCTACGGACTGGTTGAAGACCTCCTGCTGGTTTCACGTGCCGACGCGGGTCAACTACGTTTGAGTCGCGAAGTGATTAGCCTCAATGATGTTATCACTGATGCCGTTGAGGAACTTGAATTGACCGCAACCGACAGAGGCATCAAGCTCAAGGTTGAGATCGCAACCGACTTTCCTCAGTTGTACGCCGACCCTGTGCGTATGCAGCAAGTGCTACGTAACCTCGTCAGTAACGCGTTACGTTTCACCAGCGCGGAGGGCAGCGTTACGGTTTCCGCGACGCAAGAATACGTGGCAGGTGGCAACGAAGACACCGAGGACCGCGATGTACGCATAGCGAAACTGATAATTAAAGATACTGGTTGCGGTATCGCGCCAGAACACCAACAACGCATCTTCGAGCGTTTCTTTCAGGTGCCACAAACAGCAGTGCGCATCACCGGACAAGGACTAGGTTTGGCTATTGTGAAAATGATTGTCGAGCTACACGGTGGCAGTGTACACATCAATAGTGTTGTCGGCGAAGGAAGCACATTTACCTGCGTATTGCCCTGTGTGCTGTCGTGACACGAAATATTGTAGAAATGAAACCAACCGTAGGGGTCTAATTCATTACACCCTGCTGGCATTGTGGTATGCCAGCAGGGTGTAATGAATTAGACCCCTACAGTGCTGTCCTGATGCATCAGGTTCGTTCTGGCTTCTTTCCTATCAAGCCAGTAGAGAGACTAGTGAACGAACTTTAGGCGTTCCTATGCCTGTCACCGCGTCCCATCCCTTGCCTGCATTATAGCCTGGAATGAGCACAGAGATGGACTTGCCAGTTGTTGGGTCAAATTCAGTAATCGTAACAGTGTTGTTGCCTGTCGTGATGTCATGGAAACCCTTCGCATACGACTTGCTGCTACTCAATTTATACAACGCAGTGTTGAGAAAGCCTAAACGCCTGCCAGCATATTGATTGGCAAGTGCCACAATACCAGCCCATGCAGGTGAACCAACACTGGTCCCACCCACTGATGTGATATATGTTGATCCCTGAAAGCTAGCAACAATAACTACTCTGTAAGTGGGTCGGCATCGAAGGATACATCAGGTACACCACGTCCCGTAAGACCTGCAAGACCCTTTTGGTAGCTGGGGACAGGGAAGACCCTACTAATACCGCCACCTGTTGCACCAGCACCGGCATTAGCTTCATTCCAAGTCGTCTCAGCAACATACTCACCACTACCAACAGTGGCATTGAGAGTCGTACCGCCAACACTCGTCACTAGTGGATCGGCTGCGGGTACATCTACGCCTTTCCCTTCAGTATAGAGGCCACCACTACAAATGAGGGCAGCAGCACCGGAGTCGCCAGATGAAGCAAGAAGCGTGATACCTTTAGCACGAGCTTGACTGAATACGAGTTGCTCTTGCTGAAGGTAAGCAGAGCCAACGCAGCTTTCACCAAGCCCAAAGCTCTGTGTAATCACATCACCAAGATTGTGATCAACAGCATACTTTGTCGCAGTCAGAAGACCCGACAACTCAGCATCGGGAGTAGTGGCGAAGTCAACGTTAGCCAGGACGAGATCAATAGTCGCATCAGGCGCGATTGAATGAACTGTCTCTATATCCAACGCCGTCTCTATGTATGCACTTGGGTTGATGGAAGGTGGACTAAAGGGAGAGAAGACGTTGATTTTTGGATCCTTTAATCCGTAGAGTGAGTTATAGAGATGTACATCGCTCCGCAACGATGTACTCGTAGCACCATCAATGATAACTACTGTGCGGCCTTTACCTGTGATACCCGCGTTGAGTAGTGGCTGAACGTTGTAGGCGTTACGGATTTGCTGTGGACTATAACAGCGTGGTTCAACTGTGCTTGCCAAACATGGCGGAATGGTAGCGGCACTCGGTTGTGAAACGTTGCCATTAACAACATTCAGCTTCTGTGCATTTTTCCAAGAAGAGATGATTGGAAAGGCCATGTGTGGATCAAACTTTACTCTGCCACTCGCGGTAGCAGAGGCATGAGCCGTTGTTCCATTTACAGTGTCGAGTATAGTCAACGAAAACAAAACAATCAACGCACAAACGAAGCAAGAGAGGCGTCCCAGGAAACGTGGTCTATTCATGAATAGATTCTCCTAGTCTGAGAGGATAGTATCCTCATCTATTAAACAGTGGTAATAGTTTTATGAGCCTCGAAGAAGATGTGGGTATTGCGTTGGGGAACACTAAAGCTAGAAGC
>JAABUQ010008900.1_pt1 | contig 13851 bp, 6 predicted proteins | sample 5560001 | NCBI WGS metagenome assembly JAABUQ01 (sample SAMN10711888, study PRJNA513371) | rock metagenome | isolation source: Antarctica rocks | place: Antarctica: Victoria Land, Finger Mt nord | collected 2015-12-18
GGCGCGGACGGTAGCGGGCGGCACGGTGATCGACGCGTTTCCTCCAGCGCGGTTGAATCGGGCGAAAGCAGCCGCTCGCGTTCGCGCGCTGGCCCAAGCGGATGGGGCGCAACGCGTTCGGCTGCTGATCGAGGAGAGTGCTGGCGGACGCCGCGTTGCGGATCTTGTCAAGCTGACTGGCCTGCCGGGGCCGGACGTGAAGGCCCTCGTCGCGCGTAGCGAAGAGCTGGTGCTGGTGGAGGCGGCGCAGCGCGTGGTGACGAAGGCTTGGGTGGATCGCATGCGGCGAAAGCTGCTAGAGCTGTTGACGGCGTTTCATGCCGGGAATCCCGCTGCGGCGGGCGTGCCGATGGCGTTGGCGCGCATGAAGCTGGAGCCGAATGTGGCGAGCGTGGTGTTCGAGAATTTTCCGGCTGTCCGCGTGGACGGAGATTTGGTGGCGCTGGCAACGCACCGGCCGCAGTTAAGCACGCAAGAGAGCCGGTCGCTCCATCAGATTGAGCATGCGTTTCGGCAGGGCGGCTTTCAACCGCCATCGCCGTTGGAAGTTTTGAAATCTTCCGGTACCGACGCGAAGAAAGGACGTGGAATGCTGGAAGCGCTGGTAAAAGATAACCGCTTGGTGCGGGTGTCGGAGGACGTGATCTTTCACGCTGAGGTGGTTACTCACATCCGCAAATCACTGGCGGCGCACAAGGGCAGGAAGTTCTCGGTGCCGCAGTTCAAGGAGTGGACGCAGATCTCGCGCAAGTATGCGATCCCGTTGCTGGAGTATTTGGACCGGCAGCACGTGACGCGGCGAGAGGGCGACGCGCGCGTGGTGTTATAAGACCTCGAAGATGAGGCATTTGAGATAGTGCGTTTCGGGCACGGTGAGCAGGATGGGATGGTCTTGGGACTGAGTGCGGCGCTCCAGGACGCGCAACTGCTTGCCGCAATCGAGAGCGGCGGCGGCGATGATCTCAAGCAGGTGCGCTTCGCTCATGTGATGAGAGCAGGAGCAGGTGACGAGCGCGCCACCGGGCTGAAGCAGGCGCAAGGCGCGCAGGTTGATCTCTTTATAGCCGCGGGCGGCCCCTTCGAGAGCGCCTCTTGATTTGGTGAAGGCGGGCGGATCTACAATCACCATGTCGAATGTGCGGCGAGCGGCAACCAGGCTGGGCAAATAATCGAGTACATCGGCTTGATGGAAAGCGATGTTCGTGAAATTGTTTGCTTCGGCATTCGCGCGGGCGACATCGAGCGCGGCGGCGGAGCTATCTACGGCTTCTACTGTTTCGCATACAGATGCTAGATGCAGCGCGAATCCTCCGGTGCCGGTAAAGCAGTCGAGGGCACGGCCTTTGCCATAGCGGCGCGCGGCTAGATAGTTTTCGCGCTGGTCCAGAAAGACTCCGGTCTTTTGGCCCGTGTGAAGATCGGCGCGACAGGTGAGCCCGTTCATGTGGATGCTGATCTGTTCGGGAACTTCGCCCGCCAGCACGCGCACCTCTTGCGGAAGATTTTCTTTGGCTCGAACGGCCACATCGTTGCGGGCGATGATGCCGGCCGGATGCAACACAGCTCCGAGCGCGGCCACGATTTCGGGAGAGAGCCGGTCCATGCCTTGATCGAGCAATTGGACGACGAGCCAATCGGCATACCGATCAACAATGAGACCAGGGAGAAGATCGCCTTCGGCATGCACGAGGCGATAGGCGTCGGAGTTTGAGACGAGACGCTGCCGGAGCGCATAGGCGGCTTGGATGCGCCTGAGAAGGAAACTTTCGTCGATGGATTCTACGTGACGGCTCAGCAGGCGTAGCGAGATTTGGGAGGTCGAGCTGTAGTGCGCGATTCCCAGCGGGCGGCCTTGGTGATCTATTACGCGAGTGGTGTCGCCGGCACTGGCGGAGGTGGCATCGATGATGTCGCTGAGGAAGATCCAGACGTGCCCGGAATGAATCCGGTCCGCTGCCTTGCGGTTTACGCGGACTGTGGGTAGCGGCTGCATGGGGTTATTTAAGCAGAGGCGCGACGATACTAGCTGCTACTGCGTTCGGTGGCGGTGCGTTTCAATCAGGCGATCAATTAATCATGGACCCGCGACCTCAGGAAAGGGATGCGACGCGAAGGCGCTTGCGCGGCAGTTGTTGCAGAAGTTGGACCGCTAAAGCGCCAGCTACTTCTTGGCCGCGAAACGAACGCGATGAGTCAAATAGACGAGTCCGATCGGAGTGCCTCGGCTGTAATCCACGCGGAACACAATCTGCGCACTCTGGTGCGGCGGCTGGCCGCGGTCGAAAACACGATTATCCAACTCGGAGACGAATACTGGGTCGGTGAGTTTGCGGATCAGGTACGCTTCCGTTTGGGATCGATCGCCGAAGACGCTGAGCACCTCGCCACCTTTTCTCAGTCGGATGCTGGTAATCAACGCGTAATCCGGATTGCTCTCATCGCTTTCCATCATTCCAAACGCTTGTGGCGCATTGCCCGCGCCAAAGGACAATTTACGCGGCTCGCCTGGTTTGGGATCGGCGTTAACAAAACCGGCAAAGTTCGCTCCGGTAACATGCGAGGCCGGTCGGAAATTCTGATCGGCCAGCAAATCAATGAGTAGAGGCGCGCAGCGCGGTTGTCCCACTACGATGGTGCGCTGCCCGGCCAACCCTCCAATAGAGAGTTGACGCGCAGAGATCAGGGTGACGGTGGAGTTGAGGCCTCGCAGAAACCGATCGAGTTTGAGGCTTGCCGCGACATCGTCGAATGGCGCCCAGAAGTTCCACTGCGGGTTAGCGGGCCGGCGCACCAGTAACTGATCAGCGACGCGCAGGTCCTCCGGTAGATTCACTCGGAAGTCCCTTTCAAAGCCGTCCCCCGACCGGAAGAAAAGCGGGGAGCCAAGCGCAACAATCACATTGGTGGAACGAAAACCGCTCCAAATGGGATTATTGGCGAGTTCGCGCGAGGCGGCATTGGCGGAAGCGCCAAGGATCCACCAGATTAGGCCGCTTGCAAGCATGAGCAATACGACCGATACGGCCCCACAGGCGGCGCCGGTCCAGAAACGGCCAGCCGAGTTCGCGGACGCAGGTTCAACAACAGGAGACTTCACGACAGAGTGGGTGTTCGCTTCCACGTACGGCTTGTATGCGTTCTTTTCAAGCCGAAGCCGGAGCGGGAGCGCGGCACCTTCGTCGGCGTAAAATTCGTCCAACTTCTGCCTGAGGCGGCGCATTTCCACCCGAACAATGGTGTCAAGCTTCGGATTGAAGTCCTTCCTTGCGAAAACATTGGTGCCGATCACCATCTCCGACCGGGCCGAAGGGTCCACGGCTTCGGAAGCGTCGCGGAGATACGCCAGCAGCCGTTTCAGTTGTCCGCTGCGGCTGAAGGTCCTGCTGGCGATCAACTGATCGAACGCTTCCGTCAGTGCCGCGGAGGTCGACTGAGCCTCCAATGTACTGAGTGACGCGCTGCCGGATTCAGATGAAGTATTGCCTTGCCGGTTAGCCACGAAGCCTTCCAGACTATCAACTAGATTGGCCTAATCACGTGATCTCACGTGATTGAAAAATATCATATGCGATTGTCTCTTCTAAAAAAAGCGGCCTATGGGCATAATCCAAACGGATATCGGGTTCGGAGGCCACCACGCATACCGAGATTGCTGCGGGAACGACCGCCCATGTGGGCATCTCAACAGGTGCAGTTGGCGAGCGCGGAGAATTCAACAAACGCCCGGAAGAACCGCGCGGACCTGATCCTGTCATGGCAGGTCTGGACGGAGGATCCCTCGCAGCCGCAGGCCCAAGCTGGGGGCGGGTTATCCAGAGGGTTCCATTCTGAAGTGGGCTTGCGGGTTTTACGCCTATAGGCCGTTGCAGACTTGGAGCCGCCTGGCAGCTCACAGCATCACCGCTGGTTCCGGCAACGACCGGGCTCCATTTTGGAAACTTGGGGGAAGAAGATGAGTAAGAAGAAACTTTTCGCATCGTTGTGCCTTTTGGCAGTACCCGCATTGGCACAAGAGTTTCGCAGCACCATCGGCGGCGCAGTCACGGATCAGCAAGGCGCGTTTATCGCGAATATCGCGGTTGTGGCAACACAGATCGACACCGGAGCGCACTATCGCACCGTCACCGCGACTGACGGCCAGTACAATCTGCCGTTTCTTCCGCCGGGATTGTATCGCGTGGAAGCCGCGGCACCCGGTTTCAAAAAGTACTCGCGCTCGGGAATTCAAGTGTCCGCGAACGAGCGCGTGCCTCTGGATATCCTGTTAGAATTGGGATCGGCAAACGAGACCATCGAGATTTCCGCCGACGCTTCCATTATCGAAACCGACACGGCGTCCAGCGGCCAGGTAATCACCAGCCGCCAAATCGAGAATATTCCGCTCAATGGCCGCACGCCGCTCACGTTGGCTCAGCTCTCCATGGGCGTGATTCCCAATTCCGATCCACGTTTCAATCGGCCTTTCGATAACGGCGGCCCTTCGGGATTCTCCATTGGCGGCGCGCCGGCACAGACAAACGAAATATTGCTCGACGGAGCGCCGGATGTTACCGCCAATGATCGCGTGTCTTACAATCCGCCAGTCGACGTAGTACAGCAGGTGAAGGTGGAAATTTTCCAGGCCGACGCAGCCGCGGGTCACACAGGTGGCGGCACGGTGAACCAAATTACCAAGAGCGGAACCAACCGCTATCACGGCACGCTCTACGAGTTCAACCAGACATCGGCGCTCGAATCGCGCAATTTCTTTTTGAGCCGTAGCGGTCAACTGCTTCCGGTCGGCCGCTTTAATCAATATGGCGGAACGCTTGGGGGCCCGGTCTGGATTCCAAAAGTATTTCAGGGCCGCGACAAGTTATTCTTCTTCTTCGCTTACGAAGGCATCAAGGACTCTTATCCGGAAACCATTACCACGACGGTGCCCACAGCCGCTGAGCGAAACGGGGATTTTTCGCAACTCCTGACGGCCGGATCGAACTATCAGATCTATAACCCGTACACGGGCGTGGTAGGCGGGTCGCGTATCTCACGGAAGCCACTCGTGGGTAACATCATTCCGGCCAATCTGCTGAATCCAATCGCCTTAAACTACCTGAAATTTTACCCGCTACCCAATGCGCCAAGCGGCAAGGACGGCGCGAATAACTACGTCGCCAACACCCTTCGCAGCGACACTTTCGATAGCGAATTCGGGCGCATGGATTACAACATTAGCGATCGCCACAAAATCTTCGGAGCGGTGCATACGAACGGACGAATTGAGAATCGCGGCAACCGCTTCTTCAATATTGCGAGCGGCAATTTCCTGGGGCGGGACAACGCCGGGGTCACGTTGGATGACGTGTACACGTTGACTCCGACCGCGCTGCTGAACACTCGCATCGCCTGGAACCGGTTTACCGAAAGCAACGTTAAGCCGAGCGACGGATTCGATTACGCAACGCTCGGTTTCCCGGCTTCGCTGGTGCAAAAGAGCGCCAAGCTGGTATTGCCGCTAGTAGATATCGGCGGTTTCAATCAGTTGGGAGACAACGCCGGGAATATCACGCCTTTCGATATCTTCTCTATCTTTGCCAGTCTGAACAAGGTGTCCGGGCAACACAGTATGAAAGTGGGAGTGGACGCGAGATTGTACCGGGAAAGCAACATCGGGTACGGCAACTCCTCTGGAAACTATGTGTTTCGTACCGATTACACACGCGGTCCCCTGGACAATTCCCCTTCCGCGCCGCTTGGTCAGGATTTGGCTGCGTTCCTCCTTGGCCTACCTTCCAGCGGTGGGTTCGATGTCAATACCGCGCGCACCAATCAAGCCGCTTACTACGCCTTGTACTTCCAGGACGATTACCGCGTGCGTCCGACTCTAACCCTGAACATGGGCGTTCGGTATGACAAAGATCTCGGAACCACGGAGCGTTACAACCGGTCCGTGGATGGGTTCAACACCGGGGTGGCGAATCCCATAGGAGCCGCCGCGCAAGCCGCCTATGCGAACACCCCGGCGGCGCTGTTGCAGGCGTCGCAGTTCCGCGTTGCCGGCGGACCCATGTTCGCGTCCTCAAGCAACCAGCAGATTTACAAAACTAAATCGCATTATTTCAGCCCCCGCTTCGGTTTCGCTTGGACGCCCGCGGGACCGACCGGTAAGACCGTGATCCGCGGCGGATTCAGCCAGTTCTATTTCCCGATCATCACGACCGGCGTCAATCAGCCCGGTTTCAGCCAGACCACGGACGTGGTGGGATCGCTGAATAGCTATCTCCGCCCGAACGTGACTTTAAGCAATCCCTTTCCCAATGGCATTCAGGCTCCTTCGGGAGCGTCGCTCGGGGCCGCGACGAACCTCGGAAAAGGCCTTACTTTTTTCAATCCCGCCCCGCTTAACCCGTACTCCCTTCGATGGACGATCGGCGTGCAACGGCAGATCGGCAAGGACATGGTGGTCGAAGTCGGATATATCGGCAATCATGCCGTGCATTTGGGCGTCGACACACCGATCGATTCTATCCCGCGCCAATATCTGAGCACGTCACTGAAGCGAGAGCAGGCGGTGATCGACCGCAATACCGCGCTGGTAGCCAACCCCTTCGCGGGCCTGATCCCGGGCACCACGCTGAACGGCAGCACGGTTGGGGTGAACCAATTGCTGCGGCCGTTCCCTCAATTCACGAGTATTACCGAACAACAGGCCAGCGTGGGAAGCTCGTACTTCCACATGGGGCAAGTGCGGCTCGAAAAGCGCTTCGGGTATGGCCTACAGTTCTCGGCGAATTACCTGCATTCGCGGCTGATGGAACGCAGGAGCCGGCTTAACGAGACCGACCCGACGCTGGAGAAACGCGTGAGCTCGGACGACCGCCCGAATCGTTTCGTTACCAACTTCAACTATGAGTTGCCGTTCGGGAAAGGCAAACCGTTCGGAGCGAATCTATCCGGTCTGATGGAGCGCGTCGTTGGCGGATGGGTGGTGGCCGCTGTGTACACCATTCAAAGCGGCGCGCCAGTGGGTTTCGGAAACTCGATTTATCTGGGAGGTCCCCTGAATTACAATTCTCACAACGCCGACCACGCCTTCGACACGACTCTGTTCAATACTGTCTCAAGCCAGCAACTGAGCAACAATATCCGCTATTTCCCCTCGCAGTTCAACAACATTCGGCAGGACGGTTCGAATACGATGGACGCATCCCTCCTGAAGAACACCCGGATCGCGGAAAGCGTGAAGCTTCAATTCCGAGTGGAATTTTTCAACGTTTGGAACCACCCAGAGCTCAATGCGCCGGATACGAACCCCACCAGTAGCACGTTCGGCAAGATCACCAGTCAGGCAAACGATATCGGACGCGTGGGCCAGTTATCGCTACGGCTAATCTTTTGAGCTTGCGGCGGCATTCCTAACCGGGGTTTGAGCGATGCGGACGACGAGCCCGGAATGTCCAGGAGAGGCCTTTTCTTCAGTTACACATCCAGGTTGCGGACATCCAGGGCGTTCTCTTCGATGAACTTGCGGCGGCTTTCGACGTCCTCACCCATGAGGGTGGAGAAGATGGGCTCGGTTTCGGCGAAGTCTTTCAGATCGATCTGCAGCAAGGTGCGGGTTTCGGCGTTCATGGTGGTGGCCCAGAGCTGTTCGGCGTTCATTTCTCCGAGTCCTTTGTAGCGCTGGATGTTTACTTCGCGCGTGCCTTCGGTTTTGACGGTGGAAAGCAGCTCACGCCAGTTTTGGACCGTGTCGCGTTGCGTCTCTTTGACGATCACGAAGGGCGGGGTATTCAGCCGGGCCACTTGCTTCATCATGGTGCGCACACGACGGAACTCGGGTAGCGAGAGAAACTCCGTGTTGATATAGCGGGTGGCGTTGGTTGGATCCTTATAGCTGACCATCCAGGCGGAGTGCTCTTCGTCCCGCTCGATGCCGGCATCCAACTTGACTTGACGGAGCCGCCCGGCGATGGCCTTGACGTTTTCCTCGTTCTGCAAGTCAGCCTTGGCATCGATGGGCAACGTGATATCGGAGATGACATCGACCACACGGGGATCGCGTACGCGACGCTCGAGGCGGCGGCTCATCTGCTCGAGTTCGTCGAGCTGCATCAGGAAGGCGCGAAGTTCGGTGCCATCAATCGTGGCGGCTGGTTGACCGGCGTCCTGTCCTCCAGGCTGCGTGGGGAGTTCCACGGTGAGGTTCTCCGTCGCACGGCGCAGGATTTCACGCGTGAATTCTTTGTCGTCTTTGATGTACTTCTCGCTCTTGCCCTTCTTGATGCGATAGAGAGGCGGTTGGGCGACAAACACCTTACCGCGCGTAATGAGTTGCTGCATGTGACGGAAGAAAAACGTGAGCAGCAAGGTGCGGATGTGGGATCCGTCGACATCGGCGTCGGTCATGATGATGATTTTGCCGTAGCGGAGCTTGGCAAGCTCAAAATCGTCGCCCTTGCCGATACCCGTTCCGATGGCGGTGATCATGGCGCGAATTTCTTCGTGGCCCAGCATTTTGTCGTAGCGGGCTTTTTCGACGTTGAGGATTTTGCCCTTGAGCGGCAGGATGGCTTGATAGCGGCGATCGCGGCCCGACTTGGCGGTACCACCGGCCGATTCGCCCTCGACGAGGAAGAGTTCGCAGCGGTCGGGATCGCGCTCCTGACAGTCGGCCAGCTTGCCTGGCAAGCCGCCGGAGTCCAAAGCGCCTTTACGACGAGTGAGGTCGCGGGCTTTGCGCGCCGCTTCGCGGGCACGGGCTGCCTCGATCGCCTTGGTGACGACCTTCTTCATCACGGAAGGATTCTTGTCGAAGAATTCGCCGAGTTTATCGTTTATGAGTTGAACGACCTGGCCCTGGATATCAGAGTTCAGTTTGCCTTTGGTTTGTCCTTCGAACTGGGGCTGCGGCAGCTTGACGCTGATGACGGCGGTGAGTCCTTCTCGCACGTCATCGCCGGTGAGATTTTCTTTCTGATCTTTAAAGAGGCCACTCTGTTGGGCGGCTGCATTGATGGAGCGGGTTAACGCACTGCGGAAGCCGCTGAGATGAGAGCCTCCATCCACGGTGTTGATGTTATTCGCGAAGCTGAAGACATTTTCCGAATACGAATCGTTGTATTGGAGAGCTACTTCGATGGTCAGCTTGCCGCTTGGCAAATCACGATCCCCTTCGAAGTGAATGGGCTTTTCATGAAGCACGGCTTTACCGCGATTGAGATGCTTGATGAACTCGGAGATGCCTCCGCTGTAGAAGAACTCCTCCGTGCGGACATCGTCGCCGCGCTCGTCGGTCAGGGTAATTTTGAGGCCTTTGTTCAGAAATGCGAGTTGCCGCAGACGCTGCGCCAGAGTGTCGAAATTGAACGCTCCGGGGTCCATGATGGTGGTGTCCGGCTTGAAGGTGATCTTGGTGCCGGTTTTGCTGGATTTGCCGGTTTTGGCGAGCGGGGCCTTGGGAACGCCACGCTCATAATCCTGCTCCCAAGTGGCCTTCTCGCGCCAGACCTCAAGGTGAAACGTTTCAGAGAGAGCGTTGACGCAGCTTACGCCGACTCCGTGCAGCCCGCCCGATACTTTATACGTGTTCGAATCGAACTTGCCACCAGCGTGCAGCTTGGTGAGGACGACCTGAGCGGCGGAGACGCCTTCCTCGGCGTGAATGTCGACAGGGATGCCGCGGCCGTTGTCGACAACGGTGATGGAGTTATCGATATGGATGGTGACGTTGACTTCGGTACAGTAACCGGCCAGAGCTTCGTCGACCGAGTTATCCACGACCTCATAGACCAGGTGATGAAGACCCATCTCGCCTGTGGAGCCGATGTACATCGCGGGCCGCAGGCGAACAGCCTCCAGGCCTTCTAGGACCTTGATACTGGTGGAATCGTAGTTATCGTTAGCCATAGTAGTAGCCATAATTTCAGTGCCAGTTGCACGCCTAAACTCGCGCGTTAAGCCGCGAGGGCGTTTGGCTTTTTACCCTTTCCTAACATCAAGCGCAACGCAGTTGGTTGCATATCGCAGTGCACAATTTCAGATACGCATGGGCATTACGACATAGCGGTAGACCGCTTCCGCAGGGCCGCCATGAGGCCGGAACTCGCCAGCACTGTTGGCATCTTTGAAGTGGAATTCGACTTCGCTGTGATCGACAGAGCGCAAGAACTCAAGCAGGTATTGAGCATTGAAGCCGATCTCGACCTCCGGCCCGCTGTAATCCACGGGGATGGTCTCTTCGCTTTCGCCCGTTTCAGAGATGGAGGAGTGAACTTTTAACTCGCCACTAAGAACTTGGACGCGAATGGCACGCGAGCGCTCGTCGGCAAATTGCGCGACGCGTTCGATGGCGGATTTGAGTTCATCACGCTGGATCACGATAACGTGCGGATGTTCTTTCGGAAGCACGCGTTCGTAATCCGGAAAGTTGCCGGTCAGCTTGCGGCTGAGCAGCAGGCGTTTGTCTATGCGAAAGAAGAGATGATTCTCATTGCCGGAGAACTCAATCTGCTTACTGGAATCGTCATTGGCAAGCTTCTGAATCTCGCTCATGGCTTTTTTGGGCAGCATGGCGCGATAGGCGACGGTTAACTCAGGAAGAGCGACCTGCTTCTCCACCAGAGCCAGCCGGTGGCCATCGGTGGCGACCATGACCAAGCCGGTGTCTTTGAGTATGAGAAGCGCACCGTTCAGCGTGAAACGCGACTCCTCGGCGGAGATGGCAAAGATGGTGCTGGAGATCATCTGCGAGAGCACCGTAAGAGGGATCTGTGCCAGCACTTCCGGCATGGTTGGCAGTTCCGGGAAACTCTCGCGGGACATTCCCGCTATTCGAGTCCGGGAACGGCCACAGACAAAACTTGCCCACTGATTTTCAGCCAGCTTAACCTGTACCTCGGCGTCCGGAAGAAGCCGCACGTACTCGAGGAGACGCCTTGCCGGGATGGTGCCGGCACCCTCTTTCTTGATGCGGGCCGGGCAAGCGCACCGGATACCAAGCTCCAAGTCGGTGGCGGTGAGCCAGACTTGATCTCCATCCGTCTCGACCAGGATGTTCGAAAGGATCGGGATGGTCGTCTTCCTCTCCACTACCCCTTGCGTGAGTCCTAGCTCGCGCACTAGGTCCGACTTGCTTACCGAGAATTCCATAGCGTTGTTTGTAGAGAGCGTTGTTTGTAGAGATTCATGCTGCCAGTGCGCTTTTCTATTCTTCCTATACCTATGCTTTTTAAGTACTAAAGAGAAACCGTATTAGTAAGGGGTGTGGAAATGTTGAATTCTTCCTAAATTATAGCAAGAAATACGGTTGTTTGCATTTTGGGTTGTGGATTTCCGGGTCCGAAACTCTGCAATTTGTGGGTGGCGAGGAGTTATGAACAGCCCTGAACCTCACCGGCAAGGCCTCTGTGTGGAAATCTTCATAACTCTATTGCAGGGAGTCCGTTACGGATTGAATAAGGCTGTTCAAATGCTCGTCATGCTGACGGAGCTCCTCGATTTTCTGGACGGAGTGCAGGACGGTGGTATGGTGCTTGCCACCGAAATAGCGGCCGATTTCGGGCAGTGAAGCATGTGTCAGATCCTTCACCAGGTACATGGCAATCTGGCGAGGGTACGCGATCTGGCGGGTGTTGCTTTTCATCTTGAGCTGGGCTGGCTGAAGGTTGAAACGCTCGCCTACGGCCCGTAGGATGGAGTCGACCGAGATCCGGCGTTCAGAGCCAGTGTTCAGGTGTTTGAGGGTCTGGTGGGCCATCGCGAGCGAGATGGGCTGGCCGGTGACGGAGGAAACAGCGACCAGGCGGGTGAGGGCGCCTTCGAGCTCGCGGACGTTCGATTTGGTTTTGGTCGCGATAAAAATGCGAACGTCAGGCGGTAAGGAGATTCCTTCGGCTTCGGCCCGTTTGTCGAGAATGGCCATTTTGGTTTCGAGATCGGGGGCCTGGACATCGACCATAAGACCCCACTCGAAGCGGGAGCGGAGGCGATCGACCAGGCCGGGCAGTTGACCGGGAGCGGAATCGCTGGAGATAACGATCTGCTTTTGGTGGTCGTAGAGTTCGTTGAAGGTGTGGAAGAACTCTTCCTGGGTGCGCTCCTTGCCGGCGATCACGTGAATATCGTCGATTAGCAGGACGTCCGCCGAGCGGTAGTGGCGGTGGAAGAGGGTCATGCGGTCGAGCTTGATGGACGTGATCATCTCGTTCATGAAGCGCTCGCTGGAGGTGTAGACGACGTTGAGGCCACCGAAGTTTTCGAGAAGGCTTCTGCCGATGGCGTGCATGAGATGGGTCTTACCGATGCCCGTTCCGCCGTAGATGAAGAGCGGGTTGTAGCTACGGGACGGCATGTTGGCGACGGCTTGAGCGGCGGCATGCGCGAGCTGATTGGAGGAGCCGACCACGTAGGTGTTGAACGTAAGCCGGGGATTCAGCCAGGTGACGGTTTTCTCGAAGATAGGCCCAGCGAGGGTTTGGGCTTGGCCGTTGGTCCCTGCCGGTTCACTAGGGCCTGATGCGCCGGAAGCGGCGTGGGCAGCCTGGGCCAGCGCTGGAAGAGCTTCCACTTTATAGAAGAGGCGCCGTATCGGGAGATTCAACTCCTGGATAGCGCCGCGAATCTGAAGGGTGTACTCCTGTTTGATCCAGGCTTCTGTTGTTTCATCCGGAACGCGAATGGTCAGTTCGCCGTTCTGCAGGGATCCGAGAGAGGTACGAGAAATCCAATTCTGATACGCCCCCCGGCTAAGCTTGACAGCTAGCCAACCCTTTATATCGTCCCAAGCGTCACCCAACCCGCAGCACTCCTGTCGAACCCGAACGCAAACGATTCCCACATCTTTTCCACTATTGTGGAAAAGCCAAGTGGCCTGATTTGTAGGTTTTGTTTCGCTGCCGTGAGCCGGCAACTGACGGCTGGGGGAGAGAACCGTTTCCGTTCTTCGGAAAATTCAGTCTAACACAGGGCGGCGATTTGGAAAGATAAATCTGTACTGCATTTAAGCGATTTATTTTCAATAGTTTGCGCGAACGGTTAATCTAGAGGGCGGTGGAAAAGCTGTGATGAATTTTACGGTGACTCCTGCTAAACCGCCCGGTTGCAATCACATGAATTGACTTCGGAACAAAGTCGTCGGAGAATGTTGATTAGCCCTTCTCAACGCGGGAGTAGCTCAGTTGGTAGAGTGCAACCTTGCCAAGGTTGATGTCGCGGGTTCGAATCCCGTCTCCCGCTCCAACGTTCGTTTGTCGTTAGTTCCTTCGACACATCCATCAATAACGTAACCCGATCACGAGCTGGCACCCATTTCCCGCGTGGATACGGGTTATTTCCCTCTGTTGAACTTTTCTCCAGGCTTGTGCGTAGAAAAGCGTGTGATCGCGCCGTCACGATGTACGGGGAACCGAGGCATCCGCTGAAACCGGACACTTGCGCGGCGCGACCTGGAGGACACATGGAACCGGTTGTTGGTCTGGACTACTCACGTCCCACTGAAGGTACTTCTTTCTCGCGTGGCGCCCCGATTTGGCAAGACGTCCTGGCACAAGCGAGGACCGGCGAACTTGTCGCCGCGATGAACTACACCGCCTTATCGGAGATATGTGACGATCCCGAAGAAGTAGCCGACGCCTTGGAGCATGCGGAGGGTGAACAGGGGCATGCCGCCGCGTTCGCCGCCGAGGGCCGCACGATGGGAGTGGACGTGCCCAATAACGTCGACGCAAAGTATTGGAAGCGGCTCCGCGACGCATTCATGCGCTGCATCACGGAGCGCGACTTCATTGGCTGCCTGATCGTGCAGGAGATCATGCTCGAATCCTTTGCCGTCGCAAGCTATGCACGCGTCGGGAAGGTGGCGCCGGGGAGTCT
>JAABUQ010008901.1_pt1 | contig 13851 bp, 15 predicted proteins | sample 5560001 | NCBI WGS metagenome assembly JAABUQ01 (sample SAMN10711888, study PRJNA513371) | rock metagenome | isolation source: Antarctica rocks | place: Antarctica: Victoria Land, Finger Mt nord | collected 2015-12-18
GCGCGAGCTGCTGCGCAAGGTCGGTCCCGCCGCGCTCGGCGCGGGGGCGACGCAGATCAACCTCGTCATCTCCTCGACGCTCGCCGCGCGCTTCCTCGAGCAGGGATCGGTCAGCATCCTGTATTACGCGGATCGGCTGAACCAGCTTCCGCTCGGGCTGATCGGTATCGGCGTCGGCACCGCGATCCTGCCGACGCTCGCGCGCGCGATCGGCTCGGGCGACGAGGCGGGGGCGGCGCGTACGCAGAACCGAGCAATCGAACTCGCACTGCTGCTGTCGCTTCCCGCCGCCGTCGCGCTGGTGGTGAGCGCGCATCCGCTGATCGTGGGATTGCTGCAGCATGGGGCTTTCACCGCGACGGACAGCGCGCGCACTGCCGGCGTGCTTACCGCCTTTTCGCTCGGACTACCGGCGTATGTACTCATCAAAATCCTGACCCCCGGCTTCTATGCGCGCGGCGATACCCGCACGCCCGTCCGCATTGCGATGCTCTCGGTCGCAATCAATCTCGTGGGCAATCTGGCGAGTGTTTGGTCGATGGGGGTGGTCGGCATCGCACTGTCGAGCGCCTTTGCCGGATGGGTCAACGTGCTGCTGCTCTACCGCGTGCTGCACCAGCGGCGCTTGCTCAGCCTGGATGCGCGGCTGAAGCGCTCGACAACTCGGTTGACGGCGGCGAGCCTCGCCATGGTCGCGGTGTTGATCCCGCTCGACGCCGCGCTCGGGCCTTGGATGACCGGACCGGTCCTGCTGCGCGTGGCGGGGTTGGCGCTGCTCGTAGGGCTGGGCTTCGCCGCCTATGTCACGGTCGCGCTGGCGCTCGGCGCGTTCCGCATCGGCGATCTTCGCGCGCAATTTGCCCGGCGGTAGCAGCCGCCGTTAAAGCCCGCGCCATGAAACGCGTTTTCTCGGGCATTCAGCCGACCGGCCAGCTCCATCTGGGCAACTACCTCGGCGCGATCCGGCAGTGGGTGGCGATGCAGGCCGAGTACGAGTGCATCTACTGCGTCGTCGACCTGCACGCGATCACGCAGCACCAGGACCCCGCCGAACTGACGGCGGGCACGCGCGCGATGGCGACCGCGCTCATCGCCTGTGGCGTCGATCCCGAGCGCGCGATCCTGTTCAACCAATCGCGCGTGCGCGAACATAGCGAACTTGCCTGGATATTGATGTGCACCGCGCGCGTCGGTTGGCTGAACCGCATGACGCAGTTCAAGGACAAGGCGGGCAAGGACCGCGAAGGCGCCTCGGTCGGGCTATATACCTACCCCGTGCTGCAGGCCGCCGACATATTGGCCTACAAGGCGACGCACGTTCCGGTCGGCGAGGACCAGCGCCAGCACCTCGAGCTCGCGCGCGACATCGCCACCAAGTTCAACACCGATTTTAACGTCGATCTGTTCCCCTATCCCGAGGCGATCGTGCCCACCGGCGCGGCGCGCGTGATGAGTTTGCGCGATGGCACCGCCAAGATGAGCAAATCCGATCCGTCGGACATGAGCCGCATCAACCTGACCGACGACGCCGACGCCATCGCCAACAAAGTAAAGCGCGCAAAATCGGACGCGGACGTGCTGCCGGGCGAGATCGCAGGCTTGGACGGGCGTCCCGAAGCGCGGAACTTGGTCGGCATTTACGCCGCGCTCGCCGACGAAACCCCGGCCGCCACGCTCGCGCGCTTTGGCGGGCAGGGCTTCGGCGCGTTCAAGCCCGCGCTCGCCGAACTCGCGGTGGAGCGGATCGCGCCGATCGCCAAACGATTGCGCGAGCTGGAAGCTGACCCCGAACACGTCGACGCGCTGCTACACGCGGGCGCGGCTCGGGCATCGGCCATCGCCGGGCCGGTGCTGACCGAAGTGCGACGCGCGGTGGGGTTTTTGGGCGCATAGGCAAGGGCATTGCTCCATGAAACCTTGCATGACGGGGAGCATGCAATCGTTACGCTGCGCTGTGATGGTTTCAACCGGACGCATCCCGCTCTAAGCTCGACCGTGATGCGCCGCCTCATTTGCCTGATGTTCGCCGCCGCGCTTGCTTCCTGCGCCGGACATGTCCCCGCGCCGGGACCGTTGCCCGCTGTTTCAACGCAGTCTGCCCCGCCCCCACAACCCTCGCTGCCCGTTCCCGCGCCGTCGCCCAAGCCGACCGCCGCCGCCCTGCCACTTACGGTTGGCACATTCGATACGCTTCCCGGCTGGCCCGGCCGCTCGCCCGATCGCGCACGCGCCGCGTTCCTGACCTCCTGCCCGGCGCTCGAGCGGCGTGACGACGCGAGCGGGCTGACGCGGGCGGGCGACTGGGACGCCGCGTGCGCCGCTGCTGCACAACTCGGCGACGCGCGGGTTTTTTTCGAGGCGGCTTTCGCGCCGGTGATGGTCGGTCAGGGCGTGGGGCTGAACACCGGCTATTTCGAGCTGACGTTGGCGGGATCGCGCACGCGCGACGTGGCGAACGCCTACCCGCTCTACCGCGTTCCTGGCGATCTGATCGATGTCGATCTCGGCCAGTTCGCGCCGACGCTTGCGGGCAAGCACGTGCGCGGGCGAGTGGATGGCGCGCGGCTCGTGCCCTATCACGACCGAGCCTCGATCGACGACGGCGCTTTAGCGGGGCGTGGGTTGGAGCTGGCGTGGGTCGCCGATCCGGTCAAGGCGTTTTTCCTGGCGATCCAGGGCTCGGGCCGCGTGCGGCTGGCCGACGGGAGCGAGCTGCGCGTCGGCTACGCGGGCCAAAACGGCCGCGATTATACCGGCATCGGGCGGCTGCTGCGCGAACGCGGCGTGCTCGCGCCCGGGCAGGCGACGATGGAGGGGCTGGTCGCGTGGCTGCACGCGCACCCCGACGAGGGCCGGACGGTGATGCGCGAGAACAAGAGCTATGTGTTTTTTCGCGAGGTGACTGGGCCAGGGCCAGTGGGCGCGTTGGGCGTGGCGCTCACTCCGCGCGCAAGCGTCGCGGCCGATTCCGCCTTCCTCCCGCTCGGCGCGCCGGTATTTCTTGCGACGCGCACCGCCGATGGACCGCTGAACGCGGTTATGGTCGCGCAGGATACGGGAGGCGCGATCAAGGGCGCGAACCGCTTCGATCTGTTCCTGGGCGCGGGTGCCGACGCGCGGCGGATCGCGGGCGGGCTGTCGGCTGAGGGCCGCGCATGGCTACTGCTGCCCCGCGCGACGGCGGAGCGGCTGCGTGCGCGCGCCCGCTGACCGCCTGAGCGCGCGCGACCGCCAGCTCTGGCGGCGCGTGGCGGCGACCGTGCGTCCGCTGCACGAAGCGCTACCGGTGGAGCCCCAATCGGAGCCATCCGCGCCACCCCCGCCGCTCACCGCCGCCCTGCCCACCGCCTTGCCCCGTGCCCCAGCGCGCCCCTTACGTCCGCACACTTACGTGCCGCCACCGCATCCCGAGGACGCCACGCTCGACGGTGGCTGGGACCGGCGCGCGCGCGGCGGGCGGCTGGAACCCGATCGCGTCATCGACTTGCACGGTCACGGCGTCGAGGAAGCGCACTGGCTTGTCGAGCATTGCCTGCGCGACGCGGCGGCTCATGGCGCGCGCGTCGTGCTGATCGTCACGGGCAAAGGCTCGCGCGGTCCCGAGGACCGGCGCGGGGTGATCCGCGCCAACTTGGCGGATTGGCTGCAACTCTCGCGGTTGAGGCCTTTAATCGCCGCGATGCGCCCGGCCCACCCAAAACACGGCGGCGCGGGGGCGTTTTACGTGATTCTGCGGCGAGCGCGGTAGCGGCGGGCGCGGGTTGCTGGCATAGCCGTGACCGAAATACACCGGAGTCGTCCGTTGCGCCTGATCCCCGCCCTGCTGCTCGCCGCCGCATCCGTCGCTGCCGAAGCCAAACCCGCCGATGTCGCCGCAGCCGTCGCCGCAACCGACCGCCCCGCCGAGGACCGCGCGCTCGACGCCGGGCGTAAACCCGCCGAGGTGCTCGCCTTCGAGCGGCTCGAGGCAGGCGACCGTGTGCTCGATTGGGACACGGGCGACGGCTACTATTCCGAGATCATGGCGCATGCGGTCGGCCCAAAAGGCAGCGTCGTCACGCTGAACCCGCTTATCGCGGCTGATCACTACGCGGACGAGTTGAAGGGTCGTTTGGCGCGCCACCCCAATATCTCTGTCGCCAGTGCGCCATTTGCCGATCCGTTGCCGGCCGGCCCATTCGATTTCGGGCTACTCGATATCGTCTATCACGATCTTTACTGGACGAGTGACAAGTACAACCTTCCACGGGTTGAGCCCCGCGTCGTGTTGCACAATCTGTATCTAGCCATGCGTCCGGGCGGGATCGTCGCGGTGATCGACCATGTCGGCCCGCGCGGCGACACGCGCGCGATCGTGGAAAAGTTGCACCGTATCGATCCCGAGACGATCAAAACCGATTTCGCGCGCGCGGGCTTCCGCCTGCAAGCCGAATCCAAGCTGCTCCGCAACCCCGACGACGATCACACCAAATTGGTGTTCGACCCCGCCGTGCGCGGCCATACCGACCGCGTGGTGTACCGGTTCGTGAAGTAGGCCGGGCCGGGCCTAGTTGACCAGCGCCGCCTGCATCGCGCTCAGCCGTTCGATGGCGGTCTCGTCTCCCGCCACGCGCGCCGCCGCGAGATCGTCGGCCACCCTGGCGGGATCGATCTCGCCCACCGGCACCGCCTGCTCGGCCAAGATCGTCAGCCCGTCTTCGCCCACCTCGGCGAACCCGCCTTCGATGAACAGCCGCTCGGGCGTGTCCCCCATCGCGTTCGGATAGACGGCGATCGTACCAGGCCGGATCGTGGACATGAGCGGCGCATGGCCTTCGAGCACGCCGAAATCCCCCTCGGTGCCAGGGACGACGACCATGAACACCTGGCCGCTGCGGAGCTGGCGTTCGGGCGAGACGAGCGAGAAGTTGAACATGGGCGCTTATTGGCCGAGCGTCAGTCGCGGGGCAAGCGGCCCCGAGCCGTCCGGCTCTGCGCGCCGACGATCACGCCTTCGATGTAGGCCATGCGCTCGCGAAGATTGCGTTCGCGGACGTTCAGGTCGGACACGTCCTTTGTCAGGCGAGACACGTCGTCGCCGACCGCGATCGCCTTGCGCAATCCCTCGAAAATGTCGCCGACGACGCCCATGCGCGCGAGAAGTCCAGAACCGCCGGATCGAACTCGATTGGCTCCCGCGCGAGCCGTTCGGCAACGCGGAGCTTCATCTCCGCCTCCCACTCGGGGAAGGTCGCGAGCTGAGCGGAGGTTTCCTGTACGTCGCGGTGAATGCTCGCCGCAGTGTCGTTCAACTGCTTTAGCAAATGGTCGAGCAACTCAACCTCGGTGGGCGACAGCACGATCCCTTCCTCATAGGCGTAGACCGCGCGGCGGACATATTCGGAGGTGGGCAGCCCGGCGGCCGCCGCATTGGTCGTCCACCGCCGCTTATCCTCGGGGGCGAGGACGATGTGGAAGCGTTCGGCAGGTGCGGCGCTAGCCATGGCGGATGCTCTGAGTGTGTGACATGCACATCTATGCTCGGACCGGTGGTGACACAAGCACCGCTTGAACTCGCCCGCGCCGCCTAGCCCTCTTGCACCACCTAACAGGCCGCTTCACGCATCTGCTTGGAATGATATAGAGATCAGTCGTCCTCAGCCACCGCGACTACTTACCAGGAATATATCGGGTCATAGTTATCCGTACCGCAGGCTCAACACCGCCCTTGTCTAAATAAACAATCATATAAACAGTATATACTGCCCACCCTGAGCGTCCAATCTGAAGATGTCTTAGTGATAGAACCATGGACGTACGTTTCTTCCGGGATCGTACGCCACGCTAAGCCTGAAGTACGGAAATAGTCCAAAAGGTTAGCTCGCGCTTTGTCTGCTGTCCCTTCAAGTCGAATACTGCATTGGAAATCTGCGTTGTTTGAGATTAGCTATACGGGATTGCCGGTTGTCTGCATAACCAGTATTTGGAACGGCGGCTTGGTGAAGTCGACCAGATAGTGTGGGATTGTATCAGGTAGGGTCAGGCCTTTTGCGCGGAGAAGCTCAGCATTGCTGCGGTGAATGCCATTTCGCCGGTTACTAGGGGCATACAACCTCGCCGCACTGCTTCTACGAGACTCTCATCCGCCACCACTCGCGGCGCTGCCTCCGCCGAAGGCGACGCGAGCGTAGCAAACCCGGTCGCGAAGGCGACAGCAATAATTAAGCTCCGCATCACGCCGCCTCCGCAGCCATCCGCTGCGCCTTCTCGACCGCCGCCTCGATCGTGCCGACCATGTAGAACGCGCTTTCGGGGAGATGATCATATTCGCCCGCGACGATCGCCTTGAACGAGCGCACCGTGTCTTCCAACTGCACGAACACGCCCGGCGAGCCGGTGAAGACTTCGGCCACGTGGAACGGCTGCGACAGGAAGCGCTGGAGCTTGCGGGCGCGGGTGACGGTCAGCTTATCGTCCTCGCTCAGCTCGTCCATGCCCAGGATCGCGATGATGTCTTGCAGCGACTTGTAGCGTTGCAGCGTGGACTGCACTGCGCGCGCGGTATCGTAATGCTCCTGGCCGACCACGCGCACGTCCAATACGCGCGAGGTCGAATCCAACGGGTCCACCGCGGGATAGATGCCGAGTTCGGCGATCGAGCGCGACAGCGTCGTGGTCGCGTCGAGGTGGGCGAACGAGGTGGCGGGGGCGGGATCAGTCAAATCGTCGGCGGGCACGTAGATCGCCTGCACGCTGGTGATCGAACCCTTGTTGGTCGACGTGATCCGCTCCTGCAACTGGCCCATGTCGGTCGCCAAGGTGGGCTGATAGCCCACCGCAGACGGGATGCGGCCGAGCAATGCCGAAACTTCGGAACCCGCCTGGGTGAAGCGGAAGATGTTGTCGACGAAGAACAGCACGTCCTGCCCGTCTTCGTCGCGGAAATGCTCGGCGATGGCGAGGCCGCTCAGCGCCACCCGCGCGCGCGCTCCCGGCGGTTCGTTCATCTGGCCGAAGACCAGCGCCACCTTTGAGCCTTCGGAGGTGGCATTCCCTTCGGCGTCCTTGGCGATGACGCCCGCGTCGAGGAACTCGTGATACAGATCGTTGCCCTCGCGCGTGCGCTCGCCGACGCCCGCGAAGACGCTGACCCCGCCGTGGCCCTTGGCGATGTTGTTGATCAGTTCCTGGATGAGCACCGTTTTGCCGACGCCCGCGCCGCCGAACAAGCCGATCTTGCCGCCGCGCGCATAGGGGGCGAGCAGGTCGATCACCTTGATACCGGTCACCAGGATGGCGCTTTCGGTCGATTGATCGACGAAGGCGGGCGCGGGCGCGTGGATTGGGCCCGTCTCGGTGTTACCGATGGGGCCGCGCTCGTCGATCGGCTCGCCGACCACGTTCATTATGCGGCCCAAGGTTTTGGGCCCGACCGGCACGCGGATCTGGCTGCCGGTATCGAGCACCTCCTGCCCGCGCACGCAGCCATCGGTTGAGTCCATCGCGATCGTGCGCACGACATTCTCGCCCAAATGCTGCGCCACTTCGAGCACGAGGCGGCGGTCTTCGACCTTCGTTTCGAGCGCGGTCAGGATTTCCGGCAAATGCGTATCGAACTGCACGTCGACGACCGCGCCGATGACCTGGCTGATGCGGCCGACGTTATTAGTGGTGGGTTGGATAGCGGTCGCCATATTCGTCTCCATCGAAGGTCTTTGTTTCTGCGATATTCAATTGCGGTCCGGACTACCGAAATTTCTGCCGGGTCGGCCGACTTGAATAATATTCCGCTCAGTCCGGCGCGGCCAACAATCAGCGTATGCACCGAAGCTCTCCCAGATCGAATAGCGCGCCTGTCTAGCCAAGACAGCACAACCTCTCGACCGGCATAATAGATGATCGGGATCGCTAGGGTGAATAGTCGACTGAGCGGCGGTTCCGCCCGAAATGCCCACCTCAAGGTCCAAAGAAGGAACAGCAAAGCAAAGTAGAATAGCGCCAGCGAGGTTGGCCATTTCCATATGGCCTTCTTGCCGCCGTCCTGTTGAGTCACTTGGCCTACAAACTCGATCCCACCGTAAAGTTTTATACCGGGTGAACGCACCAGAGAAGGTCCGACGCTGATGTCTTCATCGTCCAAAATTTGCTGGAGCGAGCGCGTCATTCATATGCTTTCGGAACGCACCTCACACCAGCACCCACTCGCCCTTCGCGGCGATCTCGTCGTGCATCGCGTCGGGCGCGAGGTCGATCTCGCCGGGCCAGGTGACCGCGCCCAAATCCAGAAACACCTGCCCAAACACCGCCTCATCGCGCAGCGTTGCGAACACGCCCGCTCCGGGCGAATGCACCAGCGCGGACAAATCGACTGTCCCGGAAACCCCATCGTTGTGCCGCACCCGCAGCCGCCAGCCCGGCAACGCCTCCACCGCTGCCACCCGCCACGGCGCGCGCGGGCGAATCGGTGGGTAGGTCACGGCGTCGTGATCGGCCTCAAAGGCAGGTTGCGTCGACATAGCTTCCAGTTCTCAAGCAGTTCGGCCCGCCGCTCGGTCGCCCACGCGAGCACCTCGCGCAGCACCGGCCTCGGCAGGTCGCTTGTTAGCACGGCCAGCGTGTCGATGGCGATGCGCGCTTCGTACTCCGCGTAAAGTGCGTGGAAGTGCGGCGGCGGATGATCGGGATAAAACATCTGGATGACGATCCCATGCCAACGGCAGACGTTTGGCACTCACAGCGCCTCCGCCCCGCTGATGATCTCGATCAGTTCCTTGGTGATCGCGGCCTGGCGCGTGCGGTTGTAGGTTAGGGTCAGCCGCGTGATGACGTCGCCCGCGTTCCGCGTCGCGTTGTCCATCGCGGTCATGCGCGCGCCTTGCTCCGACGCCGCGTTCTCCAGCAGCGCGCGGAAGACCTGGACGGCGATGTTGCGCGGCAGCAGCTCGCGCAGGATCGTCTCCTCGTCGGGCTCGTATTCGATGACGGCGCCGTGCGCGTCGACCTCGCCGTTGCGCACCGGCAGCGGCACGGGGATGAGCTGCCGCGCGGTCGGCTCCTGCGCGAGCACGCTGCGGAAGCGCGCGTAGAACAGCGTGGCGACATCATATTCGCCCGCCTCGAACCGCGCGATCAGATCGTCGGCGATCGGCCGGGCGTCGGCGAAGCCGAGCCGCTTGATCGCGGACAGATCGTGATACGGGCCGAGCATCGCGGGGAACAGGCGGGCCAACGGAGCACGCCCCTTGCGGCCGACGAAGTAGAAGCGGATCGATTTGCCCGCCGCGATCAGTTCGTCCGCGTGACGCCGCGCGGCGCGCACGATGTTGGTGTTGAACCCGCCCGCGAGACCACGCTCGGAGGTGGCGACGACCAGCAGATGGCGCGTGTCCGCCCCCGTGCCCGCGAGCAGGCGCGGCGATTCGGGCCCGACGGTGACGCGCGCGCCGAGGCTGGCGAGCACCGCCTCCATCCGCTCGGCATAGGGCCGCGCCGCCTCGGCCGCCTCCTGCGCGCGGCGCAGCTTGGCGGCGGCAACCATCTTCATCGCCTTGGTGATCTTCTGCGTCGACTTGACCGAAGCGATGCGGACCTTGAGGGATTTCAGCGAGGGCATGACCTAAAACGTCCCATTCTTATTCTTGCTATCGGTCACGTCCTGCTCGTCGTCCCAATGTTCGGCGATCTTGCCTTTCTCGAAGCGCAGGATGTCAACCAACACATATGTCTTCGGCCCGACGCGCGCGCGCGCGTGGATGAATACGAGATCGCCCTCGGCCACCGCGTGCCGCACGTCGACGTGCCACTGTGCGATCGTCGAGCTTGGGTTTTTCATCGCGTCGTCGGCGGGACCGAGAAACTCGTCCGCGTTGCCCTTGGAAAAACCGGGACTGTGCGAGCGGAAATTGGGCGCGAGGTACTGCTTTGCTGCCGCCGCGCCCTTCTTGCTAACGATCAGCGCATCATAGAAGGCAAGCGCCGTAACTTTGTTCTCGGCCGGGCCAGCGTGCGCGACGCTACTGCAGAGGATAGCAGCAGCGCCCGCGAGCAGAGTAAATCGCATCACGCAAACGTCCGCGCGAACTCGCCCACCACGTCCTTCAACTTCGCCGGCAAATCCTTACCGAGATCGCGCGTCGAGCGGATTTCGCCCAGCACGTCGGCGTGCCGTCCGCGCATCTCGCCGAGCAGCCCCGCCTCGAAGCGCGTCACCGCGTTGACCGGCACCGTATCCAGGAACCCATTCACCCCCGCGAAGATCGAGACGACCTGCTCCTCGAACGGCATCGGCTGATACTGGCCTTGCTTCAACAACTCGGTCAGTCTCGCGCCGCGGTTGAGCAACCGCTGCGTCGACGCGTCGAGGTCGCTGCCGAACTGCGCGAACGCCGCCATCTCGCGGTACTGCGCCAGCTCCAACTTGATCGATCCCGCGACCTTCTTCATCGCCTTCGTCTGCGCCGCCGAGCCGACGCGCGACACGCTCAGCCCCACGTTGATCGCCGGCCGCACGCCCTGATAAAACAGCTCGGTTTCCAGGAAGATCTGCCCATCGGTGATCGAGATCACGTTCGTCGGGATATAGGCCGAAACGTCGCCCGCCTGCGTTTCGATGATCGGCAGCGCGGTCAGCGAGCCGCCGCCGTTCGCGTCCGACATCTTGGCGGCGCGCTCGAGCAGGCGCGAATGCAGGTAGAACACGTCGCCCGGATACGCCTCGCGCCCCGGCGGACGGCGCAACAACAGCGACATCTGCCGATACGCCACCGCCTGCTTCGACAGATCGTCGTAAACTATAACCGCGTGCATCCCGTTGTCGCGGAAATACTCGCCCATCGTGCAGCCGGTATAGGGTGCCAGATACTGCAGGGGCGCAGGCTCCGATGCGGTCGCGGCGACCACGATCGAATATTCCATCGCGCCCTGTTCTTCCAGGGTGCGCACGATCTGCGCAACGGTCGAGCGCTTCTGCCCGATCGCGACATAGATGCAGTAGAGCTTCTGCTTCTCGTCGGTGCCCTGATGCCCCGGCTTCTGGTTGATGAACGTGTCGATCGCGACCGCGCTCTTCCCCGTCTGCCGGTCGCCGATGATCAGTTCGCGCTGCCCGCGCCCGACCGGCACCAGCGCGTCCAGCGCCTTCAGCCCGGTCTGCATCGGCTCGGAGACGCTCTGGCGCGGGATGATGCCCGGTGCCTTCACCTCGACGCGCTTGCGCTCGACACCCTCGATCGGCCCCTTGCCGTCGATCGGATTGCCGAGCGCGTCGACCACGCGGCCCAAAAGCCCGCGACCGACCGGCACGTCGACGATGGTCCCGGTGCGCTTGACCGTATCGCCCTCGGAAATCCCGGTATCGGAGCCGAAGATCACGACGCCGACGTTGTCCGCCTCCAGATTGAGCGCCATCCCCCGGATGCCGCCCGGGAACTCGACCATCTCGCCCGCCTGGACATTGTCCAGCCCGTAGACGCGCGCGATGCCGTCGCCGACCGATAGCACCTGGCCGACCTCGGATACTTCGGCTTCGTTGCCGAAATGCTCGATCTGCTCGCGGATGACGCGGCTGATTTCGGCGGCACGGATATCCATTAATTGCCTTTCATCGCCGCGCCCACGGCGGCCAGTTTGGTGCGGATGGAGCTATCGATCAGCCGCGAGCCGACCTTGACGACCAGCCCGCCCAGGATCGCCGGATCGACGCGCAGGTCGAGCGCGACCTCGCGGCGGAGTTTCAATTTCAAAGTATCGCGCAACCGCTCGACCTGCTCGGCCGAGAGTTCGCGCGCAGAAGTCACCTCGGCGGTCGTCTCGCCTCGCTGGTCGGCGGCCATCTGTCGATACGCGCGGATGATCGCGGGCAACGACGCGAGCCGCCGGTTGCGGGCCAGCAGCCCCAGAAAGTTGCGCACGGTCGCATCCAGGCCAAGATCGTCGGCCGTCGCCATGATCGCCTTCACCGCCGCCCCCGGCGCGATCAGCGGCGAAGTGATGAGCGTGCGCAAATCGGCGCTCTCCGCCATCGCCTGCTCTAACCGCGCGAGGCTGTTCTGCACCGTATCGAACGACCGCGTCTCCTGCGCGATTTGGAAGAGCGCCAGCGCATAGCGCCGTGCGAGCCCAGCCGTGATGCCGATAACCTTCACTCAACCACCGTAAACAAGAAGCCACGCGCTTGGCGAGCGAAGCCCCCGCGCGGACGACGATGGCCTAGCAGGCGTGTTGCACCGCGGCAAGCGGGACGGTTTGAGTAGCGCATACGTTCAAATTGCTCAAAATTGTCGGATTCCTTTACGAATGTGAAGAGCAGGTTATCACCTTTAATCTGTATGCAATTGTTTTAGTACACATAAAAATACTTAGCTCGCTATTTGCTTAGGTTAACTCGCGCAATAACGCGTCACAGCTCGATAATAAAATCGACAGTAGGGGTATAATCATGAAACTCACTTTATTTGCAACTTCGGTAGTAGCGCTTGGCGCGCTTGCGTCACCGGCATTTGCCACGCCAGGCTTCGTCGCGCTCGAAGGCTCGGATGCCATCGCGTTCCACAGCGATGGATCTTACACACCACAACTATTCAAGTATCTTCAGGGTGGCTCGGCTAAGAACGTACTCGTTTACAATCCGACCGGCGTCATCAACCTTTCTAGCATCACCGGCGGGGTCGGCACTACCGACACGACGACGCTGACAGGCGTGAAATTTTCAGACTACAGCGCGCTCTACATCGAGTCTCCTGGAGGTTGCTGCACTGCGAACAACACCGTGTTGAACGGGTTCGGCGCTTCCGTGCTTGCGTTTATCGGCGCGGGCGGCAACCTTTCGATCGAGAACTACGTGGGCGGGACCTTCGACGGCACCGTGGCCGGCGGTGCCAACCCGGCGGGCACGATCGTCGCTGGGTTCTGCAGCGATCTAGAGAAGGTCAACGCCAATGGCATCGCCAAGGGCTTCTCGCAGCCGCCGGTCGATCACTGCTGTTCGCACCAGGCATATGAGAGCAAATATTGGGGGAGCCAGGGCTATATCAGCCTGATCAATGCCGACCCGAGCTTCACCTACGAAGACGGCTCCAACAGTGGATCGTCCTTCTCGCGATCGGCGGTTCACTCGGCCAAGTGCCCGAGCCCGCGACGCTCGCGCTACTCGGTCTTGGTATCGCGGGGCTCGCCGCGGGACGCCGCAAGTAGACAACCCAAGACTGCGAACGGCTGCTCCTGAACGGGTGCGGCCGTTTGCAAATGCCGGTCGATTTATATCACTCGCAAGCATATGCGCGGTTCGGATCAGGCCGCGTGCGCGCGCCGCCTGCCGAGCCGGTCGGGGATGAAGCGCTTCAAACGCAGCGCGGGTTTCTCGACGATGTGCCACGATGCGGCGGCGAACAGCGTGGCGCACGGGACGCTGAGCAAGATGTTCAGCCACCAGATCCTCGCCCAGGGCAGTCGCTCCATCAACACTTGCTGGATGACGAAGCCGTACAGGAAGATGCCGTAGGAATAGTCCGCGCCACGTAAGATGCCGAGCTTGGAGGGATTGGTCAGGCCGAGACTCACGGTGAAATACGCCGCGAACGGGGCGACGATATAGTCACCGTTGGGAACTACCGAGAGCAACAGCGCGCTGACGATGCCTGATAGTGCACACAACCGCGCGCTCCAGACGATGCGGTCGTTGTAGAAGAATATGCTCATGCCCGAAAGGAAGCTCACCAGCAGGACAAGCCCCGAGACCCGGCCGATGATCGGCGGCGGGAAGCCGTGGAACTGCACCAGCTTGCTGACCGTGTATCCCAAGGCGAGGATCATCACGCTTGCCGGACCAAGAAGCCGGTGGCGCTTGATGCCGACGATCGCCAGCCCAGCGATCGA
>JAABUQ010008902.1_pt1 | contig 13847 bp, 12 predicted proteins | sample 5560001 | NCBI WGS metagenome assembly JAABUQ01 (sample SAMN10711888, study PRJNA513371) | rock metagenome | isolation source: Antarctica rocks | place: Antarctica: Victoria Land, Finger Mt nord | collected 2015-12-18
AGAACCCCACCAGCAAGTAAGTGGAAAGGGTGAGCACCTCCAAAAGAGTATAGCTCAGAAACAACGAGTCACTTAGGGCTAAACCACTCAGCGCCGCTTCAAAAAATCCCATCAGGGCAAAGAAGCGCGCCAAAGCCCAGTCTTTTTCCATATACCCTAGGGCGTAAATTTGAGCCAGTAGACTTAACCCAGTAATCAAAACCGTTGCGCCGACGCTTACTGGCGACACTTCCAAGGCAAAGGATAAGTCCAGATCTGCAACTTTTAGCCAAGTAATCAGAAAACTTTCGGGTTCCTGGTTCCAGATGTCTTTTAAAACAATCAAGCTATGGACAAAAGCCACAACAGTCATCAAAAAATTAAAGTATGCTGCCGGTCGTGGACCTGTACGGCGGATTATTCCAGTCGCCCAGGGTAATGTCAAAATCGCGCCTATTAAGCCATAGAAAGGCACCCACCAACTTGTTAGAAAGAAAAACTGACTCGGTTCAATTCCTTGGAAAATCAGCATTAAATTCAGCCTTTTGCCACCCAGCTAAAATAATTTAATCAACCTACTTATTTGGGTTTAAACCCAAATAATAAAATTTGTAAATTACCTCTATTCATTTTACCTTAACCTCTATAAATAGTAAAAATTGAAAGCAAAAAAATCGCTCTTTCCCAGCTATAGTTATGAAATTGAACTTCTCTAAAACAAACTTTAAACCCTCCTATGAGGAAATCTTATACTTGTCTAGTATAGGCTCTTTTGTTTCAATAGCAGCTTTTAGGAGAAACACAGGCTGGCAATGAGGAGTTGTTTGTCCTCTCGATCACAGGATTACTGTCGATATTAATCTTTCTGATCTCAAAGTTATAAAAAAATTATAAAACAGATGTAACTGCTCTAGAAACTGGTAAAATTTGGTTGAGTACGTTTCTTAATCTAGCATTGTTAATTTTTATTAATTCAATATATCAGGAAAGATAATAGTAAATTATATTGTCAAAGGAGCCAAGCTGTCATATGCTGAATTTGGCAATGCTTTTGTAGCTTAAGAATGAGCCTTGCCGTCAAATTTTTCCATTAAAGAGTGATTTGACTAGCTAGAGCCCTCATCCTGGAGGAGTTATTTTAGAGGCCAATTGCAGTTGGAATGATTGAGACCAAAGGCTTTCCGGCAGTGGTGGAAGCAGCTGATGCGATGGTTAAAGCCGCGCGCGTTACCCTGGTAGGGTACGAAAAAATCGGCAGTGATCGCGTGAAGGTCATCGTTCATTCGTTACAGCCATTGCACAGTTTCGAATGTAATTCGGTAGAACCAATTAATTGGTCAAAGTTTTCCAGAGATTCTTCACTATTAAGGAGCAGAACCGATGTCAATTGCAGTCGGAATGGTAGAAACGCTAGGCTTTCCGGCGATAGTGGAAGCAGCTGATGCGATGGTTAAAGCCGCCCGCGTCACTCTAGTGGGCTATGAAAAAATTGGCAGCGGTCGCGTAGCGATCATTGTCAGAGGAGATGTCTCCGAGGTGCAAGCATCGGTAGCGGCGGGGATTGAGTCGGTGAAGCGAGTGAACGGAGGGCTGGTCTTATCTACCCACATCATTGCTCGTCCTCACGAGAACCTGGAGTACGTTCTGCCGATTCGTTACACCGAGGCGGTGCAGCAGTTCCGGGAGGATGTTAATGCCATTCGCCCCTACGGAAATCGCCCATAATATGCAATGCAAATTGCCAAAGTTCGCGGCACAGTTGTTAGTAGTCAAAAGGAGCCGAGTCTCAGAGGAGCTAAACTACTGCTGTTGCAATTTGTAGATGAAGAGGGACGTCTGCTGTCAAAATATGAGGTAGCAGCTGATAATGTAGGTGCAGGAGTGGATGAGTGGGTACTCGTAAGTCGTGGGAGTGCTGCTCGTCAAGTTCCTGGCAATGAAGCTCGTCCACTCGATGCAGTGGTGGTGGCGATAATTGACAGTGTTCGTCTTGAAGATCGCCTGGTTTACAGTAAAAAAGACCAAAATCGTTAGATAGCAGTCAGCTCTCAGCGGTCAGCTCTCAGCAAAAAAATTATGGAATAAAACAAGAGACTATAAAAGTCTAAAGTTTAAAGTAAAAAGTTTGCTGAAGCGCTGAAAGCTGAAAGCTAAAAGCTAAAGTTAGGAGGAATTTTACGATGGTAGTCCGCAGCGGCCTCGCGGCCCCCCCAACCCCTTGGTCAAGAAATTTGGCTGAGCCAAAAATCCATGAAACTGCCTTTATCCACTCGTTTTCCAACATTATTGGGGAAGTGGAGATTGGTGCGAATGTTATGGTGGCCCCAGGCACTTCGATCCGGGCCGATGAAGGAAGACCTTTCTATATTGGCGAAGGCACCAATCTTCAAGATGGTGTGGTAATTCATGGGTTAGAACAAGGCCGGGTAATCGGGGATGACAAAAAGCAATACTCCGTGTGGATTGGGAAGAAGGCTTCGATTACCCACATGGCGTTGATTCATGGCCCAGCTTATATTGGGGATGACTGCTTCATTGGCTTTCGCTCGACGGTGTTTAACGCCAGGGTGGGTCAGGGTTGCATCGTGATGATGCATGCGTTGATTCAGGATGTAGAGATTCCTGCAGGTAAGTATGTGCCTTCGGGGGCGGTCATTACTAACCAGCAGCAAGCTTACCGCTTGCCGGATGTGCAAAAAGAGGATAGGGAATTTGCTCAGCATGTGGTAGGTATCAATGATGCCTTGCGAGCCGGTTATCAATGTGCTGGGGATGTAGCCTGTATTGCACCGCTCCGGAATGAGCTAGTTCAATCTCATGGCTCGAATGGGGGTAATGGCTCAAAAGGTGGTATGACAAATACAAGCTTGAGTTCAGAAACGGTCGAGCAACTGCGGCAACTAGTGGCGCAAGGATACAATATTGGCACAGAGCATGTAGACGAGCGTAGGTTCCGCACAGGCTCGTGGCAAAGTTGTAGCCCAATTCCAACCCAAAATGAGTCGGAAGCGATCGCAGCTCTGGAGGAGTGTGTAGCCAACCATGAAGGGGAATATGTGCGCTTGATTGGCATTGACCCCAAGGCGAAGCGGCGGGTGTTGGAAACAATTATCCAGCGACCGGGTGCCAAGGTGATCCAGCCAATGAAGCCGACTTCAGGTTCCCATTTGAACAAGGCTACTGCTTCCCAGTCAGATAGCAACTTTACAAGTTCGGGTTCGAGTTCTAGACTCAGCTCAGAAACGGTGGAACAGCTGCGGCAACTAGTGGCGCAAGGATACAAGATTGGCACAGAGCATGTGGACGAGCGTAGGTTCCGCACAGGTTCGTGGCAAAGTTGTAGCCCAATTCCAACCACAAATGAGTCGGAAGCGATCGCAGCTTTGGAAGATTGTGTAGCGAACCATGCAGGGGAATATGTGCGCCTGATTGGCATTGACCCCAAGGCGAAGCGGCGGGTATTGGAAACAATTATCCAGCGACCGGATGGCAGTGTTTCCCAGCCAGCCACTGCTAGTAATGGTTCTAGGGGCAACGAGCGGACACAGAAGACTAGCTTGAAATCAGAGGTGGTGGATCAGCTACGCCAGCTCTTGGCTCAAGGGAATCGCATCAGCGCAGAGCATGTAGATCAGCGCCGGTTCCGCACGGGTTCATGGCAAAGTTGTGGTCAGATTGAAACCAAGCAGGAGTCGGAAGCTATAGCAGCGCTAGAGTCTTATTTAGCTGAGTACCAAGGGGAATATGTGCGCCTAATTGGCATTGAACCCAAGGCGAAGCGGCGGGTGTTGGAAACGATTATTCAACGACCCAATGAGCCAGCTCTTAGCCAGTAAAAACCCTCTTATTTTCGTTGGACTTATGGGTAATGACCCCAAATAGCCTAGTCACATCTTCTCCGGGCCCAGAAGTTCAAACTTCAATTTATATGAGACCACTGCACCCCAGCAACAACTTTGATGCCTATATCAGTGGTGAGGTGAAGATTGATCCGAGCGTGGCGATCGCACCAGGGGTTCTGATTCAAGCGAGTCCAAACAGCAGAGTGATCATCGGTGCAGGAGTTTGTATTGGCATGGGGACAATTCTTCATGCTCATGAAGGTATCCTGGAAGTGGAGGCAGGAGCGAATCTGGGGGCGGGTGTTTTGGTAGTTGGCAAAGGCAAAATTGGGGCAAATGCTTGTATTGGTGCAATGACAACGATTCTGAATCGTTCGATTGAGCCGGGGCAAGTGGTGGTAGCGGGTTCCGTGATTGGAGACGAGAGTCGTCAAGTCGCAGCGTCCGAATTGGGGGCGATCGCGGCAGTAGCCGATGATCTCGCCCCCACTCCAACTGCGGCGACGGTGAGCGGTAAGACTTTTGAGTCGGCAACGACTTCCAGAGCAATGCCAAAAGAAAGCTCCCCTAACCCTCAAACCAACTCCGAACCAACCAAAGCCGTGCCTAAATCGCCTGAAACTGCTGAGACCAAAGTCTATGGACAAGACCATCTGAATCGAATGCTGTCAACCATGTTTCCCCACCGTCAATCTTTGAGCCGCCCACTACAAGATGATCAGTCTCCCTCTGATCAGACTTAGGTCAGTAATCCGGTGTGTTCTAGTAGAGGTCTAAGATGGAGACAGCCAAGCCAGGATTTCTTCCCCCTGAGCAGTCAAGTCAGCGAGATGAGATTAGAGAAAGTGCCTTGGGTTTAGTCTCGACCCTCAGCTTTCCCGTGATCATTCACATCGCTGACAAAATGCTCAAATCAGCTGAGGTGATTCTGATCGGGTTTGAAAAAATTGGTAGTGGTCACTGTACCGCTATTGTACGAGGCGGGATTGCTGATATTCGGATGGCAGTGGAAATAGGGGCGCAAACCGCCGAAGAGTTTGGTCAGCAAGTTTCCACGGTGGTGATTACGCGACCGCTACCCAATCTGGAAGAGGTATTGCCAATTGGCAGTCGCGCCTACGAGCTATCCCAGGCAAATCGTAACTCTCGTGTGAGTAACCAAGCTATTGGTCTAATCGAAACACGAGGTTTTCCGGCATTGGTCGGGGCTGCTGACGCTATGCTTAAGGCGGCTGAGGTTGAGCTGGCTGCCTATGAAAAGATTGGATCGGGTTTGTGTACAGCCATTATCCGGGGTGCCGTTGCCGATGTAGTGGTGGCAATAGAAGTAGGTATGCAGGAAGCCTCGCGGATTGGGGAATTAAACGCGATCGCGGTGATTCCGCGACCTTTGGATGACTTGGAGAGAACACTGCCTGCGGCAAGTTGCTTGCTAGAAGGGGAACCCAAACCCCTGTTGTTGCCACTGACGCTCAAAGACAAGGAAGCCGAAGCCGAGTTGGTAATGCTACCAGATTTGGCCAAGTTACCCGCTCACCTTAAAAACGAATCATAATTAACGTGAGTTCGATATAGAAATGCACAAGGAGTTACCTTCAACCGCGAGCAGGCCCCCACTATAACGACGAGCGCTCTAAAAGGCGGAACCTTTGGTCGTGTCGCAAAAACTCGAAGAGATGGCGTCAAATCCTGGGCGCACATCAGGAAACCTGAATGTGCGATGGTACTGCCGCTATGAGCTTTTTTGCGACACAACCCCTTCCTGGCTCCGTATTTAACCAATGACATTACTCGCGATCTATTGGATCAAGATTATTGCCTCTTGGGCCTTGGCGTAAAGGTTTTTTTTCAGCTCTTGCCTAACTTGCCCAATCAGTTCATCAAAAGTCTCTCGCTTCTGTGTAAGTTGTTTTCTCAGTCCCGACTCTAACTCGGAACTCATTTCCTCGCATACCCTGTTGATCTTGCTGTCCCCCAACACAATAAAACGACTCCAACTAGGGATATCCACCTGTTTTTTGATCGCCTCTTTGATCCCCTCCTTGGTTAGCTCCACTCCTGAGGCAAGAAACACTGCGCCATAGACCAGTGCGATCGGCCAGATCAAGTGCCCCGTTAGTAGCAGAGTGATGATGCTCCCGATAGTGCCCCCACCAATCACCAGATTGACTATAAACATCACTGTGTCGGCAAGAATAGCGTCTCCAATGGACAGATCCAGGTTTACCAAGGTAGGATCGATACCATACTCAAACCTCAAGCTGCTTGTAGGGATCTGGAACCGTTGACAAATCGGGTCTGTTTCTACGGCCAAGTCGGGTTGGATCTTGCTGTTAAACCACTTGACGCATATAGTCTTGATCGTCTGCTGAGCCTGATTGCTTTTGAGCCACTGCAACGCCCGCATCTCAATCGAGCTTTGAAGATCCGCCAAAGTCCGTATTCGGTTGTTTTGCCAGTCTTTTAAACCGGGTTTGACGGCGTTTTCAATCAGACCATCAGACACCGGCTTGGTCAACATGTTGATTAGCTCGGGGATATGTTGCTCGATCAGATCTTTTAGCTCAAGCGAGTCACTTAGTTGGTTGACCTCTTCTTTAAAAGCAGCAGCACGCAGATCCCATCGTCCTACGCGCGCTAAACCCAGGGCAATGCACCGCTCAGGTTCCGGATCGGGGCGAACCTGGGATTCGGGTTCGGGGAATATTTCCTCGCAAATCTGACGAGTGAACTTCATTCGTGATGCGCCGCCGGTCATCAGCAGAACTTTGGGGACAATGCCTAGGTTGTTGAGCTTTTCCTTCGCCTCACTCACCGCCTCCCGAAAGGACCCAATCCAACTTTTGTGCTCCAGTTCAGGCAGGGGCTGGTTCAATATCTCCTCCATCGTCAGGAGGTTGACTTTGGGGGCAAAGTAAATCTGTCCGTTAACACACTCGAAGCCGCGCGCCCATGTTTCCGCCTCGCTGTATAGGTTTTCATTAGAAAAGTATTCTTCCTTAACCTTGCGGCATTGGAGTTCACAGCGTGACAAGTGATGCGGATGTTGCTCAAACACTTTTTCGAGTAGCGCTTTCTGACCGTGACTGGCAAGAGTCCGGGCAAAAATGGCCTTGTCGATCAGGGCTGCTCCTAGGGCGTTATTCCCGAAATCCATCGGGATCTCGGACAAACTCTTGACGAGAGTAAAATCCGTGGTCGAAGAGCCAATGTCGATGATCAGCACCGATGATTTGAGTTCGTAATAGTCGAGCTTACCGCCTTCCTTGGCTTGCATGAAAGCAGCCCGCGACTCCGGTACGACACTTAATAGCGGAATAGAAGCTTCCTTAAGCAGGATTTGGTATTCGTCCCGTTCTCTAACTGACCATCCTGAGGGACATCCGACGTAAAAGTAGCTAGCTTCCCCACCTTTAATCTGTTTGCTTTCTTTTAAGAGACGGTAGTAGGTTTCAAGGAAACTGCGGATTTTCTGCCTGTAATTTGGATCGTTGTTTGGTTTTTGCTTAAAAGAGATTTCGAGCCTGGTAACGCCAGGCTGGATTAAAGCTTGTTCGCCGACAAGAGTGCCGAGGTGGGGATGAGTGCCAATAGCCGTGACTTGGACCTTCTTGTTATTAATCTCAAGCATGTCCGGGGGCTCGATGCTATTCACATTCGCCTTAGCCACCGCTGTCTCACCGTGCCCAAGATCAAACCCGATTGTTTCTATAACTTGCATGCTGATACTTTCCCTGGCTCAATTACCCGACCTCGTCGGAGCACCTGTTCGCCCTTCAACAAGGCGGGAGTTATGGTCACGTAGTCCTTGGCAGATGGGTCGATGGGAGGCTCAAAGTCAAAATACTCACGAGAACTATCCTCGTCATTAGACCTAATTGAAAAATTCTGGGCTCGAATTCCCTGCTCCATCAAAATCTGTGGAAGAAGTTTGCTCAGCTCAAGCGTCATATCGGGATTCTCAAGCGATGACGCGCCCATCAGCATCTGAAGAAAATTCAACACTTCTGCCATCTCTTCTATTCCATTGGTAGTGAGAGGTTTTTGAACTTCTTCAGTCTGGGCGACTGCACGGTCAATGGTGTTCAGAGCATCGGCAAGGTTGTCTAGAAGGACTTTGCTATCGACTCGCCCTATCAGTTGGGGCGCTGCCATCGGCTGAACAGAGCCGGGATTGTTTTCGTGGAAGTCGTCGAGTTGTGTCGCAACTTCCAGTCCTATAAGCAGAGACATCAGCAAGATCGCCATCCACGCAAGTGGGTCAGAGCTCGTCAATGAGAACAACGAAACTAAGATGCCTGCGCAGATGAGTACCTGTAGGAGTTTCAGTATTAAGCTCTTAGGAGAAAACCGCGTGGCTTGGTTAATGATTTGCTCAGGATCTGGGGACGCAACTTTTGTCTGGTTGGCAGCAGTGAGGGTAGCTAGGGACTGCCGCAGCGTGTCCAGGAAAAAGAGAGCCAGACGTGCTTGAGGCACGCTCAGATCCCCGATGTACATCGTCTTAAGATTATCGAGTCGGTTCTGAACCAGCTTAACTACCTGTTCAAGGCTGGTCGCCTGATCAATCTCTGTCTGAAGTTCGCTCCGTTCTTTGCTAAAAACCGTCAATAGTGTTTTCATTGCACTCGCCACGACTTCGACCGTTGAACTGCCCCACTAGAAAACACTACCTTTCTTAGATAGCTCTCTACCTCTAACATTGGGATTACTTTTTGCGGCGTGATTAGCTGATTGCGGCTCTAGACACCTGACATCATCGGCCAGGTGGTAATTATAAACACGGCAACCACTGCGATCGCCAGTAACCCTTGCATCAGTTTCCCAACGAATGAACCCACTACAATCCCGGCACCCGCTTGCAGCGATAACTTAGTTCTCAAACCTAGCTCTATTTCCCGCCGATAGAGAAACTCTCCTATAATTGCTCCGACTAGCGGTCCCAACAGCAGACCCAGCAGGGGTCCGCCAACAGGCAGGGCAGGTAACAGTCCAAAAACTCCACAAAGCAAGCCAACTATAGAACCAATCTGTCCCCACTTGCTTGCTCCTACCTGTTTCGCCCCCCAATAGCTGGCTGAAAACTCAATGCCAAAATTGAGCAGCAAAACCAGAACCGCGATTCCCAGTGCCAAAGCGACACCACTAAAACCTTGAACCGCTCCCCAAACCACGACGGCAGCCAATATTAAAATTCCTCCGGGAATGCCCGGAAGGAAAGCCCCAATTGCGCCCACCACCATGACGGCAACCAACACCCAGTAGAGAATCGTTATATCCATAAACATTCCAGCTGAATATAGTAATCTGCATAGACACTGAGGGATTTATAGCCTGCAGCGGTAGATGAACCGTCCGTTTAATAGCATGATGCCGACAGATTCAGTCAATTTTCATGGTAGCATTGCTTCATCTGCTAGCGTCTTGGCACAACTTCAATGACATTGACAGAAGAAATTCTAGAACAGCTTCCTGGAGATGTCCTGGGTGGATTGCGACGCGCCGATCAGATCTTGGCTTCACTGAGAAAAGATACCGCACCGCTGCCGCAAGTAGTAAAACACAGCCAGGTACCTCTAGCCTCAGTGGACTGGGATGTTGTAGTCTCAGGCGGCACACTGGGAATTTTAATCGGCTGTGCCTTAGCCCAGATGGGGTGGCGGGTGGCATTGATTGAGCGGGGCATTCTGCGCGGCAGAGAGCAAGAGTGGAATATTTCCCGCCAAGAGCTAGAAGTTTTTTTGGAATTGAATTTGCTTGGTAGTGCTGAACTAGAGCAAGCGATCGCTACTCAGTACAACCCAGCTCGCATTAGCTTTTTAGATGGGAAAGAAATCTGGGTGCGGGACATCCTCAACATCGGTGTAGACCCAGTTTTTCTACTGGAAACTTTAAAGCGGCGATTTCTTGCCGCTGGCGGCTGTCTGTTTGAAAACTCGCCCTTTGAGGGGGCAGTTGTTCACCCGAATGGCGTGATGGTGGAAGCCTCCAAGGGTTTCAAAACGCGATTGTTGCTCGACGTGATGGGGCATTTTTCTCCCATAACTCAGCAAGCGCGGCAGGGACAAAAACCGGATGGCGTTTGCCTGGTGGTGGGAAGTTGTGCCCAAGGATTCCCGAAAAATGATTCGGGCGATTTACTGGTATCATTTACACCTTTGCAACATCAGTGCCAGTACTTTTGGGAAGCCTTTCCGGCACGAGACGGCAGAACCACCTACTTGTTTACCTACATGGATGCCGCTCCAGAGCGCCTAAGTTTGGAGGATCTATTTGAGGACTACCTGCGCCTGATGCCTGAATATCAGGGCGTGGAACTAGCTCAATTGCAACTGCAACGGGCACTGTTTGGGTTCTTTCCCTCCTATCGGCACTCGGTGCGATCGCCTTGGAGTCGCATTCTCCCGGTTGGGGATAGCAGTGGCAGTCAATCTCCTGTAAGCTTTGGTGGCTTTGGCGCTATGGTGCGTCACCTCAAGCGTTTAACAGATGGGATTCACGAGGCGCTACAAACTGACCAGGTTTCTTCACAGGCTTTGGCACTGCTACAGCCATATCAGCCGAATCTGAGTGTTACCTGGCTGTTTCAACGGGCGATGAGCGCTGGTGTTGAGCAAAAAGTTGCCCCGGATCAAATTAACCAACTGCTCTCGGTCGTGTTTCTGGAAATGAGCCAGTTGGGTGATCCAGTACTCAAGCCATTTTTACAAGATGTGGTGCAGTTTCCCGCTCTGACGCGAACACTGCTTAAAACCGCACTGGCACATCCAGTATTAGTCGCTAAGGTAATTCCACAAGTCGGATTGGGGAGTTTGCTGGATTGGATGGTGCATTACTTTAACCTGGGAGCTTACTCGGCTCTATTTAGGTTAGGTCAGGCACTGCAACCGTGGGTGAAAAATTTGCCCCCAGTACCACAATACTATTGCCATCGCTGGATTGAGGCGAGTAAGTATGGGTCTGGTGGAGATTATTCAGGCTGCTCTGTCCTGTGAAAATGAAAATTTCATCATAATTGCTTCATCCAAAGTTAATGAAAAATATTTAACTGAAGTATTAAGTATGCTTGCCCAAATTTAGGCTAGTAAAGCCAGATTTTGCTAAAACCTTGTGTTGATTAAAGATGTTTTGGCTCAATTTAGTTTTGAGGAGTGCTCAGTAAATACGTATGTAGAGAGAGGCAAATAGACCTAATTAAATGCTCTTATTAAGGAAGACTCGCAGGTAAAGGGATTTTCAGATGAACCAAAATACTGTTCCTATCCAAGACATTCCTCGAAAGAAAAGTAATCTGGTCCCTATTTTGATTACTGGTATAGTCATCGGTGTTATTGGTGGTGGTCCTTTAGGCTGGTTTAGCCATCGGATTTACTATCAATACCACTCTGCTCAGGTTCTACTTTGCCGTCAAAAACACTTTGGGCAACCGGAGACCGAGCTTCAGGCTTTGTGTGGTTCCCTGGATTAGTGCAAACTATTCTTTGATCTGATAGCGCACTAGCTTCCTGACATTTTTAGGAGATAGTCCTAGCTCTTGAGCAATCATGGCTTCCACTAAACTGACTTTTGTGAATGGGAACTGGAATTCCAATTTTTTGAGGACTGAGTCCGTAGGCTTAACCTCGACTTTGGTAAACCCCTGACTTTTTTCGATTTCAGGTTTGATGACTAGCACACTGACCGAAAGATGCACTTCCAGTTGTGTATTAGCTTTTAGCTGTGCTGCTATGTGGGAGGAGCGACTCAATAGCTAGCAGATCGTCCAGGCTCATGGGGATCAGATCCACGTCAGCAGTGTAGCTGTAGCCGTAGTACTAGAGAGCTTGCCTGCTGTAATCACCGTTACTCTAGCGCTGGGAACGCAACGAATGGTACGTCGTCAAGCGCTAATTTGTAAACTGCCAGCGGTGGAAACACTAGGGAGTCTATCATAATTGGGGAGTGTGATCGCGCCGCGAGAGATTCACGACTTCGCCTTTGAGGTTGGTAGCTGATTGAAAGAGGGCTTATTGCCCACAACTTATCCGACTGGAATCCTCTCAAGTGTTGTCTGGCAACAAGTCTATCCAGTGTGAACCTTCTAGACTACCGACATGCAGCTGTTCTATGGTTGGAGTGACCAAGTGCGATCTCAGAAAATATTCGTAGACATATTGTGCAGTTGCTGCTGGATTAGGCGATCAAGGGTGTGGAGAAGCTAGGAGCGGGTGTAATCGCGGGCGTGCGTGCGTTGCCCCGGAGTCGCCCCGTTCCCAAGCCTAGAGTCGGGGCATTCTTGAACGGCCCTCATCCCTGAGTGCGCTCAAAAGTGCGTCTCAGAAGTAAGAGGCCAAGCTGCTGTTTTCTCATACTCCACCGTCATGTGCTCTCTCAGAGACTCAGGTCAGAAAGTCAGGTCAGAGCAAGTCATTTCCAAGCATAGGCTGACATCCGAGGTGCAGTTGGGGATCGCTGGCTCTCTGAGAAGTTTATGTAAACCTGTAACAATTTCCAGTTTGCTTTAAGAAATGTTGCAACCTATTGCTCCCCTTGTTAAGGTGTGCATGAACCAAAGTTCATGAAGATTTATAAACAGAGGAAGCTTTATGTTGACATTAGCTGCGGTGATAATACTCGGTTGGCTCCTAGCTTCGACCATTGGAACCTGGGCTTACTTAGCCGGTAAACCAGAGTTAGAATCAAAATTCTCTCTGCCTAAATTCGTGTCGAAGCAATAGGCATTAGTTTGTAGAGTGCAAAGGGTTACCCCATACAAGATTGCTGGGTTTGGGGCAGGCTTGGTGGGATAGTCGTAGCGGTACTGCGGTTATTCACAAGTTAATCAGCCTGCCTTAACCCGAACCGGCTCCCGTGTGTGAGAACTCGATGCTATGAGGGCATGGCAGGAATGGCACTAAGATTTGAGCGTTCGCTTTAAGTTTGTTTGTTGCCCTTCGTGATGGCGTGGTTCATGCTCTATTAGCGGCAGCTCGGCTTCGTCGTTTGTTCCTGGTCTTGGGCCTGGTCGCCGTGGACTTGGAATCGGGGTAAAACCGTCAGTGTCATCGTCCGACTCGCCCCACTCATCCGAGTCCAATGAGTTATACGGGTGTCGATATTCCTCATCCTTTTTGTTTCGCTCCCAGGGAGGCAAGCTGAGTCCAAGACGCTCCAGAATACCGATACTTAACTGGTTGAGTCGTTCTTGGGCTCCTTCAAACACAATCAGTCGATTCGGGCCGGTGAAGCACGATTTCCCCAATTGGCAGCTCGTAAGTGCTGATAGCCTGCTCAGGAATTAGCGGTATCCTCTTTAAACCGATGATCAGGGAGGAAACCTTGCCAGTGTCATCATTGAACTTGAAGCCCCGCACCCGCCCCAGTAGTCCGCCAGCTTCAGTAATGACTTCGTTGTTAATCAGGTCACGACTGCAAAGATGCCCGCAGTATGTATCAACATCCATACTTTGTCTATTTTTAGAGGTAGCTATCCACACCCAAGAGCGGATGCTCCTATCTTAGTGCTCAAAAGACATGGCAGTATGTGCGATGCCCTTTGAGCAGGCCCTTACGGGCATCACCAACAATACCCGTAGCTATCTCGTGCAATTCCTGCGATAGGCTTTTATACCAAGCACTCAAGGCTTCGCTCAGGCACAAAGATTACAGTAAATAAACAAAGAAGACTTCAGTATTACAAACCTTAACAACTAAGAGATTGGCTTCCATCTTTCAAGGTTGAAAACTGCACCCTAGATTTTTCCGGCCAAATCTGAATTTCACTACCTTTTCTAACTGACAATGCTGTATTAAGAATGCAGCTTTCGAAGTGAGCCTTATCATCAAAAGAAATAGAATCACCTTGATGACACGCAAAGGTAAAATTACCGGCGGTTATATCAACGTTAGTGTCAATAACGCAACTAGCAGCCTGTCGGAGAAAAGTTTAAGCTGTCGCCATGAGGACATTTAAGCGCCTCAAGTTGAAGGCTAGACAGACGAGACACCACTCGCCCGCTGCTTTGGTCAACCCTCGCAAGGAAAACT
>JAABUQ010008903.1_pt1 | contig 13847 bp, 12 predicted proteins | sample 5560001 | NCBI WGS metagenome assembly JAABUQ01 (sample SAMN10711888, study PRJNA513371) | rock metagenome | isolation source: Antarctica rocks | place: Antarctica: Victoria Land, Finger Mt nord | collected 2015-12-18
CCCGTCATTACGGTGTGGGAAAAATCTCCTCTTTCGGGTCATTCCTGTATTGCCTCCCTCTCGCTATCTGCCCCCTCGAGCTCCCTAATCACCTAGACATTATCACTTTAACGAGCTCGGTCTCCAGCAGTGCGTTTCCCCTATCCATCAATTATCATGTTATCACTACCTTCTCCTTCCTCAAATTCTCAAATCGCAGGTCCCGGGAGCGAGCACCCATCCAGCTTGTCTATGCGTCTTGACTCACCACTATTCAGCCCCACGGAGTCAATCAAACTGGATTGTATGGACTCCGCGAGCACCCAAGCAGCAGTCACCGCTCCTTCGCTACCATCCCAAGTCTCTAAAGGGCTCTCCGCTTGTTTTCTCAGACGCCTTCGCGGTGGTGATCGTCGAGTACGCGATGTTCGTGGCGATCTGCCTTCTTAGTTGTTGGGTGTTTAGTGGTTGGTTAGGGCATCATGACTCTGCTGCCCGCTATCAGAGTGATGAGATAAGACAAGGGGGCTTGATGCTGAGTTTTTAGCTGCCTAACTCTGTTCGAGCCACTCCCTGCGGTTGAAGAGTTCTCTGTCCTGCCAGTGGGGACGGGTTTGCTACTATGTACCCCTGAGTCCTGATAAGCATTGCTTCTTCTCTTGAACGGTTCTTCTCTCCGGGGCGCTGATTTGGGGGTGTTGCTTGTAAGGAAGGGAGATTGCTGTGATAGTTTTGCCGTATTTGGCTGTGGGATTGCGATGGCCGGGCGGGATGGCGGTGAATACTGGAAGGGGTTTTTCATTTTGCTTCTTCTTCTTCTTTTTATATTGATTTTGGGGGGTTTCCAAAAGGTGGCAGGCGCAAGTGAGCAGCTAAAGAGGGTTTGAGACATGAAGTGTGGGGTGGTCGTGATGCTCTTGGCCTATTATCGATAGAAGGCTTCGGCGCAGACAGCTTTACTGGGGAATAAATTGAGATATATCGAAACCTATCTGAGAGATCATTCTGTATCCGGCTTTCCTTCCTTGTCTTGATAGAATCACGCAGGATTCGATATTGGCATCGATACGGACCTTGTGTTCGCAGGCCCGAATGGTGGGAAAGATGCTCTTCAAGAAACAGGCGCGGCATACACGATACCTGCGAACCGTATCTACTACGACACATGGGGTTGATCCGAAGCTCTGCTAGAGCTCGAGACGAGGGGCGATCTTGTGATGACAGCTGGAGAATTCTTTTTCGGTTCCATCGAGCTGTTTCGAATGGTGGCGATAACCGAACCAGAGTCAAAAGACTCCGGCATGAGCCCCGTAATGTGCAGATTTTAGGAGCTAGTAATATCCTCTCTAGCAGTGTCACAAGATTCAGGTGCAGCGAATGGGGTTTTCGGAAGGGTAAGGATGCATGTGTCGATAGACGCATTGATGGAGCGCAGATTCGGCGCTTGTAAAGACCTGTGAGGGTAGGGATAAGGAGATTGCAAGGGCAGCAGTTGGGAGGGGAGGAAGAGCTCTGTAATAGCTGTATCGTTTCATTGGGTGGAAATGGTTGTAGCGTTCGGTACCTTCGTTGATAAGCCTTTCTTTTCAAGTTCAGCATAGGTACTCGTACTTCGATAATCTTGAGCCATTTGGTTTCGAGATCCCTGCTGCAAAAGCTCCCGGTGATTTGGGATTAGTAGGAAAGCTCGTAGGTTGTGACAATGAAAGTATTAGCTGTGCAGGATAGCGTATAGCTCCGAGATGGGTGACATCAGATAGAGCTGGGCGCCTCGACTGGTGACCGCAAAGATTGTTCTCAAGAATCGTCGGTGGAGCACATCGTAAGTAGCCGTCGTGCTTTCTGCTCTATCAGCCGATGTATGAAATCGTATGAGGGAAAGATCTTACTTCATTTTGAGAACCTAAGCCCCAAATAGAGGACCTGCAGTTCATACTCTGTTCTAGCTTGCTTTCGTTCTTTGGACGCTTTTCCTTCGTCGCTAGCTCCTCCTCTCTGACAACATGCTCTCCGTTCCTCTTCATTGGGGATGTCGTGCAGTCTCCGCAGCCAAAAGCTGTTGAAGACCCTCCCTGCGCAGTTTTCTCCATCGTAGCTGTTGTGTTCGTGACAGCAAGGCCTCGGGCACGGTTGCACCGAAACGCTCTCCTAGACTTGTGATCACATGTCAGGCATCGAAGGCCACTGAAAGTTCTAAAAGAAGCTCAATTTCGCCTCTTCTCCCGCTGAACCTCCACTTCATACTCCTCCATCTCCACCTTGAAGAACTCAGCCACAGCATGCTTCTCATCTCTTACCCGCTCAGGATCAAGCATGAAGCGGACAGTGCCATCTCGCAATCCAGGTTTGCCTTGCGTGGGCGTGCCGATACCGGTGCCAGTGGTCGGGACGACCTCTTGCGGAGATCTCATGCTCTTGATTGGGCCTTCCGCTGGAGATTCAACCTCTTTGTTATCGGAGGCACCGTTAGTGGCTTTCACGCCGTGGGTATCGGGCTTTCTGACGGGGGCTTCGGTGAAACGCGGATACTTCTGCGCGGTTGCTTCCTGGTTGAGCGTGATGCGAATGCTGATGAATGTCTCGATTGCATATTCTTGACCAACTATAGTCGAGCCTCGGTGATGCGTGTAGAGGTCAAGGAGATCGAGCATAGTTTCTGTCATTTGCTTAGCTTCGCATTTGTAGCGTTACCGAAAAGAAGAAATTACCCATGACCTCTGAACGCGTGATGCCCCATTTCTTGTAAGTTCGCTTGTCGTCTATGCTCCCTATTGTCCATTCGTGGACGCGACTTGATAGTTCCACACAAGCTAAGGCCATCGTAGGCGTCGTTTGCTTCAGTGGCGCAAATGTGCGATAGAGGTCAAGAGACATATTGTACGCGGTCTTGCCTGAAGTTTCTCGATCTAAACCATGAGCTTTTGCAAGCTTCAGAACTAGTCTCTGCGGACTTCTATTCCGGAAATCGAAACCTGAGGCTTCAAGCATGAGACGTTCTAGGCCGATTGTTGCTTTTGAGTGTGCTTCGAACATCTAAGAGCTATTAGCTAGAACTGAGGGTTGAGTATTAGCGAACACTATACTGAATCATCGGGAGTTACTTGCTCTGCCGGTGCAAGCTTGAGATTATACGCAGCGCAAAGGATTTCTCTCGACTTTTTCAACGTGTCCTCGATCTTGCACGCTGTAAAAAGAGCTGCGCCCGCGGCATCCTGCTGCAATGTCAGTCAAAGCCATCAGCATAATTCGAGGTACCGACAATGTAGCCATTGTTGTCCGGGTGGACAAGCCGGAACTTGTGATAGTAGACCACGGCGGTATTAAACGTTTTGATAGGTCTTGCAATAAATGAGTTAGTCTAACATTGAGAGAGATTGATAAGCGTCTTAATACAGATGAAGGGCCTTGCGAGTGCTGTCAATCCATGCTACCCCTTGAAGTCGAATGCTGTCCTCTTTTGCCTCGGTGACGGCTGCAGCTTGAAGGCATTCCTGCACTCTGTGATCGAAGACATATGGTTTGGCGATCTGGATATATGAAGGATGCGGTCCTGGCTGCTCGATTGAATTATTTGTAAGAGCTGGAACCATTGTGTTGCATGCAAGGACTCCGGTCTAATTTTTGGAAGGATGGAGACTGCTTTCGGACATGTGCACGCTCCAACTGCAGGAGAGAGCTGTGAAGAAGGACGTCTGAATCTTCAGATCTGCTGACCTTCGTTGAATTGATCGTTCGAATTGCTGACCTTGGATTATTCTGAATGGCAACATTCACTTTTCTGGAAGACCGGAACCTCGCATGACCATAACACCTACCAAAAGTTGAGATACTCGAGGGCTGTCTGGATATCGAGCATAGTTTTATCGATAAGAATATTTTACGGAGAGGACAAGCACGTGGTTGATTGCAGTCCCCGAACGCCCAACATCAATCCTTTTTGGTCAGGTCTTAGGCAGCCAGATTGCGTTTTATAGCGCACCCACTACACTTGTACACGATACTGAGGATGTCATTGATGATCATGAGGTTACCTACCACGCTCTGTACTTTATTCCTGAGCTTTCTCCAAGCTGCATCGCCTTCACTCATACGCCAAAGCCCTCTTGGCTACAGTCCATCAGCAAAGCTTGACGCAACAGAGCCAAACCTGCCTCTGATTGTTTGGCATGGCCTCGGCGACAAGTATGCTCGAGACAAAAGTCCTCCTGCTTCATCGTGCTAATCCTTCCATCATAGCTATAAAGCGGACGGCCTGCGCTCGATCGCCTCTCTCGTAAACGACACGATTGGGCCAACATATACCTACTTCATCCACCTCGACGAAGACGCTTCTGCCGACCGTACAGCTACCTGGCTTGGGAACCTGACCACACAGCTTGATCATGTCTGTGAGGAACTTAGTAGCCACCCCATCCTCTCTAAGTCCCCCGCCGTGAACGCCCTCGGCTTCTCCCAAGGCGGCCAATTTCTCCGTGGCTACGTAGAGCGTTGCAATAATCCACGTGTCGCCAACCTGGTAACCTTTGGGTCCCAACACAACGGCATCAGCTCGTTCCAGAATTGCAAAGGGGATGATTGGCTATGTAATGCCTGGACTGGGTACTTGAGATCAAACACTTGGAGTACATGGGTGCAATCGCATCTAGTACCTGCGCAGTATTTTCGTGACCCAGAAGATCTGGAGTCCTACCTCGAGAACAGCAATTTCTTGGCGGATATCAACAACGAGCGGGAGGTGAAGAACGCCACGTACAAGAGGAATATCGAAAAGCTGGAAAGTTTCGCCCTGTATATGTTTGCAAATGATACGACTGTTGTGCCGAAAGAGACTGCTTTCTTTCAGGAGGTCAACACAACGTCTGGCGAAGTCACAAGGTTGGAGGATAGATCGATATATAAAGAGGACTGGTTGGGGCTGAGGACCTTGAATGAAGGCAAGAAGCTGCATATTGAAGCAGTTGAAGGAGAACACATGCACTTGTCCGACGAAATACTCACGAAAGTTTTCAAAAAATATTTTGGTAATTGAAAAACCGGGAAGCTTTGATGGATAATGTTTTACAATGGTTATCATACCCTAGTCAAGATTATGTTTACGTCCAACCTTCGAGTTCGACCATGGCTCTGAAACTGTTCGTCTGAAACTTTGGCCGAGTGAGCTCGTGGCGAAAGCCGAAATCCGTTCACCATGACCAGCCTCCTGCAAGTCCCATATTCTTCTAGGTCCCTATGAAAATCTGGTAGTGACCGGAGCCACACCGATAGGAGGCTCTCCTGGATCAAGGTCCGCTCCGACGATCATGTCAATATACGGTAGTGCTTCGCACTCTGATGGGCCCATGCACTATTCAAGCTCACAACCGCACGGTACGAGCAACATTATCGAGTGCATGCACCGATTGCGTAGTTCGCGACTGGTGCTCATCAACATAGTCTCCTGGCAGTTTCTAACACATACTTGTCATTCGTAGCCAACGATTTATAAAGAACGTCTTCGAATCTGTATTTTGCATATCCACGAGGGTACATCGACTACTAAAGCACTTACAATTACAGCCTTGTGTGCATCCACTAACCCGCTACTACCTAAGAAACATCCAAAGAGGTCGGCGACGAGGATCACCTGTAGGTGGTGCCGGCTACGAACCTACTGCTTTAGCAGTAGAGCCAAGTATCCTCCTCCTCCTCCGCGTCCCCCCCCCAATATCGCCGAAAACAGGTTCTCGATAAAGCCTTCGACATCAAAATCGCCATCAAACACCACACAAGCTCCTTCGAACGCACGTCGACATGCGACCCACCAGTCTATTGTCGATTTCTAACAGAGTGTTTCGACTCACTCGATATTTCTACGTCGTCGTTTCGGCACAAACGTTTCAAGTTTCTGTGATGTATTTGATGCTGAATCGATAGAAAGATGGGATCAAGCATTAACGTTGTATCTAAGAGTGCAGTCGGACGCTCTTGCAACCACGCAGAGTTAAAGTGTATGCCTTGAACCCGAAACAGTTAGTGGCAGGTGCGAGGCGAGAGTATTTGATGGGCTGGTACTCTCGAGAGTGGTTCCCTTTTAAGAGGAAGGTCAAGGTCGTACTCTAAGGGCGTCTGGTTTATGCGACATGTATATAGTCGGAAGTGGCCCCCCTACCACCTCCACGTTAAAAACAATAAAAAACAACGTCAAGCCTAATGAACATCCAAAGAAGGATATTCGCTGTTAGACCCTAGCACTACTATTCTTGTTCAGCTAGCTATCTTTGACAAGGACATAATCGTTTACTCTTCTCTCGTGACTCGTGAGAGCCTACTTCAAGGCTCACTCCTCAGTAGACTTAGTTTCGTTGCCTTCAAGTGCAGCTTGTCTTGTCTGACCAGGATGACGTGTCTCTTAATCGCGTGGATAGGAAGATCAAAGCGTCCTCGGTCAAGACGCTGATTTGACGAGGCTAATAATCCATTCGCAAAACTTGTAACACGGTTGGGTCCAGCATGCCCGTTCTAATGCAAGTCTCAAGGCATCAGCAGGGTCATGGTATGTTGCGTTAGCGGAGCTTGATACTCGAGTGCCCAATATATGCCATACCATTGGACAAAAATCCTATAGACTAAAGTAAGGATGGTGTGGTCATGAACCAATCCGCCACCGATGCCATCTCCACGCTTGAGCGGTAAAGGCGCTACCATGCAGTCGTTCTCCCCATGCTGAAACGCCGAGCAATCGATCTTGGATGTTATTATCGTAGCGCATGCAAACCATGGATCCGTGCGCAAGCGCCCCCAGGGCTGAAATACGCCAAAAGATCTGTTTGGACTTACGTACTCGTATCTACACTTAATTGGACAATCCTTGGCATCAACGACGCATACAATAATCCTGCGAGCCTCACGTTCTCGATCCGATGGCCATTGTGCGTCTGGTAGGTAGCCTGTTTGCCTCCATCATGACTGTGCCACTAGGCGATACGATCCACTCCTGAAACAGGTGTCAGGAAGGCCTACGCCAGGATGTAATTTAGCCTTATAGTGTACTTCTAACCTCGACTAATGCGCTGTATTGTTTCCCGCTCAAAGAATTGAAGCTGAGAGGGATTTGTTGGTACGTGCACAACGGTATTCTTCTTGAAAAAGGTGTCTTCATACTACTCTTTGGATTTTCATTGTTAGCAGGCGACTCGAGTAAAAAACGGTTAGCTTTCAAGTGACATTTTGTGGCAGGCTATCGAGGTAGGAAAGCAGGCCATCAAGGTAGGCAGGAAATGGTGACATCACAAACATTCCCAGGTCGTTGGCCCCAACGAAAGACAGACAGCCAAGGGACTTGCGACTTGCCATAGCGTTCATAGACTTCAGACGGCTAGATTTAGAACCTCCCGTCTGAAAGTGTTCTTTGCTCATCATCCGTGCTGGTAGTGGTTTGGTTTTTCCTGCCCCATATCAAAGCCCGGGCTGTCCTCATGTGGTGCTCTCCTTTGGCAACTCTTGGCAGGCTCTGCATAACAAGGTTCCCCTGATTGCCTGAGAAGCTCCTCGCTCTCTGACGGTTGCCCGAAGTTCCTTCACCGCTGCGGCCAAAAAAGCGAACATATCCTGAAGGTTTGCTGGGAGAAATGCGAGCACCCAAGCTTCGGAACAGCGAAGCCAAGGACGATCTGAATGTAGCGAAGAGCGGAAGATGTCGACGAATTCCGACGGCGCAGCAAGGCATGCATGAGCAGTCGATACCGACAGTCAATTCCAGTAGGCTTAAGGAGATTAGGTTGACCCCTTGCTAATTACAAACCTCTCCATGGTTTCGACTTACCTGAGATAGGAGGAAGGCATCATATTCCAAGTTGAGTCGCCGCTATGATCAACAGCATAGCGATAATATATCGCCGCTGAACTGGAACCAAGGGCGCTGTATACATCAGCTTGTTTGCTCCTAATCATTGGCATTGAAGTCTTACAGCAGACCCGTCATGAAAATGAGTATCACTCCCGCTTTTCTTTTGGGTTGGAGGTTCAGTCCCATCACGCCCGAGATGGGGAGGGCCAGGATGTACAGGTCGCTCAGGACATTGAAGTAACCAAGGGCAAAGATCGCGGTCAATTGAGGAGAAGTCTTCTGGTTCAGAAATGATTCGTATTGTTCGGCCAACGTGACCCCATGACGAGGCGTTGTCAGACAGAACATAATAATCGTGATCGTCGTGTAGAAGATGGTTGTAATTATTGCACCAATCCAGATGCTCCATCTTAAAACAGGCTTTGGACTGAAGATCTGGAAAAAGTAGATGTAAAACGAAAGTCGCATTAGAAGCGCGACCATCGCTTGCATGTTACTAACAACGTATAAAGGCTAGCGATAGTTATCAGCGGCTCTCCTAGCTTTTGTGGAGTGTCGGTTGCAATATACCTTCAAGAATGAATCTATAAGCAGATTCTCTGCTCGTACGTTCCACTGGTGGGTTCCCAAGCCGGCTTTCTCCACTGTAACGAAAAGTCACCCAATTGATCCAATCTTCGAGACAATGTCAATACTTACAGAATACCACACCCACGAACAATCCCGTCGTTCCAAGCTGATCAAAATAACTGGGTCAACAGCCGCCTAGGATAAAGTATCTAAAAAGGTCATATGGTCTTACAGTAGCAAGTACACAAGTCACTATTCAATATGTCAGATTTATACGTTATCCAAGGTCATCACAGAGCTGCCCGTTAGACTCACAATCATCCCAAGATAGCTTGCGTTGCACGTAGAATTTGCAGTACAATCTAGCGGTCACAAACACGTACATGATGCCCATGGCAACTGTAGTGAGCGCAAGCAGCAACGGTCCCCTTGTGTAGGGATCAACGAAATTCGGAATCACTCCTGGGGGTGGCGCTAGACCAGGGACCTGAGAAAGGTCATAAGAGCTGCCCGGCGGTACAGACATATTGAAGACAGTGGGATCGTTGTTGAGTGATGGTATCGAAGGGAATGAGCAGGAAATGTGAGGAGACACGAGAACCGACCTTCTACGGCGAGGCTGTCGTACTTCGCCGCATTATGAACATCTCTGTCGACGCCGCATCACGTACATATGGGCTAGTTTCAAACAAATCTCCTTAGCAAGATATTTCCAGAGGCGTTCAGGGAATTACATGCGCTAATATTAAAGCAGCGAAGCACGAAGTATCGATGTGCATCACGGCACTTTGCTCCAACACTGCAATGCATTCCTCTTGCTCTATGCCGCATGTTCACCTATTCTGGATATGTCCCCGGGACTAAAGCATGGGTGTGGAGGGAAACCTATCGTGATTTGAGCGATAAGCTTTGCAGACGTACTGCGCCTGCTCCGTGCCTCGCAGTGTGCATAGCAGCCATCGAGTGGCTGCCTTGTTTCGTCGCCAGATCTTTCCTTCCAACACCAAGCACTCTGACCACCACGCTGTGAGCCCTTTTCACGCCAATAAGGTGGTTCTCCTTATACTCACAGCGCAGAGAGTGCTGCAAAACCAGGAGTGTCGAACGATTTCGTCATTCCTAAGGGATCACCGGCAACGTATGTAAGTGTGATACCATGAGGATCTCAACGTTGTAATTTGTAAATGTCTGGATTAGAAGTACGCGCAACTACTCGCGTTCCACGCTAAGTGCATCGGGCCGAAAGCGGGGCGCGTAGAGTATTAGCGCTTTCATGTGTGTCTGCAAAGCTTGGCATTAGGGAAAGACTTAATCCCCCATTATTGGCACATATATACCACAAGTCACCTCCCTAACCATCGCCATTGCATCTATTGATCTAATTAGCAAATTGAAACTTTTGTTTATATAACTTATCGAATTTATACGATTTTTAGACCTGCAATATGTCTTCTCAACGTCGCAATCAAGGCCTCGTTCCTTCTTATCAATCTATATTGCCTCGTGCCTCTAATAGGTAGAGGCAATCTATTGCTTGTATTGTTGTCGCCTCTAGAGGCAAAGATTGAGAAGTTGTAGACGACAATTAGGTATCTCTTCTCTCTTTCTCTTCTTCTTTTGCTTCTCTATTAAACGATAGTCTTGTTATCGATAGCGACAATCACAATGCTATTGTAGATATTTCTATTTCTTTACTATCGACTATGTAATTTCGTCGTGTAGAATTTACGTCGACAATATTCAAAAGAAAGCAACAAGAGTGTTAGATAAAGAATTGTATTGTTCGCAAAACAAAACTTATTGTTTATAATTTACAAAGTATTGTTGCCAAAGAGAGACTCTTTAACGTTGTCGTTCGCGATCTTGTTAATAATATTGTTCGCAAACGCGAATACAAGACAAACAAGAGAATATTAACGCTCGCGCACAAGTAGAAGTGCAATAGAAGAAAGAGCAACGCAAATAAACAAAGAATATTTAGAAATACAACAAAATTAAGACTCTTTGTCGTCTTTACAAGGAGCGTAAAATTCAAAAGAAGTTGAATCAATTGTCTAGTTCTAAATTGAAAAAGTTAAAAATAAAGAAGAAATACAATAATTTTAAGATAGAGATAAATGTTACGCTAGTACTTCCTTCGAAGGTATTAGAGAGAGTTATGCTATGGGAGAGATTTGTAGACGTCTTTAGGCAATGCAAGCAATCACTTGGTAACAAGGATTTGCAGCTAAGTAGTCGTAACAATAAGTCAAGACTTAAGATGAGTTGAATACGATTCATAAGGAAGTCGTGTTTCGAGATCTATATACTAAGAGATCATCAATGCTCTCCCTGCTCTCTTGATAGAGTTGGTAGAGCATTGCTCCCCTTGCTTCCCTAGTAGAGCTAGTAGAGCATTCGCTTCTCGTGCTCTTCTAGTAGAGCTAATAGAGCATATGCAGGTATTCGTTCTCTGTACTACACTCTTGCGTACTTCATATATTGCTTGGCTCGTAACACTATTCTTCTTCTTTAAGTCTTTCGTCTCGAAAGCAAACTTTTGTTATGCTTCGAATCAAATCATCTTCTTATAATTGTCGTTTGATTTAGCTAACTAAACTAGGTATTTCTATTGTTAGAATGCGTTTCTATTATCGTTGCAATCGCCTTAACAAGGTCTATCGTGTTCAAGAAGAATCGAAGAAGTGTGTGAAATGTATTAGAAAGAGCTGTTCTTGCGACCTAGCCCCCTTGAATATCGCACGATGGCGTCGTCTCGAAGCGCAACGAAAGATTCTTAAACAACAACTTCGAGATGCGATGCTAAAACGCAAAGAGATGCAAACGAAAGAGAATCGCTTGCTCTCTTAGCTCGAATACGTGAAAGACGAGCAACAAACGATAGTTAATGAAGAACTTTAAAACCTTGAAAAGATCGTTTCTTTGATTGATGAGTCTATGAATGAGTTCCTTTCGAAGCCTCTTATCGATGTCGCTTTGAAACAAATTGTTTTCCTCAATTTCGAAAGTAGTTGATCTTTTATCTTCTTGACTCCTCTTGATGGAAGTCTAGAGATGCTTGTTGATGTTGTTGTCGACGAAATTGTTTCAATTTGTTGTGGCATTTCGTTAAGTTCTTAATGGGTTCCCATGTGTTTTTTGAGATGAAATATCTCTTTCACTTGATAAGATACTTTTGACCTTTCTATTGTAGAATTTTTTCAATCTCAAATTGTTCCTCTTCTTGTGAATGGAAATAAAATATGTTCTATAAAGGCGTAATTAAATTCGCTAGTTCCAACAATAAGATATAAAATACTAGAAATACTTTGACGTCCTTGGGTAAGTTGAGTTCGTAGTTGACTAGTCCCTTGGCCTTCTTGACAAGAAACGATTCGACTTTGACATGATTTAATTTCTTGTTTGACTTTCTTATCTTAAGATTTTTTGTAAAAAGATATATCTTATTTCTCTTCTTTAGCTAAGGTGTCGTTTTTCGTTTCTTATTTTAATACTTGATCGATCTTTCTTGCATTTTTAAGATGTTGTCGTGTACTCTTTTTAGTGTCGCTATTCTTTCGATGACTAATTGTGTTAATAGATGCTTTCGCTCTTTCTTAAAGAGATTGAGTTCTTTGTTATAATTGGCGAAGAATAAAGTTATCTTAGTGATATTCGAAACCTTTGCATTTAGTGTTAGTTGTGTCATAGATAAAAGTGATACTCAATTGCTATAAGTATTGTTGACGTAGTGTCTTAGATATTGCTTTAGACTCTAGTTTGTTCGCTCTATTTAATCATTCGTAATCAAGTAATAGGCAATGAACATTCGAAGTCTTGTTCCTAACATTGATATAAATGTCTTTCAATAATTAGACGTGAAGAGCTTGTCTCTATCACTAGTTAGTCCTTTAAATATATTATAATATCGTATTAGTCGATTTAATATAATGTATCTTAGTTGTTTTGCGATGAACTTTTCCTTGCATGCGATAATATGTGAATACTTGATAAATTTGTCAATTATTATCAATATCGAATCATATTTATCTCTAGTTGTTGAGTTCGTCGACTTGGGCAACTTGGTAATAAAGTTTATTGTAACTTTATCCCATGACGACTTAAGTAATTCCTAATATTGGATTTCGTCATAGCTCGCGTGCGTATCATGTTTGTTCTATTAACAACTAAGGCATCGTTTGATGTATGTCTCGACAACTTGTTTTATCTATGAGAACTAATAATGTTGGCGTAAAAGCTAAAGAATTTTGATTACTCTCAAGTGCTCTTGTAGTAGTTTATCATGATGTTCTCTTATATATTTGTCGATCTTATTGATAGATATTTGAAGTTTTCCTTTCTTTATTGAAAACTCTTTTGTATTATCTCGAAGTATTCGTAATGTAGCATTTAGCTCGTGCTTATTTGCTAATAGTGATTCGTCTTTGTTGATCTTAAGTATGTTGTGATTAAACGACTTTTTCGTTTTTATATAATCATTTCTTTTGCTAAGTGCGTCTACTTTGTCGTTATCTTTGTTTAAAATATATTGTATCTTAAATTTGTATTGTTCGAGTCGCTTTAATTATCGTATTTATCTTTTATTAAGTTGTTTAATAATAATAAAGTGCACAAGATTCTTATGATTCATAAGAATCGTAAATTTTGATAATTCTTCGATGTATACTTTTTATGACTTCAAGAAAGCTACAATAGCGAGTAGTTTCTTGTCATGAACATCGTAATTCTATTCGATTGACAAGAGTTTTCTTAAGAAATATGTTATTAAGTGTTATATGTCTTCATGTTCTTGACTAAAGCATGCATTAATAATTAAATCTAATGCGTCGATTTCAATTCTATTTGATAATCGTAAATCGTACATCTTTAGTATTGATTTCTTTAAGCATTCTAGCTTAAGATTCTAAAATGATTTTTCTTTTGCAAATTTCTATATTCATGACGTATTCTTTTTCATAAAGTTCGTTAATAATATCGCATTAACGAAGTAGTTTTTAATGAACTTTTTGTTGTAGTTTATAAAATCTAGAAAGAATTGTACTTCCTTAACATTAATAGATGATTTTCATTCTTTAATTGCTCGTAGCTTCTTAAGATTTATGCGTACTTCATGTCGTTCTACGACAAATTCAAGAAAGTCAACTTCTTCTTGATGAAATTCGCATTTCTTTAATTTAAGATGTAAGTTTCTTCTATTTAAACATTTCAATATTTTAAAAACATAACTAACATGTTCTTTCAAAATTTTTGAGTAAATTATAATGTCGTTCAAGTATGCTATGATAAATTGATCTAGATATTGTCGTAGTGCATCATTGATTATTTCTTGACACGTTGTCGAGGCGTTCGTGAGCTCGAACGACATTATCGTGTATTCGTATAGTTTATATTGTGTGCGAAAAGCTATCTTTCACTTCTCTCTTGCCTTTATCCTAATTTAATTATACGCTTCTCGTAGATTTAGTTTGATGAA
>JAABUQ010008904.1_pt1 | contig 13846 bp, 15 predicted proteins | sample 5560001 | NCBI WGS metagenome assembly JAABUQ01 (sample SAMN10711888, study PRJNA513371) | rock metagenome | isolation source: Antarctica rocks | place: Antarctica: Victoria Land, Finger Mt nord | collected 2015-12-18
TATGATTGCCGCCTTCATAGCGTTCGGGGTTCAACCGGTCGTGGTTCACCTGGAAGAGCGCGGAATGAAGCGGTCTCTGGCGATCATCGTCGTCTATGCGGTACTGTTTATATTGACGACTGTGGGCATCGTGCTGGTGGTTCCCGCCACGCTGGAACAAAGTCAGGTCCTGATCGCGAACGCGCCGCTATATCTGAAAACATCCCAGGGCTGGATCGTGACTTTGGAAACTCTCATGCGCACTCATTTCGGTCATTCCAGCGTTCCCGCAACCTTCGGAAACTTGCAGAATCTGGCCAGCGCCAAGGTTGGCGCACTCTTGACAGGTACGCTAGCTTCGCTGGGCACGCTGTTGCTCAACACGGCTACCGCTATTTTCATTGGTCTATCGGCCCTGATTCTGTCGTTCTTTTTTCTGCTCCAGGACCGTCAGGTTGGCGATGCGTTTGCCGGATTGTTTCCGGCTAACCGCCGTGGCACAGCGCGCGAATTAGTCTCGGAAATAGCGCGCATTTTCGGCAGTTTCATTTCGGGGCAAGTTATCGTGAGCGCCGTTACGGGCATCGTGATAACGCTCGCTCTATTTTTAGTTGGATTCAAATATGCGTTGATACTTGGAATCATCAGCGCCATTGCCTATGCCATTCCGATTGTCGGTATGCTGGCGGCTCACGTCATCGGGGCAATCATCGCCGCCCCCCAGGGCGTGGGGATGGTCCTCTGGGTGCAAGCGATTTTGTTTACCATGGCGCGCATTAGCGACAATGTGCTGGTTCCGAAAATCATGGGCCAAAGTGTGGGTGTCTCCCCGATCGGTGTGATGTTCGCCGTTTTTGCCGGAGGCGAACTCTTCGGTCTGCCCGGATTACTCTTGGGCATTCCGGCCGCTGCTTTGATAAAAGTGCTTTGGAAGTTCTTCGTTGCTCCGGCGTTGCGCGGGGCCGACCCCGTTCCGGAAATTAGTGGACCGCTCGATGTCACATCGAATCCGGCGCAGTGACGCCGATCAATGCCAGCACACGGGCAAGGACGTGTTTCGTGGCGATACACAGCGCGAGGCGCGCCAGCCGCAGCTCGTGCTCTTCCACCAATATCTTGCATTCAGTATAAAATTGGTGGAAGTCGGAAGCAACGTCGCGGGCGTAGCGAGTCAGACGGTGTGGCGCCAAATGGTGGACCGTGTTTTGCGCAACGCTGGGCAATTCCGACAGACGCCGAGCCAGCGCCAGTTCGGTCATGTGAACTAACGAGGTCAGCGCAGGGACGTTGGCGCGCAGGCTTTCGAGGTCGCGAGCGCTCGCATTCTTGAGCACTGAAGCGATACGTGCGTGTCCGTATTGCACGTAGTAGACCGGGTTATCGTTGCTCTGTTCTTTCGCAAGCTCTAAATCGAATGTCAGCGGCGAATCAGGCGCTAACATCACGAAGTAAAACCGCGCGGCGTCCTTGCCGACCTCGTCTAAGATCTCGTCCAGCGTGATGATGTGCCCGGCGCGTTTGCTCATCGAAATTTGCTCTTCGCCCCGCATGAGAGTGATTTGCTGGGCGATCAGCACGTCGAGTGCCCCCTTGTAGCCGAGCGCTTCGGCCAAACCTTGCAGCCGTCCAATGTAGCCGTGATGGTCGGGACCCAAGATGTCGATTACCCGATCGGCGCGCCGCAATTTATCGTAATGATAGGCGACGTCAACCGCTAGATACGTCGGACGTCCGTCGGAGCGGATCAGCACCCGGTCTTTGTCGTCGTCGAAAGCCGAGGCCCGGAAATACAGCGCGCCGTCGCGCTCGTACGTTGCCTGCGCGGCATCCAAGCGCGCGAGACCTGCGCCCACTGCGCCGGAATCGTGCAAGCTGCGCTCGCTTTGCCACAGATCGAAGGCGATCCCAAACCGCTCCACCGTTGCCTGCTGCTGCGCTACCAAGTGATCGCGGGCAAAGCTGGAAAAATGGGGCAGCCACCGTTCTTGCGGCGCGTCGCACCAGCGGTCTCCCTCCCGTTCTGCAAGTTCTTTGGCCAAGGGCAAAAGATAATCGCCGGGATATCCATTCTCGGGAAGGGCAAATTGCGGATCCCACGTCTGACGGTAACGGGCATAAAGAGAATGGCCTAGGGTGTCCAACTGTGCTCCGGCGTCGTTGATGATCCATTCGGTGAAAACACCGTAGCCGCAGTAGCGGAAAGCGTTGGTCAGCGTTGCACCGATGCTCGTGGTTCTGCCTTGAACCACCACCAGAGGGCCGGTTGGATTCGCGCTCCCGAATTCAAGTGAAATGGTCTGGCCGTTCGCGGGCTGTTGACCGAATGCGCCCCCCTCACGCAGTATCTGTGCGATGCGTTGTTGCCATGCTGCCGGCGCTAAGCGCACGTTGAGGAACCCGTCGACGGAAGCAATCTCGCTAAAACTTTCTGCCAATTGAGGTTCATCTACGCGCAGGCGCTGGATCAGCAAATCCGCGACCTCTTTGGGAGAACGGCGGGCGATTCGCGTTAACGCAAAGGCGATGTTGGTCGAAAAATCCCCAAATTCCGGACGGCGCGGCGCTTCAAAGCGAATTGAAGGTTGCGCTTCCCCATACAGATCTGCGATCGTGCGTCGCAAGCTTTGAGCGAGCTGATTCAGTAACTCTTCGGGCAGCGGTGCAGAAGTTTCAGTGGTGATAGGGTTCATTGCGTTCGATCTTCGTCGCTCGATAGAGCTGTTCCAGCACGAGCGCGCGCGCCCACTCGTGCAACAGCGTTAGCTTCGAAAGCGACCAGAGAAACTGCGCTCGCGCACGAAGTCTTTGATCGGCGCCATGCGTTCCAGCAACGACAAGCGTCAAGCGGGAGACCCCGTGCAGTGCTAAATCAGCGAGTTTCGCCGCGAGCTGTTCGCTCGAGAGTTGGGTCCCGGTTCGTTCCAGCAGCCATAGGTGATCCGCCGCTCCGATCAGCTTCAACACCCCTTGCGCTTCGCCGGCGATTGCACTCGGCGGGTCGGCTCCGCTTGCGGCTTTCACTTCTAGTTCTTCCAGGCGATGATACGGGGCGATGCGATTGCGAAAATCGCGCAGAGTCTCCTCGATGTAGGCTTCGCGAATCTTTCCTACGGCGACGATGCGAAAGTGCACGCGGGCGCGTTCGACGCCCGGCTAAGCCGGCATGCACGCAGCCACGCAATCGCGGTGCCGCTCCAGGCAAAGCCCGATACACCCGCCTTCGCGCCGCTCGACCAGGCCGTTGGTTTCAAGAACCGTTATCGCGCCGAGCAGCTGCGCTATGGGAAGACCGCACCTGGCGACCAGCGCATCGAGAGGCAGCTCCTGATCGGCGAGCAGAGCAAGAATTGTCCCCTGTGCCGGATCGGACGCAGGCGGTGGGCTCGCGCGCTCGCCGTTTCTGGAAGTTGGGGCCGAAAGCAAACCCACGGCCGCCAAGACATCCGCGGCGTTGCGCGCTAAAATGGCCCCGTCGCGGATCAATTCAAGGCAGCCCGCAACTTTGACCCGGTCGACGTCCCCGGGAACCGCGAGCACTGGAATTCTTCCGGCCGCCCAATTCGCCGTGTTGAGAGCGCCGCTGCGTGCCGGTGCCTCGACCACAACCACTGCGTCAGCCAGCGCCGCCACGATTCCGTTCCGCTGAAAAAGTGATGGGGTTGCGCCGGCTGATCGGGGGCGTAGGGGGAAACCACGCCCCCGCCGTTTTGCGTGATCCGCCTCGCGAGGTCAAAGTTGCTCTTGGGAAAGAACCGCCGGTGACCGCCTCCCAGCACGCCAATGGTGGCCCCGCCGGCCTCCAGGGCGCCCTCGTGGGCAGCTGTGTCGATGCCTACCGCTAGACCGGAGACAACGCAGACCCCGGCTCGCGCCAAGTCTGCCGCCATCGAATGGGCGGTAGCTTTTCCTAACAGCGACGCCGCGCGCGTCCCGACGATGGCAACAGCGGGAGCCGCCAAGCCGTCAAGCGAGCCCGAAACGTACAGCCCCTCGCACTGCAACGTATCGCCACACGCTGGGCGCAGGGCAACGATCGAAGAGAGCTCCACGAAGCTCGGGTCGGCCATTTCCACGATCCTCCCTTCACGTTGCGTCCCCGGAGTGCTAGGGGGAAACTAACAGCGCTCTAGGAATACACGCCGCAACAACTGGCCGGCAGGCCGTCGGAGGTACATCGTGGCAGCCCAAGCGTATTGCGTGAAATGCAAAGCCAAGCGTGAAATGAAAGATGCGGTCCAGATAACCATGAAAAACGGTCGGCCAGCAACCGAGGGAAAGTGCCCCGAATGCGGCACGAAAATGTTCAAGATCGGCGCTGCCGCATAGCCGGTTTGCTCGCGGCGCCCTTGTGGTTTATACTGTAAAGACCCACAACATGTGGGTCTTTTGAATTTCATGGATCCGCGTTTAAACGCAGCTTAGGCAAGGGGCCGCCTCTGACGTGTCCAACCTGTCGCAAGAGTGAAACGCGCGTCGTCGATTCACGCGACGATGAAAGCGTGGTTCGGCGCCGCCGCGAGTGTCTTGCATGCAAACACCGTTTTACAACCTACGAACGCATGGAAGCCCCGCGGCTTTTCGTTGTAAAGAAAGACGGCCGTCGAGAACAATTTAACCGTGAAAAAATCATGAACGGCCTGCGGAAAGCATGCGAAAAGCGTCCCGTGTCGGAAGCCCAAATGGAAGCAGTAACCGCCCTTTTGGAGCGCGATCTCTTTTCTCGTGGTGAAAGCGAAATTGCTGCGACGTTGATCGGCGAGAACCTCATGGGCGCTCTGCGCAACTTGGATAAGGTTGCGTACATCCGGTTTGCCAGTGTTTACCGCTCATTTCGGGATGTCGAAAGCTTTCAAGAAGAATTGGCCACGCTGCTTGCCAATTGAACTCGCTCATGCCCGAGTCGCCGGTCGTCGCAGTCCTACGCCTGCCTGAGGCGGAAGGTTTGCCGGTTCCAACCTACATGACGCCCAACTCTGCGGGCGCCGACCTATGTGCTGCAGTGCGCGACGATCTCACATTATTGCCTGGAGCGCGCGCGCTCGTTCCCACCGGTCTGGCCATCGCGGTCCCGCCCGGCTATGAGGCGCAGATTCGCCCGCGCAGCGGGCTCGCTCTGCGCTGCGGAGTGACCGTGCTCAATAGTCCCGGAACGGTCGATGCCGATTATCGCGGGCCTTTGGGCGTGTTGGTTGCCAACTTCGGAACCGAGCCTTTCGTCGTTCGACGAGGCGATCGGATCGCCCAAATGATCATAGCGCCCGTGTCTAGAGCGGCCTTCGATCTGGTCCCGACGCTTGATGAAACTTCCCGCGCTGGAGGCTTCGGCTCCACGGGCACATGAAGGCCTACATCGTCGGCGCTGGAGCCGTTGGAACCTATCTTGGCCGTCTGCTGGGACGTATGGGCAGCGAGGTTGTCTATGCACCGCGCGAGCTCGCGAACGTAACGCCGGTGCAAGCTGACGTAGCGATCGTTGCCGTCAAGGCGTACGATACGGATGGCGCCATCCAAACGTTGCGGCGCGGCATCGGCGATGGAGCGAAGTGCGTCTTCATTTCTCCTCAAAACGGAATCGGAAACGAGGAGAAGCTGGCCGAGGCATTTGGGGAAGCGTCGGTGGTCGCATGCGCGCTGACCGTGCCGGTCGATCGGGGCCGCAACGGCGAAGCGGCCGCGGCGCAGCAAGGTGGCATAGCATTCGCACCGCTCGGCGCGCAAGCGCATAATTGGCTTTGGGCAGCATTCGGAAGCAGTGGACTGATGGTAAAAATTGCGTCCGACTGGCGGGCATTAAAGTGGTCAAAGCTCTGTTTAAACATCGTCGCCAACGCTTCGTGCGCGATTTTGAACGTGCTGCCGAATCGCCTGGTTAACTACGAGCAAGTCTTCACGTTGGAACTGCAGGCGATTCGCGAGGTCCGCGCGGTCATGCAAGCGATGTCACTATCGCCGATCGATCTGCCGCATTACCCAGTTCGCATCTTGCAGGGGATTGCCACCCTTCCGAGTCCGCTTGCCCGCACGCTGTTGGGAAATCGCATCGCCGCTGCGCGGGGCCGCAAGCTTCCGTCATTGCTGCAAGATTTGCGAGCCGGTAAGGAGTTCACAGAAGGGAACGTGCTCAACGGAGCGGTCGCTGCTGCCGGTTTGCGTCACGGTGTCGCAACACCGGTGAACGCCGTCTTCGCGCGGGTTTTGGATGATATCGCGCAGATGCCCCAACTGTGGGCGAAGTACCGGGAGCGTCCCGAAGCCTTAGAAGCGGAAGTTCAAGCGGAAGTGCGGCGAGTTCGCGCGCTGACGAAAGCGTGAGAAATCCGGACGTCCCTGAAAGTTTGGAAGGATGGTGGATCCTTCACCGGATGTTCCACATCCAGCGGCGAGCCTGGCACGCGCACACGGCCGCCTCACGCGAGGCAACGCTGGCGCAAGCTACCACGTTGCTGGGTGAAATGGCAGCCGCACCTGACTGCGATGTTGGACTAGCGCAGCTCGTAGGGCACAAAGGCGACCTGATGCTGACGCACTACGCCAAGACCTTCGATGAGCTCGCGCTCGTACAAGCTCGCATCGACCGTTTGCATTTATGCGAGTTTTTGCGTCCCAGCGCGTCGTACGTTTCCGTCTTGGAATTGGGCTTGTATGAAGCGACTGCCAAAATTCACGCGGAGCTGGCCACGCGTGAATTTAAGCCGCATTCGCAGGAATGGATTGACGCTTTTGGCGGGCTGTTGCAAGAGCAGGCCAGGAATCCGCGCAATGCCGGCCGGTTATGGGCCCGCCTGCCGAAACGCCGTTATGTTTGCTTTTATCCGATGGACAAGAAGCGCGGTGAAACGGTCAACTGGTACATGTTGCCGTACGCAGACCGGGCCCGGTTGATGCTCGACCACGGTAAAATTGGGCGCTCATTTCACGGACTGGTTACGCAAGTGATTTCGGGATCGGTCGGTTATGACGATTGGGAATGGGGCGTGGATCTGTACGCCGACGATCCCCTCGTCTTCAAGAAGCTGATCTATGAAATGCGCTTCGATGAAGCCAGCGCCAAGTATGCTTCGTTTGGAGAGTTTTACACGGGACTTCAATTCTCGCCGGCCGAGCTGCCGGCGCTCTTTACCGGTGAAAGCGTTCCACAACTTACAATCGCTTGAAGTAAAAAATTTCCGGGTCGCCCTCATCGATGTGCTCCAGGTAACCGCTTTCGACAAAGCCGAGCTTCTCGCATAAAGCCCGCATCGGCGCGTTCGATTTGTTGGTGGAGATGAACAACGGTTCGCCCGTGCAAGTTCGTTCGACCTCACGAATCAGCGCCGAAGCGATACCGCGATGCTGCGCGCCCGGAGCCACGCCAAGTAACCAGATAAAAGCCCGCGAGAAAAACGAACGATCCCAGATGAGCATGCCGGCGACTCGATTGTCGGCGCTCGCGACCAGCACTTCCCGATCGCGCAGCGCCTTTTCGATGAACGCCAGATGCCTTCCCCAACGCAGCGCGTGCGCTAACTCCGATAAAGCTTCGAAGTTGGCGGGATTAGCTCTGAAGATGTCCATCTGAACTTCAAGTATTTTCGGACGTGAGGACCGCGCCTGCCGTAACACTAGGCGGCGCGGCGGTCCAGGCGTTCTAGAGAGCGGTATTGGATGGCTTCGGCGACGTGCTGGCTGGAGATGGTTTGCTCGTTTTCCAGATCGGCGATACTTCGCGCGACGCGCGCGATACGATCCAGCGCCCGGGCTGAAAAGTGGCGTTGAGCGCAGGCGCGAGACAGGAGCGCCATTGCGTCGGGTCCGAGCGCACAATGCTCGCGAACGCCGTTGGTCGGCAGCTCTGCATTGCAAAACACTCCGGCTTCTTTGTACCGTTGACGTTGCCGTATTCGCGCGTCTTCCACCCGCGCGCGAATACTGGTAGAAGGCTCGCTCTGCTGATTCTGGATCATCTCATCGAATGCAACCCGCCCGACTTCAATCTGTAAATCGATGCGGTCGAGTAATGGTCCGGAAAGCTTCGCGACATACTTCGCGACCGTCACATCGTCGCAGCGGCAATCTGCCGACCGGCTGCCGCGATAGCCGCAGGGACAGGGGTTCATCGACGCTACAAGCATAAAGCGCGCGGGATACGTGAAGGTGGCGGCGGCGCGCGCGATGGTAACCTGGCCTTCTTCCAATGGCTGCCGCATAACTTCAATCGCAGAACGTGAAAATTCCGGCAGCTCATCTAAGAATAGGACGCCGTGATGCGCCAAGCTGATCTCTCCCGTACCCAGAATGGCATACAGGTTCCCGTATAACATACAGCGATTCTTGTATGGCATACAGCGTTTTGTGTATGACATTACTTGCCGACTTGCAGTGAACGCTAGAGCGAGCGTGATCTTCTGACTGGCGTTTGCGGAAAGTCAGCATGCTTGGCTAGTACTGAAAAACGTGGGTGCAATTCCGTGACGAACTGCTTGAGTAGAGCCTTTAGCTCTTTGTAGGCCACGAATTCGGGATTGAGGGAGAGGGGCCGCAGAATACGATTTGGCTCGTATCGATAATCCATGCGGATCAGTCCCCATTTTTCGAGTGACTTGGCCGAATACCAAATCGTTTCCGGATGCTTCGTTGCATTGAGTCTCGTAGCCGACGCGACGTTCATTGATGCAGCGGCTATCGTGAGCAGTAAACGAGCGCGAGCTGGTCGTCCAAATAATGCGATGGGCACAGTTGTATAGGGTGGTTCTGAAGATCGCGGTGTCTTCGCAATTCCTTTGCGCGGTAAGTCAAGGTTGCAGAGCGGTACTAGACGACGCGCAAGCCTACAGATATTCCGCGCTGCGGGATGCCGTTCGTCCAACCGAACAAACACGAACGGACCCTTCTTTTCAACTTTCACCGCCTTGGTTCGAATGAGTGCCGCAAAGTTGAACTGTTTAAGGAATCTCTTACGTTTCAAGGCGTTCCGCAAATCTATTGCTTGCATGGGTCCACCAAGCGCGAGGGCCACGATTACACGAGTTGAAAACTGCGTTCCAAAAATCGCTGGAACACCCTTGAAAGGCCTTCGCACCCATAAAATTCGCTGGCTGCGTCCCCGTGGGGCTCGCGGTCGGTAATCGGGCACGAGGCGGCACTACGACGGTGGAGGGTACAGTCCATTCGAGCCGTTCTAAAGGTGGTTAAAGAACGCTTTTAGCTCGCGGAGGGCGGGGTAGTTTTTGGCAAGTGTAGCCGTACGCGTGCCGAGGCGGGATTCGGTTTTTATTATGCCGCAACGTTCGAGAGAAACGAAAAGTTTTGCAGCATTGCGCCTGTGACTGTGCAAGGCTTGCGCTACGGTGGAGAGGTCTGTTTCGGTTCCGTTGCACACGAGTCGCATCGTCGTAAGACGCGAACGGCGAGGTAATTGTTCAAGTAACGGTGACATATCAGGCGGCTCAAAGATTTCGGAGGGTGGAGGCCGTTTCAATGCGCGTGGGGCCGTTATTCCGCTGGTCTTAACAAGTGCTTTTAATAGGTTCTTCAGTGGCGTCATCGCGCGGTGAGGCGAGAGCAGCACCCACATTTCCCTATGTCCGATAGCTCCAACGACAGCCGTCCGCAGAACGTTCAGACGCTTAAGCGAACGAACTGCGCCGCCAATGCTGTTCGTTCCAACGCCCGCTACGCGAGCTAGATCACTTACACGTAACGGACGATTGGAAAGGGACAGCAAGAGCAGGACGCGCGCCTGGCCGATGTCGCAAAACGGCACTAGATGCGCAGCGCGGTCTAAATCAGTTGCACTGCGTTTGCGCTTGGGTGGTTGCCATTTCGGGCCGCGCCGTCCATTGACTTCTCTCGACGATAGACGCGCCAAGGCCGAGATCTTTGGCGTCAAATACACCAAGCGGCGCAGCAAGCTACGCAGTTCGTTAAGCGCGAAGAATGACGGATCGAATCCGATGGGACGCACCAGCCCACGTCGTGGCATTTTCCGCAGAATTCCCGCCTTGATAAGATAACGGATCGGCCCCTCAAGGGACGCCGGAGGTAGTCCGAGCAATCCGGCAGCATCGCAGCGATCCAGTTCTCCCCGCGCTTCAAAGAGCAGCAGCAAGCGCGCTCGATGTTTCGAGCCGAACAAGGCAACGATATCAGGGCTACGGCGAGTTCGGGTAGCGCTCCGCGAGGAGGCGCTGCCGGCACGTTTACAAGGGGCGACTGCTAGGCCTGCATGCTCACCGACCCTGTGTAGCAGGTCACACAGTTCAGCATAGGCGGGGAACGCGCGGTTCAGGCTTACCCGTTTGCGGCTACCGGGTCGGCTGCTTTTGAGAATGATTTTAGCCGCGATGAACTTCTCCACCGCGACGAACGTGGGGCTAGGATCGTTCTGAATGACGCGAGCGAGTTCTCGCACGGTCATAGGACCACGGCAGGCCAGCGTCGTTAAGAGCCCCGCACACATGGGGCGGCCGAACAGGAACGAGCCGTGCATTCTCACAGCATTATGCGGGATCAGGGTGCCGGGCGTATGGCATAATGGGGCGATGGAGCGTGGAAGTCTGCGTTACTAACGTTTCGGCAAATTTGTCAAGAGTCTGGCAGGAAGGGATTTATTAGTGCAGTCAGGTGCATTTTTAGCGCAAGACCCGTAGCAAATGCTATCGCTAATAGATACTCGGTCGATGCGTTCTGGCACGCATTTTTGCAACCGCCGCCCCCGCCTTAACCGTAGTTCCGTTTGGTAACGGTTGGAATCGTCGTTGAATGGTAAAGGCTTCCGATGTAGTTTCCTTTCGAATCGTTGCTTAGAGTATAGTAGCCCGTACCTCCGGCGGCTGCAACGTTCGCGGTTTTACCCGCACCACTGGTTGGGTAGGTAATCGTCGCCGACGATATTGGATTATACGTGCTTCGGACCGTGACCGGCTTACTGGGCGGCGTCATATAGTATGGGTCCCCCCGTTCGAAGTAGGTCGCAGGCTGTCGTGCATCAGCGACGGGAAGCACCGCCAGCGACCGTTTACGACAAGTTCAAACCATCGTCGCTAGGCCTAGCTTAGTTGGGCCCGCCCCTCAAAAGTAATAGTTCGGAGTCAACATTGTGGAGTTTGCGGCGTTTCAAATGTTCAATGGCCAATTTCGAAGAGCGAAGAACAACTGAAATTAGCATAAATTACTGTTCTGTCTTTTTGGGCGTCCACATGTAGGATAAGAGTCCACCGCCATCTTCTTGCGCCGGTCCGCGAACTAGCGAATGAACACGGCGCGCTGCTGGGTCGTTAACTTCGAACAGAAGCTTCTAGCGGTGGATTTCATCATAATGCGGCCGCTTTAGCAAGGCTAACGCTCCCGTTACAATTAAACAAAGGTTGTATTTGGGGGGCTCTTGCATGACACGCTTGCGCAACGCTTCTGCATTTCGATTTGCGGTGCTCTTACTTGGTACGTTCTGTCTTGCAATTAGCGCTTCAAGGACGTTCGGCATGCTAGCGGCGATCGGTTTTTCTGTGGCATTCAATCTGGCGGCATATCTAGGCTTACGTTGGCCCGCGATTCGTTCCGTTTTTACCAGAGAGAGGCTGGATGACCATCTTTCTTGGAGTGGGGCAGTCCTAGGAGCGCTCGTCGGGTTGGTGCCCGTGGCGGTAGCCGGCCTCAGTTCGCCCCCTCCAACGTTTATAATGCAAGCGCTGTTCTTAATGTTCGCTTACTATGCGCTGGGTAAACTGACGTGCACATACATAGGCTGCTGCGACTATAGGCATTTGGCATTGCGCGCAAAGCTACGTATCCCGCTCCCTCTTTTGGAGGCGGTGGCAGTAACTGCGGTCGCTGTTATCATGCTGTCTTTGAGAACCGCCCGGGCGAACAATGAACTTGCCGCTGGACTTATTGGTTTTGGAGCCATAAGAATACTGTCGCGGCTACTACGCAGCGAGTCGCTTCGCGTCGTTGCCCAGAGTACTCTGCGAGTCGATTCTCTGCCGTGTCTGCTCTTGGGCTTGGCTCTGCTTGTCGCTCCGCAGCTTTATCGGTAACTGACAGGATAGCGGATAGAGTACGGGTAACCCATGTGAGCCACTGGCTCTCTGGAAGGGGTGTCTCTTATGTCGTCAGATTTCTTTCGCAGACTGGCGACGCTCTTGCCAGTCTTACTATGCATGGGCAACACCTGCGTATGCAATCCCAACGGATGCGCTATAGGGCAGTCTCCTGGCGGGAGCAATTCATCGACCCCCACCGTCAGCAGCGCACCTATTAACCCAGATCCCATTCAAGCCGGTAGCCCGTTGCATTGGATCAGTTGCAGTTCTCAGCCTTCCGCCTTTCCGCTACCGATTACTTGGGCCGTTCGAATGAGCAACGGACAAGCGTCTAATCAAGCACTTTATTGGCCGAAGGGGAATGGACAAGTAAACTTTGTTAACTATTGGATTGACAATTCCGGTACTCCAAGCACAGTCGAAGCCGGATATGTTCAGACCGTTCAAAATGCGATTGACGCGTGGAACAATGCTCTAGGTAATAACGCGCCAGGGACGCTGCTTGTCAGTGTGCGGTCAACAAATACCGTGAGCGACTCGCAGGTGCAGATTAGCGAGAGCAATTCCTACTACACGGAGATCACTGACGAAGGCGGACATGAGGCGTTCGGACAAATTCCGCTGGGCAGACCACTGAATCAAACGACGCTTGTATCGGCGACTATTGTGTTTGAACCGACCAACATGGGTCAGAATCGCGATACAATCTACGCTTCGCTTGTGCATGAAATTGGTCATTCCCTCGGGTTAGGTCATAATCAATATTCGAGTTCAGTAATGTTTCCCCAAATCCCAGCATGCCTAACCTATAACGCGCAACCGATCCCCAAGTGGGACACCTCGTGGCTTGAGTCGGTGTACGATCCATCGCAGGTAAAGCCACCCCCCCCCTGGTGGCGGTGGTGGCGGTGGTTGCAAACCCCGTTGCATTAATATCAGTAAGAAGTCGTTCTTCACACCGCAGTTGATCGGCGCAATTGTTCCAATTGTCCCCGCTTCCAACACCCGCCAATTCATCCAGACACAAGGGTACCAAGGCCAAGGCAACGATTTCGGAACGCCCTTGCGATTGAGGCGAGATTCGCTAAACGGTAACGGCTCTGTTCATTTCCATGACCACAGCGGCTCGGGGACCGCAACATTGCAGTCGATGTATCTTGCGTCAAGTCTGGTTGCTAGAGTTAGTATTTTGGGGGGCACCACTTATTACAATCAGTATCCTTTCCGATTCGCGGTTCGTCACGCGCGCATAACGCAAATCTATCGCCATCTTATTGGACCTGACTCGCGGCATCGCATCGGAGACATTGTTAACATCGTTGACAAACAGCCAATGGTTACGGGCGTATTCCTGGACGACCCGCCGCTCGACGAAGGGAGCAACATCATTATCTTCTTGACGGCGGTTAAGGGGTACGGGCCTCTGGCGGCAATTAGCGGGCTGCACGTTCCGACGCTCCCGCATATCAGTAAGGTTGGCGTCGATCGCAGCGGTTTCATGTACGTTGCCGGTTCGACGGGCTCTGAAATGGCGGCCCAAATCAATTCGCGTCAAGTTGGTTCCCTACAAACCATACTAGTACCGAACGCTGCGGGGGGCGAAATGAACGCCGCCACCGCCTGGAACGAGGCAGACGTTATCCACAGGCTGTTGCGTGATAGAGGTATTGCCTCATCGACCGATCTCGTCACCTATCAAGCTTCGATGACATCAAACCCCGGCAAGGTGATCCGGTGGGCCGTGAGTCACGACATACGAACGAATCCATAGTCAGCGTAGGCGCCGCTTTTGTGGCGGCGCCATGCTGGCCCTCGCCTTCACTGTGGCAGTCTCGGGTTGCGGAAAA
>JAABUQ010008905.1_pt1 | contig 13845 bp, 9 predicted proteins | sample 5560001 | NCBI WGS metagenome assembly JAABUQ01 (sample SAMN10711888, study PRJNA513371) | rock metagenome | isolation source: Antarctica rocks | place: Antarctica: Victoria Land, Finger Mt nord | collected 2015-12-18
GCCAGCAGCCATCAGCCATCAGCCATCAGCCATCAGCCATCAGCCATCAGCCATCAGCCATCAGCCATCAGCCATCAGCCATCAGCCATCAGCCATCAGCCATCAGCCATCAGCCATCAGCCATCAAAGGATTGTCCCCCGAGCGGAGGCCCCTGGTTTTCCGCGAGAGATCCCGAAGCCGATCAATCTCGATGGTCCGATCGTCCTTAACTTGCAGGTGGAACCGAGCGATGAACCGATCCTGGAACTGGTCCGCCCTCGCCGCCGGGCTCATGATCCCGGCGATCGGCTCGGCCTTGATGACCCCGTGCCGGGCCCAGGTCGCCGCCGGCGTTGCCGGCTGGGGCGACGCGGGGACGGCGCTCCGGGCGACGCAGCGGGGCGGTCGGCCCACGATCATCGTCGCGACCACCAGGACCGACGCGGCCTCGGAGCGGCTCCGGTCGGCGTTGCCCGCCCTGTTCGGCCCGGGCTGCCAGCTCGCCGAGGTCGACGCCACCGAGCAGGCGGATTGGCTCCGCCAGATCGGGATCACCGGCGTCCCGGGCGTCGCGGTCTACGCCCACGCCGATGGGGGCGCCCGGGTCCTGGGCGTCCGGAGCGGGGTGGCCGACCCGGTCGCCATCGCCGAATGGGCGGCCGGCCTCGGCCGGTCCCCGAGTGCTTCCACCCCGACCCCGGCCGATCCCAGGGTCGCCCGGGCCTCGTACCAGCAGCCGTCGCCCCAGAGCTTGGCCCCGCAGCCGCAACCGCCGCCCCAGTACTTCAACCCGTCGCCCCCGGCCCCCGCGCCGAGTCTGCCCGTCGCGCCCCCGGCACCGGCCCCGACCTATGTCTACGCGAACCCGGCACCGGCACCGGCACCGGCCCCGGTCTACGTCGCGGTGTCGCCCGCCCCGACGACGTACACCACGCCCGCCCCGGCCCCGGTGACGCTCGCGCCGGCGGCGGCCCCGATCGTGGTGAACCCGCCGCAACAAACCTTCGTGATCGGCCCGCAGCCGCCCCCGCAAATTCTGTCCGCCGCCCCGGCCGCCGCCCCGTCGATGATCGCCGCGGCCCCGACGCAGCTCGTGGCCCCGGCCCCGGTCCAGTACGTGGCGGCGCCGGCCCCGGCGCCGGTCCAGTATGTGGCGGCGGCCCCGGCTCCCGCGCCGGTCCAGTACGTGGCGGCGGCCCCCACGCAATATGTGGCCTCGGCCCCGACGCAGCTCGTGGCGGCGGCCCCGGTGACCGCGGCGGTGACGACCCCGCAATTCGTGGCGACGGCCCCTCCGGCGCCGGCGGCGGCCCCGGCCTCGATGGTGGTCGCCGTCCGGCCGTTGCGGCTGAGGAACCGGATCGCCACGGGGTTCGGGGAATACCTGATCGAGCGGAACAAGCAGAAGTACCGGCTGGTCGAGACGGCGACCCTGGCCGCCGCGCCGGGCCTGGGCGGGGCCTCGACGTTCGCCGTGGTCGCCCCGGCGCCAGCGGCGGCCCCGGTCATGGGCCCGGTCCCCCGGCAGGCGGTGTGCGCCCCGGCCCCCGCGCCGCGGCCCGATTACGCGCCGCCGGTCGAATCCGAGTCGTTGCCGCCCCTGCCTTCGCCGCAGGGGGGTTGCGCCTCGTGCCGGAGCGGGAGCCGGTTCGGCCACCACCACAAGAACTGAACGAACCAAGGCGGGACGATCGCCCGCGCCGGCCGGCGGTCAACGGTCGGCCGGCGCGGAGAAGTGGAGCGACGTGGCCCGCTGGAAGACCGGGACGGGCCGGCCCCGGACGGCCCCGGCGTCGGCCGCCGCCCCCGCCGGGTTGGGGTCGGCCCCGACCCCGGCCCCGACCCCAGGCCCGGCGAGCCGTTCGCCCGCCGGGACGAACTTCGTCCGGCCCGCGACCGAATGCCCTTCGATCAACAGGCGATACTCGGCGCGGGCGGACCGGCGGGGTTCCAGGCCGATCGAGGCCGTGTAGATCCCGTCGCCCTCGACCTTGTCGGGGCCCTGGCCGTCGTCCAGGAACGCGATCGGTCCGAGCGTGTCGATCGGACGGGCCCCTTCGTCGACCCGCTGGACGTGGCCGACCACCTCGGCCCCGACCACCGCCGCGCCGGCGGTCAGGACCGCCGTGACGACCGCCCGGGGCTGGTCCAGGGCGATCGTCCCGCGTCGGGCGATGGGCGCCCCCGGCGGGATCTCCTGGATCAGGTTGGCGACCAGTTGGGCCTTCGAGGTCGGCGTCCCGACCGAGAACGTGAAGTGGATCGCGTGGTTCCGATAGGGGTGGGCCTTGAACCGGACCTCCGCGGGGGCGTCGGCCGGCACGGGCCGGGCCGGGTCGGGGACGTCGCGGAAGTTCGACCCCTGGAACGTCAGGACCGGGGTATACCAGCCCCGGACCGGCCCGCCCTTGGCGACGGGGGGGAGCCGGTAGACCAGGACCTTCTTCGTCGACCGGGCCCGATCGAGCCGGAGCCGCCGGGCCTGGGCGAAAGCCCGGGGCCGCCGGCCGTCCTCGATCGCCCCGACCTCGGCGGGGTCGCCGATCGCGCGGGGCAACAGGCGCAACTCGGGCTCGGCGAAGAGGGTCGGGTCCTCGGGCGACCGCGCGAGCCAGGGGGCGTCCTTGCCGTCGTCCGGCGACGGGAAGAGCCCGGCGACGGTCAGGGGCTGGGTCAGGCCGACGATCAGCTCGTGCTCGGTCGCGTCGTCGAAGTGGAACGGGCGGAGGGCCACGTTCGAGCTTTTCCCGAGGGTGCTCGAAACCTCGTGGGGCACCCGGACGGCCCGGAGCCGGTTGTAGATCGAGGAGGGCCGCTCGCGCGGTTCGTCCGCGAAGTCGGACCTGTCGACGTCGACGAGCAGGAGGTCCTGCTGGGGGATCGTCACCCAGGTCCCCTGGGTCTGCTCGCCGGCGAGGCGCTGGGCGACGGAGCCGACCTCGTCGATGTCGGTGACGGTGAGGATCGAGCCCTGGGTCCGGGCCACCAGGTCGCGGAGTTCGGGGGGGATCGCGGCCGAGCCCACCAGGGCGACGTCGATCCGGAGGTCGGCCTTGCCGGCGAACTGCTCGCCCAGCGCCGCGATGGGCTCGGCGAACTCGTCGGGAATCCCGCCGGGGGGCACCAAGACGACGATGTTCTCGACCTGATCGGACTCGATGGCGTCGCGGATCAGGGCGAACGCCGACCCGAGCCGCTCGCGGCGGATCGAGAAGACGAGGTCGGCCAGGCCGGGGTCGACCTTGGCCGTGCCCGAAGGGATCGCCCGGGCGGCCTCCCGCTTGTCGAGGTCGAACACGTCGCGGGCCTCGGGGGAGTCCAGCTCGGCGATCCCGACCCGGAGGTCTTTCGCGCCCGCGACCCCGGCGGCCGAGACCGCCGAGTAGGCCGTGATCCGGTCCCGGTCGATCAGCCGGGAGAACTGGCGGGAGAGCTCGCGGCGGAGGTCGTTGTAATTCACCTTGGGGTCGCCCTGGGTGTCGACCAGGTCGATCCCGTCGGCGTCGAGGGTCGGGCCCGCCAGGATGGGCGGCTCGACGAGGACCGTCCGGCGGCGGCCGAAGCGGCGGCCCAGGGTCCGGTCGGGGATCTTGGACCGTTCGCCGAGGCCGGGGACGAGCCGCCGGAGGTTGGCCCCACGGTCGCCGGCGCCCGGGACGTGGAGATCGTCGGCGATGGCCAGCACGGTCCGGGCGATCTCGATTTGCAGCTCGTCGCGGGCCGGGTCGAGGGTCGCGGCGGGGGGCAAGTCGCCAGCGGCGGCGCGTATGGCCAGGTCGCCGATATAGTTGAGTTCGTCCAGGCCGATCGCCGTCGGGGCGACGACGGCCCCTGTCGACGACCGCAACTGGTCGCGGAGGAAGGCCAGGAGCTTCAATTCGATCGCGTCGGCCCTGCCGGCGGGATCGACGACCTGCTTGGCGAACTCGACGGCCTTGAGGATCAGGAGCTTTTCGAACGGGGCCAGGACGGGCGTGATGCGCGGCCACCCGGAGGGTGAGGGCTTGACCCGAACCGGCTCGACCGGCTCCGGGACCCCGCCAGCGTCGGCCGCGACGTTCCATTGCTGGAAGAAGGCGTCGACGATCTCCTGGCACGATAGCGCCGGATCGTTGACGACGGCGTAGCCGTTGGAGCCCGGGGCCCGGGGGTTGTGGTCGTCGCGGGCGCAGAGCCGGCCGATCCAGCCGAAGTTATAGTTGTCCATCAAGCACCGCTTGTCGCCCGGGGCGTTCAGCGGGCAGAGCCGATGGGACGCCGGGGCGGGGGCGTATTCGTCGGGAAGGCCGAAGAAGTAGTGGCAAAGCTCGTGGACCACGGTCTCGACCACGATCTCCGACGGCGCGTCGACGAGGTCCTGATAGTACAGGTTCAGCGTCCCGCCCTGCCGCCAGCCCAGCATGCTGGCCCAGGCCCCGCCGGCGGCCGGGCGGACCGTGCCGGTCAGCGAGATGACGGCGTCGGCCTTCTCGATGTCGTGGACCTCGGTGAGCTGGCCGATCCGGGCCCGGCCGGCGGTGACCGTCGCCAGCTTGTCGCTGACCAGCCTCCAGAACCTCTGGATGTCCGCCTGCTGCCCGGCGTCGGGCCGGGTGCTCGACCCGCCGAGCTGGACCTGGTTCTCGTCGAGGACGCCCGAGGGCAAGTCGAGGTAGATGTAGTTGAGCGAGAACGACCGGGTCTTGGGGTCGTAAACGCCCCCGCCCGCGTCGGCCCGCCGGCCCGCCACGATCAGGGCCAGGGCGGCGACGGCGACGCGCGCGGGGAAGCTCGGCAGGGAAAACTTCATGAGGGTTGCACCGGATCGATGGGCCGGTCGTCGAGCCCGGAATTCGGGAGGGCCACGCCTCACCCGGGCATCCGGGTGGAGTGGGTTTGAGGAGCTTCCGGGCCGGGATCGATCCCATCGCCCGGCCCAGCCCCTCTTCTGCCCGATCCCCCTGCGCTGTTTCCCAGGCGACGGATCGCCGCAAACGACCACGAAGTTACCACTTCACTCAATCAGGAGTGCTCACTTGAGTGATTTAAACGCTCTCGGCGGGACGTGTGCCGCCGGCGACTGGTGTTCTTCTTGAAGAGCAGCCAGTTCGCGCGGAACGGGATGGTCCCGTCGGCCTGCACGAAGTCCTCGGGACCCTTGGGGGGGGTGGCTCGGTTGGTGTCGGAGTCGCGGTTGTCTGCCCCGGGACGGAGCGAAATTTTCGCCGAATCCTCCGGGGAGAGGTATATTAGATGAGGTTTGTTGGAGGCACCCTCGTCCGATCGGGGGGGCCTAGCCGTGGCCCGAGGAGCTGGCCACATCATCGGGGCGAGGATGCCCATGAAGCCGCGGCAGGAGTTTCCCGGTCATGGATTACCCACGCCTTGATGTCCTCGCGAAAGGCGTCGTCGCCGCCCTCCTCGGCGTCGCCGCTCCCCTGGCCGGGGTCGTCGAGGCCGGCGGCCACCATCGACAGACGGTCTACGTCCCGGTCCAGCCGGTGGGCGTCGCGACCGTCCCGCTCCAGGCCGCCGCGCCGGTCTCTTACTTCCAACTCCAGGCCGCCGCGCCGGCGGTCCAGTACGTGCAGCTCCAGGCCGCCGCCCCGGTCCAGGTGATCCAGGCAACGGCGGTGGCCCCGGTCGCGGCGGCCCCGACGGGCCAGGTCATTCAAATCACGATCGGCGGGTCGGCTCCGGCTCCGGATGGCCTGTCTCCCGAACAGAAAGACCGGATCATCCGCAAGCTCGAAGCTTTTAACCTGGCTCTCCCAGAGTCCATCACCCTCAAAGCCCGCCGCCATAGGCTCCGGAAGAAGGCCGAGGAATACTACGTGACTGAGACCGGCGACGAAGTAGGCAACCTCGACGCCGACGAAAAAAAGTTCATTGATACACTCGTCGCCTCAGTGCTCCGAGAATCCCCCACACCGGCACCGGCACCCACCCCGACCCCTACCACCTACATCCAGCAGCCGGTCCTTGCCCCCGTCGCCGTGGCCGCCCCGCCGCTCCAGTTGTTCTTGCCGGTCAAGGTCAAGCATCACGGCCTGCGTCACAATCCTTATTGAGCGGCGAGGGGGCGCGGGGCCGACTCTCGCCCGGGAACCTCGATCACCAGCGAGGCCACCGAGTACGGGCGATCGCCCGGCGCCCTCGGGCTTTGGGGGCGGAAGTCGTACAGGGCGAAGAAGTTCAACCAGCGCTCGCGCTCGCCGTCGTCGTCCCCTTCGCGGCCCGACCGGGGGTAGTAGGCTCGGAGCGTCGCCGTCCCGCCCCCGGCTTCGGCCAGGTCCTTCTTGATCCGGTCGCGGGCCCGCTGGATCAAGGGGCCGATGACGCCGTTGCCGAAGCCCGAGGCCCGATGAGGCCGGCGAACGTAGGCGACCACTTCCAGGACGCCCGGCGCCTCCTCGGCCAGCATCGCGACACCGGCCACGAACGACCCCGGCGGCAACTCGACGCCCGGCCCCGGCACGGGGTCGAACACCTCCCGACCCGACGGCGACTGGAACAAGAGCCAGGCGGCCGGCCGGCCCTCGAAAGCGAAGGCGTCGGCCTCGGCCCGGACCTCGGCGAGGGTCCGCCCCTTCCAGTCGCCCCGGGGCCACTCGCGGTCGAACTCGGCCGCGAGGGCCGCGAACCCCTCGGCGGCGAGGCCGGTCGGCTCGATGTCGGCCAGGCGGCGGGCGGTCGGGCGGCCGGGGGCGACGTGCAGCTCGTTTTCGAGGAACCGGGCGAAGTCGGGATTCAACGCGGGGCGGAAGACCGGCCAGGAACGGCGGAAGGCGTCGGTCCCGGCCCATCGGCGGAACCCGTTCATCCAGCCGCGGTTGGCCGGCAGGTCGGACCGGCCGGCCAGGCCCAGCTCGGACCAGGCGTCTTCCATGAGCAACAACGCCTGGCCCACCGCCTGGACCTCGGCGCGGGGCGCGTCGCCGCCCGGGGCCGGGCCGCCGATCGGGCGTAATTCGGGGAAAACGTCGCCGGCCAGGTCGTCGAGCCGGGGGTCGTCGCGGAGGTCGTGCCCGAACGCGACCCAGGCCCGGACCGCCTCGGCCGCGCGGCCTTCCCGGCCCGTCGGCGCGACGGCCCACCGCCCCTGGAGGCTCGAGAACAGCCGACGGTTCCCCCGGACGAACTCGCGGCGCGGGTCGGGATCGGCCCAGAGCGGGGTCCGGGTCGCCGCGTCGCGGAACACCGCCCGCGCGATGTGGTCCCCCAGCGCCCGGTACGACTCGAACTGGTCCTCGGTGAACGATTGCCGGAAGTCGGTCGCCTGGTGCGGGAAGTCCGGGGCGCCCCGGGCGTATTGCTGGACGTCGGACGACTCGTCGCCGGTCATCGAGATCCGGACGTAGACCAGGATGCCCGGCATCTGGCCGCCGTCGACGTCCTCGTAATGGACCCGGCCGACCACGACGTGGGCGGCGTTGAGGTTGTCCGCCCCTTGCATCCGGAACGGCGCGGTGTCGAGATCGATCCGGACGCCGAAGTCGATCCGGGCCAGGCGGATCAGGGTGGCGAGGTTCTCGTCGGACGGGGCGGTGTCCTCGCCGGCGTCGCAGGCGACGATGTAGCGGCACCGGCGGCGGATCAGCTCGTACACGCCCAGGTTCTCGAAGTGGCCGCCGTCGGACAGGTGGACGAAGCCCCCCTTGCCGTCGGTCCGGCCGAGGAACTCCGTCAGCAACAGGTCGGCATACTTCGGGCTGCCCGCCGACCACTCGCCCGCCCCGGGGTCGCGGGGCCGGCCCGAGGGGTTCTCCATCCAGTAGCCGAGCCGGGCGTTGAGCAGGGTCAGGAAGGCGGTCAAGGCCGTCGACTGGTAGAACCGCATGTTGGGGTCGACCGCCGCCCCCGAGATGGCCATCGCGCGGCCGAGGGTCAGGTTGTCGCGGGTGGCGTCGCCGGCCCGGGCGTAGCCGGTCCCCTTCGACCCGCAATACAGGGGGGTGAGGGTGAACGACTCCCCCTTGCGGTCGCGCCAGGCCAGCTCGTCGCCGCCGACCAGGTTCAAGGCCGTGTTGAGGAGCAGGTGCGGCCCCCAGTACGGCCGGCCCCGCCCGGTCGCGCCGATCCGGAGGTCGACGAGGTCGAGGTCGTCCATCGGGTCGAAGCCGGTGACGGGGTTCTCGTCGCGGGGGGGGTCGGTGGTCGCCGCCGGGGCCCCCGACGGGACCCTCGGGTCGCGCGGGCCGCCCCAGCGGTCGGCCCATCGCTTCTTGCCGCGCGAGGCCCCCAGGTAGCACCGGATCAGCCGGTTGGCGTACATCGCGTGGAGCGAGAACAGGTTGACGTCGATCAACAACGAGCCGACCAGCGTCATCAGCCCGGACAGCCCGAGCCAGAGGCCGAGGCCCGGCAGCGGGGCGGCGCGGAGCCCGTGGAAGTACCGGGCGATGGCCTCGGCCTCGTGCCCGGCGGCGGGGAAGACGACGCTCGGCCGGTCGACCAGGCCGGCGGCCAGGAGGGCGACCCCGCCGAGGAAGCCGACCAGGAACACCGGCGGCGCCACCGCCGCGACCGTCGCCAAAACTCCGCCCCCAACCCCGCCCGACGGCTCGGGCCGCGCGTTCCGGCCGGCGATCACCCCGGCCAGCGTCGTCCCCGCCCAGCCCGAGGCGATCAGGAGCCGGAGCGGCAGCCCGACCCCCAGCAAGAGCGCCGGCGCGTAGATGATCGCGGCGAACGTCAAGGTCCAGAGCAGCCCGCCGATCAGGAGCAAGGCCCCGAACCGCGACCACCATTCGCGCTCGGCCTCGGTGATGGCCCGCCCCAACAGCGACGCCTCGGGGATCAGCGCGGCGCCCAGGACCAGGAGCAACGCCGGCGTCCCGAGCATCGCGGCCAGCTCGGGCCGGCCCGAGTCGGCCAGCGAGGCCAGGACCTGCTCCGCCACCGTCAGGAGCGCGCCGCCGACCGCCCCGGCGATCCCCGCGCAGTAGCAGAACTTCCCGAGGCGTCGCCGCCGGTCCCGGTCCCCGAGCGCCCCCTTCCGGAGGTTCAGGAAGAAGGCCCCGACCAGGAGGACCCCGCCGATCGCCAGGGCATGCCCGACCACGTTGGGGACCCCGAGCAGCCCGAGGTCCCCGCCGAACTGGTCGAGGACCCGGTCCCGGACGCCGGCGAGGCCCGCAGCGGCCCGCGCCGTCCGCGACGCCAGCGCCGCCGCCGCCCATCCCTGGACCCGGTCGCCGATCCACCAGAGGACCGGCCGGATGCTTAGCGCCAGGGCCAGGGCCGCGACCAGGGTCGGGTACACCATCCGGGAATAGATGGCCGACCCCTCGTCCGCCAGGCGCCGCCCCTCGTCCTCGCGGCGGAACTGTCGGAGCGCGCGGCTGTTGTAGGTGAACGCCCAGGCGAGCGCGACCAGCCCCACGGCCAGGGGGGCCAGCGCGAGCCACCGGAGGGGGACGCTGCGCGCGATGGCCTTCGAGGTCATCGAGCCGTGGAGCGCGATCAGGACCCGGGCCGAGAACACCAGGACCATCGAGAGCGGCAGGAACATCATCAGGTTCACGGACACGTTGCGGTGCCAGATCATGATGATCGTCCACGTGTCGGCCTTGAGCAGGCCGAGCCGTGGGGCCATGTAGCTGCTGTACGACCGGAGGTGCCGGACCGGCTCGGGCTCCTCGTCGACGACCGGCCCGCGCCCGAACGGCTGGTCCGTCGGATACTCGCCGCCGGCCGTCGGGTTCAGGGGCGCCCGGAACGCCTGCCCTTGCCGGACCCGATCGGGCGCGAGCTGGCGCTCGACGTTGGCGACGTCGCCGTCGCGCTTCAGCCACGAGGCCAGCCAACCCCCGGCGTAGCCGCCGCCGGAGACGGTCGACAGGTAGTCGAACCGCCGGAGCAGCCCCAGGGCCGACAACCCCTGGAGCAGGCCGACGGCGAACGTTCCGCTCCGGATGCCGCCGCCGGAGAACGAGATCCCCGCCAGGTGCTCGTCCAGGGCCCGGAGCCGGGCGCGGGTCAAGCGGGAGTCGGCGTCGCCGGCCGTCGGCCCCGGGGGCGGGTCGGCCACGTCCTCGACCGCAAGGGGCCGGCCCCCCCGGGCCAGCTCCTGGCGGAGGACCTCCCGCCTCCGCGACCGGATCAGCTCCAGCTCCGCCTCCAGGACCTCGGCGAACTCGCTCGCATACGGCTCCGGCATCGCTCACGTCTCCGCCCTGGACTCGACGCGGCCGGCCGGCGAGGGGTTTCCTGGCAAGTCCGCGTCGTCCCGTTCTACCGGCCCAATTAAACCCAACCCGTCGGCCCGCTCCAAACGAAAAACCCGGAAAACCCCGGCCGTCGGGCCGCGACTTCATGGAGCCCGGCCGCCCCAGGGTCGATCGATTCTTCAACATGAGTCGGGAGACGAGGACAGATTGCAAGGATAGGAGTTACGCAGTACTGAACCCCTGTCCGTGCAATGCAGTCAAATCCGAGAGGACTTGGGAACGTTGGGTTGGTCGGGGGATTTATTGAGTCACCAATTGACTCCGGATCACGCCAAAGTTTATGGACATCCGTCCACTACTGCGTAACTCCTAAAGGATTTCGGATTCCAGAGGGGCTGTTTTCTCCTCGTCCCGAGGCCGTTTGAAATCCGAGATCCTTGCAATCTGGCATCCCGCAATTTGACGAACCATCGACCCCGCCGGCCGCCCGCCGCGACTTGCGTTCGGGGCGACCGTCGGGGAGAGTGGGAGCGGTGACGGCGAGCGAGGCCCGCCCACGACCCACGACCCACGACCCACGACCCACGACCCACGACCCACGACCCACGACCCACGACCCACGACCCACGACCCACGACCCACTATTCGGCCTTGGGGCGGAGCCCGGCGACGGTCACCCGCTCGGGGCGGGCCTTGTAGAAGGGGTCGAGGGGGAAGCAGCCGGAGATCATGCCGTTGCGGGGGCCGGTCGTGCAGTCGCTGAAGGTCCGGCAGATCCGCTTGCGGGCCAGGGTTTTTCCTTCCAAGACGTCGGCGGGGAGGTCGAGGTAGGACAGGACCATCCGGCCCAGGCCGACGAAGTCGACGCCGCCGTCGCGGACGGCCTTTTGCCCGACGTGCGGCAGGAACTCCTGGAGGTAGGAATAGCCCGAGCCGACGAACGTCATCCCCGGGTGCTGGGCCTTGAGGGCGGCCGTCGCCCCGACCTGGCGGGCGACGCCGATCAACGGGTCCTCGGGCGGGAGGTAGCCGTCGGACGGGGGGAACGCGGCCGGCCTCAGGACGTGCGGGTTGTAGTAGGGGCTGCCGGCCGTGGTGCAAACCAGGTCGATCCCCAGGCTTTCCAGGATCGCCAGGAACGCCGACGGCTCGGCCAGGTCGATCCCGAGCCCCGTCCCGTCGCCCCCGAAGGCGTGGCGGTACGGCCCGGCCCCCGGCGCGGGGACACCCACGCCGTCGGGTCCGGGGCGGAAGGGCATCAGGTCGAACACGCTCACCCGGACGCCGATTTCGAGCCCGGGGGCCTCGGCGCGGATGCCCTCGACCACCTCGCGGAGGAACCGGGCCCGGTTCTCCAGGCTCCCGCCGTAGCGGCCAGGACGGTCGACCGCCGACAGGAACTCGTGCCCGAGGTAGCCGTGGCAGTGCTTGACGTCGACGAACCCGAAACCGGCGGCGCGGGCCAGCCGGGCCGTGGCGACGAAGGCCTCGACCAGCCGGGCGATCTCGTCGTCGGACAGGACCGGGCGATCGTCGACGACCCCGACCTGGGCGTCGAGGTGGGGGTATCGGTAGGCGATCCGGGGCTCGGGCCGCCCCTTCTCCTCGGGGCGGGCGAACCGGCCGGAGTGGGTCAACTGGAGCCCGACGAGCAGGTCATCGGACCGGCCGAACCGCTCGGAGTGGGCGGCGACCAGCCCTTCGCGCAGGCCGGCGACCTCGGCGAACGTCCGGTCGTCGAGGAGCAACTGGTTGGGGTTGGCCCGGCCGTCGCGGCGGACGGCGACCGCCTCGCCGCCCCAGATCAGCTTGGCGCCGGAGAGGCCGAAGTTCCGCCACCGCCGCCGGGTCAGGTCGGACGGGCGGCCGTCCTCGGTGCCGTCCCACCCTTCCATCGGCAGGATGGCGAAGCGGTTGCCGATCACGCCGGCCGGCCGGGCGAACGGCCGGGCCAGCGGGGCCCCGGGGCCGGCCTCGACCGCGTCGTCGACGGCGAGGTCGACGCCGAGGCCGGCGACGTGCCGTCGCAAGTCGGCCACGCTCTTGAGCGACGAGAGCCGGCGGATGGGGGTCATCGGCGATCCGTGATGGGAAAGGGTCGATGGGCGACGGTTCGTGGCGAAAGGCAACGGCAACCCACGAGCGAGGCCCGGGGCCGCCTCACCCATCAACCATCGATCATAGACCACCGCCGGGTCGGGGGAAAGCCCCCGGATCGCCGCTCAGGCGGCCCCGATCTCGCGGAGGAGGCCCTTGAAGTCGTCGCGGCCCCGGAGCGGGTCGAGGTCGGGCTCGGTTTCGAGGTAGACCCGGTCGCGGAACCCGTCGCGGATGGCGGCGCGGCGGGCGGCGGCCAGGTCGCGCGAGCGGAGCTTGAACTCGCCGATCATGTAATGGACGTCGCCCAGCGCCAAAGCTCAGCGGACCCGGACACGGACCGGTGGGCATCGGAGGCACGAGAAGCGCGGCCCGTGGCCAGGGTCCGCTGCGGCGCGAGGTTAGGCGGCCCGCGGGGAACGGGGCCGGACGAAACGCGCCATGTCCCCGTTTCCGCTCCCCTAACGCCAAAGCTCAGCGGACTCGGCCGCTACAGGATCGGGGGCAGCAGCCACCACGAGTGACGCTTGTACTCCGCCCATTCGGGATGCCGCGACATCCTGGCCTCCTTGTTGATCATGTTGACCGAGAACAGGCCGCACCAGACGCAGGCCAGCACCACGACCGGCAGCCAGTGCCACACCATCATCGCGAAGCTGCTGTAGATCATCATCTCGCCGAGGTAGTTCGGGTGACGGATGTACCGGTGCATGCCGTCGGTGATGAGCCCGCGCCTGACGCGGAGCGTATAATATTTCTGGGCGTCGGAGGCGATCATAATCACGCAGCCCAGGATGCACAGGCTGATGCATAGGCAGAACCAGGCATAGTCCGGCAGAGGGTAGGCCGGATGCGAGACGCCCGAGATCAGCAGCCAGCCGAACACTCAATACCAGACCAATACGCCGAGGAAGACGCTCAGGCCACCCATGATGGTGACGCGGCGCCGCCAGCTGGGGTCGGGGAAGGCCATGTCCTTGACGATCCAGACCAGGCCGTAGCTGCCGTGCATCGCGAGGTAGATCCAGGCTGCGGTGCTGGTGTTGTGATACCAGGCGATGAGGATGCCGAGCATCGGGAAGGTTCCGATCTTCTGGAAGTCGATCACCCAGGCCAACTTCCACGGGCGCGACCCGCCGCCCAAGTCGTTCATCATGCGGTCGGTGTAGCGGCCCAGCGCCGCGGCCCAGGCCGGCGCGGGGACGGGGTGGGGGCCTTGCCCGACAGGTGACCCGACGAGTTGCGGGCTGGTGTTCGGCTCGTTCATGCTCGCCCCCTTGTTCGATGGTCCGCTTGCGTGAAGACCTGAATCCCGAGCGAGGGCCGCGATCCGGCCGGGTGGTACTGGTCGTCCTCGACCAGTGCTCAGTTATCGGACCTATTGGTATCGGACCTATTGGGGACATCCAGGATTACGGTATATCCTGGATGTCCCCTTTCCCCCCGGCGCAAAGTTGCTCCTCGCCGCCCTCAGTTCCGCGCGGCGGAGGTGGATCGGCCTTCAGGGGCGTAACCGTTCACGGGGGGCAGGGCGATTGCGCCACGATGGGTAATTTGGGAGGATGAAAGCATGGCGCCTTGGGTTGGTTGGCGGTTGGGCCGACATCCGAAGCGTCG
>JAABUQ010008906.1_pt1 | contig 13845 bp, 10 predicted proteins | sample 5560001 | NCBI WGS metagenome assembly JAABUQ01 (sample SAMN10711888, study PRJNA513371) | rock metagenome | isolation source: Antarctica rocks | place: Antarctica: Victoria Land, Finger Mt nord | collected 2015-12-18
GCACGCCCGCATGAATGGTGAAGTAGTCGACGCCCTGCTCGGCCTGCTCGATGAGGGTGTCCTTGAACACCTCCCAATCGAGCTTGTCGGGCTCGCCGTTGACCTTCTCGAGCGCCTGGTAGATCGGCACGGTCCCGATCGGCACCGGCGAGTTGCGCATGATCCAGCTGCGGATGTTGTGGATATTGCGGCCAGTGGAGAGGTCCATGACGGTGTCGCCACCCCAGCGGATCGACCAGACCAGCTTCTCGACCTCTTCGGCAGCGCCCGATGTGACCGCCGAATTGCCGATGTTGGCGTTGATCTTGACCAGGAAGTTGCGGCCGATGATGACCGGCTCCAGCTCCGGGTGATTGATGTTGGCCGGGATGATGGCGCGTCCGGCGGCGATCTCGGACCGGACGAACTCCGGCGTGATGAAGGCCGGTATCGAGGCGCCGAAATTCTCCCCGTCGGCGCGCCGCTCCTCGGCGCCGGCGAGCATCGCGGCGCGACCGAGATTCTCGCGATGGGCGACGTAGATCATTTCCTCGGTGACGATCCCCGCGCGGGCGAACTCGAACTGCGTGACAAGCTGTCCCGGCTTGCCCGCGACCACCTGCCGCTCTGCCGGGCAGGGCGGCACGAGCCGGTCCACCGGGACGAAGCCGTTATCCTCCGGTTTCACGAGGCGCGCCGCGACCGCCGCGAACCCGCGCTTCGCGAGCCATTCCCGGCGCACCGGCGGCAGGCCGGATTCGAGGTCGATGGTGACGGCGGGATCGGTGTAGGGACCCGACGTGTCGTAGGTGCGGAACGCTTCCTCGCGCGCCGTCGGCTCGAGCGCGACCTCGCGGAACGGCACGCCGATGTCGGGACGGCCTTGCGGACTTGTGTAGATTTTGCGGGAGCCCGCGATCGGTCCGGTGGTAACCGTAGCGGGTCGGGCGGATGCGGGCTTCGTGTCGACCGTCATGTCATCTCCTCTGGTGCCGATGACGCGACGGAGGAGGGGATGGTGGCGCTTGCAGATCCCGTCCCTCCGCCGGCATGACCCGGTTCAGGTTCAAGGGTCACCGCGCCTCCGGTTCGGATCGGCGGTATCTCAGCCCCCTGCCGGGGCACCCCTCGGATAAATCACGATGGGACGAGCGTCGCTTGCTGTCAAACATCGCCGCCGAGTGCGGCAAGTAGGCCAGCCGACAGGCCGGCCCATTTCGCGACCAGCCGCTTACCCGCCTCGGGCAGCGCCGATAGCGTTGCGCCGAGGATGCTCCAGGAAAAACCGCAGCATCTCGCGCGTCGCGTCCGGCCCGCTTGCGTCCGTGTAGGAACCCGCCGGACTACCGCCCGACCAGCTATGGCTCGCGCCGTGGACAACCCACTGCTCGCAAATGACTCGCCCGTTTGTCTCACGGAACTGGGTACGGGTGTAGGTATGGCCGCCGGGCACGCTGCCTTTCTCGACCAGCTTCTCGGGCCGCGTAGCCTGCGATTGGGTCAGTTGCGCGACCACGTCGTCCCCGTTCGCAGGGTTCACGGTGGTGTCGCGGTCGCCATGAAATACGATCGTGGGAACGCCGTGACCGTCCACTCGGGCTGTTTCCGTGGCTCCCCCGGTCCGCATCCGGCCACCCCCGCCGTTCCGCATGGCCATGAAGGCCGACGTCATGTCGTGCGCCGCCCCGCAAGCGAGGCCCGAGTGCACTCCAATGGCGGCATAAAGGTCGGGATAGATGGACCCGATCGTGGCCGCAGCCGCGCCGCCGGCGGACAATCCGGCGATGTATAGGCGGGCCGGATCAATCGCATAATCTTGCATGACTTGGCGGGTGATGCCGGCAATCAGCGAGGGCTCGCCGAGATCGCGCCGTTGGTCGTCCGGGCTGAACCAGTTCCAGCATTTCGAGTGGTTGGCGGTGGACGTCTGCCCTGGGTAGACGACGAAGCAGCGCTCCGCTTCGGCCGCCGCATTCATCCGCGTCCCGGTTGCGAAATCATCCGGCGATTGCGTGCAACCATGCAGCATGACAATCAGCGGCAACGGCTCGCCGCGGTAACCACCCGGTATGTACAATTTGTAAGGACGAGTTCCAGCCTGATTGCTGAAGCTCTTCGCCAAGAACTCGCCATTGTCGGTCGCGGCCGGCTTCGACTTGGCAGTCGAGGTGCCGGGTAGCGGCAGCTCGCCAAGCCCGACACGATCAAGCAAGCCCCGCAACGCCTGAGGCAACGAAGTCGCGGACGAGCCAGGCAGCTGGCCGGACCCGGTCAGCGGCGGCCCGTCCTGGAGCGTGCGCTTCACGAGCGCAGCAGCCTCCGCGACGCGGCTCGCGGTTGCAAGGCGAGCCGCCTCAAGGGCGCCTCGGCGCCACACTGGGTCCATGATCGTGACTTTCGGTTAGGAGGGCTGCCGAAGGATCTCCGCACGGAGACTCCCGTCGGCTAGAGGTTAGTTCATTCGGTCGGCCAGAGCGGCCTTTACTTCGGCGCTGGCCTGCAGGGCACCGAGCACCGAAACTGAAGCGATCGTTGCACGGGCAAGATCGGGCGTGACATCCCGCGCGATACTCGCCAGTCCTAACACACGTATCCGCACCATGTGTCCGGCAGCACGCGCTTCCTCAAGCTCCTCCCGGTCGTAATGTCGCGACCCGAGGTCGAGCGTTTTGCGCGCGATCGACTGCCGAACTGCGTCGGCATGACGTTCAAGCTGGTTGCGAATCGCGGTCCGGATGAAGTCGGTGCGGTTGGAGTAGAAGCCCTCGCGCACCATGAGGTCGATCTGACCGAGATCCACAAATCCCAGATTGAGAGTGATCTTCTCACTATCAGCTCCTTTCTGCCGTGAAGCTTGGACGCTTATCATTGAAGCCACCATCCCCCCGCCATCCAAGCAGATGGTGATCAACGCCTAAGGATCAAGGGACATCGACCCTGAGCCGCTTCTCATCGAATGGCGGCAGGCTACAGCTCTACGCGGGTGCCCAGTTCGATGACGCGTTTCGGCGGGATTTGGAAATAGTCCGATGCGCTGACCGCATTGCGCGTCATGAAGGCGTAGAGTTTCTCGCGCCAGACCGGCAGATCGGGGCGCAACAAGGGCACCGGCGTTTCACGACCCAAGAAAAACGAGGTCCCGTCGATGTCGATGTCGCACTCGGCCCGGTGTGCCCGGAGCGCCGTCGGAACGTCCGGAGCCTCGGCGAAGCCGAAATGCAGGGCCATCTCGATGAAGCCCTTGTCGAGTTGTTCCACGGTCATCCGCCGGCTGTCGTCCACGTAGGGGATGCGCTCCGTGAGGACGGTGAGCAGCACGATACGCTGATGCAGAACCTTGTTGTGCTTGATGTTTTCCGCGAGAGCGTACGGCACGGCTTCTTGTCGCGCGGCCAAGTAGACTGCGGTGCCCGCGACCCGCGGCAGCTTCGTCGCGTCGACCTGACCGATGAATTGGGCCAGCGACGGATTGTCCTCGCCGGTGCGCTCCAGCACGATCGTGCGGCCGCGCCGCCAAGTGGACATCAGGGTAAAGACGGCCGCTCCGATCAGCAGCGGGAACCAGCCGCCCTGCGGTATCTTGAGCGCGTTGGCGGCGAAGAAGGTCAGATCCACAACCAGAAAGAAGCCGATCACGGCCGTCGTCAGGGGAATGCTCCATCGCCAGACCCGGCGCGCCACGAGGGCGAGCAACCCGGTCGTGATCACCATCGTGCCGGCAACGGCGATGCCGTACGCGGCAGCCAGATTGTCGGACGACCCGAATGCCAGCACCAGCCCGACCACGCAGATCATCAGGAGCCAATTGATCTGCGGCACGTAAACCTGGCCGATCGCCTGGTCGGACGTCTGCCGCACATCGAGCCGCGGCAGCAGACCGAGCTGCATCGCCTGCTGGGACAGCGAAAACGCGCCCGAGATCACCGCCTGGGAGGCGATCACGGTCGCGGCCGTCGCAAGCAGGACGACGGGGATCAGCGCCCAAGCGGGGAACAGGCGGAAGAACGGGCTGTCCAGCGCGTCGGGATGCGCCAGCACGAGCGCTCCCTGGCCGAAGTAGTTAAGCACCAAGGCGGGCATCACGAACGCGAACCAGTCGAGCCGGATCGGCGCGCGGCCAAAGTGACCCATGTCGGCGTAAAGCGCCTCCGCGCCCGTCATTGCCAGAAACACCGAGCCGAGGGCCAGCAAGCCGGTCCAGCCGTGATTACTCATGAAACTTACGGCATGGAGGGGGCTGAGGGCGGCAAGCACGCCCGGGTTGCCAACCACCTGCACCAGCCCGGAGACCGCGAGGACGGCGAACCATGCGGCCATGATCGGACCGAAGAATGCCCCGATCCGCTCGCTGCCGCGGCTCTGCACCGCGAACAGCCCGACCAACACGACGATGGTGATCGGGATCACGTACGGCTTCAGAACCGAGGTCGCGACCTGCAGTCCTTCGACCGCGCTGAGGACGGAGATGGCCGGCGTGATCATCCCGTCGCCGTAGAACAACGCCGCACCGGCAACACCGACCAGCAGCAAAGCCACCCGATGCTTCGGGTCGGTCAGGCTGTGCACCGCCAACCCGAGCAGCGCCATGATGCCGCCCTCGCCGTCGTTATCCGCCCGCATGACGAACAGCACGTACTTGCACGTAACCACGATCGTCAGCGCCCAGAAGATCAACGAAAGCAGGCCGAGCACGGTGCCTGTGTCGTTGCCGCCGCCTCCCGTCTTCAGACACTCGCGCAGCGTGTAGATCGGACTGGTGCCAATGTCGCCGTAAACCACCCCAAGTGCCCCTATGACAAGAGCACGGCGCAGCGGACTGGCCGCCGCAGTGTTGTCCACCAAGCTGCTTGCCTCCGAAGCGCGCCGGGCTGGCGGCGCGGCCACAGGATTTCAGGCGATATCGCGGTCGCTGTCGAGGAACGCCAGCACACGTTCCATAACCTCGCGCTTCGGGTACATGGCGCCAAGTGCGCGGGCACGGGTGAGCGGGTCGCTCGCGAAGAAGCGTTCGTACAGCACTTGCCGGCTGCCGAAAGACGTGCCGGCGACGTCCCAGGCAAGGCGGAACAGCTTGACGCGCTCGCGGGCCGACGTGGTGTCCGTCGCCAGGAACTGCTCGATGTCGCCGGCGAGCGCGCCGTCGAAATCGGCTTCGCTCGGCGTGATCAGGAAGCTGCTGGAGCCAAGCAGGTGCAGGATCTCCACCATGCGCGGATAGGCGGTCATGAACAGGTTGCGCGTGATCTCGATCGGCAGTTGCGCCGGCGCCATCACGCCCCACTCGTCGAGTTTCGCATCCGCCTCCGCGGCTCGCATGCAGGCGCGCATCAGCTCCGTCTGCATCATCAGCTCGCCGATGCGGTCCTCGACATGCGGCAGCTTGTCATTGCCGAGCGTCTGCGTGATCAGCAGGGCGATGCCGAGCACGAACTCACACTTGGCGAGATTCTTCGCCGCCCCCTGGTGCGCGGAATGCGCCGGGGCGTGCGTCGCGTCGCCGGTGCGGTTGAGCCGCTCCACGTCGCCCAGCAGGAACACGCGCTCCCACGGCACCAGGACGTTGTCGAAGAAGGCGACGCTGTCCATCTCCTCGAAACGCGAGCCAAGCGGGCGGTCGAAATGCGAGCCGCCGGTATCGAAACTGTCGCGGCACAGGAACTTGAGCCCGGGCGTGCCGCACGGTATCGCGAAATTCAGCGCGAACGGGCTGTCAGGGTGCGCGTATTCGCCGGCCCTCGGCGAGTACACGGCGATTTCGTCCGACAATGGTCCGAGCGTGGCAAGGACGCGGGCGCCGCTGACGATGATGCCGGCATCGGTCTCGCGGACCATGCGCAATGCGGTGCCTGCTTCGAGGTTGTACACGCCGGACACGGTGCGGCTGCGCTGCAAATTGATGAGCGCGTGCGTGAGGGTGAGGTCGTTCTCGCGGATGTACTCGTGGTAGCGGCGCATGTTCTCGCCGAACTCGGGCCTGATCTCGCCGAAATAGCCGGCGGCGGCGGCCCAGGCGCTGAACGTGACGTTCATGAAATCGGGTGAGCGGCCCATCATGCCGCAGGTGGCGCGCCCCCAGTGCAGCATCATGACGCGCCGCTGCATGAGTTCCGCATGCGTGCGCGGCACGATGAACGAGTAACCGACGCGGTCCCCGGTCGTGGGCGAGGCAAAGGTCATTTCGTCCTGCAAGGTCGGATCGTGCTGCATCTCGTAGAGCGCGGCCACGGCGCGAGCGCCGCGACACAGGGCAGGATGGGCGGTGACGTCGTCGATTCTCTCGCCCCGCAGCCAGACGTTTCTCGGCTGCTCGCGCAGACCTGTGACATAATCCCGTCCCGTGCGTGCCGGCATGCCCTGGGTCCCTCGCCCTGTTCTGACGCCCTCACCCGAGCATGGCACGAATCCGGCTGCGGCCTAGCCGCTGCCGGCCAAGACAGTGCCGCCTAGCCCTCGCCGACAGCCAATGCAGGCTGAATCAGGCGAGATGGCTTGCTCGAAGCGTCAATGATGCATCAATACCGGTATGTCGGCCGTCGCGAGAACCTCGCGTGTGGCGCCGCCAAGAATGAACTCGGTCAGCCGGCTGTGCGTGTAGGCGCCCATCACCAGCAGGTCGGCGCCCATTGCGCGGGCTTGCGCGAGCAGCGCCTCGCCGATTTGGCGGCCTCCGGCCTGGAACCGGTTCACCGTCACCGGGACACCCGCCTGCTGCAGTGTCTGCAGCAATTTGACCGGTGCCGCCTCGCGGTCGCCGTCCTCGGTTTCCACCAGCACCGTCACTTGCTCGGCTCGGAGCAGCAAGGGAAGTGCCGCATCGATGGCCCGGTCGGCGGCCTCGCTCGGCTTCCAGGCGACCGCCACGTTCCGCCCAAGCGATGACACGACGGCCTCCGGCACAAGCAGGGTCGTCAGCCGCGCATCGAACAGGGCCACGTGCATAACCTGCTGCGTATCGCCGCGTTGCGCGCTCGCCTGCCCGATGACGATGAGGTCGGCCTGCGCCGCAACCTCCGCGATCACCTTGGCCGTCTCGCCGGTCACCTCTCGCCAATCGCCGACGTCTGACTCTCGGCGCCACGCCTCGAAGATCTCGTGCAGGTCAGCCGATCTCTGTGCGGCCTCGCCCTCGATCTCCCGCTCGCGCTGCTCCGTCATCACCTCCTCGGTCGGCATGAACCCTTCCCTGGCATCGTGCCGCACGTGCAGGGCCTCGATGCGCGCCTCCCCGAGTCGGTCGGCGGCGAGCGCCGCGGCGGCGAGCGCCGCGGCGGCGAGGACCGGGTGCGCGGTTTCGGTCCGGTCGAGAATGGCAATTATGCTCCGGGACATGGTGGACGTCTCCGATCGCAGCAGACCGATCCGCTCGGCCGAGAAGTGCCCGATGGTGACCGCCAGAAGGCACAGGCTGACGGACAGCACGACGTTGCCCATTGCCGCGAGCCAGGTGCCGTCACGCGCGAGGGCAAAGGTTTGCAGGCTGAACGACGAGAAGGTGGTGAACCCGCCGCAGAAGCCGACCATGACGAAGGTCCGCAGGTTCGGACCGGCGGGCAGCACGCCCCCCGGAAGCGTCAGCGTCCCGAAGAAGCCGATCACGAAGCTGCCGAGGACGTTGATGGCGATCGTGCCCCAGGGGAACGTCTCTCCCCAGAGCCGGGCGGCCATGAGCCCAAAACCGAAGCGGGCGACGCCGCCGAGCGCGCTGCCCAGGGCAACCCAGAGATAGAGGATCACCCACCACGGCTCCCGCGGGCTCGCCGCGTGGCGCTCTCCACCAGGATCACGACCAGGCCGCCGAACAGGATGGCCGGGAGCAGCGCCGCCGGGAGCCCGAGGCGCGGCAATACGAGCCAGGCCACCGCGAGCCACAGCAGGATGGCCACGGCGAAGCTGCCGTCGTCCACGAAGAGGCCGAAGATCTCGGACCAGACAGGTTTGAGCCAGGTCATGCTGATCTCCCTACCGGCCGAAAGACGTGGCCGACGCGGAGGTGCGGGCGCGGCACATGGGCACCGCGATCAACGCGGCGATCAGGAAGCCGGCGTTCAGCGCCGGGATCGACCAATCCCCTCCCGGCCACGCCAGCCCGATCCCCTCGCCGACCCAGAATGTGCCGAACGCACAGAGCAGGACGCCGACCACGAATTTCAGGGTGTTCTCGGGGATCATCGCCACCGGCCTGTGCAGCGCGAGGCCGAGTGCCACCACCACCAGCAGCGCCGCGAGCGCCCCGAGGCTGGCAGGCACCAGCAGGCCGCTACCGCCGGCGCCGACGGCGATGACGATGAACACCACCTCGATGCCCTCGATCATCGTGATCTTGAAAGCGGTTGAGACGGCGACCCGGTCCCAGCCGTCGGCAATGCCGCCAAAGGCCTGCAAGGAGGCGGTCTGCCTGGCGTAGGCGGCCTCCTCGTCGTGCAGCGGGATCACGCCGGCCGCCCGAAGGACCGCCTTTCGCAGCCACCGCATTCCGAACATCAGCAGCAGGGTGCCGAGGCCGGCCTGCACGAGGTCGAGTGGGATGCGCGTGAGGGCCGGACCGAGCACGACCACGAGGGCCAGCAGAACCAACAAAGCCAGCCCGGTGCCACCGAGCGCGCCGCGCCAGCCGCGCACGGCGCCCACGGCAAGCACGATGGTCAGCGCCTCGATAAACTCCACCAGGGAAGCAAGAAAGGCCGCCACTATCGACGGCGCCGCGTGTGTCCAGTCGACCGTCATGCCCGCATCCTCGTTCACCACCTATAGCGCACGAGAGCGGACGGAAGACCCGCCCAGCGGCGGGCTGTCGAGTGGACAGACTCCTACCGCGGATGCTCTCGCACGGTAGGAGTCATCAGCCCCGGAAAATCCAGCACCGAGGCGGTTTCGGGGGACTCCATCCCCATCAACCGTGTTGTAGCGCCAGCCCGATGATAAGGACAACCATGATTGCTCGACCGGTCCAGTCCGTTGCCGTCCTCCTTGCGGAAGCCGAACGTCGTCTTCCGGGACGGCCGCCCGCCGCAGGAGTTCGTCGGCACGGCGGTCACCACCCAGTTGATCCATTCCTTCGTGGCCGAGGAGGCAAACCCGAAGAACACGCTCGGCATAAACCGCATCGAAGTGTCTCATCCCGGCCTCGCGCTGCAGAACACGGGACTGATCGACACGCCCGGCATTGGCTCCACGCATGCCCACAATACCGCGACCACGCTGTCGTTCCTGCCTCAGTGCGACGCGGCCCTCTTCGTCCTCAACAAGATCGACGTGCTGGAGGCGGATGATGTGGCTCGCCTCCAGGCCTTTCTCGACGGAGTCCTGCGAGAACGCGCTGGCCTGGGTGGGCGACCTTGCAGAATATCGATGCGGCAGTGCGCCGCTTCGGCTTCGATCTGGAGCGACAGCTCTCGGAGACGGTCACCGCAACCCGCGCGGCTATCAGTGTGACCTTCTCCATGCGGCGGAAAGAGGTCTCAGCCGTAACGGATCCGCGCGGCGCTGCTCCCGGAAATCGAACATCGCACGCCTGCTCCGTTAGCACGCCCTAACGCATCGACCGAGCCTGGTGAGCGGCGTGCGGTCCAGGAAACGTGAGGGTGACATGCAGACCGGGTCCGGCGTCCGCCAGATCAAGGCGGGCCTCATGCAAATGGGCCACGGCCGCGACGAGACTCAGCCCCAGGCCGCTGCCGGGCGTCGTGCGGCTGTGCTCCAGCCGGAAGAAGCGCTGTAGAACGCGCGGGCGCTCGGCTTGCGGAACGCCGGGCCCGTTGTCCTGAACGGTCAGTACCGCGCCGGCGTCTGACGTCCGGGCGAGCAGGATTTGGATGCGACTGTCGTGCGGCGTGTGGCGCAACGCGTTCTCGACCAGGTTTGCCAGCATTTGGGTCAGGAGCTCCTGGTCGCCGAGGACCCCGACGCCGGGCTCGACCCGGAAGGAGAAATCGTGGCCCTCGTCCTCTGCGGCGGGAGCGAAGGCCTCGGCCACCGTCTCGACGAGCAAGCTCAGGTCCACTCGTCGGAAGGCGGTGCGCTGCGCGCCCGCTTCGACCTGGGCGATGCGCAGCAAGGCGGCGAAGGTGCCGAGCAATCCCTCGGCCTCGTTCACGGCGCCCTCGATCGCGCGCTCATAGCCGGCGACGGACCGTGCGTCTCCCGTGCGCGCCGCATCGAGCCGTTGGCACAGGCGCGTGAGCGGAGTGCGGAGGTCGTGGGCGATATCGTTCGACACCTGCCGCAGGCTCTCCATCAATGCGGCGATGCGGTCCAGCATGCGGTTGAGCGTTGCGGCAAGGCGGTCGAGGTCGTCGCCCGTGCCCCGGACCGGCACGCGCCGCGCGAGGTCGCCGCCGATGATGGCCTCCGCCGTGCGCCCGATCGCGTCCACGCGCCGCAGGAACAAGTGACTGAGCCAGGCACCGCCGGCCACGCCGAGAAGCATCGTCAACCCGACCGCCCAGGCGAAGGCCCGGAGCACCGCTTCTTTGGCTTCCGTGATCCGATCGAAGTCGTCGCCCACCGCGAGCACGATGCCGTCGCCGAGCGGCACGGCAAGCGCGCGGACCAGCTCCGGTTCGCTCTCGGTTTCGGCACCGGATGCATCGACGGCGCCGAGCAGCAACCAGCCGAGACGCGGGCCGACGGGCGCGATCTCGCCGGCTACACGGCGACCGTCGGCGCCCTGCACCAAGTAATCGAGCGCACCCGCCCCGCGGCCGCGCGTCTCGACGGCCGCGGCCAGGCGAGGCAGTCCGCCGGCCTGATACTCGTCGCGCAAAAACGCAATCTCCGTCTCGACCCGCGCCTTGGCCTGGCCGTCCAGCGCCGCGCGGATGGTCCAGAACACCACCGCCCCCAGGACGATGGCGGAGGCCGTGAAGAGCATCAGATAAAGGGCGGCGAGCCGGAAGCTTGCCGTGCGCAGCACCCTAGGCAGGCGCATCGGGGGCCGGCCCGCGCATGATGTATCCAGCACCGCGCACCGTGTGGATCAGCTCGGGCGCCCCCTCGCGAGCGAGCTTGCCGCGAAGACGGCTCACATGCGTCTCCACGATGTTGGTCTTCGGATCGAAATGAAAGTCCCATACAGCCTCCAGCAGCATGGTGCGCGTCACCACGCGGTCGGCGTGGCGCATCAAGCATTCGAGCAGTTGGAACTCGCGCGGCTGCAGCTCGATGCGGACCTGCGCGCGCGTCACGGTGCGCTTGAGCAAATCCATCTCAAGGTCCCCGACCTGCAGCCGCACCTGCACTTCGGCGAGCGGCGGCCGGCGGGCGAGGGCGTGCAAACGCGCGAGCAGCTCGGAGAAGGCGAACGGCTTGACAAGATAGTCATCGCCCCCGGCGTCCAGCCCCTTGACGCGATCCCCGACGCCACCGAGTGCGGTCAGGAACAGCACAGGCGCCTTCATCCCCGCCTCGCGCAGCATCCGCACGAGGCCTAGCCCATCGAGGCCGGGCAGCATGCGGTCGACGACGAGCACATCGTGGCCGCCCTCGTTGGCGAGGAAGAAGCCGTCCTGCCCTGTGCCGGCGAGGTCGACGATATGGCCGTGCTCGCGCAGGCCGCGGGCAACGTAGACGGCGGTTTCTCCATCGTCCTCAATCAGCAGGATTTTCATTCCCGTCTCCGCCGTCCGCGCGACCCGTCCGCTAGTCCTGCTCGACGTCCGCGCCACTCGCCGTCACGCATCATGGCCGCTGGCGCATTGGCTGACCCGGGACGGACCTATACGCTTTACCAACCAATGCATCCGGCATGGCCGTGTGGTCAGGCCTCCGCCTGGCCGGCGGCGCGGTTCGTCCTGGGCAGCGTCAGGCCGATCACCACCGGCATCACAAGCAACACCAGGGGAAACTGCACCAGCAGACCCGAGATGATGGCGATGGCCAAAGGCTGCTGCATCCCCGAGCCGGCGCCGATGGCGAGCGCCAGCGGCATCAGGGTCAGGATCGCCGCGAGCGTGGACATCGTGATCGGGCGGAAGCGGCTGCGCGCCGCCTCCAACAGTGCCTGGCGCGGCGGCATCTCATGCGACAGCTCCACATACTCGGAGACGAGGAAGATCGCGATCTCCGTGCCGATGCCGATAATCATGGTCATGCCCATGATCGCGGTGATGTTCAGCTCGATGCCGGTCAGCCAGAGGCCGATGAACACCGCCGTGGTCGAGAGCAGGGAGGCGCCGAGCATGATGACAGGCAACCAAAGCCGCTCGTAGAGAAACAGCAGCAGCACGAACTCGGCGACCAGCGCCGCGCCGAAGACGCGGGTCAGGCCGGCGAAGGCGATCTGCTGCTGCGCGTAGAGCCCGCCCAACTCGTAGCGCACGCCGGACGGGACCATGCTTTTCTGGTCGAGGATTTTCTTCACGTCGGCGACAGCAGAGCCGAGAGAGCGGCCTTGCAGGCGCGCAGTGATGGGAACCATCCGCTGCAGGTTCTCGCGCTCGATCTCGGCCTGACCCGGCGCCTGCGAGACCGAGGCCACGCGGCCGAGCGCGAAGACGTGGCCGTCTGGAGCGCGAATCGGCAGGCTGGCGAGCTGGTCGTCGAACCGGCGCTGCGCCGGTGGCAGCCAGACGCGGACGCCGATCTGCTTGTCCGTCGCCGGAAGCTGAGTTGCCACGGTGCCGGCAAGGTAGCCGTCGAGGGCCGCGCCGACCGCCCCCGGGTCCATGCCCTCGATGCCGGCGCGGGCCGGGTCCACCTGGATGTTGAGGCCGTCGCCGGCGATGACGATGCCGTCGCGTACCGAGACGACGCCCTCCACCTTGGCAATCGCGGCGGCCAGCTTGCGCGCAGCGGGGTCGAGCAGTGCCGGGTCGGTCGCGAACAGCTTGACCTCGATCGGCTGCGGCACGGCCGTGAGATCGCCGATCTCGTCCTCGATCAGCTGCGATAGTGCGACGTCCAGGCCTGGCACGGAATCGTCGATCTTGCCCTGCACCTCGGTCATCACCGCCTCGATCGGCCGGCGTGGCCCGCCTTTGAGGCGCACGAAGAAGTCGCCCACGTTCGGCTCGGTCAGCCCCCCGCCAAGGCCGGCGCCGATCCGCGTCGAGAACGTGTCGACCTCGGGCGTGGCGCTCAGGATCGCCTCTACCTGGGCAAGCTCGCGGCTCGTCTCCTCCAGCGAGGTGCCGGGCGCGGAGCGGAAATCGAGCGTGAAGCCGCCTTCGTCCATCTTGGGCATGAAGCCGCTGCCGACATGCGAAAAGGCGAACCACCCGGTGACCAACAACGGCGCCACGGCGATTGCGATCAGCCAGGGCCGGGCGAACAGACGCTCCAGAAGCCAGCGATGGGCGCGGCCCACCCGACCCTCCGGCCCGGCCGCCGGGTCCTTCCACCGGTCGAAGTCCACAATCAGACGGGTGAGGAGCGGGACGGCGAGCGCCGTGAACGCGTAGGAGATGATGAGCGCCGAGGCCATCGTCAGCGACAGCGCCTTGAAGAACGCGCCCGTGACACCGCTAAGGAACACGAGCGGCGCGAACACCAGCAGCGTCGCCGTGCTGGACCCGGTGAGCGGGCTCAGGAACTCGCGGCTGGCGCGCAGCACCGTGTCCCGTGTGTCGCCGTCCTCCGGCGTCTCCGACCTGCCGGCGCGCCGGGCGATGTGTTCGATCATGGTGAGCACGTCGTCGATCAGCAGGCCGATGGCGGCGGCGATGCCGCCCAGCGTCATGATGTTGAAAGACATGCCGAGCACCGACAGCAGCAGCACCGTCGTCGCCACCGTGGCTGGCACGATGCGCAGGCTGCGCAGAAAGGCGAACAGCACCACCCCGGCCAGCACGAGGCCGATCAGGATAGCGTCGCGTACGCTGCCGGTTGACTGGGTGACCAGGATACTCTGGTCGTACCATTTCGATAGCG